>Ga0079224_100006042_pt1 | contig 15986 bp, 14 predicted proteins | sample Stecom2015_FD_80414 | JGI IMG/M metagenome (GOLD analysis project Ga0079224, IMG submission 80414) | Agricultural soil microbial communities from Utah to study Nitrogen management - Steer compost 2015 | ecosystem: Environmental > Terrestrial > Soil > Agricultural land | place: USA: Utah...
AAGCCGCGCTCGCTAGAGGTCGAGCATCAGCTCCTCGGGGGTCTCGAGCAGCTCGATGAGCCGGGACGTGAACATGGCGGCCACCGCACCGTCCAACACGCGGTGGTCGAAGGACAGGCTGAGGTAGACCATCGTGCGCGCCGCGATCGTGTCGTCTGGCAACACGACCGGTCGCTTCTTGAACGAGTGCAGGCCCAGGATGGCGGCCTCCGGCACGTTGATGATGGGGAACGAGAACAGACCACCCAGGCTCCCGATGTTGGTGATCGAGAACGTGCCGCCTCGCACGTCGTCCTGAGCCAGCTTGCCGGTGCGCGCCGCCTCCGCCAGGCGTTGTACCTCGGCCGCGATCTCGATCACGGGGCGCTGGTCGACGTCCTTGATGACCGGCACGACCAGCCCGTCTTCCACGGCGACCGCCATGCCGATGTTGTAGTAGCGCTTGCGGACGATCTCGTTGCGCTCCTCGTCGAGGCTCGCGTTCAGCGCCGGGTAGTCCTTGAGCGCCGCCACCACCGCCTTCATGACGAACGGCAGGTAGGAGAGCTTGACGCCGCGCCGCTCCGCTGCCGGCTTGAGCCGGTTCCGCATGTCGGCCAGGCGCGAGACGTCGGCCTCGTCCACGTGCAGCGTGCGCACCGACTGCAGGTGCGAGGTGACCATCTGCTGCGCGATGACGCGCCGCAGCCCGCGCACCGGGATGCGCTCCTCCAGCTCCTCGTAGCCGGCCGGCGAGGTGTAGCGACTGGCCGGGCGCTGCGCCGACGCCGGCGCCTCGGCGTGCGCCCTGACGTCGTCTACCCGCACGCGTCCGTGGGGCCCGCTGCCCCTTACCTCCTCGATGTCGACGCCCAGCTCGCGCGCCAGCTTGCGCGCGGCCGGGACCGCCAGCACGCGCCCGTACGGCCCCTTCGTCGGGCTGCCCATGCCATCACTTCCCGGACGTCGCGGCGGAGGGGCCACCGCCGTGCCGGCCGCGGCAGCAGCCGGAGCCGACCGGGTAGCGCCGCCCACGCGGTAGGCGGGCTCCTCACCGGTGGAGTCACCGGGCTTGAACAGGCTCAGGGAGTCGCCGTCGTCGTCTTCCGCGGCGCCACCACCCTCGACGATGGACCTCTCCTCGGCCCCGTGGCCGGGCGCGCCGTTCTGTCGCGCTTCCGGTGAAGGGGCCGCGGACTGCGCGGCTCCGGCCTCCTCGATCGTCGCGATCGCCTGGTGCACCTGGACCACGTCGCCCTCGGCGGCCAGATGCTTGGTGAGCACGCCGGCGTACGGGCTGGGCAGCTCGACGGTCACCTTGTCTGTCATGACCTCGACCACCGGCTGGTCCTGGGAGACGGTGCCTCCCTCGGGCACCAGCCACTTGACGATCTCGCCCTCGACGACGGACTCGGCCAGTTCGGGCAGCAGGAGCTCTCGCGCCACGATGCAGTTTCCTCCTAGAGCTTCAGTACGTCAGGGCCCGCTCGACGGCCTTGAGGATGCGGTTGGGGCTGGGCAGGTACTCGCGGTCTTGAACGTACGGGTAGGGAGTGTCGAAGCCCGTCACGCGCAGCGGTGGGGCGAGGAGGCTGTCCATGACCTCCTCGGAGATGGTCGCCGACACCTCGGCCATGAACCCGGCGCTGCGCGGCGACTCGCTCACCAGCACGACGCGACCCACCCGGGCGACGGCCTCGAGCACGGCGGTCTCGTCCCAGGGTTGGAGGGACCGCAGGTCGAGCACATGCGCGCCTATCCCCTGCTCGGTCAGGGCGTCGGCGGCCTTGAGGGTCTCGGCCATGCTGCCGCCGTAGCTGACGAGCACGACGTCATCGCCCTCGCGCCGGACCGCGGCCTTGCCGATCTCCACGGCGTGATCGCCCTCTGGTACGGCCTCCTTCACGGAGCGGTAGAGCCGCTTCGGCTCCATGACGATCACCGGGTCTTCGTCGCGGATCGCCGAGCGCAGCAGCCCGGCAGAGTCCGAGGGCGTGGACGGGTAGACGACCTTGAGGCCGGCCGTGTGTACGAAGTGTGTATCGGGGTTCTGGGAGTGGTGATGCCCGCCGCGGACGCCGCCGCCGGCCGGCATGCGCACCACGAGCGGCGCGGTGAACGCCCCGCCCGACCGGTAGCGGATCTTCGCGACCTGTGACACCAGCTGGTCGAAGCCGGGGAACACGTAGTCTGCGAACTGGATCTCGGCGACGGGCCGCAACCCGTACACGGCCATGCCGAGCGCCGCGCCGATGATCGCCGCCTCGGAGAGGGGCGAGTCTATGACCCTGTCAGGGCCATACTTGTCGAACAGCTTGTCGGTGGCGAGGAAGACCCCGCCGCGCTTGCCGACGTCCTCGCCGATGACCACGACCCTGTCGTCCCTGGCCATCTCCTGATCGAGGGTGGCCGCTATCGCCTGAGCCATGGTCTTGACGCCGGACTGGCGCTCGCGAACCGCCTGTGTGCTCGTCACCCCAGCAGCTCCTCGCGCTGTCTGACCAGGCGCTCGGGCATCTGGGCGTAGACGTCCTCGAACATCCACTCCAGCGGCACGGTCCCGGCCTCCTGCGCCTGGCGGATGCCCTCCACCAACTGCGCGTCGATCTCGGCCCTGGCTCGCTGCTCGGCATCTTCGTCCCACAGGCCGCGCCGCTCGAGGAACCGCCTGTACCGGTCCAGCGGGTCGCGCCGGCGCCACAACTCGACCTCCTGGCGTGCGCGGTAGCGCGAGTCGTCGTCGGCCGAAGAGTGGCCGCCGTAGCGGTAGACGACGAACTCGACGATGGATGGGCCCACGCCCTCGCGGGCCCGCTCGATGGCCTCCCTGGCGACCAGGAAGGAGGCCAGGACGTCCATGCCGTCTACCAGGTAGCCGGGCATGCCGTAAGCGTGAGCCTTGACCGCGATCGTGTCCGAGCCGGTCTGCTTCTTGAGGTCGACGCTGATGGCGTAGCCGTTGTTCTGACAGGCGAACACGATGGGGGCGCCCTGGGCGCCGGCCAGGTTCACGCCGGCGTGCCAGTCGCCTTCGCTGGTGGCGCCATCACCGAAGCTGCAGACCGTCACCTGAGACCTGCCCGCCAGCTTCATCGCCAGCGCCGTCCCCACGGCCGGGGGCACGTGCGACGCGATGGGAGAGGCCACGGTGAAGACGTTAAGCTCGGCCGAGCCGGGATGGTACGGCATCTGGCGTCCGCGGGCCGTGTCTGCCATGGTGCCCAACGACTGGCCGGCGAACTCCACGACGGGCATGCCCAACGCCAGCAGGAGCGAGACGTCACGGTAGTAAGGGAACACCCAGTCGTGCCCCTTGCGGACCGCGTGCGCCAGACCCACCTGCGCGGCCTCATGGCCGGCGCTGGGCGCGACGAAGCTGGTCTTGCCCTGACGTTGGAGGCGGCCCAACCGATCGTCGATGAGCCGCCCCGCCAACATGTCCAGGTAGAAACCCTTGAGCTTCTCCGGTTCCAGGTCCAGTTCGAAGGGTCCTAGCCATTCACCCCCGTCACCGATCAACCTGATCGGCTCGTCGGTGAAAGGCTGGAAGCCTTGCCATTCGCGGATCATGCGTCGCTCCCTACTGACCCCGCGCCGTGAGCGCCTAGGGCCTGTTTACCGGCGTAGGCGACGACCGGCGGCTGGTACGGCCGCACGGCTCCGGACGTTCCATTGGATCGACGATACCACCGGCCCTCAGCGGTCCTCCGTAACGGAAACGGCATCCCGAGCCAACGTCGGCGGTCACAGCGCGGCCGGCGCCGGTTCGAGGCGAAGGCCATCAGGCACGGCGAACCTCGTGCCCCAGCCGTATCCTGGTACCGGGTGGAGCGAGCCGAGTCACGACCGTACCTGGCGGCACCTGCCCGCGCCGTGGCGGCCTGGGTCGGCAGTCTCCCGCCACCCGTCATCCTGGGCTTGACCCTCGCGGCGTGCCTGGCGTTGGCTGCGCTGGCCCGCCTGTTGGGCAGCTCCGGCTGGCTCTGGGTGACCCTCGCCGGCGGGGGTTTCCTCGTGGCCTACGGCCGGTTCGGTACCAGGGGCGTCCTGCTCGTCGGCGCCGCGTTGGCGGGGTCGGGCGTGGGCATCCTGTTCGAGGGTGTGGCCGGTTGGGACGGCGCTTACCTGCTCAGCGTGGGCGGTGCCCTGGCGGTGGCCGACTCGCTGGACCCGCCACCGGGCCACATCGTCCTCGTGGCGGGGGCTGTGCTCGGCGCCATAGGCCTCTTCCTGGGGCTGGCATCAGAAGGTGTGGCGAAGGCGGTGCTGCTGGCCTGCGTACTGGCGGCCGCGGCCGCCATGTACCTCGCCCTGGATGGCCGTCGGTCCCGCTGATGCCCGGTCTGGAGCCTGTGCACGCTCTGCCCGTGCTGGCGGGGGAACCGAGCACGGCGTCCTTTAGACTGACCCTTGCGCCCAGGCGCCCGTGAGGGCTCCTGGGGAAGAGAGGGACGATGGAACAGACCATCAACCGCGGGTTGGACGGCGTCAACATCGACACCAGTTCGATCTGCTTCATAGACGGCGCCAAGGGCGAGCTCATCTACCGCGGCTACGACATCCGCGAGCTGGCGAACAAGGCGAGCTTCGAGGAGGTCGTCCACTTGCTGTGGGACGGCGACCTGCCCACCCGCGAGCAGTTGGACGGCCTGCGCTCACAGCTCAGCCGGTCCTTCGGCGTGCCGTCTCAGGTCTTCGACCTGCTGAGGTCACTGCCGCCGGGCGTGGACCCCATGCACGCCGTCACCTCGGCCGTCTCGCAGCTCGGGGCGCTGGACGCCGACGCCGACGCCGTGGAGATGGACAACGTCAGGCGCGTGGGCACGATGCTCCTCGCCCAGTTCCCCACCGTCGTCGCGGCGATCCAGAGGACCAGACAGGGGCTCGAGCCGGTGGAGCCCAGGTCCGACCTGAGCGTCGCCGGCAACTTCCTGTACATGCTCACCGGCGAGGAGCCCACCGCTGCCGCCACCAACGTGATGGACGGGGCCCTGGTACTGCACGCCGAGCACGGCTCGAACGCCAGCACCTTCGTCGCCCGCGCCACCGCCTCGACCCTCACCGACGTCTACAGCGCCATCACCGCGGCGACCGCGGCGCTCAAGGGCCCGCTGCATGGTGGCGCGAACGAGGCCGTGATGGAGGCCCTGGAGAAGATCGGGACCGTCGAGAACGTCGAGGGCTACGTGCTCGACATCCTCTCCCGCCCCGGCGGTCGGGTCATGGGCTTCGGCCACCGCGTGTACCGCGTGCTCGACCCTCGGGCCGTGGTCCTCAAAGAGGTCAGCCGCCAACTGGCCGAGGAGTCGGGCGAGGGCAAGTGGTTCGAGATGAGCCTCGAGATGGAGCGCGTCATGGAGCGCGAGATGGAGAAGCGCGGCAAGCAGGTGCGGCCCAACGTCGACTTCTTCAGCGCCTCCGTCTACCGCATGCTGGGCTTCCCGGCGGAGATGTACACACCCATCTTCGCGGTCGCGCGCGTGGCGGGCTGGATGGCCCACCTTTACGAGCAGTACGCCGACAACCGGCTCATGCGGCCGCGTCTCGTCTACGAAGGCCCGCGCGACAAGCGCTTCGTGCCCATAGACCAGCGCGGCTGAAGCTGGTACGTCCGGCGATCTACGGTCGAAGACGCTTCATCCGGTCACCAGCGCCCGCACCTGCAGGGTCGCGAGGAACTCCGCCACCCAACCGGCGTAGCGCTGCGAACCAACGGTGTTCCAAGCCTCCACGTGCTCCACGCCGTCCAGCCGGTGATAGGTGACGGGCACGCGCAGAGCCGACACGAAGCGGTCGACAGACTCGATGGGCACCGTCGTGTCGGCGGTGCCCGCGACGACCATGACGGGGACCGCCACCTGAGCGGCGTCGTTGGCCTGGACCAGAGCGGAGAAGTCGGTGCCCGTGCGCCATCCCGCCACGAGGAGCGCCAGCCTGGTCAAAGGACCCGGTAGCGGCAAGCCGGTCTTGACGGCGCCCAACCGGACCGTCGCGAAAGGATCCACCAGCGGTGAATCGAGGACGATGGCGACGACCTCCGGGAGGTCGGAAGGCCAGCGTTCCAGCGCCTCCAGCGCCAGGGCACCGCCCATCGAGACCCCGAAGAGGACGATCCTGTCTACACCCCTGGCAGCCAGTTCCCTGGCGCCGGCCAGGGCGTCCTCCCACTCGCTGGCACCGTAGTGGTACAGGCCGTCCTCGCTGGGGTCCGAGCTGTCGTGGTTCCGGTACGACTGAGCCAGCACGTGTAGGCCGGCCGAGCGGAACGCCGGTACGAACCTCAGCAGTTCGATGAGCTCCCCGCGACGCCGGCCGTGGAGCATGAGCACGCCCGTGCCGGACGACGCATCCTCGTCAGCAGGAGGCACGTACCAGGCCCTGATCCCGCCCTGCGGCCCCTGTAAACGCAGCTCCTCGAAGCGCATGCCGAACGCCTCGCCAGGGTCGCTTCTGTAGACGAAGTTGTCCACGCGCGCCGGCGTACCCGCCGGTGGCAACTGCCCCTCGACCACGTCCATGCGCCGCGTGACGCTGGCCGGGTCGTCGGCGACGATCGCGCCCAGTCGGCCGTAGCCCCCGTCCCACAGCAGCCCGTAGTCGCCCACCACGTCGACCTTGGCGTGCTGCGCCGGCTCCTCTAACCTCGGCAGCGTCACACGCGGGTCGGGAGCCCGGCTCGAGGCGAGGACCTCGAACTCCGGCATGAGCCCGTATGGCGCCGGGACGATAACGCGGCTCGAGAACACCCAGCCCACGGCCAGCAGCACCGCAGTGATCAGCACCAGGACGAGGAGCACGGTGAGCGCCGTACGCATCACCACCCGACCCGCCCGAACGTCGCGCGCCTGTCGGGGCTGGTCGAGAACATGACGACGGGCACGCCGGTCACCTCCTCCACCAGTTCGAGGTAACCGTGCACCTGGGCCGGTAGCTCCTCCCTCGATACCAGCCCTGACAGGTCGCCCCATCCCGGCAGGTCGCGGTAGACCGCCCGTTCAGCGTCGTCGTACGCCACGCAGACCCGCACGGTCTCCAGGCCGGCGAGCACGTCGAGCTTCGTGAACACGAGACCGTCGAAGCCGTTGAGCTCGCAGGCGTACCGAAGCTGCGCCAGGTCCAGCCAGCCGACGCGGCGCGGCCGCCCGGTGGTGGTGCCGAACTCGTCCCACTGGTTGGCGCCGCTCCCCCTCAGACGGGCCGCCAACGCCTCGTCGGTGATCTCGGTCGGGAACGGCCCGTGGCCGACACGGGTGGTGAACGCCTTCACCACGCCGAACACCTGAGCCAGCGCCTTGTGGCTGACCCCGGCTCCCACGACGATGCCGCCCACGGTCGGGTGGCTGCTCGTCACGTACGGGTAGGTGCCGTAGCCCACGTCGAGCATCGTCCCCTGGCCGCCCTCGAAGAGCACCCTTCGCCCGCGGGCCAGCGCCTCGCGGGTGAGCGCCCCGGTGTCCCTCACGTGCTCGGCGAGGCACGGACGCACCGGTTCGAGCTCGGCCATGGCGACGTCGACGCTGGTCCAGCCGACCCGCGCCGTCGAGTTGGGCTTGGCCTCCAGCAGCCGGCCCAGCCTCTCGCGCAGCACGGCCTCGTCCACGAGGTCGCCGGCCCTCAGGCCCACGCGCCTGGCCTTGTCCGAGTAGGCGGGCCCGATACCCCTACCCGTGGTGCCCACGAAGCCACCGCCCTCGTCGTTCTTCTTGTGGTGCGGCAGGACCAGGTGAGCCTCGTGCGAGACCCACACGTCGCCGGGGTCGCGTCGAGCGGACAGCTCGTCCAGCTCCCTGAGGAACTCCCACGGATCGATGACCATGCCGCCACCGAGGACGGAGGCGGGCCTGTCGTGGAGCGTGCCGCAAGGCAGGTGGTGGAGCTTGAAGACCTCGCCGTCGACGACGACCGTGTGTCCGGCGTTGGCTCCGCCCGAGTAGCGCACGACCAGGTCCGCGTCGTGGGCCAGGGCGTCCACGACCTTGCCCTTGCCTTCGTCTCCCCACTGCGCTCCCAGGATCGCGATGCCAGGCACCATGCCTCCTCGCCGCCTACCGCCTCGCGGCGGCCGTGGCGGCGACCACGGGTCGTGGACGGAGGTGAACTCCGATCCACGCCGAGGCCGAGGCCAGAGTAACCTTAGCGCCATGACGCAGCCCGCCCACCGCCCCAGGGTCCTCCTGTCCACTTCGACCGTGCCGCGCACCACCTCGCTGAGGCGCGACGACGCCATGACGGGCAGGAACTACTCTCAAGCCGTCGCGTTGGCGGGGGGCCTGCCGGTGATGGTCGCGAACCTCGAGCCGGGCCTGGCGGAGGCGTACGTCGCGGCCGCTGACGCCCTGCTCCTGACCGGCGGCGGCGACATGGACCCCGGCATCTTCGGGGAGGCGCCCGACCGTGACCTGGGCTCAGTGGACCCGGAGCGCGACGCCTTCGAGCTGGCCCTCTACGCCGCCTTCCGCGAGGCCGGTAAGCCCGTGCTCGGCGTCTGCCGCGGCTGTCAGGTGATCAACGTGGCGCACGGGGGTGGGCTGCACCAGCACCTGCCCAGCGTGGAAGGCACGCATCAGCACGACCAGCGCGACCTCCGCGGCTTCCCCTCCCACCCGGTCGAGCTGGTGGCCGGCAGCCGCCTGGCCGGCGCCTACGGGGCGACCCGCGTCACGACGAACAGCTACCACCACCAGGCGATCTCGACGGTGGGCGCGGGCCTGACCGCGGTCGCCCGCTCCGGTGACGGCATCGTTGAGGCCGTGGAGTCCACGACCGGACCGCTCGTGGTCGGGGTCCAATGGCACCCCGAGATGATGTTCGCGGCGTACACGGAGCACCTCGCTCCGTTCAAGGTCCTGGTGGAGGCCGCGACCAAGGTGACAGCCGGGGTCTGATGAGCCCCGGGCTGGCGGCCCGTCACGCTCGCTCACGCGAACGCAGGACCTATCGACCTGTTACACTTCCGCGCATGTTCTCAGCGGTGACAGGAGGTGGTGCCGTGGAAGACGGCTATGGCTACTTCCGGTTAGCCCCCACCCCTGCGCGCTGGCACTCCCCTCTCAGGTAAGCGGCGAGAGCACGAGCCAGCGCTGACCACCCAGGCGCCGCGGCAGCGCGACGTCGCCAGAGAACCCCAGAACACGAGAGAAGGTCCCATGGTCATCGTCATGCGGAAGGACGCCGATCAGGCGTCGGTCGACAGGGTCCTGTCCGAGGTCGAGAACCTCGGCTTCACCCCCCACGTGAGCGCGGGCGAGTCCCGTACCCTGATCGGCGCTATCGGCCCGGCGCCCACGGAGGAGCTCAGGGAGCACTTCGCGGGACTCGGCGGCGTCGAGACGGTCGTACGCACCACCAAGCCCTTCAAGCTGGCATCGCGAGAGTTCAAGCACGACGACTCGTTCGTGATGATCGGCGGCGTCAAGACCGGCAACGGCCGCTTCGTGGTGGCGGCCGGGCCGTGTGGCGTCGAGAGCCGCGAGCAGACGCTGAGCGCCGCCGACATCGTCAAGAGCGGCGGCGGTCAGGTGTTGCGCGGCGGGGCGTACAAGCCGCGCACCAGCCCCTACGCCTTCCAGGGCCTGGGCGAGGAGGGCCTCGCGATCCTGGCCGAGGCCCGGGCGGCCACCGGCATGCCCATCGTCACCGAAGTCACGGCGCCAGAGCTGGTGGAGAAGGTCGCCGGCACCGCCGACATGCTGCAGGTGGGCGCTCGCAACACGCAGAACTTCGCCCTGCTGGCGGCCGTGGGACGTTCGGGCAAGCCGGTGCTGTTCAAGCGGGGCATGTCCACCTCCATCACCGAGTTCCTGCAGGCGGCCGAGTACATCCTCTCCCAAGGCAACCCGAACGTCGTCCTGTGCGAGCGCGGCATCCGCACCTTCGAGACGGCCACCCGCTTCACGCTGGACGTCGGCGCTGTGCCGGTGCTCAAGGAGCTCTCGCATCTGCCGGTGTGGGTCGATCCCAGCCACGCCGCGGGCAAGCGCTCCCTCGTCACCTCCTTGGCCTTGGCGGGAGCCGCCGCCGGCGCGGACGGCATCATCGTCGAGGTGCATCCCAAGCCGGAGGAGGCGAAGTCGGACGCGGCACAGCAGCTCGACGCCGGCGAGTTCGGCGCGCTGATGTCACGGCTCGGCCCCGTGGTCGAGGCCCTAGGGAAGTCGCTCTGAGCGAACACGCACCCGGCGGCATGGGCACCATCGCCGTGGCCGGGGTGGGGCTCATCGGCGGTTCCGTCGCGATGGGCGCCAGGGAGCGTCGCGTCTGCGAGCGGGTGATCGGCTTCGACCACGACGCCGTCGCGCTCGACGCAGCCGTGGGTCTGGGGGCCATAGACGAGGCGCGGCTGGAGCCAGGCGAGTGGCTCTCGTCGGTAGACCTCTTGGTGCTGGCGGCGCCCACGAAGGCGCTCCCCCAGCTGGCGGCCTCCCTGCTGCCGCACCTGCGCGCCGACGCCGTCGTGACGGACGTCGGCAGCGTCAAGCGCTCGGTGACCGATGCCGTCGCGAGTGTCGACTGGCCCGGTGGCGCCGGCCGCTTCGTCGGCGGTCACCCGATGGCAGGCAGCGAACGGGCCGGCGTGCTCAACGCCGACCCTGGGCTCCTCGAGAACGCGATATGGGTGCTCACCCCGGGCCCCGGCACCGCGGACGACGCGCTGGGAGCGGTGCGCTCGTTCGTGGAGACGCTCGGCGCCAGGCCGCTCGTCACATCGCCGGAGAAGCACGACGAGCTGGTAGCTGCCGTCAGTCATCTCCCTTACCTGGCTGCCGTGGCTCTCACCACGCTCGTCGACAGAGGCGACGACAGAGGTCTGAAGGCGCTGCTCGCGGCTGGCGGCTTCAGAGACCTGACGAGGGTTGCCAGCGGCGACCCGCGGATGAGCCGCGACATGATCGCCGACAACGCCGGCCCGGTCCGGGCCGCCCTGCGGGCCTTCAGGGCTGTGCTGGACGAGCTGGAGAGCGAGCTGGAAGACGCCGAGGCGCTGCTGGCGCGCGCCCAGGCCGCCAAGCGCGCGCGGGACGCCGTCCCTGTCGTCAAGCGCGGCCTGCTGGCCTCCCGGTGGGAACTGGTCGTGGCGGTGCTCGACCGGCCCGGTGAGTTCGCCCGGATCACGGCCGCGCTGGCGGAAGCGGGCGTGAACATCAAGGACCTCGAGGTGCTCAGCGTGCGCGAGTCCGGCGGCGCCGTGCGCCTGGCGTTCGAGGACGCAGGCGCGCTGGCGGCAGGAAGGGCCGCGCTGGAGGCCGCCGGCTACGCCGTACGCAGCCGCAACGGCGGGTAGCGGGCAGCACCCGCAGCTGTCCGGTACCAGGTTTCGCACTCCGGGTACGGACGCCGCCTATCCTCGAACCCGTGGCCTCACCGCGTGACGACCTGTTCGACCTCGCCGTGAACTGGGCTGCCGACTACGCGGCGCGGCTCGGACTGGCCTCGGACGAACCGGATCGCGTGCGAACGGGGCTGGAAGTCTGGTACCTCAAGACGCGCTTCGCGTACCGGGTCCCGCTCGACGAGGTGGCGGCCGCCGTGGCCGGACGCCCTCCGGGGCCCGGTTCGGTTTGGACGGGCGGGCGCAGCGGATCGTGGGCGCGGGCCAGCGGCCCTGAGCCGTCCGGGTCGTAACCTACTGAAGAGCGCGGCACGTGAGGTTCGCCCGGGTTCCGCACCATGCGCGGCGGCCGGACCGCGCCTCACATGCGACCATGGCCTCGTGGGCAGGAAGGCCAGGCGCAGACCCGAACGCAAGCCATCGCCGGAGCGCATGCGCGAGCAGGAAGAGCGCGCCTGCAAGGCGAAGAAACGCTACCGCACGGCACAAGAGGCGCTGGCGGCGCAGGAGTACGTGCGACTCGCCTACGCCAACGAGAAGGGCGTCTACCAGTGCGAGTTCTGCGGCGGATGGCACCTGGGCGGGCGACCGCTCGAGCTGTGAGCGCTAGACGGTCCGCCTGAAGGATTTCGCCCTAGCTCACCGAACCAACGTGCCCAACCGACCCGATCTTCAGCGGCTCGACGACTTCTCGTACCTCCCGGCACCGTCGGACCGAGCCCAACCTCACCTGGCGTTGACACTTGGTAAGTAATGGCTTACCATTCGCGCGTGCTCGTCCACGACAAGCTCGCCGCCCTATCCGACCCCACGCGGCGGCAGGTCTTCGAGGCCGTCCTGCGCCGACCCAGCCCCGTGGGCCGGATCGCGGCTGGGCTCCCCGTCAGCCGACCCGCCGTCTCGCAGCACCTGCGGGTCCTGCTGGACGCCGGTCTCGTGACCGCCGAGCAGCACGGCACCAGCCGCGTCTACTCCGCCGATCGCGCGGGTCTGGTGGAGCTGAGGCGCTACCTCGAGGAGCTGTGGGACGACGCGCTGGACGCCTTCGAGGCGGCGGCGCGGAAGGAGTTCGCGATGGATCAGACGCAGACCAAGGTCGCACCCGTGACGAAACGGCGCACGGTCCCCTTACCGCTCGACCAGGCTTTCGACCTGTTCACGCGGCGCATGGGCGAGTGGTGGCCCATGGCGACCCACTCGGTAGCCGGGGACGACGTCAAGGAGCTTCGGTTCGAGGACCGCATCGGCGGTCGGCTGCTCGAGGTGGCCGAGGACGGCACCGAATGTAGCTGGGGCGAGCTCATGGCGTGGAACCCGCCGCACCGGTTCGTCGTGTCATGGCACCCGGCGCGAGAACCGATGGCGGCGTCGGTGCTCGAGGTGCGCTTCTCTCCCGCCGCAGGCGGCGGCACAGACGTCTTCCTCGAGCACTGCGGCTGGGAAGAGTTCGGGGACGAGGCGCTGGACCTGCGTGGTCGCTACGACGTCGGCTGGGACAGCGTGCTGGGCCTGTACGTGACGGCGGCGGGAGGATTGTGAAGCGCCAAGCACTTCGATTGGCGGAATCGACCTAGTTTGGGGAGGCCCTAGTCTCGTCGTCAACGCTCACGGGATCGAGCGCCTTTAGCTGCAACCGCCGCTCACGACCGCCGAGACCCAGTTCACGCTGCCCATAGACTCGTACCCTGGACCGGTCGCGAAAGTAGCCCACGACCTCATCAAATTGGTCGTCAGCAAACGTCACCTCGGCGGTCTTGGACCTGCCCCAATCGCCTTCGATAGCCGCGACGCCTCGCAGGTGAAACAGTCCGTCTGCCGTCACCTTGTCGATCATGCCCTCCACCACGATCTCGTCATGCTCCTCGGACCCCGCCGCAAGTTCCCTCCGTCTCGATCGAATATCCGGAACCATGTCGGCCGTTAGTACCGAAGCTCGAACATTCGGGAAGACCGTCGGGGAAGGGATGATCTCCACTGACTGCCGCGGGTTCCTCGGGCTAGGAGCGAGCACCTCCAACGCTCTCAGGGCGGCGTGCGTGACAGTGGGATCCGAACCGAGCAGCGAGTCGTCTCGCACCTGTCCTTCGATAATCACGGGCGCCTGCGCAAGAATCCTCAGGGCCTCGAAGCTCACCTCATCGGGTGTGCTGGTGTTCGAGAAGAGGGGCTCCGCCTGCCGGGACCGGAGTCCGATTCTCAAGCTTCCTGGCCCAACGAACGCCACATGAGGGTCTGACGGGGTTACTCCGCGGAGCCGGCCGACCGACCGAGATACAATTCCGAACGCAGAGTTGACTCGCGTGGTCATCTTCTCCCAGAAGCCGATACCCGCGGACCCGTATGTGGCTCCCGGGCCACGGAATCGGAGTTCGAGGTCGTAGGCCGGCAACGGCGCTCCGTCCTCCCAACTGACGAAGACCGGAGCTCCAGGGCGTTGCGACGCGGTCAGCGCATCCGATATGAGCTGTTCCAGACGTTCGGCGACGTCAAGGGAATACGAGACTTCGTCAGGGGTCTCGAGATGGGTGACGACGGTTGCCGGGACACCTGTGACAACCACAACCGACCCATCTGACGTGGATTGCGTATGCGTGACAGGCTTCTTGAGCACACTCGGCTCGGCGATCACGCTTGTCCCTCCACTTGGTGAATCGTAACGACCTCGTAGCCCAAGGGGACCCACAACGTCACCTTGACTTTGGCACGGATTCCATTTGGACCAGTTCCTACGAAGGATATCCCCGGCTTGCGGTCTGTCTGGTTCTTGGTAGATCCTTCTCTACTGGCTCGCCTCCAAGGATGATCGACCACATGTCAGCAGTGGTCAGGCCGCGCTTACTCGCTTGATCGAAGGCGTGCCGAGACACCTCTATCCTACGCACCGTGACCGCCTCCCGGATTTGTTCGACCTCCCAGGCCTCAATTCGATGACTGCGGAGATTGAACGCCTCCTCCTGCTTCGTTGGCCATGCCAAAGTGAGCCCCCTGCGAACTCTAGCCGTGGTTTTGACCGGAAGGGCGCGGGTTGTTCACTTCAGGTGGACTGGTTACGCCTCCTGTAGGGACTATTTCCCGCGAATCGCCACGAAGGCCTCAGGTATCGTTGCTGCTGCCGTGAGAACGTCGGCGGCAAGCCATGTCGGTGAAACTGAAGTCTGGCGGATCGGTGGCCTCGACGGCCTGGCCCCTGAACTGCTGGACGACTTCGCCGCACCCACCCTGGGCGAGGTGCTATGGCGGGTGGGATACCCGGACCAGCGCTGGCCGGCCTACCACCCCAGCGAGGCCGACCCGTTGGGCGGGTACCGCGAGCACCCGCGGCGCATCGCGTTCGACCTCGCGGCGGAACCCGCCGGAACGTACGTGCTGGCGATCGACTACTTCACGATCTGCCCCCGGTTGCCGCATCTCGAGGTCCGCATCGCTGGGGAGAGCGGTCGGGCGCTGCTGAAGCCCGTGCCGTCACGCTCTGGGGAGGTCCTCGTCCATGCCGGGCTTCACTCGGCGATCTACTCCGAGGGCAGCGTCGAGGTCGCGATCCCGGCCAGGCTCCTGTGCCGCGGAGAGAACGTCGTCGAGCTCGTTTGCCGCGACGAGGCCGAGGTGCTGCGGGTAGAAGACCGCGCCGCGGTGGAGAGGCTCGATCGCATGGCGAACGGAGCCGGCATCTACTATCGCCGCCTGCGCCTCCTGAAGGGGACGAAGCCGGACCGTTCCGGCGCGACGCCGGGGTTGCCCCTGCGCCGCGTGACGCTCGAGCCCACCGTGCTGTACCGACGGGGCTCGGCCGGCGACCTGAGCTGCCGCTGCCTCGTGGACGTCGAGCTGCTGGACGGTTGCGAGGCGACTCCTCTGCTGCTCCACCTGAAGGACGCGACGAGCGAGAGGACCGTCCCGCTCGAGCTGCCGGCGACGGACTTCGGCCACCGGCGCCTCGCGTTCGACCTCTGGGACGGCGAAGGAGAGGTGAGCTACGCGGTCCAGACGGAGGGCGTCGGCAAGCCGCCTCTCGCGAACGGCACCTTCAGGCGGCGACGCAAGTGGCGGGTGTACGTAGCGGCACACGCTCACACCGACATCGGCTACACGCACCGACAGTGGGAGGTGGCGGAGCGCAACGCCTGGAACGTGGACACCGCGCTCGCGCGCATCGGGGCGGCGCCCGATGAACCCTTCGCGTACCACTTCGACGCCTTCTGGGTGCTCACCGAGTACCTGCCCGGCCGAGACGCGGCGACGCGGGAGCGGCTCATGGCGGCCGTCGCGGCCGGGCGGATCGGCTTCGCCGCCACCTACGCCGACGTGCTGACGCACGCCGCGGCGCTCGAGGACCTCATCCGCAACCTCGAGCCCGCACACGACCTGCTGCGCCGCCATGGCCTGCGCGCGGAGCTGGCGGCGGCCGTCGACGTGGCTTCCCTGACGGGCGCGCTGCCGGACGTCCTGGCCGGGGCTGGCGTCCGCTACCTGGTGCACGCCAACAACCAGGACCGTGGGCCGCTGCGGCTGAACGGGGACCTGCACCTCCTCTCGCCGTTCCGGTGGCGCGGGGTGGCGGGGGGCGAGGTGCTCACTTGGCTGTCGCGGATGTACAGCGAGCTGCGCAAGGTCTGTGGGAGCCCGCCGACGCTCGGCTCGGCCGAACGCGGCCTGGCCCTGTGGCTCGACGAGTTCGAGC
>Ga0079224_100006043_pt1 | contig 15985 bp, 13 predicted proteins | sample Stecom2015_FD_80414 | JGI IMG/M metagenome (GOLD analysis project Ga0079224, IMG submission 80414) | Agricultural soil microbial communities from Utah to study Nitrogen management - Steer compost 2015 | ecosystem: Environmental > Terrestrial > Soil > Agricultural land | place: USA: Utah...
AGCCGGAGGGCTTGGCGCCCGATTCAAGATGTATGTACACTAGAATAAACCATTACCTATATTTTCTCATATTTATTCTTCTATCCTGTAATAAAGACGTTGCTTATTCTGAGCTGAGCTATTCGGGAGACATCAGGATCAATCAAATCGGTTTCCGGCCGGGTGCGCCTAAAACGGCCGTGGTACTAGGGAATGCCGAGGTGTTTCACCTGGTGGACGTTTCAAGTCAGAAAGTTGCCTTTACCGGACGTTTCTTAGACCATACGACGACCCATGAGAAGCAGGCTTTGATTGCGGATTTTTCCGAATTTACGGAAACAGGCCAATATGTTATTCATGTTCCTGGAGTCGGTTATTCGCCAGAATTTACCATTGATCACGTGGTATTCGAAGAATTGGGAACGGCCTCACTGAAGGCTTTCTACTATAATAGGGCTTCTATAGAACTCGAAGAGCAGTATGCAGGAGCTTGGGCGCGGCCGTTAGGGCATCCGGATGACCGCGTTCTGGTCCACGCATCAGCGGCGAGCAAGGAACGACCAGAAGGAACTGTTCTTTCTGTACCCAAAGGATGGTATGACGCGGGAGATTATAATAAATACATTGTCAATAGTGGGATTACCATGGGTACCCTACTTTCCCTTTACGAGGATTTTCCTTCCCATTCTTCTTCTTTAAATTTAAATCTCCCAGAATCCGGCAACGGCATCCCTGACCTACTTAATGAAGCTTTGTGGAACCTCGAATGGATGATAAAAATGCAGGATCCCCATGATGGGGGGGTATATCACAAACTGACTGCAGCGAAATTTGAAGGCACCCTCCTGCCTCATGAGGCGCAAAGTACCCGTTATGTGGTAGCTAAAAGCACGGCTGCTGCTTTAAATTTTGCTGCGGTAATGGCCCAAGCTTCTAGGGTTTATGGGGATTTTTTGCCGGATATGGCGATAGAATGTTTGAAGGCAGCTCAAATGGCTTGGGTATGGGCTAAGAGTAACCCAGAGACATATTATGAGCAAGCGGACCTCAACAAGAAATTCCACCCTTCTATAGAAACCGGTGCGTATGGTAACCGTATGCTGGGGGATGAGTGGCTATGGGCCGCCTCAGAATTGTACATTAGCACCCACAACAAGGAATACCTCGATTTTATTCCTCATCCGGAGTCTTTTGAATTGCCGAACTGGGGAAATGTGGGCTGGCTAGGATACTATTCTTTGCTTAGGTATAGGGAAGACCTTCACTTGCCCCAGGGATTGCTGGCGCAGATCAAACATCAATTGCTTCAGAAAGTAGAAGAATATGCCACTGCGGCTAAAGATTCTGATTATCGGGTTGTGATGGGGTACCGGGAAACTGATTTTGTATGGGGCAGTAATTCTGTCGCCGCCAACCAGGGAATCGCTTTGCTTCAGGCATACATCCTCACCGGCGATGGGAAATTTACATCCCTGGCACAGGCTAACCTAGACTACCTTTTGGGAAGAAATGCTACTGGCTATTGTTATGTGACCGGTTTTGGCCAGCAATCTCCACAAGATCCACATCACCGTGCATCCGCCGCCGCACCGGATACGCCGCCAGTTCCGGGTTTTATCGTGGGAGGACCTAATCCGGGTCAGCAAGACGGCTGCAACTACAGGAGTAAAATCCCTTCAGAATCTTATGTAGATGACTATTGCTCTTATGCTTCCAACGAGGTAGCCATCAATTGGAACGCTCCCTTTGCTTACCTGATCAATGGCCTTGAAGCTATTCTAAAACAAAAGTGACCTTGAACCTTTTGTCATCGTAAAAGCAAGACAAAAAAGCCTTTGGGCCCAGATGCATTATGGCATAAATTGTGAATATTTGTGCCTTGCTAAACTTGGGGAAAACCAATGGATAATTTTTTTTTAACAGGCGGCGGTCCGATCAGTGAGCGAATAGAAGCCATTGATTGGGAAAATAGTCCTTTGGGATCTATGAAGGACTGGCCGATGAGCTTAAAGCATGGAATAAGCCTATGTCTCAATTCACCATTTCCCATGCTTATCTGCTGGGGACCGGAGATGGTGATGTTTTACAACGTGGAATACATGGAGTTTCTCGATGATCCTTATGGGGCTTTAGGCAGTCGAGCCAGGACGGTGTGGGCCGAGATTTGGGATAAAATAGGGCCCTTATTAGAAGGTGTAAGGAAGACGGGAAAACCTATTTTGCTGGAAGACCAGCTATTTTACCTTAATAAAGGTGGCGAACGCAAAGAGAAGTATTTTACATTTTCCTACAGCCCTCTCAGGGATCAAGAAACTATAGCGGGCGTGTTGGTGATTGTTCATGAGACAACGGATAAGGTAGTTAACGAACGGTTGATGAAGATGGAAAAGGAGCGGGCCGAGCGGATTCTAAGCCAGGCTCCTGCCGCAGTATGTGTACTAGATGGACCTGACTTGGTGTTAGAGAGGTTTAATGACAATTACCAAAAATTGTTTCCCGGCAGGGATTTATTGGGAAAGCCCTTAATTGAAGCGCTCCCTGAATTAAAAGATACCTCTATTCATAGGATAGTGCTTGACGTTTATCGGTATGGGAATACGTTTGAAGGGATAGAGACCTTGGTGCCGCTATCCAGATCAGGGGAAAGCCCCTTGGAAGATTTATACTTCAACTTTATCTGCCAAGCGCGGTTGGATGTAAATAATAATGTCGACGGTATCATCATATTTTCCTTTGAGGTAACAGACTTCGTTGAAGCCCGAAACAAGGCAGAGCAACTCGCCTTACAAGTGGAACAACATGCTAAAGTCTTCGACGTTACCCTTACAGCCATTCAAGACCTGGTTTATACATTTGACACCCAGGGTAGGTTTACCTATAGCAACTATGCGCTCTTGGAGTTGTTAGGAATGTCCTCGGACCAAATTATCGGAAAGAACTTTCACGATCTACCGTATCCCTATGAACTGGCTACGAGACTCCACTCGCAGATAGCCCAGGTTATAGAGACGGGTCAACCTGTGACAGATCAAACGATCTATGCCAGTCCAACAGGAAAAGTCGGATATTATGAATACATTTTTACGCCTGTTTTTGACGATAAAGGGAAGGTAGTGTTGGTCGCTGGCTCTACTAGGGACATTAGCGAACACAAACGGTCACAAGAAGCCATCAGGTTGAAAAATGAGGAGCTTACGCATTTGAACAATCAACTGATGCGGGTCAATTCAGATTTGGATAATTTTATCTATACGGCTTCCCATGATTTGAAATCACCGATATCTAATATCGAGGGATTGGTCAACGCACTCCAGGAATTCCTTTCCGTACAGGTCACTGAATATCCCAAAGTGGACAGTTTACTAGGTATGATTCAGTCTTCTATTGAGCGGTTCAATAGAACCATCCGTGACCTTTCGGATATCACCAAGCTCCAACGGCTGAATGATGAAGAAGCCACCGCGGTTAACCTAGAAGAGATCATTAAGGACATTCAAATGGACTTGTCATATTTGATGCATGATTCAAAAGGCCAAATTAAGATAGCCCTGAATGGGATCAAGTACATCCGTTTCGCCCCGAAAAATTTAAGGAGCATCTTCTATAACCTCATTGCAAATAGTCTAAAATACCGTTCCCTGGAGAGGAAGCCGGTTATCCAGATTTTAGGCGATGAAGATCCTGAATACATCATTATCACCGTGAAAGACAACGGAATGGGAATGGACCTCAGCGTAGGTCCGTCTATATTCGGAATGTTTAAAAGATTGCATCATCATGTGGAGGGAACGGGAATTGGCCTCTACATCGTTAAGAAGATCATGGACAATTCGGACGCGAAGATCGAGTTAGACAGCGAAGTGGGTAAAGGGACCACGTTCAAGTTGTTTTTCAGGAAATCTTCAAAGAACAGTGGAATGTCTCTCGCCAAGCATGTAGATTAGCAGTGCTATTATTTGCTGTTTTTGTTCCAATAAATCTTCAGGTTGTGGGTTGCTCTGCCAGCTGCGATGATATCCAGCCGTCCATCACCATCCAAATCTGCCAATACCAGATCTTCACAAGCCATCCCGTTATCATCGATCCAGTGCGCTTCCCAAGACGGGTTTTCTTGGTCGGAAGCTGTGAAAAGCTTCACGCCAACCTTTCCGTCTTTATCAGGATTACGCCATCCTGCAACGATTTCATGGGTTCCATTCCCTAATAGATCTCCTGTGGCCAAGGCATGTCCTTGGTTAAATTCTGAGGTGAGAACGCTTCTTTCCGGTGACGTGTTGCTTTTGGGGAAAGTGTGGACGGATAAGATGTTTCCATGCATCGGTTCAATGCCGGCTAAAAACCGAGCGTCACCCGCGTCGGCGATGCGGATCTCACCGAAGCTCCGGTTGTCTACTAACCATGCTCCTGTGGGTGCTGGACGCCACTTGCCCCCGTTAAACGAGAAGGCTTTTACGCCTTCCTTCCCTCCAATCAGCAGCTTTTCTCCAGTACCATCCGGTACCAATTCTAAATTATGGGTAAGGTGCATGGAAGAATCGATGGTTGAATGCCTCCAAGCTTGACGAGGATCCTCAGGCTTTTCGTAGGCAATGACTTTGACGCCCGCACCTTCTCCATTTTGGTTACCCCTTCCGTGCAAGGGAAGAACAATTAATTGATAGTTGTTGTCACCAGCCTTTACCCAACGCATCCTGTGGATAGTGGGCTCATGGTGGAGTTCTACCGGTGTCCAAGGTTGAGTAGGATCCTCCGGGCGGATCAGGTAATGCACTGATCCGGATTTGTCTGGGTCTGCTGTTTCACTGGGATTCCACTGGGCACCCACAGCGACCTCCACCAGCCCATCGCCGTCAATATCCCTTGCAGCGATACATACATTGTCGTATTCAGTAAGGTTGTCAACCATCACAAACCGTTCCCAGTCCCCGTTGCGATACCAGACAAATTGCTTTTTATCCGCCATCAGGATGTCCGGTTTGCCATCTCCGTCTACATCACCTATAGCCAATCCGTAACCAATTTCCACTTGGTCATCAATCGTTTGTTCTTCAAATTGAGGGGGATCGCCAGCGGCAAAAAGAGCGAGAGAAAGGAAGATGGAGGAAAAGGTCATCGGGACATAAATTTGGTTGATGCCTAAATATACGGAAAAAGGAAGGGAACCACCTATTTGCTGACCGCCAAAATCCATGCTTCGACTACATATTGCGCCATTTAAGTAAAAAATCAATAAATGTGCGTCAAATAATATCATTAGATGGCAATTTTATTTATTTTGACTTTCGGTTTCTATCGGAGCCATGGTACCGCAACAAATGCAGTCCGTATTTGAAAATCTACAACTTTATATCAATAGAAAATGAATTTAGAATTGGAGAAATCGGGTAAAAATAACCGACGGGATTTCCTGAAATCAACCGGTGCCCTGTTAATAGGCGGGGCTGTTCTACCCTTGGGCTTTTCTACAAATGCTTTAGCCGCAAATGATAATGTGTTAAAAGTAGGTCTGATCGGCTGCGGAGGAAGGGGAACAGGAGCAGCAGTTCAAGCTTTGAAAGCTGACTCAAACGCCGTCCTTACCTGTATGGCAGACGCTTTTCCTGATCATTTGGCCAACTCCTTGTCGTCCATCAGTAAAGCCAACCCTAATCAAGTGAAAGTGGATAAAGCCCAGCAGTTTGTGGGTTTTGACGCCTACCAGAAAGTTTTGGATTCAGATGTGGATGTGGTCATCCTCACAACCCCTCCGGCTTTTAGGCCGGGTCACTTCAAGGCGGCAATTGAAGCTGGTAAGCACGTGTTTTGTGAAAAGCCGGTCGCTGTCGATGCGGCAGGGGTGAGGAGTGTATTGGAGTCTGCGCGAAAGGCCAAGGAGAAGGGTTTAGCTGTGGTTTCCGGATTTACTTTTCGATACGACTTCCCTAAAAGAGCCTTTTTTGAGAAAGTCCAAAGTGGCCAATTGGGAAAGATCCTAACGGTCAACACCGTTCGAAACGGAGGAGGTCTATGGTCCAAACCCCGCCAGCCGGATTGGAAGAATATGGAGTACCAATTGCGTAATTGGCTTTATTATGACTACCTATCAGGAGATTATCTTGTGGAGATGATGTGCCACAGCCTAGATATGATGTCGTGGGCGATGGGAGACCAGCTGCCGATTAGTGCTACAGGAACAGGTGGAAGACAAGCAAGGACAGACGAAATTTATGGCAATGTTTGGGATCATTTTGCGATCGAATACGACTTCGCCAACGGGGCTAAAGGTTTTCACTTCAGCCGCCAGCAGCAGGGATGTTCCAATACAAATAAAGTGGAAGTAGTCGGAAAAGATGGCTATGGCCTGGTGGATGTGGGCCGAGGCGTCCACGAAATTTTCGGGGCAAACGCCTGGAACTACGACGGAGAGAAGAACAACCCTTACGAAACCCAACACGAAGAACTATTCGCCTCTATCCGGGCAGGCAAGCCAATGAACGAAGGCGAGCTTATGGCAAACAGTACCATGCTGGCTGTTCTGGGAAGAATGGTTGGGTATAGCGGCCAAACCATTACATGGGAGGACGCATTGAAATCTGAAAAGGTTTTAGGTCCATCACTTAAAGAATATCATTGGGACTTGGATTGGGCTGTCAATCCAGTAGCCGTTCCGGGTGTTACTAAAGTGCTTTAATCTTTTATCCCTGCAGGTTTCGCCGTCGGGCGTTATCTGCGGGGTTTCAGAAAGTAGTTATTGGATCCATTCCTTTCTTTTATAAAAATGTTATGAAGAGCTTTATCCTAAGGGCAGGTTGCTGTTTGGCCGCCCTTTTTCTTTTAAGAGTCAGTCCATCGTCAGGGCAAGAAGCCCTGTTTGAATTCGGTCAGGAAGTAGGGCTCAACCTGTTTACGGAGGATGTGGTAGGGGAAGAGTCCTTGATCAAATGGTTTAACGTCAACACGGAGGTGGACACTTGGTCTCACGAAGACAGCATCTTGGTATGCAAAGGCTTGCCTATCGGCGTTATTCGTTCGGAGAAGCAGTACGAAAACTTTATCATGCATATCGAATGGCGTCATATGGAAGCAGGTGGCAACTCCGGAACCTTTGTCTGGAGCAACGCGGTACCGGGTGACAACAGGCTGCCTGACGGCGTTGAAGTTCAGATGTTAGAGTTGGACTGGGTCAATCAAAATGTTAGAGATGGGGTTAAGCCTCCCGTTGCTTACGTCCACGGTGAATTGTTTGGGGTAGGAGGGGTCAAAACCGTTCCTGATAACCCCAGAGGAGAAAGAAGTAAATCGATTGAGAATCTATGTAAGGGCCAGGGAGAATGGAACACCTACGATGTAATCGCAGTCGATGGGGTCATCAAATTGGCCGTCAACGGTAAGTTTGTCAACGGCATCAGTAAATCTACCCAGAAGAAGGGCTATATCTGCCTGGAGTCTGAAGGTGCTGAGATCCATTTCCGCAACCTGAGAGTAATGGAGGTACCTCCCGGAGTGACCTCGCCTGATCAAATAGCACCCCTATTTCCTTAAGAAATTCTTTTACCATCCGGAATTCTGAGCCTGAATGAGCAGCTTTTGCCTACAGGCTCTTTTTTTATCCGCTAGTAGCATCAGGAATGGGGCGGATCCCAGTCATTTTGAATAGGAGTACGAGGTCAAACACCGTATGAGCAGTAATGGCTGCGATCAAGCCGACCAGCTCGAATAGATAACCGAAGCCGATGATTATGCCAGTCAATGCTAGGCCGTAGATACTCAACCTGAGATTTCCCGGTGTCAGATATCCATGTAAAAGAACAAATAGGAGAGAAGTCAAGCTGATTCCCAGATAAGGCTGTATGGCTGCCCTAAAGAAAATTTCCTCGCCAATGCCGGCGCATAAAGATATGAAAATGATTCCAGCTCGGTTGATTCCCAGCCGGCCAATGAGGTTGTAGTAAAAGGCTTTTTCTTTTTCGAAAAATTTTCTCGAAATAATAAACAAGGCCAGGCCTGATGCCAACAAACCCGTAATGCTTCCCATTCCCATTTGACGAATAGCACCGTCGCCGGTGTTCCACACGTCTGAAAATCTCAAACCCTGAAGGTATTCAATGATCAAAATCCCCGCGAGACTAAAGCCAAACAGGGTGATAAGCCCAAGCGATAACACATATTTGTTCATAGAAGCAGCCTGTTTTATGACACCTCTTGAATAGAGGACAAACAAAAAGGGATTTAATATTCCCGCAAGATATTAAATCCCTTCCTGTATGGCAGTTTCATTGAAGAATTAGTCGACAACCCGATATTGCTGAATGCCTCTGTGTTTGTTCCCGAAGAGATCAGTTGCTTCTACCTCTATGGTATGCTCGCCCGCTGGGAGGTTGGTGGGTATATTCGCCCGCCACAAATGGGTGCTTCTTTGGGGATTGGAAGGTCTTCTTCCTTCAAGAAGTGCTTCAGAGGTGTCCCATTTGTAAAGATCGATCATGTACGATGGATCATAGTCCTCGACAAAGTTCATGGTCACCCATTGTCCATTATCCACTCTCATCCGCAATTCATTCTGAGAGCTTCCCATAAAGAAATTGACATAAATGCCCGCACTGGTTCCTTGGTTGCGCTTCACCACTTTAGGGGCGTGTATTTCCATTTGATAGGTCTCGGGTTGATCGACCACCTTGTACCTCACCTTGTACTCGTTGCCATTGAAATCAATAAAAGCATAACCTTTAGGCGTCCCGTCTCTCATGGTAGCGTAAGGAATACCTTTTTCATTTAATTCCCCTTTGTACCAATCGCCCGAAGTAGTGCCGACATTGTAGTGGTGATGCGGCTTGGATTGCTTCCAACCATCTTTTTCGAAAAAGAAATCCTGTCGTTGAAGGTGGGTATGGGCCGAAAGAGAAAGGGTATTGGGATAATCCTTTAGTAGTTCAAAAAGCTTGTTTCTGTCCTCGTCTTTGAAAGGATCCCCACTGGGTTCACTGAGTGGAATGTGCATAGACAAGACAATAAGATGGTCTTGGGGCACATAGGCCAGCGTGTTTTTGACAAATTCCAGTTGGTCCTCCCGGAAGCCACCCCAGTAACCTTGGCCGTCCCTGGGGTCGGGGTAGAGCACATCATCCAGCACGATAAAGTGGACTTTTCCGTGGTTAAAAGCATAGTTGGCAGGGCCAAAATGGGCTTCAAATGTTTCATCCGATAATTTGTCTTCCTTCACGTCAAAATTAAGATCATGATTACCCAGGACATTGTACCAAGGGAGACCTACTTGCGCAACGGCTTCAAGATAAGGTTGGAATAAAGAAAGGTCGTCACCCACCAGGTCACCTAGAGAAATGCCAAAATCCACTCCCTGAATCCCTTCCACTTCAGCAACCACGCCATCTGCAAAAAAATTAACCTCTTCAATGGTATATGGCTGAGGGTCGCCGAAAATAAGCGAAGTGAAAATTTCTCTGTACTCCCAGGGCAAAAGCGCAAAGTCTACGCTTTTTGGAAGCGCTCCGGTCGGTTCCACTCCTGCATATTTCAGCTCTGGTGATCCGGCAGGTTTGTGGATGTAGTAGAATTGAGGCAGGTTGTTTTCGTCCACAGGTACAGCATAGCCTGAGGGTTTAATGACAAAAATGATTTGATCATCGCCGATGGGCAATTCATATCTGCCTTTGGCATCGGTTTGTACGACTTGTATCCCGTTTGAGACAGCCACGCCTTCGATTCCTTTCTCACGGCGGTCCTTTTTTCCGTTGCCATTGAGGTCTTCAAAGACAAAGCCACTAGCCTTTTCCTGGGCAATTGCACCCAAAGACAAGGCGAATAGCAATCCAGACAAAAATGTTTTTTTCATTCTTATAATAGGTTATAAAGATGTATCTGCAGCCCCTCTCCACAAAGGAGCAGTAAGATGATGATTTTTGACCAAAAATACTATAAGCAAGTGTGGCAAAAGATGGATGTACTTTAATAAATGATCATCATATTGTTTCATTAAATTCAATAACTTAAAATTTTATTAATGTTATCTATTTCATGTCGCCATCATTGCAGAAAATGTTTATCTTGATGAGGTCAGTCAATTTATCCACGGATCAAGCCTTCTATGAAAACCATTTTTGCCTTCCGGATTCTTCTGTGGACGGCTATCTCTTTTCCCCTTTCCTCTCAAACTTTAAAGACGGATAATCAACTGCAGAGAACGCTTGAGGAGATGCTTGTTGATTTTAACGGCACAGTGGGAGTGTATGTGTATCATATGAAGAGTGGCGAAGAGGCTGCTGTAAATGCAGATACCATCTTTCCCACAGCAAGTATCGTTAAAGTTCCCATACTGGTTGGCCTGTTCGATAAGATAGAACAAGGTGAATTAAGTTATCGGGAACCATTGATGTACCGCGATTCACTGAAATATGGAGGGTCAGGCCTGATGCAGTTCTTTACCGATAGCACCCAAATAGAACTGAACTTGCTGGCGGCCTTGATGATCACGTATAGTGATAATACCACCTCCCTATGGAGCCAAGCCCTGGCAGGGGGCGGTGCCCGGATCAATGAACTGATGGAGCGTTATGGATTCGCACACACCCGGGTAAACTCTAGAACATCTGGCCGGGAACCACATTGGAAAGTATACGGATGGGGACAAACCACACCCCGGGAGATGGCGATGCTTTTGGTGAGGATCCGCCGTGGAGAAATAGTGAGTGCAGCTGCTTCGGACGAGATGTACCGCTTGATGACCAATATCCATTATGACGACTATGCCTTGTCAGCGATACCGCCCTATGTTCAAACTGCCTCTAAGCAGGGAATGGTCAATGCATCGCGCTCAGAACTGGTGATGGTAAATGCACCTGGAGGTGATTATGTGTTTTATCTTGCCACCAAGAACAATGAAGATCAACGGTGGGAATATGACAATGAGTCCTAGTCTTTGGCCCGAAAGGTTTCGTCTTTTCTTTGGCGATATTTCGAACCCGATTCAGCATGGAAGCCTGCTGACGGAGGAGATAAGTTCAAATAAGGCTGAGATCTAAGGAAGGAGTGGCGACGACGTTTTGCGGCGTAAATCAACGGAATTGTCGGTGAACAGCCTTAATTTCGAGACTAATGATTACCTTTACCCTTCATGTTCCGACCAATAAAAACGATCAAATGAATGCACGAAGAAAATTCATGGCCCTTACCGTTGGTCTGGGACTTGGAATGTTTTTACCCAAAAAATTAACCGCAGTTCAACCTGCTAAAAAATCTATGTTAGTACATCAAGTTTTTTTCTGGCTTAAAAAGCCCAACAAGGATCTAAAAGCCGTTATGAAAGGCTGCAAGGAGATCGGAAAATTGAAATCTGCCCACAGTTATCAAGTGGGTGTTCCCGCTGCCACGGCTAAGCGGGAGGTGATTGACGATAGCTACCACATCGCCCTGACCGTTAATTTTAAGAGTATTGAAGACCATGATCTTTATCAAGAAGATCCGATACACCTTCAATTCATTGCGGAGCACAAGGATAAATGGGAAAAAGTGCAGGTGTATGATTTTGAAGTAGAATAATAAGTTCAAATCTAAAGCGCGACAGTGTATCAGTGGTCGCGCCTTAGATTATACTACCCACGCTGGTTTTGTGATTTTGATTTTTGCCTGAAGCTGATTTAGGAGGTTGTAGATGCCAAAATAGGTGCGGTTGACGTACAGTCCGTGGCGGGAACCCCGGGCTTGCCGGGAATTTTTGAACATCTTATCATTTGAGATAGTCTCGGCCAAAGTAAATATCTCCCGAAAATAGGCATCGTCTCCAAAGTCAAACTGCTCTGAATGGAAAGGACGGCCCACCAATTCAATCATTTTTTTGAAGAAGGGCTTAAAGTATTTTTTCTCAGTCTCCGTATCCTTCGAACTAATAAATTGAAGCTCATAGTAAATTTCTTCCAGTTCTTCTTCATTCATCATTACACTCTTCCTGATCAAGGAGAAATAACCTTGGTAGAAATCTTCCGGAATTTCCTTGACACAGCCAAAGTCTATAATGCCCAGCTTATTATTCGGCTGAACAATGAAATTGCCCGGATGGGGATCCGCATGAACCTGCTTTAACTGATGCACTTGGTGATGATAGAAATCCCATAGTGCTTGGCCCAGGCGATTTCGCTGTTCTTGACTCGGATGGGTTTGGAGCCATTCTTTGAGGTGTAGCCCTTCCATCCAGTCCATGGTGATGACTCTTGGGCTGCTATAGTCCTTATAGTAGTTGGGAAATGAAAGATCCGGGATATGCGAACAAGCTTGGGAGATAAATAGGGACCGTTCAACTTCAAGCACATAGTCGGTTTCTTCGAGTAATTTGCCTTCCACTTCCTCCATATAATGATTAATCTCGACTTCGCTCATATTGAGCAGCCTTACCGCCAACGGCTTCACCATCTTCAAATCCGAACTTACCGCGTCGGCCACGCCGGGGTACTGGATCTTCACAGCGAGTTTTTTTTCTCCTAAGGTCGCTTGATGTACCTGACCAATGGACGCGGCATTTACGGCGGCCTGCGTAAAGGAATCGAACATTTGCTCTGGCGTTTTTCCGAAGCTTTTCTGGAATGTCCGAACGACCAACGGATAGGAGAGTGGCGGCGCACTATACTGGGCCATGGCGAATTTATCCTGGTAGGCTTGCGGTAATATGTTTTTATCCATAGACATCATTTGAGCAACCTTTAAGGCGGAGCCTCTAAGTTCGCTCAACGATTGGTAGATGTCTTCAGCGTTGTTTTCATGGAGTTTGCCCTTGTCCAAGGATGGATCGGCGATCTTTTGAGTATAGTGCTTTATATAATTGCCCCCTACCTTGGCGCCTGCCTTGATAATTTCGGCGGCACGTTGCACTTTCGAAATGGGAATGCTTTGCTGATCTTTCATTGTAAGTGGGCTTATTTATTTTGATAGAGGAGTTTGGCCAAATCGATGATGCTGTCCAAGGCGTTCTTACCGATCAGATCAAAGACAAGGTGTACAGACTTTTCAATTGCCGCATCTGTTCTTTCGAAGGAAGTTGACGTGTCTTTTATCCAGAATTGGAATATAAACCATACCTGAAACCAGATCCCATCATGATAACGATTAGTGATTAAAGGCCGTTTAGCAACTTCTCCGGTCTCCTCGCCTTCGGCTAAGATCACCTTAACAAACTCATTGAATTTTTCCTTAAACGCTGCTACTTCAGGTGGTGGCAATTTCAAATTCGCTCCTTTCTTATCATAAAGCGCCAGCAAGTAGGAGCGGTTCTTTCTCAGCTCCTCTATCCAAGTAAAGAAAAATGCCAATAGCTTCTCGCGTACCGAATACTGTGTATAGACTGCTTGTGCGGATAAATCTTCTATAGTCTTCTCAAACATCTCCACCCAAAAGGAAGACAGAAGGGCACCGAAGGAGGTGAAATGCTCATAAAAATCACGCTCTTCTATTTTAAGCGTCTTCGTCAACTTGTATACAGAGGGTGGAACATGGCCGTGTTCGAGCACATAAAGACGAAAACCGTCCATGATTTTTGCTTTGGGATCTTTGGCCGGGTTCGTTGTTGGCTGCTTACTTTCCATGAGATATCGTTCTGTACAATATCTAAACCAAAAAAATGGGGGGACAGTTTGGTTGGGTAACAAAAAATCCAGGAACGATGAATGAAAGAAAACCCGGAATAGGATTCCGGGCTTCTCCCCAATGGTTCAAATCATTCGGATACCTTTTCTACCACCAGGTTGTGGTTCGTATAGATACAAATGTCGGCGGCTATCCCTAAGCTTTCTCTTACCATCTCTTCTGCCGTAAGTTGTGGTGCAAATTTTTTCAAAGCCCTCGCTGCAGATTGTGCATACATGCTTCCCGATCCGATGGTTGCAATATATTCATCCGGTTCGATCACGTCACCCGTCCCGGAAATTATAAGGATCTCATCCTTATCGGCCACAATCATCATTGCCTCTAATTTGCTCAACATGCGGTCGGTCCGCCATTCTTTAGCAAGTTCTACCGCGGCTCTTTTCATGTTATTGCCGTAGGCTCCGAGTTTTTCTTCGAACTTTTCTAGAAGTGTGAAGGCGTCTGCAGTGGATCCGGCAAAGCCGGTGACAATTTTTCCTCCCTGCAATTTTCTGATTTTATTTACACTGCTTTTTGCTACCGTGTTGCCCATGGTAGCCTGCCCGTCGGCACCTATTACTACTTCCCCCTTGTGCTTGATGGCCACTACGGTGGTTGATTTTATTTTCTCCATAATTGTAATTCAGTTGTCCTGCCTTGGTTCAAAAACCGTACAAAAGCAAAAAGTCCTATAAGCAGGACTTTTTGACAGATTACTTTTGATGTTTAGATCAGCATCCGGACAGGGTCTTCCAGTAGGCCTTTTAAGGTTTGGAGGAAGGCCGAACCTACTGCACCATCTACTACGCGATGGTCACAAGATAGGGTGACTTTCATGACGTTGCCGATCTTCATTTCTCCGTTTTTGACCACAACGGTTTCTTTAATTCCGCCGACTGCCAAGATACAGGCATCCGGCGGATTGATGATCGCAGTGAACTCGTCGATGCCGAACATGCCCAGGTTGGAGACGGTGAAAGTATTCCCTTCCCAATCTTTGGGTTGTAATTCTTTGTTTTTGGCTTTTCCTCCCAATGACTTCGCTTCTTGAGAGATTTGCGAGAGAGACTTACTATCGGCAAATCGGATAACCGGTACCAGTAGTCCTTCTTCCACTGCTACTGCCATACCGATGTGGATATGGTCGTTATATCTAATTTTGTCTCCGAGCCAAGAAGAATTCACCTTCGGATGTTGACGTAAGGCTGCAGCAGCAGCTTTGATCACCATATCATTGAAGGAAATTTTTACAGGAGAAAGTTCATTCATGCTCTTTCGCGCTTCTATGGCCTTGTCCATGTTGATTTCCATGGTCAGGTAGAAGTGAGGTGCACTAAATTTGCTTTCGGCAAGACGCTTCGCAATAACCTTCCTCATTTGGGAGACTTTTTCCTCCTTAAACGCTTCCTGACCTACCGCTACCGCGGCGACGCTGGCCGTAGTTGGAGCCGCTGGGGCTTTCACGCTAGTTGGATCGAAGGTTTCTACGTCTCTTTTGATGATCCGTCCACCTTCGCCTGTTCCCTTTACCAGAGAAATATCAATGCCCTTATCTTCTGCAAGTTTTTTCGCTAAGGGAGAAGCTTTTACCCTGCCGTTGTTTGAAGAACTGGTTGCAGCCTTTTCTTTCTCAACAGGCGCCTCCGGTTTCTCCGTTGGAGCAACAACCTCCTTTTTCTCTTCTTTTGGTGCCGCTTCTGAGGCTCCGGAGGATTTAGATTTATGGGCTTGCAACAGTGTCTGATAGTCGGCTCCTTTTTCGCCGATGACTGCGATCACCCCATCAATCTCAACCGAATCCCCTTCTGCCACGCCAATGTGAAGTAGGACACCATCCTCATAAGATTCCAGCTCCATAGTGGCTTTATCGGTTTCCACCTCTGCCAGGATGTCACCTGATTTTACCTCATCCCCCTCTTTCTTCAACCACGTAGCAATAGTACCTTCTTGCATGGTATCACTCATTTTGGGCATCGTGATCAGGGTGGCTTTAATGCTGGAAGTATCTATTTCCTCTTGAGCGCTTTCTTCTTTCCTTGTTGGCTCCTCCTTGCTTTCTTCAGTTTTGTCTTTGGTCTGGGCGGGAGCAGCGTCCCCTCCTCCTTCTATTTCCTTAAGGAGGACGTCTATGTTTTCGCCTTTTTCTCCTACAATGGCTATCACCCCATTGACTGGGACCGCATCCTTTTCCTGCACGCCTATATAAAGCAGCACGCCTTCTTCATAGGATTCTAATTCCATCGTCGCCTTGTCAGTCTCCACCTCTGCAAGGATATCTCCCGCTTTCACCTCATCTCCTACTTTTTTTAACCAAGCTGCGATCACCCCTTCTTCCATGGTGTCGCTCATTTTGGGCATTCGAATTATTTCGGCCATAAGTTATGTTTCTTATTCTTATTTA
>Ga0079224_100006044_pt1 | contig 15984 bp, 15 predicted proteins | sample Stecom2015_FD_80414 | JGI IMG/M metagenome (GOLD analysis project Ga0079224, IMG submission 80414) | Agricultural soil microbial communities from Utah to study Nitrogen management - Steer compost 2015 | ecosystem: Environmental > Terrestrial > Soil > Agricultural land | place: USA: Utah...
CATGATCGTGACGATGATGTTGATCGACGCCATGATCGACGACAGGCCGAGCAGGTGGATCGCGAAGATCGAGAACGGCAGCGCGGCGCCGGTCTGCAGCGACAGCGGCGGATACATCGTCCAGCCCGAGGCCGACGCGCCGCCCGGCATGAAGAACGTCATCAGCAACAGCGTCGTCGCGAACGGCAGCAGCCAGAACGACCAGTTGTTGAGGCGCGGCAGCGCCATGTCCGGCGCGCCGATCATCAGCGGCACCATCCAGTTCGCGAAGCCGGCGAACGCCGGCATAATCGCGCCGAAGATCATGATCAGCGCGTGGACGGTGGTCATCTGATTGAAGAAGTGTGGCTCGACGAACTGCAGGCCGGGCTGGAACAGCTCGAGCCGGATGACCATTGCCATCGCGCCGCCGATGAAGAACATCAGCAGCGAGAACGTCAGGTAAAGCGTGCCGATGTCCTTGTGGTTGGTCGTCGTGATCCAACGCATGATCCACGGCAGCACGCCCTTCGGATGATGGCCGGCGTGGACGTCGATCGCAGTCGTGCTCATCGCAAAAGCTCTCCTTAACTTCTAGCGCGCTCGAGTGCGCTCAGTCCGCCTGCGTCATCGCGGGTTGGGCATTCTCGGCCACCCACTCGTCGAACTCCTCGCGGCTCACTACCTCGACGACGATGGGCATGTAGGCGTGGTCCTTGCCGCACAGCTCCGCGCATTGACCGCGGAAGACACCTTCCTCCGTCGCCTGGAACCACGTCTCGTTGATGTATCCCGGGACCGCGTCCTTCTTCACGGCGAAGTCGGGCATCCACCACGCGTGCAGCACGTCCGCGGACGTGATCAGCAAGCGAACCTTCGTGTCGACCGGAACGACCACCCGGTTGTCGACCTCGAGGAGGTAGTTCTCGACGGAGGCGGGATCGATCCCCGAGCCCCGGCGGCGGGCCTCGTTGCTCGCGCGGTCGAGCACGCTGAAGAAACGCACGTTGTCGTCGATGTAGTCGTAGTGCCACAGCCACTGGTAGCCGGTGACCTTGATCGTCAGCTCCGACTCGGTCGTGTCCTCGATGCGCACGAGCGTCTCGGCTGCCGGCACGGCCATCGCGATCAGAATGACCGCCGGGATCGCCGTCCATGTGACCTCGGCAAGCGTGTTGTGCGAGAACTTGGCCGCCTGCGCGCCGTCTTCCTTTCGGAACTTGATGATCGCGTAGATCATCGCCGCGAAGACGCCGATGCCGATGATCACGCAGACCCACAGGATCAGCATGTGCAGGCCATACACCTCGCGGCTGATCGTCGTCACGCCGCGAGGCATGTTCAGCTGCCAGTCGCTCCACGCCGGGGAGCTGAAGAACGCCGTCAGCACGGAGACCGCGGCGGCAAAGGCGCCAACTTTTCGGTTCATTTGCATGATTTCAAAAGCAAAGTTGAATAGCAGGCGGGCGTACCGATTTTAGCAGCCGCCTCGCCCCCCGCCGGGCTACGGTTTTCCACTATGGAGGCCGCGCGCCCGAAGGCGCTATGCGCACCGCACCGGGTCGTCATCGCGACGACCTTCGTCTGTAACCGATATCGGAGACTGCGACGGCCGCCTCGCCGGGGTCCGGGCGGCGCGGACGCCGCGAAGCGCCGCCTCTCCACGCGTGCCCCAGGATCAGCTCGATCGTCATGGGAATACGGCCGCCGCGCCGCTGGCCCTCGAGCGCGGCGACGAACGCCGCCCACCGCGAACGCCCGGTCAGCGAACGTCTCCGGCCGGCGGCTAGGTTTACGGCTCCGCAGGAACGCAGGTCACGGATCACAGAGTCGACATCCCTGTACGTCAATTCCATCCGGTCCACATCGACGACCGGCTCGACCAATCCCGAAGCGACGGCGAGGTCGCCGAGATCGTGCATGTCGTAGAACGCATGCACGTGCACGCGATCGTCCACGGCCGCCCAGGCGCGGCGCAGTTGCTCGAGAGAGTCGGGGCCGAGCGTGGCGAACAGGAACAGTCCGCCGCTCGTCATCGTCCTCGCCACTTCGCGGAACACGCCGTCGGGCCTGCTCCACGGGAGCAGCATATTAGCGAAAACGAGGTCGGAAATGCCATCTTTGACCGGTAATCGCTCGGCGTCTCCGACGACGGCGTCCGTCTGGGAGCCGTGCGCCGCCGCGCGGAGCATCGCCCGGCTCGAGTCGATCGACACGACCCGCGCCTCCGGATAGCGCGCGCGCAAAGCCGCCCCGCCCGAGCCTGTGCCCGCGCCGAGATCGATCACGACCTTCGGCTCGATCTTCACGAAGTCGAGCCGCTCGAGCAGGCGCTCGCGCGCCTCGTCGTGCACGACGCTCGCGGCCGCGAATGTCGCCGCCGCCCTGTCGAAAGCCCGCCTCGCCGCACGGGACTCCGGCAGGGCCAGGAATGGATCGCTGCTCATCGCTCGCCGGACTCAGTCGGAAAAAGGTGTCTGACACCTTTTTCGTCCGAAAAATCGTGTCAGACGCCTTTTTTGCGTCTGACGGCCGGTCACGCGGTCGCGGCCGCCTCGCGCTGCACGCCGAGCCGCGCGAACAGATCGTCGTCGTGGGTCGCGCTCGGATTGTCCGTCGTCAGCAATTTGTCGCCGTAGAACACGGAGTTCGCGCCGGCGAGGAAACACAGCGCCTGCATCTCGTCACTGAGCTCCGTACGCCCGGCGGACAGGCGGACATAAGAGGCGGGCATCAGGATCCGCGCGATCGCGACGGTGCGCACGAGCTCGAAGTTGTCGAGCTCGTCCGCGTTCTCGAGCGGCGTGCCCGGCACTTTCACGAGCTTGTTGATCGGCACGCTCTCCGGATGGGGATCGAGGGTCGCAAGCGCGTGCAGCAGCTCGATGCGGTCCGCCCGGCTCTCGCCGAGGCCGAGGATCCCGCCGCAGCACACCTTGAGCCCCGCGCTTCGGACGCGGCGCAGGGTATCGAGCCGGTCGGCGAACGTCCGGGTCGAGATGATCCTCGGATAGAACGATTCCGACGTGTCGAGGTTGTGGTTGTAGTAGTCGAGCCCGGCCTCCGCCAGCCGCTCCGCCTGCCCGTCGCGGAGCAAACCGAGCGTCGCGCAGGTCTCGAGGCCGATCGCCTTCACCTCGCGGATCATCGCGAGGATCGGCTCGAGCTGCCGGTCTTTCGGCCCCCGATACGACGCGCCCATGCAGAAGCGGGTCGCGCCGGCGGCCTTCGCGCGCTCGGCCGCGCGCCGAACCTCGGCGAGCGGCATCAGGTCGTGGACGTCCACTCCGGTCTCGAAGCGGATGCTTTGCGGACAGTACGCGCAATCCTCCGGACACGCGCCGGTCTTGATCGACAGCAGCGTAGACACCTGCACGGCGTTCGGATCGAAATGACGCCGGTGCACGCTCTGCGCGGCATAGACGAGATCGAAAAGAGGCAGGTCGAACAGCGCGCGAACGTCCTCGAGCCGCCAGCTCGTTCTCGGCGCCGTCCCGATCGAGAGGCCGTTGACGCGGATTTCCGGTTCGATCGGGGACATTCGTGCGTGGCTCCAGACGCCGTCTCGCGGGAGGCTGGCAGTATCTGAACGCGCCCTAAGGGTGTCAACTTGAGTGCCGTCTCGCGTTTCGCCGCCGCGCTTGCACACCTGTGCCTCGCCGAGCGTTGCCCGTCATGCGCAGGGCCGACCGACCGCGGCTTCTGCTCGGGCTGCACGGCCGATCTGCCGGCGATCCGCATGCCGTGCTCGGCGTGCGGGTTGCCGCGGCCGGTCGGAAGATGTCCTCGCATCGCAACGGCATGGCATATCGACCGCGTCGTCGCGCCGTTCGAGTACGCGCCGCCGATCGACGGTTTCCTGCAAGCGCTGAAGTTCGGCCACGGCCGAATGCTGGGCCGCGCGCTCGCGCTCCTCGTCGCGCCGGCCGTCGAGGCGCAGCGCGAAGGCGGGCCCACCGGCATCGACGTGCTGGTACCGGTGCCTCTGCATCGGCGGCGCCTCGCCGCCCGCGGCTACAACCAGGCGACGGAGGTCGCGCGCACGTTGTCCGCGTCGCTGCGCATCCCGCTCGATTCGGCCGGTGTCCGGCGCACCGTGGCCGCTGCCCCGCAGTCCCTGCTCGGCGCCCGTGCCCGCGCCGCGAACGTCGAGCACGCGTTCGACGCCGCCGCGCGCTTCACGGGTCTGCGGGTCGCTATCGTCGACGACGTGATCACGACCGGCGCAACGGTCAACGCGCTCGCGGCGGTCCTGATCCGCGCGGGCGCGATCGGGGTCGAAGCGTGGGCGGTCGCACGCACGGTCCCGCCGGCCCGTACGCTAGCCGCCGACGAGGGCACGCGACGGGGCCGCGATTTCCCGCGCTAGCCTCCGCCGGCGCCGAACACGTAGTCGAGCAGAATGCCGGCGAACACGCAGCCCCCGAGCCAGGCGTTGTTGAGGAACGCGCGTATGCAGCCGTCGGGATCGCGGTTGCGAATCAGAAACTGCTGGTAAAGGAACAGCAGGAGCGCGAGCCCGAGACTGCCGAAGAACCAGGGCCCAAGCTCGGCCCCGCGGCCGACGAGCGCGAGCGCGAGCAGGAACAGCAGCTGCATCCCGGCGATCGCCGTGCGGTCCATGTCGCCGAACAGCACGGCCGTCGAGTTGACGCCGAGCTGAATGTCGTCCTCGCGGTCGGCCATCGCGTACTGCGTGTCGTAAATGACGACCCAGACGATCGTCGCGACGAAAAGCAGCCAGCCGATTCGGGGGATCTCGCCGAGCTGCGCGGCATAAGCCATCGGCACGCCCCACGAGAACGCGATACCGAGCACGAACTGCGGCGCGGACAGCCAGCGCTTCGTGAACGGATAAACGACGGCGACGACGGCGCCCGCGGCGGCAAGCCACAGGGTCAGGCGGTTCAACGTGAGCACGAGCCCGAGCGCGACGAGCATCAGGCCGAAGAACAGGATCAGCGCCTCGCCGGGCGCGACGTCGCCGTTCGCGAGCGGCCGGTCAGCCGTGCGGCGCACGTGAGGGTCGATCTTGCGGTCGGCGAAGTCGTTGATGATGCACCCGGCGGAGCGCATCACGACGGTACCGAGCACGAACACGACGAACACCTTCGGATCGGGCACGCCGTCGCCTGCGAGCCATAGCGCCCACAGCGTCGGCCACAGCAGCAGCCAGATGCCGATCGGGCGGTGCAGTCGCATCAGGCGGCCGTATTTGCCGTAGTGCTCGAGGATCAGCTCGACGTGGTGCATCAGGCGACGCACGACGAGACCGGCCCGATTCCAGGCCGTCATCGTCGCCGCCGCTTCGCCGTCCGTCCGCATCTTCATCGCGCCGTCATTCTAGGGTGCCTCCCGCAGGAGCGGAGCCAGGACGTGCGATGTTGCCGGAGTCGCGCGCCGAATTCCGTGCGCGGCGTCCACACGGTCACACCTTTGCGTACTCGCGAGCGCCGTGGACCCAGCGGCGAATCAGCGCGTCGGCCTGCCCGGGCTGCCGCTCGAGCAGCGCGTCCGAGATCCGGATCACGTCGGGCAGGAGGTCCGCGTCGCGCAGCAGATTCGCGACCTTGAGCTGCACGATGCCCGTCTGCCGCGTGCCGAGCACCTCGCCCGGCCCCCGCAGCTCGAGATCCTTCTGGGCGACCTCGAAGCCGTCGTTCGTGCGGCGCATCAGGTCGAGCCGCTGGCGCGCAACGTCGGACAGCGGCGGCCGGTAGAGCAGCACGCAGCTCGATTCGAGCTGGCCGCGGCCGACCCGCCCCCGCAGCTGATGCAGCTGCGCGAGCCCCATGCGCTCGGCGTTCTCGATGACCATCAGCGTGGCGCTCGGCACGTCGACGCCGACCTCGATCACCGTCGTCGCGACGAGGAGCCTGACGTCGCCGTCCTTGAACGACCGCATCACGGCCTCCTTCTCCGCCGCCTTCATCCGCCCGTGGACGAGGCCGATCGGCACTTCGGGCAACGCCGCCGCGAGCTCGTCCGCGAGGCTGTTCGCGGCGCTCGACTCGACGAGCTCGGACTCGTCGATCAGCGGGCAGACCCAGTACGCCTGCCGTCCCGCACGGCAATGCGCGCCGATCCGCTCGACGAGCTCCGCGCGGCGGCTTTCGGGCAGCACGACCGTCCGGACCGGGCGCCGCCCGGCCGGCAGCTCGTCGATGATCGAGCAATCGAGATCCGCGTAGGCGGTCATCGCGAGCGTTCGCGGGATCGGCGTCGCCGTCATGATGAGCTGATGCGGCACGGTGCCGCCCGCCTCGCCCTTCTTCTTGAGCTCGAGCCGTTGGCGGACGCCGAAGCGGTGCTGCTCGTCGACGATCACGAGCGCGAGCCGCGCGAAGCTCACCGTCTGCTGGAAGAGCGCATGCGTGCCGACGACGACGTCGACGTCGCCGGACTCGATCCTCGCGAGCGCCGCGGCGCGCGCCGAGGCACCGAGTGAGCCCGTCAGAAGGACGCAGTCGACGCCGAGCGGCGCGAGCCAGGACGAAAAGCTCGCGAAGTGCTGCTCGGCGAGGAGCTCCGTCGGCGCCATCACGGCCGCCTGGAACCCCGCGGACGTCGCCGCGACGGCCGCCGCGGCCGCGACCACCGTCTTGCCCGAGCCGACGTCGCCCTGCAGCAGTCGGTGCATCGGGCGCGTGCCGGCAAGATCCGCGAGGATCTCGTCGAGCACTCTGCGCTGCGCGCCGGTCAGCGCGAACGGCAGCGCGGCCTCGAAGCGCGGCAGGCGGCCGTCGACGTCGGCAATGCGGGGCGCGCGCTCCGACTCCGTGCCGGCGGACAGGCGCTTCAGGCTCAGCCGCTGCGCGACCAGCTCCTCGAGCGCGATGCGCCGCTGCCACGGATGATGCCCGGCCGCGAGCGCGTCGAAATCCGCTCCGGGCGGCGGGCGGTGCAGCGATACGAGCGAATCGGCGAGCGCCGGCCAGTCCGACGGCAGAAGCTCCGCGAGCGGGTCGAGCAACGGATTGCGCTCGACAATCGCGAGGGCCTGGCCGACGACCTGCCGCAGCCGCTGCTGGCGCAGGCCCTCGGTCGACGGATAGATCGGCGTCATCGTCCGCTCGGCGGGCTCGTCGTCGCGGCCGATCGCCCGCCACTCGGGGTGGATCATCTCGAGCCCCGTCGGCCCGCTGCGCACCTCCCCGAAGCAACGCAGCTGCGCGCCGCGCGCGAGGCGCTGCTGCTGCCCGGCGTTGAAATGGAAAAAGCGAAGCGTGAGCGAGCCGGTGCGATCGGCGATTCGGCACAGCAGCGAGCGTCGCCGCCGGAACACGACCTCGGTCAGCTCGACCGTACCCTCGACGAGCACTTTCTCGCCCGGCCGAAGACTCCCGAGCGGACGCACCTCCGTGCGGTCCTCGTAGCGTTGCGGCAGCAGCAAGAGCGCATCGCCGATGCGCTCGACCCCGAGCCGCTTCAGCTGGGTCGCGACCGCGGCGCCGACGCCGTGCAGCGTCGCAACAGGCTTCTCGAAGACATCCTCGTGCGCCCGCCGCGGCGTCTCTCGGCTAACCCTGCTGCCCACCACCCAACTCGACGAGACGCCTTCATCCACCGAGCACGAGGATCGCGTCCACCTCCACCTGGGCATCGCGAGGCAGCTGCGCAACGCCGATCGCCGCCCGCGCCGGATACGGCTCGTCGAAATACTGCGCCATGATTTCGTTGACGATCGGGAAATGCGTCAGATCCGTGAGGTAGATCGTGACTCGCACCGCGTCCGCGAGCGATCCCCCGCTCGCCTCCGCAACGGCCGCAAGGTTCTCGAACGCCCGCCGAATCTGCGCGCGAATGTCGTCGCCGACGAGCTGCATCGTCTCCGGATCGAGCGGAATCTGCCCGGAGAGAAAAACCATGCGGCCCGTCTTGACGGCCTGACTGTAAGTGCCGATCGCGGCCGGCGCGCGCGTCGTGCGGATGATCTCTCTGTCTTCTGCCATGCTCCGTCCTTCACCCCGTTCCCCGCATGACGCGGACGACGCCGGGAATCGTGCGAATGCTGCGCAGCACGTGCGCGAGCTGCTTGCGGTCCTTCACCTTCAGCCGGAAGAGCAGCGCGGAAGCGTCGCCCTCCGTATCCACGCGAACGTGATCGATGTTCGTATGCGTCGCCGAGATCTTGCCGGCCACCTCGGCGAGGAGGCCCACACGGTCGAGGGTTCGCACCTGAATCTCCGACAGGAACTCGCCCTCCACGTCGTTCTTCCAGTTGACCGGGATCCACTTGGACGGCTGCTTGCGGTACTCCGCGAGGTTCCCGCATGTCGTCCGATGGATCACGATGCCCCGCCCGCTCGACATGAAACCGATGATCTCGTCGCCGGGAATCGGATAGCAGCAGCGGGCATAGTTCACGACGAGCCCTTCCGTGCCCGCGATCTCGAGCGGCTTCCTCTTGCGCGCGAGCTCGGTATCGTCGCCGTCGTGCTGCGCGAGCATGCCGGCGACGACCGGCGCGAGCCGCTCGCCGAGGCCGAGCTGCTCGTAGAGCGCGCCCATGTCCTCGAGCCCGAGCTCGCCGAGGAGCCGCGTGACGCGTGCCTTCGGCAGACGGCGCAAGCTGATCGAGTATGGGCGAAGCGCCTGGCTCAGAAGCCTGCGCCCGAGCTCGCGTGCCTCGTCCCGCCGCAAGTTCTTCAGATAGGCGCGAATCGCATTGCGCGCCTTCGCCGTTGCGACGAAGTTGACCCAGTTCGGGTTCGGGCGCGCGCCCCGAGCGGTGATGATCTCGACTGTCTGGCCGTTGTTCAGCGGCGTCTTGAGCGGAACCAGGCGCCTGTCGATCTTAGCGGCGACGCAGCGGTTGCCGACGTCCGTGTGGACCGCGTAAGCGAAGTCGACGGCGGTCGCGCCGCGCGGCAGGCGCATGATGTCGCCCTTCGGCGTGAACACGTACACCTTGTCGGGGAACAGATCCACCTTCACGGCCTCGAGGAACTCCTCGGAGTTCGCCGAGTGCTGCATTTCCATGAGCCCGGCGAGCCACTCGCGGGCCCGTTCCTCGGTGCTGTACGTGCGCTTGTCGACGGCCTTGTACTGCCAATGCGCGGCGACGCCGCGCTCGGCGACCTTGTCCATCTCGTCCGTGCGTATCTGTATCTCGAGCGGCACGCCGTTCGGACCGAACAGCGTCGTATGCAGGGACTGGTAGCCGTTGACCCGCGGGATCGCGATGTAGTCCTTGAAGCGCCCCGGCATCGGCTTGTAGAGCTGATGCGCGAGCCCGAGGACGCGATAGCAGCTGTCGACGTCGGGGACGACGATACGGATGCCGAAGACATCCACGATCTCGGCGAGGTGCACGTGCTTGCGAAGCATCTTCTTGTAGATGCTGTACAGGTGCTTCTCTCGCCCGGTCACGCGCGCCTTGATGCCGTTCGCCTCGAGCTCGTCGACGAAACGGCTCTCGATGCGGCGCAGCGGCTGACGCTGATTGCCCCGTGCGCGGCGCAGCGCCCGCTCCAGCACGCGGTAGCGGAACGGATAGAGCGTCTTGAACCCGAGGTCCTCGAGCTCGACCTTCAAGCTATAGATACCGAGCCGGTTCGCGATCGGCGCGTAGATCTCGAGCGTCTCGCGGGCGATTCGCCGCTGCTTGACCGTGGGCAGCGCGGAGATCGTGCGCATGTTGTGCGTGCGGTCGGCCAGCTTGACGAGGATCACGCGCAGGTCCTGGACCATCGCAAGAAGCATCTTGCGGAAGCTCTCCGCCTGCGCCTCGGCGGCGCTGTCGAAGCGCAGCTGATCCAGCTTGCTGACGCCGTCGACGAGGAGCGCGACGTCGTCGCCGAAGAACGCCTTGATCTCCGCGAGCGTCGCCGGCGTGTCCTCGAGCACGTCGTGCAGCAGCGCGGCCTTGATCGAGCCCGGATCGAGGTTCAGGCCCGCGAGAATCTGCGCGACCGCGATCGGATGGGAGATGTACGGCTCGCCGCTGCGGCGGTTCTGGCCCTCGTGGGCCTTGGCCGCAAAGTCGTGGGCTTCGACGATGCCTTCGAGGTCTTCTTCCGGCAAATAGGCGGCGAGCCGCGTGAGCAGCTCGCCGAAACCGTGGTCGTCAGCGCGGCGGACGACCGAAAGGCGTCTCTCGCGAATCGCGCCTCCTATCATCCGTTGCCCTCATCGCTCGCCGGCCTGCTCCGCGCCGCGGTCACTCTCCGCCCGCGAGCGGAGGCCTCGGCGAAAGCAGGTCGTCCGGAATCAGCGCCGGAGGGCCCTTGTCGAGCTCGAGCAGGTCGTCGACCGGCTGATCCCGCTCGTCGAGGATCGAGGTGTCGATGTACCCTTCGGCGATCTCGCGCAACGCGACGACCGTCGGCTTGTCGTTCTCCCACTCGACCATCGGATGAGCGCCGTTGGCGAGCTGACGCGCGCGTTTTGCGGCGACCAGCACGAGCTGAAACATGTTGGGCACGTGTCGCGTGCAATCCTCGACCGTAATTCGGGCCATCTCTCACCTCCTTGAGGGATGAAACAGTGTACTCCAAGCGGCGTCGACTAAGGGACTTCGCGGGTTCCCGGAAGGCCGCCGGGGGCGTCCGGCGCGTCCTCGAACACCCGCGCGACCCGCTCCGCGACGCCGGGCGCATCGGTGCGATGCCGGGCCCCGCCGCCGGTCACGATCTCGGCGAGCTCGTCCGCCGCGCGGTCGAGATCATCATTGACCACGACGTAGCCGAATTCGTTCCAGTGCGTCATGTCGCCGACCGCGTCGCGGAGCCGGCGCGCGATGACATCGGGCGGATCGCTGCCGCGGTGCTTCAGCCGCTCGGCGAGCGCGCCGACGCACGGCGGCAGGATGAAAACGGTGACCGCCTCCGGCGCCCGCGCCCGCACCTGCCGCGCGCCCTGCCAGTCGATCTCGAGCAGCACCGACGAGCCCGTGCGCAGCAGCTCCTCGACGTGCGCCCGGGACGTGCCGTACCAGTGATCGAACACCTGCGCGTGCTCGAGGAACTCGCCCCGCTCGACCATGCGGTCGAACCGTTCCCGGTCGACGAAGAAATAGTCGACGCCGTCGCGCTCCCCCGGACGCGGCGGCCGAGTCGTATACGACACCGAAAAGCGCAGGTTCGGCACGCGCTTCAAAAGCGCGCGCACGAGCGTCGTCTTGCCGGCTCCCGACGGCGCCGCGAGCACGAGCAGGCGTCCCCGCGCGTTACGCTCCCCGCCCACTGCCTACTCCAGGTTCTGGACCTGCTCGCGCATCTGCTCGATCAGGACCTTGAGCTCGACGGCGGTCCGGGTCAGCTCCTCGTCCTGCGCCTTCGAGCCGAGCGTGTTCGCTTCCCGGTTCATCTCTTGAATCAGGAAATCCAGGCGCCGGCCGATCGGCTCCCGACGCTTCAGGACCGCGCGCGTCTCGGCGACGTGCCCGCCGAGGCGATCCACCTCCTCGCTCACATCGAACCGCTGCGCGACGAGCACGAGCTCCTGCTCGAGGCGCTCCGGCTGCGCCTGGACGTCGAGCCTCGCGAGCCGCTCCTCGAGCTTCTGCCGATAGCGCTCCTGCGCGCCCGCGACGGCGGGCCGCACGGCGTCGAGACGCGCCATGATCGATTCGAGCCGCTCCTCGAGCAGCGCCGCGAGACGCTCGCCTTCCCGCCCGCGAGCGTCCTCGAGCGCGGCCGCGGCCTCGCGCAGCGCCAGCTTCGCGGGCTCCGCGAGCGCGCCGAAGTCGAGCCGCTGCTCCTGCAGGACGCCGGGCCAGCGCAGCACGTCGAGCACGGACAACGGGCGGGCTTGCGGGAAGGCCTGTCTCACGCGCTCTTCGAGCGCGGCCAGCCCGGACACTGCACCGGCATCGAGCTCCGCCGGAGCGCTCGCGTCGTCGGCGACCGTGACCTTCAGCGTGCAGTCGATCTTTCCGCGGCGGACGTGCTCGGCCAGTATGTCTCGGCACGCGGGCTCGAGCGCCCGGAGCTCTTCCGGCAGCCGGATCGAGATATCGAGGAAGCGATGGTTCACGCTGCGCAGCTCCCATGCCAGCCGGAACGGCGGGCGCAGCGCTTCTGCGCCGGCGAAGCCTGTCATGCTGTGCGGCAAGGTCGGGTCCCGTCGTGCGAGTTGCGCGCCTAGTCTAGCAGTCCGCCGCTCGCGGAGCCTTGTCACTAGCACATCCTGGCCCTCGGCGACGTCATCATTTCGCGTAGTATTCGACGGTTTCGAGTGGTGGGTTTACGTCAAAATCGCGCCCCGGCGTCTTGATCGACGAATACCGACACGAGCCACACCAGAAGAGCGAACATCGCCGTGCGCATGGAGTATGCGAAGCTCAGCCTAGCGGGGAACCGACAGGACAATCAGGATCGCGTCGACGTGATGACGCGGGAAGACTCGGCGCTGCTCGTCGTCGTCGACGGCATGGGCGGTCACGCCGAGGGAGCGAAGGCGGCGGAGGTCACCGTTGCGACGCTGAGGCAATGCTATGCCGAGGAGCGCGAGGCCGTCTTCGACCCGCAGGGCTTCTTGACGATCTCGCTGGCCCTCGCGCACGCCAAGGTCGTCGAGCTCGGCCACGGCGTTGCGATCGACCACAAGCCGCGAGCGACATGCGCCGTTTGTCTCGTTCAGGACGGCGGCGCGTACTGGGCGCACGTCGGCGACAGCCGCGTGTATCAGCTCCGCGACGGCGGGGTCCGCGAGCGCACGCGCGATCACAGCCACGTCGAGCTCTTGCGGCGCGAAGGCGTGATCGGCGAGCGCGAGATGCGCTCGCATCCGATGCGCAATTTCGTCGAGTGCTGCCTCGGCGGAGACTCGCCGCTGCCGAACATGAGCATCACCGCGCGCAAATGGCTTGCGCCCGGGGACGTGCTGCTCGCGTGCTCCGACGGTCTTTGGGCCGGACTCGAGGACAGCGAGATCGCCGCGCTCGCGGGGCCGTCGCAACCGCTCGAGCGTGCGATCGCCGTGCTCGCCGAGCGCGCGGTCGCGCGCAACCACCCGCACAGCGACAATACGACGGTCGCAGCGCTTCGCTGGCTCGGGGGCTGAGCCCGGCTTGCCGGGGCGGACGGCGACAGGCAGGATCGTCCACAGCCCGGGGCGGCGCCGCTCCGCCAATCGAGGAGCCCTCTATCGATGCGTCCGAGCAACCGCAGGCCCGACGAGATGCGGCCCGTGCGCTTCATCGCCGACTACACACGCCATGCCGAGGGCTCGGTCCTCGTCGAGTTCGGCGATACCCGCGTCCTGTGCACCGCATCCGTCGAGGCGAAGGTCCCGCCGTTCCTGAAGGGACGCCAGGAAGGCTGGGTGACCGCGGAGTACGGGATGCTGCCGGGCGCGACGCATACGCGCACGCCTCGCGAGGCCTCGCGCGGCAAGCAGAGCGGACGCACGCTCGAGATCCAGCGCCTGATCGGGCGCAGCCTGCGAGCCGTCGTGGATAGACGCTCGCTCGGTGAGCGCACGATCACCGTCGACTGCGACGTGATCCAGGCCGACGGCGGCACGCGCACCGCGGCGATCTCGGGCGGCTACGTGGCCCTCGCGCTTGCCGCCGAGCGGATGCACGCGCGGGGCGAGCTGGACCGCAATCCGATCCATGGCCAAATCGCCGCGGTCTCGGTCGGCATTTATCGCGGCGTGCCCGTCCTCGATCTCGACTACGCCGAGGACGCGGAGGCGGAGACGGACATGAACGTCGTGATGAACGAGGCGGGTAGGTTCATCGAGATCCAGGGAACGGCCGAAGGCCACGCTTTCCAGCGCGACGAGCTCGATCGCCTGCTCGGCCTCGCAGAGCTCGGCGTTCGCGGGCTTCTCGAGGCGCAGGCGGCCGTCCTCGATCGATGAGCCGACGCTGGGTCGTCGCAACCGGCAATCGCGGCAAGCTCCTCGAGATCCGCGCGCTTCTGTCCGATCTTTCGCTCGACCTCGTCGCGCAGTCCGATCTCGGCGTCGACGCGCCGGACGAGCCGGCGATCACGTTTATCGAGAATGCGCTGATCAAGGCGCGGCACGCCGCGCGGCAGACGGGGCTGCCGGCCATCGCGGACGATTCGGGTCTCGCGGTCGACGCCTTGGGCGGCCTTCCCGGCGTCCGCTCGGCCCGCTTCGCCGGGCCCGACGCCGACGATCGGGCGAACATCGAGCGATTGCTCGATTCGCTCGAAGGCGTGCCGAGCGCGCGGCGTACCGCGCGGTTTCATTGCGTCGTGGTCGCGCTCGAGAACCCGGACGATCCCGCACCGACAATCGCGACGGGCACGTGGCCGGGGCGCATCACGCGCGAGCCGGCCGGCGCGGGCGGGTTCGGATACGACCCCGTGTTTTTCGTCGAGGAGCACGGCTGCACCGCCGCCGAGTTGCCGGCGGATGTGAAGAACGCAATCAGCCATCGCGCCGCGGCGTTTCGCGGCCTGGCCGCGGCACTCGCTGCCCGGCCGCGGCAGCGTTGACGACGCCGCGGCGCGGTACGCGTACGCCTTTGCCCGCCCGCTTGCAAGCGGCTTATGCACAGGCGCGCCCGCCGAACGCCAAATCAATCCTGTTGCAAACGGAAGCTATTATTCGGGCTTTATAGAAGCGCGTAAGTGACTGTTTCACAGCACGATATGGCAAATGATCGTTTTTTGACCAAACTAAAAGAAATCGTGCCGGTCCAAGCCCGGGCGGCGGCCCTTTCCGCGCGGTTTCCACAAAGTTATACACAGATTCTGTGGATAACGGAGGTCGCCTCGAGCCGGTCGGCCGGCGGCCGCTTGTGTCCGCGCCGGCAGAACAGTATCCTCACGCGCCCCGCTTAGGACCTTGTCCCCATGAAGCCAGATATTCATCCCGAATACCGCGAGATCACGATCACCTGCGGCTGCGGCAACGTCATCAAGACCCGCTCGACGCACACCGAGGACATGCACGTCGAGGTGTGCTCCGCATGTCATCCTTTCTACACGGGCAAGCAGAAGATCGTCGATACCGGCGGCCGCGTCGACAAGTTCCGCCGCCGCTACGGTCTGACGGCCGGCAAGTAAGCGCTCTACATTCGCAACCTTGGAGGGTGAGTCGGCACTGATATAATGTGCCGGCTGCGCACGGCCGGACGCTTCCGGCGCGCTCATCCGATAGTCCGCCCTGGCCAGGGGCTGGAATAATTCGATACGCCACTGCCAGGTGCGATGGATGACAGGTAAGTTTTTGAGCCTCACCGACCCGGACTCGGGCCAGTCACTCGAGCTCCCGGTGCGCGAGCCGACGCTCGGCCCCAGAGTCGTGGACGTCACGCAGCTCTACGGCGAGCGCCGGATGTTCACGTTCGACCCGGGCTACGCCGCGACGGCGAGCTGCGAGAGCAGCATCACGTACATCGACGGCGAGGCGGGCATCCTGCTCTACCGCGGCTATCCGATCGAGCAGCTCGCGCAGCAGTCGCGCTTCATCGAGGTGGCCTACCTCCTGCTCCACGGGGAGCTGCCGACCAAGGAGCAGCTCGAGCAGTTCGATCATTCGATCCGCACGCACACGATGATCAACGAGTCGCTGCTGCGGTTCTTCAACGGCTTCCATCACAACGCCCATCCGATGGCGATGGTAGCGGGCGTCGTCGCGTCGATGGCTGCGTTCTATCACGACAGCACCGACATCCATAATCCGCGCGACAGGGACATCTTCGCTTACCGCATCATCGCGAAGATTCCGACGATCGCCGCCGCCGCGTACAAGCACTCGCGCGGCCAGCCGTTCGTCTATCCTCAGAACCGGCTCGATTACTGCAGCAACCTGCTGCACATGTTCTTCGCCGTGCCGTCCGACGAGTACGAGGTCGATCCGATCGCGTCGGAGGCGCTCGATCTCCTGTTCATTCTGCACGCCGACCACGAGCAGAACTGCAGCACGTCGACGGTGCGCCTCGCCGGCAGCTCGGGCACGAATCCCTACGCGGCGATCGCGGCGGGCATGTCCGCGCTGTGGGGCCCGGCGCACGGCGGCGCGAACGAAGCCGTGATCAACATGCTCGAGCAGATCGGCACGGTCGATCGAATCGGCGAG
>Ga0079224_100006045_pt1 | contig 15983 bp, 4 predicted proteins | sample Stecom2015_FD_80414 | JGI IMG/M metagenome (GOLD analysis project Ga0079224, IMG submission 80414) | Agricultural soil microbial communities from Utah to study Nitrogen management - Steer compost 2015 | ecosystem: Environmental > Terrestrial > Soil > Agricultural land | place: USA: Utah...
ATTGTTTATGAAGAATACGCTACTTAAAGGCTTTATGCTGCTCGGGGCATTCTTATGCTTCGGGATGGCTGCTGCCCAGACAGTGTCAGGTACCGTTTCGGATGCAAACGGTCCCCTGCCAGGGGCCAGCGTTTTGGTCAAGGGCACGACCAATGGCACCCAAACCGATTTTGATGGGAACTTCACCCTTAATAATATAGGGGACGCGGATATTCTGGTGATCAGCTATATTGGATACAAGACCACCGAGGTCGCCGTCAACGGGCGCCCATCCGTCAATGTGACCCTGGAAGAGGACGCGCAGGCCTTGGAAGAGGTGGTGATCATAGGCTATGGCCAGACTACCATTGAGGATGCCACAGGGGCCGTTGCCGTGGTCACGGCAGAGGACTTCAACCAAGGGGTCATCTCTTCCCCCGAACAATTGATCCAAGGGCGGACCGCCGGGGTGCAGATTACCCAGAGCAGTGGGGAACCCGGGGCAGGGATCAACGTAAGGATCCGGGGCACCTCCTCGGTACGGTCCAACAACAACCCGCTGTTCGTTGTGGATGGCATGCCACTTTCCGGGGAGGACATCTCCGCAGGCGGCAGCAGTTTGGGTGCTGGATCAAGTTCTTCAAAGAACCCATTGAACTTTTTGAATCCCAACGATATCGAGAGCATGAGTATCCTCAAAGATGCTTCGGCCACGGCCATTTATGGATCTCGGGGCGCCAACGGGGTCATCATCATTACCACAAAGAGTGGGAAGCGTGGCAAGGGCATGTTCGAGTATACCTCAAACCTGAGCTACTCGACCCCTGCCGATAGGTACGACCTGTTGAACAGACAAGAATTCCTGACCGCCCTGCCCAACTATGGGGGCGATCCCAATGCCCTGGATTATGGCGGCAATACGGATTGGCAGGAACTTATCCTAAGAAGTACGGCTTCCCAAAACCAAAACCTTTCCTATTCCAACAATTATGGCAGCGGAAATGTAAGGGCCTCCTTTGGCTATGGCAAGGAATTCGGGATAGTGGAAGGCTACGCCCAGGAGCGTATCACCGGAAGGATCAATGCTTCCCAACGCTTCCTTCAGGACAAATTAAAATTCGACGCCAGCCTTTCCCTCTCCAGGGTCAATGATGACGGGGGCGCTATATCCAATAATGCCGGATCTACCGGTGACCTTTTGGGAGCTGCGTATTTTGCGAATCCCACATGGCCGGCGAGTACCACATTCCATACCGGTGGGGCTGAAGTCAATCCCCTGCAGTTGCTGAACTATTACGATGATGAAACCCATACTGATAGGTTTTTGGGCAATATCTCCGCTGAATACAGCATTCTCGAGGAGCTCAAGGCCAAGGTAAGCGTAGGCTATGACAAATCCAATTCCGATAGGTTCCAGGTACAGTCGGCTCTGTCCAACGGTATCGGAAACGCTCCTGGACAAGGCCAGGGCCAATACGGCAATGTGGAGACCAAAGGGGAATTGCTCGATATCACCCTGACCTATGACAAGGCGTTCGGCGACAACCATTTGACCGCTTTGGTGGGTTATTCTTTCCAGAGCTATCAACGAATGGGCAAGAATGTCCAGGCCTTAGGTTTTTCTACATCCCAGCTTACCCAAATGATCGCGGACATGGACCGGGCCACTTCCTTGGCGGAAGGCCAACTCTCGGACTCTTACCAACAATTTGGGCATAACAGCACGACGACTTTTGTGAACCGGTTGTTTCCCACGGTGTCACAGAACGAGGCCGTGGCCCCCTTGACTGGTTTGCCTGTGGAAGCCATTGCCGGGGACTATTTCGACTATACCGATGAGCTGCAGTCCTTCTTCGGGCGGGCCGAATATTCGATGAACAACAAATATATCCTGACCGCCACCCTCCGGGCAGATGGTTCCTCCCGATTTGGGCCGAACAATCGATATGGCTACTTCCCCTCCGGGGCCTTTGCATGGAAATTGGCGGAGGAGGATTTCATCCCCGAGGCCATTTCCACCCTGAAGCTCCGTTTGGGCTATGGGGTGGTGGGCAACCAAGAAGGTCTGGGCTATGGTAACTTTACCGTCAGACAACGATTTGGTGGTATTGGAATTTCCCAGAACCAATCGATCAACCCTCCCGGACTGGCCATCCAGTCCTTTACCAATGATGATCTGAAGTGGGAGGAAACGGCCCAGGCAAACATCGGTCTTGATTTCGGTTTTGCCAACGATAGGTTCACGGGCAGTGTGGATGTCTACCACAAGACCACCAACGATCTCCTGTTACAACAGGAAGCCGCCCAACCTTCCCCACAACCCTTTTTCTTTGGTAACCTCGACGCCGAGGTGATCAACAAAGGGGTGGAGGTCTCGATGAACTATGACATCATCCAATCGACCGATGTCACTTGGAATTTTGGCTTCAACGTGGCCTATAACGACAATATGGTGAAGAACTTTGATGGACAGATCCAGACCGGGGAGATCAACGGGAACGGCCTTACCGGGGCCTATGCCCAACTCTTGGCCGGCGGACAGCCCCTCTTTTCCTTCTTCCTACGGGAATTCGGAGGCTTCGATGCCGATGGCATCACCATATATCCTGAAGGGGATGTCCAAAAGTTCGTTGGAAAGAGCGCCCTGCCCAAAGTCAATCTGGGCATCAATACCTCCGTCTCCTATAGGAACTGGGATTTCAATGCACATATGAACGGTCAATTTGGATCCTATATCTACAACAATGACAAAAATGCCTTCTTTACCGCGGGCATCATTGGGGTGGGCAAGAATATAACCCGGGACGTGCTCACCAACGGGGAATCCAATGCCAATGCCGCCGACGTATCGACCCGCTTTTTGGAAAAAGGTGATTTCTTGAGGTTGCAGAGCGCTTCCTTGAGTTACAACGTACCCTTGAGCGGTGAGGGGGCCATCAAGAACCTGCGCCTGTCCCTGATAGGGCAGAACCTATTCGTCATTACCGATTATTCCGGTCTTGATCCCGAGGTGAATGTACCGAAGTCCCTGAACAACATTCCGTCCCTGGGCATCGACTACACCGCCTTCCCAAGATCTAGGACCGTAACATTGGGCATAAGCGCAACTTTTTAAAAAATAATTTCTATGAAAGCTATAAAACTGAACAAACTATATATCTGGGCAGCCGCACTGGCCCTTTTGGGCTGTACGGACCTGGAAATCGAACAGACCGATTCCATCTTCTCCGACCTCAGCGGGGAATTCTCCGGAGTCGATGCCACGGCCAGTTTGACCAACCTTTACAATTCCGTCAGGGGACAAATGGAAAGCCAAGAAAACGTCTATGCCCTGGCAGAGGTGAGTACCGATGAGTTCGTGGTCCCCACCCGGGGAACGGATTGGGGGGACAATGGGGTCTGGAGGACCTTGCATTCCCATACATGGGATGCCACCCACCAAAGGATAAAAAACACTTGGAACGATATGAACTCCAACGTCTACAATGCCACGGCCATCATAGACACTAGGAGTTCACCGACACCACAACAGGCTGCCGAGGCCAAGTTTATAAGGGCCTATAGTATGTTCTGGTTGATCGATCTTTTCGGACAGGTGCCCTTCAGGACCCCGGATGAGGGACCAGAGGTCAATCCCACCGTGATGAGCCGGGCCGAGGCCTATGAATTTGCGGTCAATGACCTTAATGAAGCCATTCCGGCCCTGCCCAATACGGGTCCGAGCGCCGATTTGATAGGCGCTTCCCAAGCGAGCGCCAAACTGATGTTGGCCAAATACCTCCTGAATAAACATGTCTTTACCGGAAGTGGTTCTGCCGCAGCCGCGGACATGAACCAAGTGATCGGCTTGGTGGATGAGATCAATGCGGCCGGTTTCGACTTACAGGCCGGTTACTTTGATCTTTTCACCGACGACCTGGACACAGAGACCATACTCTATACCACTTCCAGTGTAGGCAACGTGATCTGGAACGGCCTGCACTACAACCAAGTGACGCCCGATCAGGCCGGGGGCTGGAACGGCTTCACCACCATAGCTGAATTTTACGATCTCTTTGAGGGGGATCCCAACATCAACGTTCTTGGTTCCGGCCAAGAAGAGCGTAGGGGATTTGTACCCACCGACGGCACCAATTACGGGATCGGAAACGGCTTCTTGATCGGCCAACAGTATGACGCCAATGGCAATCCCTTGTCAGATAGGACTGGGGCTCCCTTGGTCTTCACCAAAGAATTGCCTGGCCTGTTGGGCAATAACGAGAAGACCGGTATCCGTGTGATCAAATACAATCCGGCCAATGGGGCCTACGCCAACCACAAGATCGTGCTCCGCTATGCGGACGCCCACTTGATGAAGGCGGAAGCGATGCTCAGGAGTGGTGGCGATGCCACGGCCCTGATCAATGAACTCCGGGTCCTTAGGGATGCCACTCCCTTGGCCAGTGTGACCGAACAGGATATCTTGGACGAAAGGGGCAGGGAACTCTATGGGGAACTTTGGAGAAGGAACGACTTGGTCCGTTTTGGACAGTTTACCGCCCCTTGGTCGTACAAGGAAATCTCCGGGGATGATACCAAGAACCTATTCCCCATTCCAGCAACCGCCATCATATCCAACCCCAATTTGGTACAGAACCCAGGATATTGATCACAGCGCATTTCGTTTTAGTTTTTATACCATTTTCCCAAAAGGCCACTGAAAGGTGGCCTTTTGCTTTTGGGTACATGGCTATTTACCGTTCATTAATCTTTCCTTTGTTTTCCGTTAATAAACAAACCCCTATATTCAGCCTTTTTGAATCCATAAAATGAAAGCATCCCATTGTCTAGTTGCCCTATCCTTTTTTGTGCTGCTTTCCTGCTCCAAGAACGGTCCGAAAACCCTCTTTGTACTAAAGGATCCCTCCCATACAGGGATTTCCTTTGACAATCGGTTGGAACAGACACCGGAGCTCAACATCCTCAACTATCTTTATTATTACAACGGTGCCGGGGTCGCGGCCGGGGACTTCAACGGGGATGGATTGGTAGATCTTTATTTCACCGCGAACCAGGGAGCCGACAAACTCTATCTGAACAAAGGGAATTTTGTTTTTGATGACATTACCGACAGATCAAAAATCAAAAATGATACCGGATGGACCACCGGGGTGACCCAGGTGGACATCAATAATGATGGCCTTTTGGACCTCTATATATGCAAAGTGGGCGACCATGGGCCGATCCGGGGGAAAAATCTGCTCTATATCAACCAGGGGATGGACGCTTCCGGGGTTCCCAGTTTTCGGGAAGCGGCGGCGGAATACGGGCTGGACTTCATAGGTTATTCCACCCAGGCCGCATTTTTTGACTTTGACCTGGATGGGGACCTGGACATGTATCTTATGAACCATTCGGTCAATCCCAATCGTTCCTACGGGAAAGGCAGCAAAAGAAAACAAGCGGACTCCATGTCGGGGGACATCCTCTTTGAAAACGATCAGGGAACCTTTGTGGATGTCTCCCAAAAAGCGGGGATCTTCCAGGGAAGCATCGGGTACGGACTGGGATTGGCCATCAGCGATGTCAACAACGACGGCTACCCGGACATCTATATTGGAAATGATTTCTTTGAGAACGATTACCTATATATTAATCAAGGGGACGGTACCTTTAGGGAAACCATTTCCGAAAATCCGGAAAAAATGGGCCACACCACCCACTTTTCCATGGGCAATGACCTGGCGGATATCAACAACGATGGGCTGGTGGACATCCTGTCCCTTGATATGTTGCCCGAAGACCTGGTGACTTATAAGGCCTCAGGACTGGAACATCCCTATCCGGTCTATGCGGAGTACCTTAAAAATGGATTTGCCCCCCAGTATATGCAGAACACCCTCCACCTCAATCTGGACGGGGAAAATTTCTCGGAAATCGCCAATCTCAGTGGCGTCGATGCCACCGAATGGTCCTGGGGAGGTCTTTTGGCGGATTATGACAACGATGGGCTGAAGGATCTATTTGTATCGAATGGCATTATGGGCGTGACCAATGATATGGACTATATCATGTTCATTTCAAATGAACAAATCCAAAACACCATAGAAAAAGGCCTGTCCGATGGGGATATGGCCCTGATCGATCGTCTGCCCAGCAAGAAGGTCCAGAACTATTTCTACAAAAACGACAACGGGACCACTTTTAGCGATGTGACCCAGGGCTGGGCCCCTAAAATAGATTCTTATAGCCATGGTTGTGCCTATGCAGATCTGGACAATGACGGGGACTTGGATTTAGTGGTCAACAACGTGAACCAACAGGCATTTGTCATGGAAAACACCCTTATCGGGGGAAACTATGTGCAGTTTTCCTTCGAGGGAAGTCCCAAAAATCCCATGGGAGTGGGAACCAAGGCTCTGGTCTTTGCCAAGGGGAAGAAAATGGTACAGGAAAATTTTATCAGCCGTGGCTTCCAATCGGCCAAGGATAACCGCCTCAACTTTGGCACTGGCAGGGACAGCATCCTGGATTCCATTGTGATTGTCTGGCCAGGAGGAAAGTTTCAGTCCCTATACCAGGTGATGGGGAACAGCCACCTAAAAATTTCATATACGGAGGCCTCAGGGAATTATTATGCACAATTGCCCCGAGGACCCCAGGGGGAGTATGTCCCGGTTCCCAGCAACTTGGATTATGTACACAGGGAACAGACTTCCATGGATTTTTATAGGAACCCCTTGCTTCCCTTTGCCCAATCCAATGAAGGCCCATCGATCGGAGTGGGCGATGTCAATGGCGACGGATTGGATGATCTATTTATCAACGGGGCCAAAAAACAGGCCTCTGTCCTTTACTTTCAGGAGGAAGGGGGACAATTTACAGGCCAACAACCGGAACTGTTCCTCCAGGATGAAATCAACGAGGATGTGGATCAAGTATTCTTCGATGCGGATGGGGATGGGGACTTGGACCTATTGGTTGTCAGTGGCGGCAACGAGTTCACCCATGGAAGCCCTTTGGTTCCCAGGTTCTATCTCAACCAAGACGGGACCTACAGCAAAAAAGAGGTGGGCCTGGAATCCTTGGAGATCAATGCCTCCAAGGTAGAGGCCGTGGATATTGATCGGGACGGGCATTTGGACCTATGCATCAGTTCCAACAACCTGCCCACCGAATTTGGGGAAATATCAAGACAGTACCTGTTCAAAAATGATGGCAGGGGTCATTTTACCGATATGACGGATGCCTACGCCCCGGACTTTGGGAATTTGGGCAACGTGAAGGATTTTGTCTGGGCCGATCTGGACCAAAACGGCTACTTGGATTTAATTGCCGTGGGCCATTGGACCCCTATCAGTGTTTTTATGAACAATGGAAAGGGACTCGAAATCCAAAAGGACAACGGCCTGGAAATGACCCATGGATGGTGGAACTGTATCGAGCTGGCCGATTTTGACGGGGATGGGGACCTTGACATTTTAGCTGGTAATTGGGGGCTCAACACAAAATTCGGTGCCACCCAGCAGCGCCCTATAACGCTGTACAGGCACGACTTTGACGGCAATGGTTCCACAGAGACCGTGGTAACATATTACCACGGGGAGCAGGAGACGGCCTTTTCCTCGAAGGACGACCTGGCCAAGCAGATGCCCTTCTTGAACAAGGACTTCCTTTACTATGGGGATTTTTCAAAGGCCTCCCTGGAGGAACTCTTGGGCAGCGAAAAAATCGCGAAGGCCAAAAAGCGCAAAGTATATATGTTGGAAAGTGCTTATTTTAAAAATGATGGCCGGGGCCGGTTTTCACAAAGGGAATTGCCGCTACTGGTCCAATCCTCCACGGTCAATGCCATGGCGCTGGTTAGGAACGATCAAAAAAGAATTAATGAAATATTAATGGTAGGTAATAATTTTGAGATAAACACCCAACTGGGTAGATTAGACGCTTCCCATGGATTTTTGTTGGACAATGACGGGAAGGGCAATATACAATGGAAACAGAGCTTGGGAATTTCGGGGGCAGCCAGGGCCATTGAACCCATTGTCGTAGATGGAAAGGAAATGCTCATCATTGCCCTGAACAATGGAGCCCCCATATTTTTGGCCAAAAAACAAGATTGAATGAAACCGACCCAAATAATTGTTCCCTGTCTGCTTATGGCCCTCTTCGGGGCCTGTAAAGAAAACAGTTCCACCCCAGAAATATCATCCTCCGCTCCGACCCTCTTCACACTTTTGGGGTCGGAACAGACCGGGATTTCCTTTGAAAATACCGTGGAAAACCAAAAGGATTTCAACATCTTCAAATACAGGAACTTTTACAACGGTGGCGGGGTCGCGATCGGCGATATCAACAACGATGGGCTCGCGGATATCTACTTCTCCGGGAACATGGTCCCCAACAGGCTCTATCTGAATAAGGGCAATTTTGAATTTGAGGATATATCCGAGTCGGCCGGGGTCATGGGGAACAAGCCCTGGTCCACCGGGGTGCTGATGGTGGATGTGAACAATGATGGTCTTTTGGACATCTATGTCTGCAATGCGGGGAACCTGGAGGGCAACAACCATGACAATGACCTGTACATCAACAATGGGGATCTAACCTTTACCGAAAGGGCCCATGAGTACGGCCTGGCCGATACGGGCTTCACCACCCACGCCTCCTTCTTCGATTATGACAAGGACGGGGACCTGGATGTGTACATCCTGAACAACAGCAACGTCCCGGTGAGCAGCCTGGGCTATGCGGAGCAAAGGGATATCCGCGCCCAGGATTGGGAGAAGGTCCCCGACATCTTCCGGGGGGTCGGCGATATGCTGCTGCGCAACGACAACGGAAAATTTGTGGATGTCAGCGAGGAGGCCGGAATCTATGGCAGCCTGATCGGTTTTGGCCTAGGGGTGATGGTGACCGACTTCAACGGGGATCTCTATCCCGATATCTATATCACCAATGACTTCTACGAAAGGGATTACCTTTATATCAACCAAAGGGACGGGACCTTCAAGGAGGAGATCAAGGACTGGACCTCCCACCTAAGCCTATCCGCTATGGGGGTCGACATTGCCGACATCAACAACGATGGCCACAATGACATCTATGTCACAGAAATGTTGCCCGAGTCCGAACAAAGGGTGAAGACCGTCATGCAGTTCGACGGCTACAACGTCTTTGACCTCAAACAGAGCAAGGACTTTTATCAGCAGTACATACAGAACACCCTGCAGCTCAGCAATGGGGACGGCAGCTTTTCCGAGGTGGCCTATTACAGTGGGACAGCGGCCACGGACTGGAGCTGGGCCGGCCTGATCTTCGATATGGACAATGATGGGCTCAAGGACATCTTTGTCACCAATGGAATCAACCACGATATGACCGACCTTGATTTTGTGGATTTCTTTGCCAATGAGATCGTACAAAAAATGGCCCTCACCGGCCGGAAAGAGTCCATCGATTCAATCATTGCCAAAATGCCCGTCAATCCCCAGCCCAACTATGCCTTTAGGAACAAGGGGGACATCACCTTTGACAATGCCAATGTCCCGTGGGGCTTTGAGACCCCTTCGCATTCCAACGGGATCGCCTACGGGGACCTGGACAATGACGGGGACCTGGACCTGGTGATCAACAATGTCAATTCACAGGCCTTTGTATACAAGAACAACAGCACCGATCAGTTGGACAACAATTTCTTGCAGCTCAGATTCAAGGGGCCGGGAAAAAACCCCTATGCCATCGGGACCCTGGCCAAGATATACTTTGACGGTAATATCGTCAACCAGGAACTGATCCCCTCCCGGGGATTCCAATCCTCGGTGGACTACCCCATGACCTTGGGACTGGGCAAATCCGAAAAACTGGATTCCCTGAGAATCGTCTGGCCGGATGACCGTACCCAAGTATTTATGGATGTGAAGGCCAACCAGGTTTTGGAACTGGTCCATTCGGATACCCTTGAAATTTACAGTCCCCCGAAAAAAAGTCCCACAAAGACCTTTTTGACGGAACTCGACAACCGTGGAATGGAGGCCCATAGGGAAGATGCCCACAACGATCTTGCCTATGAGGGCCTGATCTCCCAAAAGCTCTCCCGGGAAGGCCCTTCCCTGGCGGTGGCCGATGTCAACGGGGACGGCCATGAGGATATTTTTATCGGAGGCGCCCAGGACCAGGCCGCCACCCTCTACCTACACCGGGGAAATGGTGCCCTGAGCCCGCTGAAAACGGCAGTCTTTGAAGCCGACAAGGCCCATGAGGACGTGGCCGCCGTATTCTTCGATGCCGATGGTGACGGGGACATGGACCTTGTGGTAGGCTCCGGGGGCAACAACGTGAACCTGCAGCGCAGCTATAGGACAAGGCTCTACCTGAACGATGGCCAGGGGAACTTCACAAGATCCCCACATGAACTGCCCTCCACCTTCAAGAACATTTCCACGATCAGCCCCCATGACTTCGACCAGGACGGGGACATCGACCTGTTCATAGGTTCCCGGTCCGTGGTGGGCATCTATGGGGTAAGCCCGGACCACTTACTTCTCGAGAACATGGGGGACGGCACTTTTCAGGATGTCACCCAGCGTCTGGCCTATGACCTAAGGGATGCCGGGATGGTCACCGATTCCAAATGGGTGGACATGGACGGGGACTCCAAATTGGACCTGGTCCTTAGCAGTGACTGGGACACCCCAAAGATTTATAGGAACAGCGGAAGGAGGCTCAGCAGATTGGACAGCTCCCTGGACAGCCTATACGGTTGGTGGAACTCCCTGGAAGCCGCTGACCTGGACGGGGACGGGGACATGGACCTCATTCTGGGGAACCAGGGCCTCAACCTACACTACCGCCCCAGCAAGGAGGCCCCCATGAAATTATGGATCAACGATTATGATAACAATGGGACCATAGAACAAATCACCACCCTGCATCAGGATGGGAAGGATTTCCCCCTCCATCAAAAAAATGAGCTCACCTCCCAATTGCCAGGCCTAAAAAAACAGAACCTCAAGGCCACCGACTATGCCGGCCGAACCATACAGGAACTCTTCCCCAAGGAAACGATCGATCGGGCCATCGTGAAAAAAGTGGAAGTATCCGCGTCCCTTATCGCTATTAATGAAGGAGGGGGCAATTTCTCGATCAAGGAGCTGCCCTACCGGGTCCAATTCTCCTGCATTTGTGACATCAGCTGTTTGGATGTGGACGGGGACGGGAACCTGGACCTTGTCATGGCCGGAAATAACTTTGGGTTGAAACCCCAGTTTTCCCGTTTGGACGCGAGCCAGGGCAACCTGCTTCTCGGGGATGGCAGCGGTAATTTTAAATGGCAGGACAACCAGCGCAGTGGACTCAAGGTCCGGGACGAGGTCAAATACCTGAAACAGTTCAAGGATAAAAACGGGAAGATATTCATCATCGCCGCGATCAACAACAACATTCCCAAGATTTTTGCACTCAATGATTAGGTCTTACGCCATACCCCTGCTGCTTCTTTTGATGGTCTCCTGTAAAAAGGAGGGCGGCCTGTTCGGTAATCCCCGGCCGGAGGATACAGGGGTGGACTTTGCCAATACCCTGACCCCCAAGGAAGGGCTTGGCATCCTGGACTATCTCTATTTTTACAATGGCGGCGGGGTGGCCATCGGTGACATCGATGGCGACGGCCTGCCAGACATCTTCTTTTCAGGGAACCAAGTCCCCAACCGGCTCTACCGAAACAAGGGAAACCTTCAGTTCGAGGATATCTCTGAAAAAGCCGGAATTGGGGGCAAGAGTAGTTGGAACACCGGTTCGACCATGGCGGATGTGAACGGGGACGGTTTTTTGGACATCTATGTATGCGCCGTGGTGGGAATCAACGGCTTCAACGGCCACAACGAACTCTATATCAACAACGGGGACGGGACCTTCCGTGAAAGGGCCGCCGACTACGGCCTGGACTTTGATTCCTATAGCTCGCATGCCGCCTTTTTTGACTTCGACCTGGACGGGGACCTGGACATGTACCTGCTCAACCATGCGGTGCACACCCAAAACTCCTTTGGCAAATTCGACCTGCGCTACGAAAGGCGCTACGAGACCGGGGACAAACTCCTGAGGAACGACAACGGCCGATTTGTCGACGTGAGCGAGCAAGCGGGCATCTTTGGCGGGATCAACGGCTACGGCCTGGGCCTGGCCATCTCGGATTTCAACCAGGACGGCTATCCGGACATCTATGTGGGGAACGACTTCCACGAAGATGATTATTATTATCTCAACCAAGGGGACGGGACTTTTGTCGAAAGCCTCAGGACCTATTTTGGACATACCAGCCGCTTTTCCATGGGCAGTGACGTGGCCGATATCAATGGGGACGGAAGGCCCGACCTCCTTTCCCTGGACATGCTGCCAGAGGATGAGGTGGCCCTGAAATCCTCCGAAGGGGACGATGATGTACAGACCCAAAAAATGCGGGTGGAGCACTTTGGCTACCATTACCAATTTACCCGTAATATGCTCTTTGTGAACCAAGCGGACGGTAATTTTATGGAAACCGCCCTGATGAGCGGCCTAGCTGCCACTGATTGGAGCTGGAGCGCCCTTTTTGGGGATTACGACCAGGACGGCCGACAGGATGTGTTCGTCTCCAACGGGATCCCCAAAAGGCCCAATGACCTGGACTTTATCAAGTTCGCCTCCAACGACGAGATCCAACGCAAATTGGACAACACCAAATTGGTGGATGAAAAGGCCCTGGAGCTCATGCCATCCGGCAGGGTACACAATTACATCTTCCAAGGCGGAGAAGCCCTGATGTTCCACAATAGATCGGGAGAATGGACCGTCAAGGACAGCCTGATCTCCGGGGCCACGGCCGTGGGGGACCTGGACGGGGACGGGGACCTGGACATTGTCACCAACAACATCGACCATCCCGGCTCCCTGTACATCAACAAAACCAATGACAGGGCCAACCACTTAAAAATAAGTTTCCGGCTGCCCGGGAAGAACCATTTTGGGATCGGCACCAAGGTTCTATCCTACCATAGGGGCCAAGTGCAGTATAAGGAACTTTTCACCAGCCGGGGCTTCCAGGCCTCTTCCGAGCCCATACTCCATTTTGGGTATGGGGACGCACCCAAGGTGGATTCCTTAAAGATTATTTGGCCCGATAGGACCTATCAGCTCCTGAAAAAAGTGGAGGTCAACCAACATCTGGTCCTGAGTCCCGAAAGCACCAGGCCTTTTGACTATGGGGGCCTTCACCCAGAACCACAAAGGCTTTTCCAAAAAATTCCCGGCAATCTGGGCCTTGATCTGGTACACCGGGAGGACAACTATACCGATTTCAACCGGGAGAAACTGATTCCCTACCAGATCTCGGACCGGGGCCCTGCCTTGGCGCTGGGCGACCTGGACGGGGATGGCAAAACGGATGTCTTCATGGGGGGGTCGAAATTCTTCCCTTCCCAAATTTACTTTCAGCGGGACACGGTCTTTGTTCCGGGAAGTATCCCCGCCATCCAAAAGGATTCCATCCGGGAGAACATTTCGGCAGTGATCGCGGATTTCAACACGGACCAGAGGAACGATCTACTGGTCGCCTCCGGCGGCGGGGACTTCTATGGGGAATCAGAGGCCCTTCTGGATGCCCTCTACCTAGCTACGGATTCCAGCTTCATCAGCGTCTCCCTGCCCAAGGTCCACCAAAATTCCTCGGTCGTGCGGCCCTTTGATTTTGATGGGGACGGGGATCTGGACGTTTTTCTGGGCGGACACACCCTTACGGGTAAATTCGGAACCTTGGTCCCCTCCCAGCTCTTGGAGAACCAAGGAGGACAATTCACCCTGGTGGAAGATTTCAGCGCCCTGGGCATGGTGACCGATGCCCTGTGGAGTGACTTTGACGGGGACGGTGCCATGGACTTGATCTTGGTCGGGGAATGGATGTCCCCCAGGTTCCTTAAAAATGAACGGGGCAGCTTCAAAGAAGTGGATCCCATGGACCTTAAGGGGCTATGGCAACGCATCGAAGCCTTTGATATGGACGGGGACGGGGACTTGGACTACCTCCTGGGCAACTGGGGAACCAACTCCAAGTTCAGGGCTTCCAAAGAATATCCCATGAAGCTGTATTTTGACGATTTTGACAACAATGGGCAGAGCGAAACGGTGACCGCCATGGAAAAGGAGGGGGAATACTATACCCTGGAATCCTTGGACGGCCTGACCTCCCAACTGGTCTTCTTGAAGAAAAAATATCTCAGCTACCGCTCTTTTGCCGGACAGCCTATCGAGGCAGTCTTCGGAAAGGAGATGCTGGAGGGAGCCGAATTGTTGGAAGTGAACACATTGGAATCCGGATACCTCAGGAACGACGGGGGTCAATTTGTCTTTGTCCCCTTTCCAAGTGAGCTGCAGGTCTCCCCGATTACCGCCTTTTTGGTGGAGGATTTTGACGGGGACGAAAAACCGGAGGTCCTTTGTGGCGGGAACTATTTTGGCATCAAGCCCTATCACGGCCGCCTGGATTCTTTTCCCGGTGCCCTGATTAAGGGGGAAGGGGAATTCGTACTTGGCGGCTCCCTCGGACTGGATTTTACCCAAAGGTCGTTGCGCCATTTGGAAACCTTGATCGTGAACGATCAAAAATACCTGTTGGCCGTATTCAACAATGATGGGGCACACCTATACAAATTCAAGGAATAAAAGGAATTCTATGAAAACAAAAATGTTTACGATCGCTGTCCTGGTATTGATGACGGCCTGTCAAAAAAAAGAAGGGGCCATCATGGTCAGTGCGGAGGATTTCCATCGGACCGTGGACCGGGTGGTCGAGGTACAGATCCATGACATTTTTTCCCCTCCGGTGGCCACCAGGATCTTTGTATATCCCACCATTGCGGCCTATGAGGTCATGGTCAAGGGTGGGGATGCCTACCAAAGCCTAGCCGGACAACTCACTGGTCTTGAACCCATTCCAGACCCTTTGGAACCGGAAAAGGTGAACTATGATGTAGCTGCCCTGGTGGCCCATATGGAACTGAGCAAGCGATTGATCTTCTCCGAGGATCGGGTCATGGCACACCGGGACAGCCTCTATGCCATTTGGGGCGAGACGAATGAAACAGAGTTCATGGTTTCCAGGGATTACGGGATGCAGGTTGCCGATTTTATCGCTGCCTGGATGGATCAGGACAACTATAAACAGACCCGGACCATGCCCAAGTTCACCGTCAATACGGATGACCCAGGGAGGTGGCAGCCCACCCCCCCGGCCTATATGAACGGGCTGGAGCCCCATTGGGCCAAGATCCGTCCCCTGTCCATGGATTCCGCTGCCCAGTTCAAGCCTGTCCCACCGCCACCTTTCTCCATGGAAGAGGGTTCCCAATTTTACAAGGAGGTCATGGAGGTCTTTCAGGTCCGCAAGGACATGACCGGCAAAGGGGATGATTCGGAGGAAATTGCGATGGCCAAGTTTTGGGACTGCAACCCCTACGTTTCGGTGACCCGGGGCCATTTGATGTTCGCCACCAAGAAAATCAACCCAGGGGCCCATTGGATCGGCATCAACAAGATCGCCTGTCGGAAGACCGGGGCCGATTTTACCACTTCAGTATATGCCTATGCCAAAACCTCCATTGCCCTTTTCGATGCCTTTATCAGCTGCTGGGACGAAAAGTTCAGGAGCAATCTGATCCGGCCCGAGACCGTCATCAATGAATACATCGACGATAGCTGGGAGCCCGTCTTGCAGACCCCGCCCTTTCCCGAGTACACCAGCGGACATTCCGTGGTATCAGGGGCCGCGGCCATCGTACTGACCGACATTTTTGGGGATGGCTTTGCCTATGATGATGATACCGAGGTCCCCTTCGGACTTCCCGTACGTTCCTTTACCTCCTTTAACCATGCCGCGGACGAGGCCGCCCTGAGCAGGATGTACGGGGGCATCCATTATAGGTCCGCCATCGAGGTTGGGGTGAACCAGGGCCGTGCCCTGGGGAATTTTATCGTGGACAACCTGAAAATGG
>Ga0079224_100006047_pt1 | contig 15981 bp, 11 predicted proteins | sample Stecom2015_FD_80414 | JGI IMG/M metagenome (GOLD analysis project Ga0079224, IMG submission 80414) | Agricultural soil microbial communities from Utah to study Nitrogen management - Steer compost 2015 | ecosystem: Environmental > Terrestrial > Soil > Agricultural land | place: USA: Utah...
CTTTTGTCTTTTTATTTTTCATTTCTCTTTTTGCTATTAGTCAAAATCCGGCTAAAATCCCTTCTCAGCAAATTGTGAAATTTAAAGCTCCTACTCGATGGGCAGGAGTTAAAACTCTGCAAATCCAATGTCCATTTGCAGAACCTCAATTTATCGATGAAAAGGATATTGTTACTCTTTCAAAAGGTATTATTATTCGCATAGAATTATACTACACTAAATTTAAAAGAAGTGAGACTTTTGATCAGTTCGAACTGAATTCGAAACGCTATCAAAACCTAAATAAAATCTTACCCAATATTAAAGGGAACCCTCTGATTCAATTCCTTAATTTTGAACAAACTGGCGCCACTGATATTGAGACTGCAGAACAGTATTTTCATGGATTTGTAATATATTATTTACCCGAAAACTCTTCACTTTCAAGAAGTGAAGAAATCATAGCTCTGAAAAAACATTTAGGCATTGACAATTCCAAAACTAAACGTACCAAAAATCTAACTAAATACGACAATTCTCCTTTTGGTTTTTATGATGTAGGACCAACATTTGGGAATGATGAATGCGACATCATAAATTATTTTATCGAAAACCTTACTTACCCTCAAGAAGCAGTAGATAAAAATATTCGAGGAAATGTGATTGTGCTTTTTGCTGTAAATAGAAATGGGGAAATTCAAGATATTTCTTTTAAAAAATCTATTGGTCATGGCACCGAAGAAGCTGTGAAAGATGTGTTAGAATATATGCCTCTTTGGAAACCAGCAAAGAATAAAGAATTACCTGTAAAAGCATATGTTGAACTCACCATTTATTTTGGCGTAAATCCACCCAAAAACGATAAAAATAAATGTGCAAATATTTCAGTGAACCATAAAGATTTATTATTTACTTCAAAATGGATTATTCATCCTCAACAAAAAGTGATAAGTCAAACTTTAAACAGACAAAAATTCACCGAAAAAACAGCTTTTGTAATGGATGTTACGGGGAGTATGGGGCCCTATATTGCCGATATGATCGACTACCTTAAAACCAATATTAAAAATATACATGCATTCTATTTCTTCAATGATGGAGACTTAATGTCGGACTTTAATAAAGAAATAGGAAAAACAGGAGGAATTTATTCTATTGTAAATCCAAGTTTAGAATCGCTTTCGAACTTAATATTTGAAGCGATGGAAAATGGTATGGGCGGTGATATACCCGAAAACGATTTTGAAGCTGCTCTTAAAGCTCAAAACGACGACCCAAGCATCAAGAAAATTATACTTGCAGTAGATAATTATTCTTTTCCAAGAGATGTCAGTTTAATCTCTGAAATTAAAATTCCTATTCTTCTTATTTTATGTGGAAGTCATACTAAAATTAACCCTCAATGGCTCACATTAGCTAAGAGATATAATTTACAAGTAGCAATGGCTGGCGCATTTATACCCAAATTCCCTGATCTAAAAGATGGTGAAGAATTTAAAGTAAGAGGCGAAACTTTTGTTTGGTTGAATAATGGTTTTTCCGCTCGATAAATACATGCTACCATTTACTCAAAATCTGAATAAAGTGAATAACTATTGAAAGTTTGGAGCACTTCATCTGCATAATTTAGATTAATTTCGCACTATGACGGAGTTGACACCGGCGCAATTGGCCGAACATTTCTTGCTTTATACAAACAAAAATGTATTTCTTACGGGAAAAGCCGGCACTGGAAAGACTACCTTTTTGCGTAAAATCACTCAAAGTACGATTAAAAAGACCATAGTTGCCGCCCCAACGGGTATTGCAGCTCTAAACGCAAAAGGAGTTACTTTACACTCTCAATTCCAATTACCCTTCTCGGCATTCTTGCCTATAATGGGTCCGATGAAAATCCACGAAAACACTCGCTTCGAAACTTTCACGACCCTACAACGGCACCTGAAAATGAATGCCATTAAACGTAAAATTATTCGTGAAGCAGAACTTCTCATCATTGATGAGGTAAGTATGCTTCGCGCTGATGTACTAGATGCGGTGGACTTTTGTATGCGCTTTGTACGCAAAAATAGAGCTCCCTTCGGTGGCGCTCAAGTCCTTTTCATTGGTGATATGATGCAACTACCGCCCGTAGTTAAACGCGAAGAATGGGACGTACTCCGCGATTATTACGAATCGCCTTTCTTCTTCCACGCTAAGGTGCTCGAAAATAATTTACCCCTTTACATCGAACTAGATAAAATCTATCGACAAAGTGATCCTGTTTTTACGAACCTTCTGAATAAAATTAGACAAAACAATGCGTCTGCCGAAGATATTGATTTCTTAAACCAACACTATATTTCTAACCTCGACGATATTAATACCGACGGTTATATTCGCTTAACTACTCACAACCGAGAAGCTGATTCCATAAACCAAAAAAAGTTAGATGAATTACCTTTTAAACCTATAACTACTAAAGCTAAAATAACAGGTGAATTCCCCGAGAATATTTATCCCTGCGATAAAGAAATGGTCCTAAAAGAAGGAGCTCAAGTAATGTTTATTAAAAATGATATTAGTGGGCGCCAACAATATTTTAATGGTAAAATAGGTAAAATTGTAAAAGCTAAACCCGAAGAAATTAGAGTCCAGTTCGAAGATGGAGAAGAAATTGAAGTACCAACTTACAAATGGGAAAACACTAAATACACCATCGACGAAACCACTAAAAGCATTAAAGAAACAATAATAGGAACATTCGAACAATTGCCACTACGTTTGGCTTGGGCCATTACCATTCATAAAAGTCAAGGTCTAACTTTCGAAAAAGCTATTATTGATATTGAAAAGGTCTTTGCAAGCGGACAAAGTTATGTGGCACTTTCTCGTTTAAAAAGTTTAGACGGTTTAATCCTAGCTTCGCCTGTTAAAAGAGGCGGAATTGGATACGATTATTCGCTCATTAAGTTTGAAGAAAATAAATATCTCCAAGGAGATATGAACCAAATCTTAAGCTCTGCAACAGAAGAATACGCAAGCTTTTTCTGTACCGACTCTTTCTTTCTTTTACCAGTTTTAAAAGCTTGGAAAGAACATGTTGATACTTACACACAAGCAGATGCTCATAAGGAAAAAGTAAAAAATTATCAGTGGGCTAAAAGCGTTTTAGAAAGATTATCGAGTATTTCGGATGTGGCTGGAAAGTTCTCATACCAACTTCAAAAAGCCTTTGCTCAAAAACAATATAGCTTTATTGCCGAACGTTTAGAAGCAGCAAATAACTACTTTGAAGCCCCACTTCGTGAATTAATTACAGAAGTTTATAACCAAGTTTTAAACTTGAGAAGAAAGGCAATTACTAAAGAATATTCAGATGAATTAGAAGAATTTGATGCCTGGTTTACTCGTATTTATTTACACTTTAAACGCTGCTCTATCTTAGTTCTAGGTATTTTAGAAGGTACCGAAAAGGCTTATGAAAAATGGTCTACAACCAATTACTTAGATTGGAAAGAAAAAATTAAACCTCAAACAGTTTATATTGAAAATGAAGACCTTTACGAGGAATACTTAAAGTCGAAAAGTAAAAAGAAAAAAGAACCTAAAGAGAAAAAAACTAAACCCGAAAAAGGCGCTAGCACTTTAGCTACTATGCAATATTTTAAAGATGGTTTATCTATACCAGAAATAGCAGAACGTAGAGGTTTAGCGGAATCTACCATTTGCAGCCATCTAACCCAACTTTGTATTAATAAACACATGAAACCAGAAGAGGTTTTATCGCAAGATGAAATTTATAAAATCACCGATTTTTTAATTCAATTCGATGGTAAAAGAATAGGTGAAATTCTAACGGAAGCTGGTGACAAACTCCCTACTGATAAATGGAAAGTTCTTATGGTTAATAGGTTAATTGCAGAAGAAATTATTTCTCTATAATCTTATCTAACAATTCTTGATCTAAATACACCTTGGGATTTTGCTTTTGAACCAACTTTATCTCATCCGACAACTTCTTCAAAAACGCCTGATGTTCAGGTGTATCTGGATTAAAAGATTTATGGCGTGCTGAAATTTTCAGCTTATAAATCTTATTAGCTATTTGCTCTGTCTCAGAGCTGAACAAACTTTCTTTAAATCTACTCCAAACATATTCAGTAGCTTGACGATTAGGATGTATTAGATCTTCCATAAAAAATCTATAATCTCTTAAATCATCTATTACTAATTCGTAAGATGGGAAATAAAAAACATTCTCAAATTTATCGGCATTAGCATGAACTCCATAAATTAAAGCCGCTTTACTTCTATTATTTTCGATTAACCCTTCGCGTGCATGCCGCACAGGACTTACCGTAAGTACAATTTTAATATTAGGATATTCAGCTTGAATTTTCGTTATAATACGTTCAATAACTTCTTCACATTGAGTGGGACTTAAAAGTTTCTTTTTGAAAATCTTCCCATCAAATTTATGGCAATTTGCCACGGGTAAATCGTTTTCAACCAAATGGTAAACAAATGCTGAACCAAAGGTTAGCATAAGCCCATTCGATTTTTTAAGGAAAGTTGAGGCTATGTCAATGGCATTATTAATTTCCAATATAGAATCTTCGGCCTTGGGAAAAGAAAATCTGCTATGATGATTCCAAGAATGGAATAATCCAGCATGTGGGGTTAAATCAGCCTCCGAATAGATTTTATTTTCCAAATAATCATCTATAGCTTTTTCAACCGAAACTGGGTTAAAAAGAATTCCGTGTGGGTTTTGAAGTATTTCGAAACCTGCATCTGCTAAGTAATTACCCATATGTTCAGTAAAGCATGACCCCACGAGCATAACTCTTTCTCCATGTTCAATTTTATACGGAAAAGAAAAAGCAGGTAATTCAGTTCTAAACTTAATCATAACTATGGGGTAGAAACAGAAACAGGTAAAATTTTCCCATTAAAGAATTGATGTCCAGTTTGCAGGAAGTTAGCTATAAATCCACCCATTTGATCTGGATTTAGTGGCGCTTGATATCCTGGAAAAGCAGCTTGAAGCATCTCAGTTTGCACGGCACCTAAAGCCAAACAGTTTACAGAAACGCCCTCATTTTTCCATTCTTCTGCTAAACATTCGGTTAAAATAGCAATGGCTCCTTTAGAGGCACTATACCAAGCTAAACCTGGAAATTTAGTACTTCCTTGCACTCCACCCATACTTCCAATATTTATAATATGAGCACCTGGATTTAAGCGTGGCTTTAATCTTTTTAAAAAAGCCATAGGGGCAAAAACATTCACTTGAAACATTTCCTGAATATCCTCTACCTTGGTATTTTCAAATGGTTGATTTATTAAAATCCCCGCATTTAATACCACCCCATCAAAATTTCCTTCACCTAATTCTTCCATTAATTCATCCAGATTCGAAGAATCTGAACTTAAGGCAAAATGCACATACTTAATCCCAGGTACAGGAACAGTATTCACCTGACGGGTTAAAGCGTAAACTTCGTGTCCAGCTTCAACCAATTTCTTTGCGGTTTCAATTCCAATTCCCCTTGATGCTCCTGTTACTATATATCTCATGCGTGTTCAACCTCAGCACCACAAAGTGCTAAACCATCATTAATTAATTTGCTAAATTCTTTTTTATTCGCTGCTAATTGATTTAAATATTGATACACTTCACTTTTCAAGTTTGCATCAATATCATTACTATTTAATAATTCAAAAATTTCTAGAGCGCATAACCAATCATCGTTAAATTCAGATTTTAGCGTATTCCAAATTGTAACTAACTCAGCATTCGACTTTTTACCATCTCGCACATCACGTACATTTTGGTATAAAGACATAAGTTTTTTCGTCTGAGCGTCGTATTCAATTTTATGAGTTGAATCGCTTGGCATTTGCAATTGAACTGGATAGGTATATACATCAGCAGCACCGCTATATACCGAAGGTATAGTACTACCAACAGCCATATCAAAAGTTCCCCAACTAGGATCAAATAATACTTTCTCTCCTAATTTCACACTACAATTATCAAAGCTTAAAAGCATTAATTTCCCCGATTTAGAGAAACTATTTGACTTCAATGTTCCATTTACCACTACACCACTTTCAAATTCAATAGAGCAAGATTCACCTACTTTAATTCCAATATTTTCCAAGTCAGATTCACTTAAATACTCTGGAGCAGTGGATACATTTTTCCATTTTCCAACCGGACTGCTAAATCCTTCTTTATGATATTCAACTCCATGACCTTCTAACTGCTTATTTCCTTCAGAAATAGCAGATGGGCCTTGGAAATATACATAAGTAACTTCGTCTTTATCGTTTACATCAAAATCTCTTAAAATACCAGAGACAGATGCATCGCCAGCAAATACCACTGTAGCAAGGCTCTTACTATCTTTGGCTAAGCCTAAACCATAAGCACCACCTCTTCTTAAAGCCATAGTATCGGCAAATTCATCTAAAACTTTGGTTAGATGTTCAAAATCAGGAGTTACAAATAATTGAGGTTGTGGTTTTGTAATATCAAAATCGTATTTAGCGGCTTCTATACTATATGGAATTTTCTTAACTGCATCAGTCAAACACCAAACACTTTCTCCAATAGAAGATAGAAGTCCAGCTCCATAAATCTGAGGCTTTTCAAGGCTACCAATCAAGCCATATTCCACCGTCCACCAGTGTAAACGACGAATTAGCGACATTTCAGAAGGTTCACCTAAGTTTGCTGTAATTTCCTCAATACGTTTTTCTCCTGCTTCAATATCTTCAGGTTTAGTATAAGGATCTTCTTTAATGATAGATAGGTGACGAATTGCTTCAAACAATTCAAAATCTTTACCTGAAGAAAAAGCTTTACTCCCTATTTCTCCGAAATAGCGAAGATAATCTGCGTAGGCTTCATCAGCAATAATAGGTGCATGTCCAGCTGCTTCGTGAATAATATCTGGTGCTGGAGTATATTCTATATGTTTAAGCTGACGTATATCAGTGGCTATAACAAGCACCTTATATTTTTGAAACTCCATAAATGCTTGTGGATTTATAAATCCATCTACTGTACAAGCAGCCCATCCAATTTCACCTAAAATACGGTTCATATCTTTGATATCTGGAATTTTATCTAACGTAATTCCAGTTTTTCTCAAACCTTCAAGGTACGAAACATGGGCAACACGACCCAAATAGTCAGTATTTAAGCGCATAACATAACGCCATACTGCATGATTTATTGGAGTATAAGCGTCATAATGCTGATTCACCATAAATTGCTTTAGGTGAGGAGGCAAACTTTCAAGCTTATCGTTTAAATAGTCTAGTGTCATATTCAAAAGTACGGAATATTTCTTGCAAAAAAATTAAATATTTTTTTCACAACTCAAAGGTAAAACTAATTTTGCTATGTGGAAATAACCTTTTTAGGAACTGGAACATCGCAAGGCATGCCAATAATTGGATGTGATTGCCCTATTTGTGCATCTCAAGACCCAAGAGATAAGCGCCTTAGAAGTTCTATTCACATACAACTTAATGGCAAAAGTATTGTGGTTGATACAGGACCAGATTTTAGATATCAAATCTTAAGAGCTAAAATTTCTAGGCTCGATGCCATTTTTTTTACTCACGAACACAAAGATCATGTGGCAGGCCTCGACGATATTCGTCCTTTTAACTACTTAAAAAATAATATTCCTGACGTTTTTTGTACAGATGCCGTTGAAAAAGCCCTTCGTCGCGATTATTACTACGCTTTTGAAGAACCTAAATATCCGGGAGTCCCTGAATTCCATCTGCATAGAATTCAAAATACTCCATTCAAATATGCTGGGGAAACTATAATCCCCATTCAAGTTATGCACTATAAAATGCCTGTTTTGGGCTTCAGAATCCAAAACTTCGCATATATAACCGACGCTAATTTCATTGCTGAAGCAGAATTCGAAAAACTTAAAAACCTAGATGTACTAGTCCTTAATGCTTTAAGAAGAACAGAACATATCTCGCACTTTAGCTTAGCACAAGCTATTGAAGTTATCGAAAAAATTAAACCTAAAAAAGCATATTTAACTCATATTTCTCATCAATTAGATTTTCACGAAAAATTATTAGCTGAATTACCACCTTTTATTGAACCTGCTTACGATGGTTTGGTTTTGAATTTATAAGTCTTCTTACCATAAAAACTATACTGAAACTGTAAAATCACATCCCAACGCATACCTGTATAACTACTATGCTTAGGATTTAATTTCACTTTAGTTTCCACACTCCATTTTCTAGTTTTTTGGTACCGTAAATAACAGTTCAAACTATGTCCTTCGCCATACATAGCACTATTTTCAAACATTCCTGTAACTGTTTTCTCATAAGCATATGCACGTAAATCATAGTCATCTACCGAAAAGTATTGATAACTAAAACTCCAACTTAATCCCAATTTTTCAGATTGAAACTGAATAACCTCCTGTAAGCCTATACCAGTACCCCACTGCTTTTCTTTTTCCTGTACATTCACGTAAATTGCACTCCTTATTTTCCAACTCTTCGCAAATTGATATTGCATCCTAAAACTATTACTCAAAGTATTTCTATATTCTCTATACTTTACCCCATCAAATGTTTTACGGTATGGCAGATTATTATATTCAGTTTGAAACATAGTTTCAAATTGCGCTGAAGGATAATAATTCAAACGCAAAAAAACATTCCATTTATTATGTTTTTCCGGAATTGTATAGGTCATATGGTCAAATTGCATATACCTTAAACCGCCTAATAAATAAAGGTTTTTATACAATTCTGTTTGAAGGTTTAAATTCGTCACAAACTCTCCCACTCCATTGGTAGCACTTCGTGTAGCCTGACCATGAGGAGCAAAATAATGTGCATCAAAATACTGTTGCTGCAAACTCATTTTCCACGTACTACTCAACTCTTTTGTCCAAAAATGCATAAAAGCATACCCTGAAGGGTATGAATAAGCAATTTCAGCAGTATATAGTCCAAATTTCCCAATTGAAGTAACAAATACAGAAGCATTTAACAAGTTGTTTCCTTCGAATTTATATAAAGTGTAAAGCGCTTCTTTATTTTTCCAAATTGCATTCCAATGATAATAACTACTCATTATTCCAACTTTAAATTTCGAAGTTTGATAATTCCAGCCAATCCCAATAGCATCCTCACGTATAGCATTTTTCGAGATTAATTCTTTTTCGCTTCTATGTAACCCAGATAAGTACAAATTCGTAAAATATAGGATGGAGTCTTCATTCGAATTAGCATCTATAAATCTAGAACTTGCGAGAAATAACAAATCACTTTTTTTTACACTTATTTGGCCGGCTATACCACGCAAGTAACCCGTTTCCATATTCGACTTATAAGGTTTAACTTCAAAAGCACCTCTGCGTTGAGTAGCAGAAAGTATAGAACCACCAAATATAGAACCACCCCAAATTTGCAAGCCTTCTCCAAATTGAATTCTATAATCGCCAAGTACCAATTTCTTCAAAATTCCTTTACGGGGTGTATACGTTAAATTCGCGGAATAAAAATCAAATCCATAAGTTTTCTTAGGAAAATAAATAGGTTCATTGGCATCTTGTTCAAGTAGAATATTCCAAGAAAGCTGAGTATTAAGCTCACCTTCAGTTCTAATTAAAAAAGAAATTGGAATACCTCCTAAACTAGTATCTATATTACTTTTCCATCTTGTTCTGAATACTGATTTAGATTTAACAGTATATTGCCTTGAAGCTACTCCAAATTCAAGTTTCTTATCAAGCGAAACGAATAAACTTAAATACATTGCACTTTTTTTATCCCATGCATACAACTGTGCAATTTCATAGAATGATTGAATATTTTTTACCTTATTTCTGTAGTTTAATAAAACCTGTATTTGTTTAGGACTAAAATAATTCAACTGTAAGAGTTGATTAGAATCGCAATGATGTAAATCGATAGGGTTTTCACGATAATTGTCCCACAAATCTACCCATTCAGGATCGAGGTATTCTAGTTGGAATTTATCTTGAATTTCGAATAGAAAGTCTTCGTACAAAAGCTCTTTAGAGTCAGTATTTTGAGCTAATGCACATAGAAAAAACCAACAAAAGAAAACGACCAAGACTATTCTCTTTTCCATTGATATGCAAGACTTAAGGCCATTTCTAAACCGAGTGGATTATTGTAAGCCGCCCCCCAATGCAAGTGCCATTGCTTATGAGTAAATCCAAATCCCAAGCTAGGTGCCAGAGGATTTGTTTTAAACCCGAGCGATACGGAATAGGCTTTCAAAAGTTGGTAACTTGCCCCTAATTTAAAGCCCCATTTACCTTGAATCCATTTATCAATTTCCATACATATTCTTATTCCATTTGGATTTCGGTATTGAAATCCAGTACCAATAATGGTCGGAATTTTCTCAGGCCAAAGACTAGATAGGCGCATAGGAATTGGATTATAAATTACAAAGCCCCAAACAAAACGTTCTAAGAAACGCACCTGTAAGCCTAAGTCGGCCGAAAAGGTGTGTAGAGTTGGGTAATGGCTAGCTTGTTGGATGAAATGGTAATTAAAATTCATTCCTATACTAAAAGCTGGTCCAAAAAATCTCGAGTAGGAGGCCGATAATTCATTTCTATTAAAGAGTCTAAATCCCGATCTCTGAAAATGTAACCCAAGGCTTCCGTACTTAGGTGCATTATAAAGCGCATGAGCTGCATAATCGTTTAATGCAGAACTAAAGAATTTATTACGGTAATGAGACTGCAGAACTATACCTTTAAGATTAGGGTATGCTGCTGGGTTATTTCCGATTGACGAAAGGTCATCGAGCGCATAAGAGCAAGATCCAAGCGACAGAGCATATGGATTGGCAGAAACTCTTTGAGCTTTTGAATAAGATTGAAAAAAAGAAAAGGCAATAGTCAGCAGGCTCATTCTAAAAAGAATGAGAATCATAGGGTTGATTTAGGTAAAAAAATTAAACTTTAAATTTATAGTGAGTATGTTCAATGTCAGCAGCGCTTTCACGAACTTTCTTAGCCAAATCTTCTTTGAACTCCATAAGTTTTTTAGCCAGCACACCATCATTAGTTGCAACAATAGAGGCAGCAAGTATTCCTGCATTTTTAGCAGCATTAAGAGCAACAGTAGCTACAGGGATACCATTGGGCATTTGTAAAATACTAAGAATAGAGTCCCAACCATCGATAGAGTTAGAAGATTTAACTGGCACTCCAATAACAGGAAGGTGAGTAAAAGAGGCGGTCATACCAGGTAGATGAGCAGCTCCTCCAGCACCAGCGATAATAACCTTAAGGCCTTTATCATATGCTTCTTTTGCATATTCAGCCATGCGTTCAGGAGTTCTATGAGCCGAAACAATCTGCACTTCAAATGGCACTTCCATGAGTTCTAAAAAATCAGCAGCTTCACGCATTACTGGCCAATCGCTTTTGCTTCCCATTATAATACCAACTAAAGGCTTCATTGTTTCGTTATTTTTTTACAAAAATGCGTATTTTTTCATGTTCTGCCTAATGAAAATAATATCTTTAAGCAACAATTTTGAACATTATGAAAAAACTATGTGTACTTGGCGCTAGCCTTTTTCTACTTAGCGCTTCCCTTCTAGCTCAAACAAACGTCACTTGGCAAGAAACTAATATTCACTTCACTATGCCTGAATCTGGGGTTCCAGGCGAACATTCAGAGAATAAGTTCGAGTGGAATGGAACTACACTTAAAGTTACTTTATACCACTCTAAACGCGGCTTCGATTTAAAAACCGCCGATCAAGCAACCATCCGAGCTGGTAAAGAAGTTGGTGTGGCTAAAGTAGAACGCGAAAAAGATATAGAAACCCCAACTATGAAAGGTGTCTACTTTATCGGCGACCGTGCAGGTCAAAAAGTGCTATTCGCCGGACTCCTAAACCCTAAACTTAAAAGAGGGCTTTTTATCGACATTGAATTTGAAGGAGACAAAGCCCAAGTTCTACCCATTTTACAAACCTTCGTAATAGAAAAATAATTATTAAGTTGATCCTCTTATTAAGGGCAATGCTTTTGCATTTACCCTTTTTTTATTTGTAGCGTTTCCCATAATTTGAATTTTTAACCCAAGTTCCGAAATTTTCGTCCTCAAATTTTAATTCACAATTATTTAAACGTTTAGTGCTTTGTTAATCCTTATCCTCTATAAGTTCAAAGCTCCCATCCAATCTTAGAATGAAAGCTTTAATGTATATGCTATTTTTCGTCAGTATCTTTATTATGTGCATTTTCTTCGCAAAACTGAATGATGTGTCCAGCTAGGTCTATGCCCGTTGCCCCCTCTATTCCTTTTAGTCCTGGCGAACTATTTACCTCTAAAATTAATGGGCCACGGCTCGATGGTAACATGTCAACTCCAGCTATGTTTAAGCTCAATGCTTCTGCCGCATTTATTGCTGCTTGTTCTTCGGCTTGGGTTAAATCTATCATCGTTCCTTTACCACCACGATGTAAATTACTCCTAAATTCTCCTTCTTTACCTTGACGTTTCATGGCCCCCACTACTTTCCCATTTATTACAAAAGCTCGGATATCACTACCTCCTGCTTCTTTAATAAATTCCTGGATAAGTATATTTTCTTTCAATCCACTAAAGGCTTCTATAACCGACTTTGCCGCTTTGTCGGTCTCGGCTAATACCACACCTAAGCCTTGTGTCCCTTCTAAAAGCTTTATAATTAAAGGTGCACCACCAACTTGACGTATAAGTTCGTCTACATCGTCGTCTTTAGGAAATTTAGCAAATAAAGTTTTAGGTAAACCTACACCTTTCCTACTTAAAATCTGCATAGCACGTAACTTATCTCGAGAACGGACTATACTTTGAGAACTATTTGCACAAAAAACATTCTGTACCTCAAATTGGCGTACTACTGCTGTTCCAAAAAAAGTAACAGAGGCCCCAATACGCGGAATGATAGCTTCAAAATCTTCCAGAGGATGTCCATTGTATAATACAACTGGGTTACCTTCTTCTACAACTATACTACATTTAGTATGGTCTATTACATGAACCTCATGTCCATGCTGATGTGCAGCTTCAACTAAACGTGCAGTTGAATAAATTGCTGAACTGCGCGACAAAATGCCGATTTTCATAAAGTAGTGATTATTTCTGTTTTTCTGAAAGATTTATTTTGGAAACATCCACTAGATATTTCCCACGTAAAAATTCGCGTCCTAATAGTATTGGATATTTCATATTACTTCTATCTGTTAAACTAAACTCCACGTCCCTCCATTCTCCAAAAATCCCAACCTTTAACTTTATTACAGGTCTTACTTCTTTTTTTCCTATACTGCTTTTTACTACCTTTTTTTCTATTAATTGGAAATAAAATGATTCTCTGTTATTCTGTTCTTTTTTTCTTTGTAACGGAACTATGCGTACCATTTTCTGCCCATCGCGCTCCACAATTTCCATCTCGCTACAATGTAGACTGCAGCCAAATGCACCCGTATCAATCTTGGCTTTTACTTTCACCAATTTCAATTCAGGCAAATCTATTTTCTCTGAACGGCCAATTATGATCTTCGATTTTGGCATAGCTATTTCTTGGCGAAATGTACACCAAGATTTATATATTCAAAAGTATTTATCAATTTTTTATAACTCAATTAAAATAACTTCGCAATTTTTCACATCTTTACACTGTTGTTCACTGCATAAATGAGCTTATTTTTTAGAACATTTTTCTTTCTCATTTTTTTAGTTACCTCTTTTCGCTCATTTACCCAACACCCTTATTACTATGCTATAAATGAGAATCAAGGCCTACCTTCTAACGAAGTGTACGAACTCGTTCAAGATTCCTTCGGGTATATTTGGATTGGGTGCGATGCTGGTTTGTATAGGTACGATGGCTTTGAATTTGTTAACTACAGAAATGCTAACCAAAAAAGTTTTGCTATTTCTACCTTAAAAATCGACTCTAAACAAAACTTATTCTGTAGAAATTTTTCTGGTCAATTATTTAAAGTCAGTGCCGATACTCTTCAACTTATTTATGCTTTTTCTAAACATGGCCCCACTTCTAATAAATATGTCTTAGACTCTAATGACCGTATTTGGTTTGTAGAAGAAAACTTTATTAAATCTATCGATGAAAATGGTCGAGAATTATTTAGCCTTCAAATCCCTTTCGATAAAAATGTATTTTATCTGGCTGATGCATATTTTCATAACAACCTATTCTACATTTCTAGTTTAGATGGACATGTAATTATTTTCGACACCCAAAAACTTAAAATCACTTATATACACAAACCCGAAAACAAAGAACTTAACGAGTTTAAAATGTTTTTTAAGCGAAACGACCAGGTTTACATTTTATCTCGTGGCACAAGTTCTAAGAGTTTTAAAATTTACAGAGCTAACCAAGACAAAGACCCTAAAACACATTATTTAAAAACCCGACTCCCATTTTTACGTATTAATGGATTTGCGGAAACTAAATCTGGAAACCTTTGGTTTTGCACAAGCGAAGGTATTGCTGAATATAACGAAAATGCAGAATATTTCGAAGATTCTAACTATTACTTAAACGGACAAAGTATTTCCTACATATTTACCGATAGGGAAGATATAACCTGGGCTTCATCCTTAAACGAAGGTATTTTTGTTAGCCCTAATATTCATGTAAAATACATTGAAATTAAAGGAAATAAGCTCCCCGCTTCTAATTTTACAGCTGTAAAAGTTATAAATGAAGGCGAATTGTATGCAGGAACCCATTCCGGACACATCTTCTATATCAACTTAAAAACGCAAGATTTCCAACTTTTAAACTCTAAGTTCAAATCTGCTGCTGTACGTCATTTCGACAGTTATAAAGGTGATTTATTCGTTTCACATGGGAATATAAGTAAAATAATAAATAAGAAAATTATTGAATCTTCACCTATTTTTAATGCTCGATATTTTATTATCCTTAACGACAGTATTTACTTCGTAACTCCAGAAACAAATGGTAAAATATCCATTAAAAATCTAAAATATGGTAACGAATTCATTAAAGAAAATCCATATTCTGGTGGTCGTTATATTCACTTCGAACCTATATCAAAAACTTTCTATTTCAGCCTTTCAAACGGTTTTTACAAAGTAAAAAATAATAGCTGGGAAGAAATTAAAATCCACAATCAATCTCTATTCCCTAATTGTATTCAAAGTTATAGAGCTTATGTATTTGTGCCCTCATTAGAAAATGGTTTTTATATACTTAAAGACGGAAAATTAGTCCTTTCTGTTAACGAGAAAAATTCTATAATTAAAGAGCCTATCAAACAAATACATATAACCTCTAAATATATTTGGGCAATTAGCAGGAAGTATATTTATAGAATAAATATTCGAAATCAAGAAATTATAAAATTCAATTCACTCATAGGAATTCCACCTCAAGATATAAATGCAGTAGATAGTTATAATGGACAATTGTACTTTGCAACCAATAGAGGAATAAAGTATATGCCAGAAGATATAAAATGGCATAATACCATTAAACCCCATATCAAAATCCTCAATTATCAAACCAGAGAAGGTACTTTTAAAAAAGCTCCTAAAATAGACTTAAGTTATAGTGATTCTCGTTTAGAAATAAACTTTTCAGCTATTAGTTTAAAGAGTAAAAACACTTATAAAATTGCATATAGAATTGCAGGATTAGATTCTACTTGGAACTACGTAAATGCAGGTGCAACTAAAATTCACTACCCTTCTATTCCTTCAGGTAATTTCACTTTCGAAATTAAAACTATAGACGATAATCAAATTGAAAGTGACACCGAACGTATTGAAATTTCAGTAGAAACACCAATATGGCTAAGATGGTGGTTTATATTATTAAGCGGAATTTTATTCGGTCTTTTAATATTCTTAATCTTCTATTTTAGAGCTGTTCGTAAAAGTCAAAAATTAGCTATACAGAATAGATTAATC
>Ga0079224_100006048_pt1 | contig 15980 bp, 18 predicted proteins | sample Stecom2015_FD_80414 | JGI IMG/M metagenome (GOLD analysis project Ga0079224, IMG submission 80414) | Agricultural soil microbial communities from Utah to study Nitrogen management - Steer compost 2015 | ecosystem: Environmental > Terrestrial > Soil > Agricultural land | place: USA: Utah...
CGCCGCTGCTCTTCCGGGCCTCGCGTCAGTTGAGGTCCCAGATGCCGATGTCCGCATCGGGACCTTCGCCGCCGGGCTGTCCGTCTCGGCCCAGCGAGTAGAGGTCGTATTCGCCGCGCTGCCCGGGATACCTGTACTGATAAGGGTTGCCCCACGGATCGCGGGGGAGCTGGCAACGCTCGAGGTAACAGCGGGGATTCCAGTTCGGCGCCGCGGCTTCGCCCGGATTCTGCACCAGCGCCGTCAGCCCGTGCTCATTGCTCGGGAAGCGGCCGTTGTCGAGGTAGTACAGATGCAGCGCGGACTCGATGCCGCGCAGATCGCTCTTCACGCGCGTGAGGTTCCCCCTGTCGACCTGACCGAGAAGCTGCGGGCCGATGATGGCCGCGAGCAGCCCGATGATGACGACCACGACCATGATCTCGACCAGCGTGAAGCCGCGCTCGGCTCGTCGCGATCGCCGCGTTGCTGCGTTTGCGCTCATACTCGTATTTTGCTCCTTCCGGTTCGGCGCTCCGGAGCCCGTGAGCGCTGGGCGCCCGCGGGACGGGGGTGGACGCCAGCCCGGAAGATAACACAACACTTGGAGGTGTTCGTGGACGAAACACCGGCCCGGGCTGCGTTTTCTGTCGCTGTTCGACAACGGTTCGGCCCGTGGGTGCCCGTGCTGGTGCTCGCCTTGGTTGCGACGCTCGCTGCGCTCGGCGGCGATCTCGTGCGCGACGCGCGCCGTTACGAGCGCGGCGCGCACGAGGCCGGCGAGGGATGGCGGCTCCTGACCGCGCACATCGTGCATCTCGGCTGGGGGCACCTCGCGATGAATCTCGCCGCGCTCGGCCTGATCCGGCTGATCGTCGCCGACGCCTTCTCGACGGCCGATTGGATCGCCGCGGCCGTCGTCTCGGCCGTCGGTATCGATCTCGGCCTGTACGTGTTCTCGCCGGGCGTCGACTGGTACGTCGGGCTCTCCGGCGTGCTGCATGGGCTGATCGCGGCGGCCGCGCTGACGCTGCTTCGGGTGCAGCCCGCGGTCGGTGCGCTGCTCGGCGGCGGCGTGCTGCTCAAGCTTCTCGTCGAGCAGGGTGTGGGGCCGCTGCCGTTGTCCGAGTCCGCGGCGGGCGGCCCCGTGATCGCCGAGGCGCATCTCTACGGCGCCGCGGCGGGCGCCGTATACGGGGCGCTGCGGGCGGCGTCGCGACGCAACGCGCCGGCGCCGCTATAATCGCCGCGCCTGCCACAGCATGGTCAGACTCCAAATGGATTTATCGGCTTTACAACCATGGCCCGGCATCGCCGGGCGGGTCGCGCTCGTGACGGGCGCAACACGCGGCATTGGCCAGGCGATCGCGGAGGCGCTCGGCCGACAGGGCGCGACGGTCGTCGGCACCGCGACCACCGAGGAAGGGGCCGCGGCGATCACGAGCCGCTTCGCGGAGCTCGGCCTCGCGGGACGAGGTATCGTGATGCGGGTCGATGACGCGGCGTCCGTCGATGCGGCGCTTCAGGAGATCGAAGCCCGTGAGGGCGCACCGACGATCCTCGTGAACAACGCCGGCGTGACCCGCGACAATCTGCTGATGCGCATGAAGCCCGAGGAGTGGGACGAGGTCATCTCCACGAACCTCTCGTCCGTGTATCGGGTCTGCAAGGCGTGCGTCCGCGGCATGATGAAGGCGAGGCAGGGCGCGATCGTGAACATCGCGTCGGGCGTCGGCCTTTCCGGCAATCCCGGCCAGACGAATTACGCGGCTGCGAAGGCCGGCATGATCGGCTTCACGAAATCGCTTGCACGGGAGCTCGCGTCGCGCAACATCACCGTCAACGTCGTCGCTCCCGGCTTCATCGACACGGACATGACCCGCGCGCTCGACGACCGCCAGGTGGAGCAGCTGCGGGCGCAGATTCCTTCCGGACGCCTCGGTACTCCCGCGGACGTCGCCGCCGCGGTGGTGTTTCTCGTCTCCGAAGCGGGCAATTACATCACGGGCGAAACGCTGAACGTCAACGGCGGTCTTTACATGGGCTAGGCATCCGAGTAAAGGACCGAAATTCTTGAATTTGCTTGCATAAATCGGGCCCTAGAGACCGCCGAAACGCGGTCACGCCGGTCGCAACCGTTGTAGAATGGCCCGCATGATTTCAATACAATACGCGCCACGCCGGCCGGACCAATTGGTCCGGCCTGTCAATTAATGAGGGGTTTCAGAGACATGAGCAGCGTCGAAGACCAGGTTCGGGGAATCATTGCCGAGCAGTTGGGAGTCAAGGCCGACGAGATCAGAAACGATGCGTCGTTCGTCGACGACCTGGGCGCCGATTCCTTGGATACGGTGGAGCTCGTGATGGCTTTGGAGGAGGAGTTCGAAACCGAAATTCCGGACGAGGACGCTGAAAAGATCACGACTGTTCAGCAAGCCATCGACTACATCCTGGCCAAGAAGAACGAATCCTAAGCCCGCCTGGTACGTTGATCTCATCTCTCTCCTGAACAGAGGGCCAAGCGCGTGGCGAAGCGACGAGTCGTAATCACAGGACTCGGGCTGATCTCTCCCGTCGGTAACACCGTAAGCGAAGGCTGGCGAAACGTTCGCGACGGCAAGAGCGGCATTCGGCCGATCGAGTCTTTCGACGTCTCGGCGTTCTCCACGCGTTTCGCGGGCACGATCGTCGATTTCGACGTGACCCAGTACATGGAGCCGAAGGAAGCACGTAAGTGCGATCCGTTCATTCACTTCGGCATCGCTGCGACGAAGCAGGCCATCGAGGACTCGGGAATCATGGTCACCGAGGCCAACGCGCATCGCATCGGCGTGATCATGGGGTCCGGAATCGGCGGCGTCGAGACGATCGAGGTCAACCACGAGAAGTGGTTGAACAGCGGTCCGCGCAGAATCTCTCCTTTCTTCGTGCCGAGCAGCATCATCAACATGATCTCCGGTCATGTGTCGATCATGTACGGCATGAAGGGGCCGAATCTCGCGGTCGTCACGGCCTGCACGACGTCTACGCACTGCATCGGGCTCGCGGCCCGTCTGATTCAGTACGGCGAGGCGGACGTGATCTATGCCGGCGGCGCCGAGCATGCGATCACGCCGCTCGGGCTCGGCGGGTTCTGCGCGGCACGCGCACTTTCGCAGCGTAACGACGATCCGGCGCGTGCGAGCCGTCCTTGGGACAGGGACCGCGACGGCTTCGTGCTGTCCGACGGCGCGGGCTGCCTCGCGCTCGAGGAATACGAGCACGCGCGGGCACGCGGCGCGCAGATCTACGCGGAGCTCATCGGCTTCGGCATGAGCGGCGATGCGTTCCACATCACGGCGCCGTCCGAGCAAGGCGAGGGCGCACGCCTCTGCATGCAGAACGCGCTCGCCGATGCGCAGATCTCGCCTGACCAGGTCGGCTACATCAACGCTCACGGCACGTCGACGCCGCTCGGCGACGTCGCGGAGACTCTCGCGATCAAGTCGACGTTCGGTGAGCACGCGAAGAAGCTCGCGGTCAGCTCGACGAAGTCGACGACGGGCCACATGATCGGCGCGGCGGGCGCGGCGGAAGCGATCTTCACGATTCTCGCGTTGCGCGACCAGGTCATTCCGCCGACGATCAACCTCGAGAACCAGGATCCCGAATGTGATCTCGACTACACGCCGAACGAGGCGCGCGAGGCGAGGATCGAGATCGCGATTTCGAATTCCTTCGGCTTCGGCGGCACGAACGGAACGCTCGCGTTCAAGCGGTTCGCTTGACCCGCGTGAACGCTCCGGACGCGGAGCGGGCGCCGCGTGCTTCGGGGTTCGACGTGCAGCAGATCTCGCTCGTCAACGGTAAGCCGGGCGCCGTCGATCCGCGCGACCGGGGTCTCGCGTACGGCGATGGCCTGTTCGAGACCATGGCCTGCCGCGACGGGCGGATACGGTGGCTCGATCACCATCTCGACCGGCTCCTGCTCGGATGCGGCCGCCTCGCGATCCCGGCGCCCGACAGGGCGTTGCTGCGTGCCGAGGTCGAGGCGCATTGCCCGCGCGACGCGCCCGCCGTCGTCAAGCTGATCGTCACGCGCGGCGTCGGCGCCCGCGGCTATCGGATCCCGGAACCGGCCCAACCGACGCGAATTCTGACGATTTCGCCCTGGCCCGCGTTGCCTGCTGCCGACTACACTCGCGGCATCGTTTTGCGGACCTGCGCGCTGCGGCTCGGGGAGAATCCGCAGCTTGCGGGTCTCAAGCATCTGTGCCGATTGGAGCAGGTGCTCGCGCAGATGGAGATCGACGGCACGACGGCGCAGGAAGGTCTTGTGCGGAGCTCGAGCGGTTATGTCATCGGCGGCATCTCGAGCAACGTGTTCGGCGTACGCGGCGACACGTTGGTGACGCCGCGCGTCACACGCTGCGGCGTCCGCGGCGTGATGCGGCGCGTCGTGCTCGAGCATGCGGAGCGGGTAGGGCTCGCGGCCCACGAGGCCGACCTCACGCCGGCCGAGCTCGCGGCATGCGACGAGCTCTTCGTGACGAACGCGGTGTTCGGCATCAAGCCGGTCCGCGAGCTCGACGGGCGTGCGTTTCCCGTGGGTCCGAAGACTCGGGAGCTGATCGGGCTCCTCGAGGTCGCCTCCGATGCGTAAGTGGGTGATCGGAACGGCTGCGGTTTTCGTTGTGGTCCTGCTCGCCGCGGGGCTCACGCTCTCGTTCGCGTGGCGCGTGCTGAACTCGCCGCTCGAGATCGAGCGGTCGGAATGGCTCGATGTGCCGAGCGGAACGCCGCTCTGGCGCGTGAGCGAGAACCTGGCCGAGCGCGGTCTGATGCGGCACCCCTACGTGCTGACGTGGTACGCAAGGTTCACCGGCGATGCGACGCGTATCCGCGCGGGCGAATACACGCTCGCGCCCGGCATCACGCCGCTCGGTGTGCTCGAGAAGCTCGTGCGCGGTCAGGTGCACCTGCATCAGCTCACGATCGTCGAGGGCTGGCGTTTCGCGGACATGCTGCGAGTCGTGCGCGGGCACCCGGCGATCGTCGCGACGGACCTCGACGGCCCGGCGCTGATGGCCGAGCTCGGCAAGCCGGGCGTGCATCCGGAGGGGCAGTTCCTTCCGGATACGTACACGTTCCCTCGGGGCACGACGGACGTCGAGCTTCTCGGCTGGGCTCATCGCGCGCTCGAGCGCAAGCTCGAGGATGCGTGGTCGCGCAGGTCCGACGGGGTCGTGCTTACTGCGCCGTACGAGGCGTTGATTCTCGCGTCCATCATCGAGAAGGAGACCGCGCTCGAATCGGAGCGGCGCACGATCGCCGGAGTGTTCATGCGGCGCCTCGCGCGCGGCATGCGGCTGCAGACGGATCCGACCGTGATCTACGGTTTGGGCGATGCGTACGACGGGAACCTGCGCCGCGTCGATCTCGAACGCGACACGCCGTACAACACGTACACGCGATTCGGTTTGCCGCCGACGCCGATCGCGCTGCCGGGCGCCGCATCGATCGAAGCCGCCGTGGATCCCGAGGACGGCGACGCGCTCTACTTCGTCGCGACCGGGCTGCCGGACGGCAGTCACTACTTTTCCGCGACGCTCGAGGAGCACAACCGCGCGGTCAGCCGTTACCTGCAACGGCTGAACGAGGCGCGAAACTGAGGCGGCCGTGCGCGGCGCGTTCATCACGATCGAGGGCATCGAAGGGGTCGGCAAGACGTCGAGCCTCGCGGCGATCGAGCGCCACCTGGGCGCGAGGGGGCTCGGCACGGTCGTGACGCGCGAGCCCGGCGGTACGCCGTTCGGCGAAAGGCTTCGCGAGCAGCTGCTGCATGGTCAGCACGCCGAGCCGATCGCGCCCGAGGCCGAGGCGCTCCTGATGTTCGCGGCGCGTGCGCAGCATCTCGCGCAGGTGATCGTGCCGGCGCTCGAGCGCGGCGACTGGGTCGTCTGCGATCGCTTCACCGATGCGACGTTCGCCTACCAGGGCGGCGGTCGCGGCGTCGATCGCGAGCTGCTCGAATGTCTGCGCACGGGCGTGCAGAAGGGGCTCGAGCCCGACCTGACGTTGCTGCTCGACGCGCCGGTCGACGTGGGCCGCGCGCGCATCGCGGGGCGCGAGCACGATCGTTTCGAGCGCGAGCAGGAGGAATTCTTCGAGCGGGTTCGGGCCGCGTACCTCGAGCTCGCGGAGCGAAACCCCAGGCGCATCCGGCGAATCGACGCGGCGCAGCCGAAAGAGCACGTCGAGCGGCAGATCGAGGAGGCGCTCGGCCGGTTCATCGAGGAGTGGATGGCGCGATGAGCGAGGCCGCCGAACGCTCGATCGTCGTCCTGACGGAGCGGCTGTGCCCGTGGCTCCGCGACCCGCTCGCGCGGCTCGACGCGGCTCGGCGGAGCGGCCGGCTCGGTCATGCGTGGCTGATCAAGGGGCCGCCGGGCGTCGGTAAGCGGAACCTCGCTTACGTGTTCGCGCAGCGCTTGCTCGAGGGCAAAACCGAGGCCGGCGAGCCGCCCGCGCTCGGTCCCGCCGAAGCGGTCGACGCGATGCGGGCGGCGAGGGCGGCGGCGGACCACCATCCGGACCTGCATCGCGTGTTTCCGGAGCCCGACAAGCGGACGATCGGCATCGAGCAGGTCCGGGCGCTGTCCGAGGCGCTCGCGATGAGGGCCTATCGCGGTGCGTCGAAGGTCGCCGTCATCGAGCCGGCCGAGGCGATGACGCCCGCCGCCGCCAACGCGCTTTTGAAGACGCTCGAGGAGCCGGCGGAGGGGACGTACCTGTTCCTGATTTCGCACCAGCCGGACCGCCTGCTGCCGACGATCCGCAGCCGGTGCCAGAGCCTCGCCGTCACGGCGCCGGCCGAGCAGGAGGTCATGCGATGGCTCGGCATCGATCGTGCGGACCATCCGGCGTTGACGATCGCAGCGGGCGCACCGCTTCGTGCGGCGGAGTTGATACGCGATCATAAATCCAAGCTCCTCAGTAAGCTAGAGGAGCAACTTCATAACATTTCGAGGTCGAGGGTCGATCCGCGCGACGTCGCCGAGCAGTGGGCGAAGCAGGATACCGACCTCGCCCTCGAGTGGCTGATCGCGTCCCTCGAGCGGGCCATCAGGGCGCGTGCGCGGGGCGGGGATACGAAAGCCGTCACACCGGCACGGGCGGAGTCGCTCCATAATGGGTGGCTCGCCCTGCCGATGCGCGCACTGCTCGAACGGCTCGAGGCCGCGCAGAACCTGCTCGATCGGCTCGGCAGCGGCATGAACGTCGAGTTGGCCCTGCATGCGTTGCTGCTGGGCTTCAGAACGCAACGAGGTTGATCGTGACGAAACCGGGGCTGCTGACACTCACCATCAAGGACAAGAGCGCGCTGTACTCCGCGTACATGCCGTTCGTGAAGAACGGCGGGCTCTTCATCCCGACCAACTCGAGCTATAAGCTGGGCGACGAGGTCTTCATGCTGCTCAGCCTGATGGGGGAGGAGGAGAAGATTCCTGTCGCGGGCCGCGTGATCTGGATCACGCCGAAGGGCGCCCAGGGGAAGCGCACGGCCGGGATCGGTGTGCAGTTCAGCGAGCAGGATCAGGGCAACACGCAGAAGCGCATCGAGACCTATCTCGCCGGCGCGCTCGGCGGCGACAAGCCGACGCACACGCTTTGAGCGCGCGGAGTCGACGCAGCAGCTTTCGCGTAGCGCGGCCGCGGTCGAGCGGCCGCGAGCGTCGTGCTCCCGGGGCGGGTTGAACGTCTACTGGTCCCGAAGATCCGCGCGGTTCAGGCCGCCCTTCAATACGTACGTCTCGAAGCCCCGTTCGTTCAGGATGAAGGCCGCCGCGGAGCTCCGCCGCCCGGTATCGCAGCAGACGACGTACTTGATCTTCGGATCGAGGGTCTTCAGCTTCAACCGGATGAAATAGAGCGGCACGTTGATCGCGCCGGGATTGTGGTAGGCCTCGAACTCGCTCGGTAGCCGAACGTCGAGCCACTGACCGCCCGCGCGGATGATCTCTTCGGCTTGCTCCCTGTCCACCCAGTCGAGCATCGGCTCGTTGAGCAGGGTGCGGAAGTCCTCCTTGCCGAGGCGCATCAGCGAGCCGTCCGTCTCCATGTAAACGGTCGCGTTGCGCTTTGCCTCGGAGATCAGCGCCTCTTCACCGAAAGTGTCGCCGACGTGGAGCTCGGCGAGCCGGATGCCTTCGCGATTCAGCGGCGTCTCGCGCGTGACGATGCACTTGCCGCGCGTGATGATGTAGAAGTAGTCCCCTTCGTCGCCCTGCTTGATTACGACGTCGCCCGCGCGGTAGTTGACCTGCTGCAGACGCATGAAGATCGCCTGAATGTTAGCCGGCGGAATCTTGTGAAACGCCTTCGTTTGCAGCAGCGTCGTCATCCAGTCGTCGGACGACGTCGCCTCGCCGCGGAGCTCACTGACCTCGTAGGATCCCGTCTGATCCCACGTGAGCATCACGTCGAGGAGGTCGCTGTCGATCGCGATGTACTCGCACGGCGTGACCGCGACCGCGGTGCACCGACGCGGGAGCATCGGAGAGAGCGGATTGGCGGCCTCTTCGCTGCCGCCGACGATTCTCTGGACCGTCCGTCCGGCTTCGCGGAGCTCGACCGTGCCGCTCAACACGTAGACCGTGCGCTTCTCGGAGTCGCCCTCGTTGAACAGCGTCTCGCCGGGCTGCGCATTCCGGACCTTCACTTTCTTGCCCAGCGCGTGGAGGTTCTCCTTTTTGAGGCTGGACATCGGCGAAAGCCTGCGCAGCTCCTTGATGTCGATCGGTCTGCTCATCTCGTTGTTTGAAAAGGGCTAGTGGGCGCAAATACCGGCGCCACAGTCTACCATACGGGCTTCGCGGGCCGGTGTTATCGAGGTCACGTCCGGAGCCGCTGCCACCCGGCTCGCGGCGCGAACCGCTCGCCGAAACGCGCGGCGAATGCGTCGAGCCTTGCGACCACCTCGTCGACCCCGCGTTGGCGCGCATAGCGAATCGGGCCGCCGGTGAACGGCGCGAAGCCGGTGCCGAAAACGACTCCGGCATCGAGAAGATCCTCGTCGTCGACGACGCCGTCTTCGAGGCACGCGACCGCCTCGTTGACGAGGGGCAGGATCAGGCGGTCCGTGAGATCGGCGTCCGGGGCCGGGAAATCACGGCGCTTGCGAGGCCGTCCGTCGGCGTAGGCATAGAAGCCGGTCCCCGTTTTCACGCCGAGCTCCTTCGCCTCGACCTTGGCCTCGAGGGCACGCGGCACCTCGCGTCCGAGGGGCTCGCTCAGGATCCGCGCGACGTGTAGCGCGACGTCGAGGCCGACCTTGTCGGCGAGCTCGATCGGGCCCATCGGCATGCCGAAGGCCGTCGCGGCCGCGTCGATCGTTTCGAACGCGTGCCCGTCCTCGTGAGCCTTCAGCGCCTCGAGCATGTATGGCATCAGCACGCGGTTGACGACGAATCCGGGCGCACTGCGGCACGGCAGAGGAACCTTGCCGATCTGCGTGACGAAGGCGAGGGCACGTTGCATGGTCTCGTCGTCGGTGGCCGCTCCGCGTATCACCTCGACGAGCGGGAGGCTCGCGACGGGGTTGAAGAAGTGAAGGCCCACGAAGCGCCCGGGTCGGGCAAGGACGTCGGCCATATCCTCGAGCCTGATGCTCGACGTGTTCGTTGCGACGATCGCGTCCGCCTTGAGCCGCGGCTCGAGATCGCGGTAGAGCGCACGCTTCGCGTCGACGTTCTCGACGATGGCCTCGATCACGACGTCGGCGTCGCCGACGCGTGCGGCCTCGAGGTCCGGCACGAGGCGGCGGGCGGCCTCGTCCGCGGCGCCGGGCGCCTTGAGCCGCTTCGCGAACAGCTCGCGGGCACGCCGGAGCGCGGGCTCCACGTACTCCATCGCGCGGTCCTGCACCGTAACCGAGAGCCCGCGCAACGCGCACCACGCGGCGATGTCGCCACCCATCACTCCCGCGCCGACGACGTGAACGCGCTCGACCGCGGACTGCTTCGGCGCGAGGTTCCGCATGCGTTCGCGCAGCAGGAACATGCGCACGAGGTTCTTCGACGTCTGCCCGACGAGGAGCTTGCCGAGGGACTCGGCCTCGGCGACGTACGCGGCCTCGCCGCGGCCTCCGTGCCGCACCCAGAGGTCAAGCAGCGCGTGCGGCGCGGGGTAATGCTTCGGGTCCGCGCGCTTCGCGATCTGCGGACGAATGCGGTTCGCGAGCAGTCGCCGCACGGGCTCGAGCTCGAACGCCGCGTGCCACCATGGCCGCCGCCGAGGCGGCGGCGCCCGGTCGATCAGCTCGATCGCGACCCGCTCGAGGTCGTCACGCGGCGCGACTCGATCTACGAGCCCGGCCTCGTGCGCCTCGACCGGCGACAGTGACCGGCCGGTCAGCATCAGATCGAGCGCCCGCGGCGCGCCGAGCAGGTGCACGAGCCTCACGGTTCCGCCGAAGCCGGGATGAATGCCGAGCTGCACCTCGGGCAGACCGATGTTGCGCTCGTAGCCGAGGGCGGCCACGCGGTAGCGGCAGGCGAGCGCGAGCTCGAGCCCGCCGCCGAGGGCGAAGCCGTCGATGACCGCGACCGTCGGCATCGGCAGGGCCTCGATCCGCGACAGCACGATCTGGCCCTCCATCGCGAGCCGTGCAGCCTCGGCGGCCTCTGTGATGTGCTCGAACTCCTTGACGTCGGCGCCGAGGATGAAGCCTGTCGGCTTTGCGGAACGGATCAGGAGCCCCCGCGGCCGCTCGTGCGCGATCACGCGCAGGTGCTCGTCGAGCTCGAAGAGCACGTCCTTCGACAGCGTGTTCGCGCTCGAGCCCTCCTTGTCGATCGTCAGCCGGCAGATCCCGTCGTCGCCGGTCGTGCGGCGCCAGTGTCGTGACGTCGTGCTGTCCACGAAAAAACCCTTACGCCGCTGCCCGCGACTTGCCCGTGACCTCGAAGTCGCAGACCAGCGGCAAGTGGTCCGAATAGCTTACGTTGGGAATCGAGAAGTTCGTCACCTCGATACCCGCGCCGTACAGGACGAAGTCGAGCTCCTTGCGCGGCGAGCGGCTCGGATACGAGGGGAGGCCGCGCGAGTTCGCGCTGCGCAGGCCCGTCGCCTTCATGAACAGGTAGATCTCGTGCTCCCCCCAGAACGTGTTGAAGTCCCCGGCCACGATGACCGGCTTCGTCGCCTGCAGGATCAGATCGTGCAGCGACCGGAGCTGGGCATGCCTGTGCCGGTACTTCAGCGACAGGTGCACGAGAAACACGGAGCAGTCCTCGAGCTCGAGCTCGATGATGAGCCGCTTGATCCCCTTGTCGAAATAGTGGAACCGCTCGCCGTGGACGTGCGGCGCGGCGAGAAACGCGTTGCCCTGCTTCCTGACGATCGGCAGCCGTTGGTTGAGCGAGCTCACGCCGTACTTGCACTGGTAGACCGTGTAGTGTCCCAGCGCCTTGCCGATGGCCTCGGCCTGGTTGATGCAGCGCGTTCGGATCGAGCCGGTGTCGACCTCGACGAGGGCGACGATGTCGGGCTTTTGGGATTTGATGAACTCGATGATGCGCTGCAGGTTCGCAGCGTTTCCGAGAAGATAGCCGACCCCCGGCAACGGGAAATGAAGCGCCGGACCGAGGCCGATCCCGTAGCGAATGTTGTACAAGAGAAGCCGCATGCGCGTTAGTTTACCGGACGCCCCCTGCAATTCGAGATGATTCCGCCGGATCGGCCGGCGCCGGGGGATTCTCGCGAACTTCTACGTCGTACGTTGCAAAAGACGGGACCGAGTAGTACGGTCGGGCGAGCCAAGCACGAGACCCCGGAAACGATGTCGGAAAAGAATCCGATTCGCGTCTTCGTGACGCACGCCTTTCGTGCGGACGACGACTACCTGCGTGTATTCGAGTACATGGAAGCGGCGTCGAACTTCTTCTACTTGAACTGCAGCGCCCCCGACCGCGTCCCTGCGACGGGCGGCAAGGAGGCGTTGCGGGAAGAGCTACGTAACCAGATCAAGGCTTCCGAGGTCGTGCTCGTGACGAGCTCGCTGTTCGTCGAGAATCGCGACTGGGTCACGTACCAGATGGATGCCGCGCAGGCGATGAGCCTGCCGCTGATCGCGCTCGAGCCGTTCGGCGGGCTGGCCGAGGTGCCGGACGAGGTCAGAAAGCGGGCCGCGGAGGTCGTAGGGTGGAACGAGCGCTCGATCGTCGACGCCGTCAAGCGGCAAGCGCGCCACGAGGACACCGCCCGCTGGGAGGTGATCGAGTTCGAGATGCCGGACTGGAAGCCATGAGGTCCGGCCGGCACCGGGATGGGGGCGGCGAGCGCTATCGGCGGTGATTTCTCGACCGGCCGCTCGGATGAACGGACCGCCCTTCGTGATCGCCCACCGCGGCGCGAGCGGCTACCTGCCCGAGCACACGCGCGAGGCCAAAGTGCTCGCGTACGGCCAAGGGGCGGATTACCTCGAGCAGGATGTCGTCGCCACGGCCGACGGCAGACTTGTCGTGCTGCACGATGTCTGCCTCGACGACGTCACGGACGTCGCACGGCGATTTCCGGAGCGCCGGCGCCAAGACGGGCGGTTCTACGTGATCGACTTCACGCTCGAGGAGCTCAAGGCGTTACGCGTCGTCGAGCGCCGCCGGCCCGGCTCCGACGCGCGCGTATTCCCCGGCCGCTTCGCTGACGATGACGTCGAGTTCAGGATCACGACGTTCGACGAGGAGCTGCGCCTCGTGCGCGCGCTCAACGCGACGACCGGACGCAGCGTAGGTGTCTATCCGGAAATCAAGGCGCCGGCGTTTCACTGGGAGCATGGTGTCGATCTCGCGGCGTGCGTGCTCGAGACGCTCGAGCGCTACGGCTATTCGCGCCGCGAAGACGCCGCCGTCGTGCAGTGCTTCGACGCCGACGAGCTTAGGCGCTGCCGGTTCGAGCTCGGCACCGAGCTCAAGCTTGCTCAGCTCACGGAAGAGGGGACGGCCGTCGTCGATCTCGCCGACGTTGCCCGCTACGCGGACATCTGGGCGCCGCATTACTCCGCGCTGCTCGAGCCCGTGCGCGGCCATGCGTCCGACGTCGAGATTCGCGTGTCCGAGCGGGCCCGCGAGGCGAGGAGGGCGGGGCTCGAGCTTCACCCGTATACGTTCCGCGCCGACGCCGTGCCTGCCCAGTTCGCCGATCTCGCGCAGCAGCTCGAGTTCTTCTACGCAGAGGTCGGGGTCGACGCGGTGTTTTGCGATCATCCGGATATCGCCGTCGAGGTCAGGGCGCGCAGCGCCGGCCGCCCGAGCATGCTTCGGCGCTGAAGCGGCGCGCGCCGGCGCTGCTCCCCGAATGGACAGCGTCCGCGGGCTCGAATAGAGTGGATCTGGCCGTTCTCGGAGGTTTGCGCCATGAAAAGCGCCGCAGGCCTGCTCCCGCTCGTCGTGGCCGGTTGCGCCGCCAGTCAGACGACGAGTGACGCGGATTTACCCCGGTCCTGCACCGTCACGGATTGCTTCTACGAGCGCGACGTCCGCGATTTCGACATCATCGATCGGAACACCGTCGTCGTCTATGTGGGCCGGGAGCGCTGTCCGTTCGTCGTCGAGCTGCAGGATCTGACCTGTGACGCGACGTTCGCGCCGTCGATCGCGTTTTTCCAGACGGCGCTCGGGAGGATCGACCGGCTGGCGCCGCTCGAGTCGGGCCGCGTCTGCGCGACGACGCGCGGCCTCGTCCTGTACGCCGGCATCCCGGCGCCCTCGTTGCTTCAGCAGCAAGATGCGTTCGAATCGCGGCTCGGCACGCGTCGCCCCGACGGATTTCCGCGCTCGGATCCGCTCGGGGGTACGTTCCCTGTCGACCCGAACTCCGACGACATTTGTCGTGTGACGGATATCCGCTCGATCACGGACGACCAGCTCGTCGAGCTGTTGGCCGAGGCCAACGCTCCGCCGCCGCCGGTCGGAGAAGGCGAGCTCGAAGTGCCCGAGGAAGGCCCCGAGCAAGGCAGCGAAGAGCGCTCCGACGAGCCCGAGGGCTCGCCGGAGCCCGAAGGGGACGAGGGGCAGGCAGTGGAGTCGACGGAGCGCTCGGAGTAGCCCTTACAGGCTGCAGTTGGGGATCTTGCCGGCGTCGCGCGCGGCGTTGTATTCGATCAGCGCCGGCCGGAGCGACTTCACGATCTCGTCGAGCCGCCGATCGTCCGACGGGTGGGTGGACAAGAATTCGGCCTGCCTGTTCTCGCGCGCTTCGCCCATCCGTTTCCACAAGGCGATCGTCGCGCGGGGATCGAAACCGGCCTTTGCCATGTACTCGAGGCCGACGATATCCGCTTCGCTCTCCTGCTTACGGCTGAACGGCAGAGTCAGGAAGATCGTCGAGGCGGCATGAGATACGTCGTGCATCCCGGTTGCGGCGCCGCCCAGGATCCCGACGAGGCTCGAGCCGGACTGCCGCCTTGCGCGCTCCATCACATGGTTCTCGGTGAGGTGAGCGATCTCGTGTCCGAGCACCGCGGCGAGCGCGTCCGGCGTATCGGCCACGTTCAGGATGCCGGTGAACACGCCGATCTTGCCGCCGGGCATCGCAAAGGCGTTGACGGATTCGTCGTCGAAGACGACCACCTCCCACGCGAGGTCGCCGAACTTCGGATCGAGCACATCGATGAGGCGGTTCGCGACGCATTCGACGTACGCCTGAATCCTCGGTGACGGGGATTGCGGCGTGTGCCGCTTCATCAGCAGCCACTGCGTGCGCGACTGGCGCTCGATTTCCTTTTCGGTGACGAGCAGCTGCCCGTATCCGGCGCTGGCACACAATAGACCGGCGGCAACCCCGACGAGCGCAGCGGCTAAGCGGAAAGTCGACATCCGATGGCGCATGATCCTAACCCCGTGGTTCGTTCAAGCCCTTGGAGTCGTTTGCGGCCCCGAGGTTTCCGAAGATACCACAGCGGCCTTCGGCGTGCGGCCGGGCCGGCCGCGAAAAAGCGACGAAAAAACGGCCAGTCGGGCGATTTCCGGAGGGCGCCGAAGCGCCCGGGCCCGTGTGTGGGGATGGCCGCGGGCGCTCCGGGCGCTATCGCGGCCCGGCGGCGCGCGCCGAGCCGAACGGCAGGCCGAGAAGGCGCGGATCCAGCTTGAGCTGAAGAAACACGAGTCCGCTGACCGTGGGATCGACCCGCGTGACGTTCGTCGCGCTATCCATCATGTGCTCGGAAAGGTACGTGACGTTCAGCGCCACGCGCCGCGTCCCGACGGTCATCGCGGGCAAAATGCCCGGGAACGGGTCGTTGTTGCGGACGTCCTGCCGGGTCATCAGGAAGCCGACGACGCCGAGGTCGACGAAAAAGCCGTCCATCAGCGAATCGAGACGGAAACGACGCTTGATGCCGCCGCCTGCCATGTAGGACATCTCGTCCTGACTGTCTCTGAAGCCGTTGACGACGGCGACCTTGACCCATCGGGCCTGGCCGTCGAACTCGCGTTCGAGACCGAGTCCCCAGTTCTGCTCGTTCCAATCTTTGGACGAGTTCACGTGGACCGATTTGCCGTTCAGTACGAGGCTCCAGTCCTGTGCCTGAGCCGGCGAGGACAGGCCCGCCGTAGCCGCAATAGCGGCGAAGAGCGTGAAGATCAGTGTGCGCATGGCCTCCGGAAAGCAAGTCCGGTGCCATGATCGGAACCGCAGGCGAGTCAAGTACTTAGATAGGTTACTTAATATTGGGGAACGGCCCGTGTAAAGGAGGCCGACACCGAAAGCCGGCGCTGAGACGAGCCATTGCGTAATTTTTCAGACAGTCGGCTGATTCCGGCCTCGATAACACGTGGAGTCACGTCGAGGCGTTTACCGTGAGTCGGAATTAAGGAGCGGGAGAAGAAACGCTACGCTTAAGTACGCATAATGTATATTATGACAAATCGAGTATACCGAAAAGCCGCCAGTATGTTCCGATGTCGCTCCATCGAAATTTCGGTAACCCCCACCGAAATTCCGGTAACGCCTCTCCAAAATAC
>Ga0079224_100006049_pt1 | contig 15980 bp, 16 predicted proteins | sample Stecom2015_FD_80414 | JGI IMG/M metagenome (GOLD analysis project Ga0079224, IMG submission 80414) | Agricultural soil microbial communities from Utah to study Nitrogen management - Steer compost 2015 | ecosystem: Environmental > Terrestrial > Soil > Agricultural land | place: USA: Utah...
CCACTGCCCACTGCCCACCGCCTACTGCCTATTGCCCACTGCCCACCGCTCGACTACCGAACAGGCCCGAACAACACCGCGTTCATCAGCAGCAGCTGCGTGAGCTCGGTGAAGCCGCGGAAGTTCGGGTCTTCGGCAAACGCGATGAGGTGTCCCTGCCCGACGGGCTGATGCATCAGGAACGCCTTGCGGGCCAGCTGCGCACGCACGTCGGGCCACACCAGGCCGCTTGCGACCAGGTCGTCCGCGGCCGCATAGACCCCCACGTTCGTGCCTTCGTCCAGCGTCAGCGGATGGAACACGCGGTTGCCCTCGACCATGACCTGCGCCTCGCCGTCGGTGCCCGACGACAGCCAGTGCTCCATGTTCATCGTCACGCGCGCGATCACGCCGCTCGTGGCCTCGGGACGCTCGCGACGGGGCGTGATGGCCTCGTCGTAGTTGTAGTCGGCCGGCCGCGTGCCGCGCGGCGCGGGCGCGGTGTCGCCGCCTTGTACGGGACGATCCGGGCTGCCGTCGCGCAATTCCGTGTAGGTGTTCAGCAGGCCGGCCTGAGCCGCCCATCGCGACGCCTCCCCGAGCGTGACGAGCGTGCCGCCCGTGCGCATCCACTCGCGCAGGCGGTCGCGCATCGCGCCACTCAGCGACGCGCCGTAGTTGCCGGCGGGCAACACGATCACGTCGTACTGGGCGAGATTCGCCCGCGCCATCGTGTTCACACGCATCGTCGTCACTGGCTGGTTGAAGCGGCGTTCGAGCGTGAACCGCGCCCAACCGGCCGAGAGGCTCTGCGTCGGCGTGTCCCACGCGAGCAGAATGCGCGGGTTCACGAGGCGCCGTACGCCGTTGCTGCCGAGCGAACTTCCCGCATCGACGTAGCCCGAGTTCACGGCCACGACTTCGAGGCCGTGCGCCGTGGCGATGCGCCCGAGCCGTTCGCGGACGTCGGCTGGATTCTCGTCGTTGCGCACGAGCAGCGTGCCGATGCCGTGCTGGCGTCCGGCGAGTGTGAAGCCGGCATCGGTCACGCGGGCGATCAGGCCCTCACGCTGGATGTCAGCCATGGCCGCCGCAGCACCCGTTCCCCAGGGAATGGCGTACCCGACCGTTGCGGCCGGAATCGTCACCGGCTCGCGCGTTGCTGCGGGCCACGGCGACGTGGACGCGCCGGTCGCCCGGGTCGTGACGACCAGATCGACGTCGTAGAGCAGCGGCAGGCTCCACGATGTGATGTCGTAGATCTGATCGCGCATGCGCAGTTGGCGCCGGCGGTCCTGTTCGGCGATGAACTCGTCGCCCATCGACGTATGCGGATCGAGCAGCGTGCGCACGAGACGTCCCATTGGCTGTGCGAGGGGGACGATGAAGGATCCGCGCGGCACGTCACGGCCGTTGACGGTCGTGGCGGCATCGACATGGCGGACGGTCAGGCCGTTCTTGACCAGCAGATGGGCGAGGCGCGCGGCGCGCGCCGGATCGTTCCCGGCCAGCAGCACGTACTCCGTCGAGCCACCTTCCGCGATGGCCGAGCGGCCGTACTGAATGAAATCTCTCAGCAGCCGCTCGCGATTGGCCGCCGCCGTGTGTGCCGTCTCGATGGCCGCGGTGAAGTGGCGGACAACGCCGTCACGGAAGGTGAGTAGCGTGCCGTCGCTGCGGCGATAGGCCAGCCCACGCGAACCCGCCATCTCGAACGTCTTGCCGAGTGAGCCGATGAAGAACGGCCACGACGCGCCGTAGCCAGGATAGAACGAGTCGAAGATCTCGCGGTTGAAGTAGGCGAAGCCGCGCTCGTCGAAGCGCGTGGCATTCGCGCGGCCGAACGTCACCATCCAGTCGCGCTGAGCCTGCGTCGTGTTCGGCGTGTTCGGTGCCGCGGCAGGCGGGAAGTAGTACTGGCTGTCACCGCCCATCTCGTGCAGGTCGGCCGTGACCTGCGGCAGCCAGTCGAGCAGGTACTGCACCTTGCCGCGCGACTCCGGATGGTTCTGCGGGAACCAGTCGCGGTTGAGGTCGAACAGATAGTGGTTCGAGCGGCCACCCGGCCAGCCCTCGTCATGCTCGGCCGAGAGGGGATCGGCATCGGGCGTCATCGCATGGCCGTGCGTGTTGCTCGCGATGAACCGCGCGCGCCCGTCCGGGTTCTGCATCGGATCGATCAGCACAATCGACTCGCGCATGATGAGGTCGACCTTCGGATCGTTGACGGCGGCAAGCAGGTGATACGCCTCGGCCAGCGCCGCGTCGACGCCGGACGCCTCGTTGCCGTGCACGCTGTGCATCAACGCCGTGATCACGGGTTGTTGCTGGACGATCGCGTCTGCGCTCCCCGACGATGTCCAGGCCTGCCGCAGCGCGCGACGTTGCGCCTTCAGCGCGTCGAGATTCGCCATCCGCTCGCGGTTGCCGACGATGAAGAGCCACAGGGGGCGGTTCTGCCAGCTGCGCGCGTACTCGACGAGCCGCGCGCGATCGGGGGCGGCGTCGGCGAGGGCCTGCAGATAGCGCCCGACGTCGTCGGGCGGCGTGATCCGCTCGCCGTGGTCGTATCCGAGCACCTGCGTGATAGTCGGGATCTTCGGGTCGTACTGCGTGCCGGGGGAGAGCGGCAGGACGTGATCTTGCGCGGACGCGGGCAGAGCTGCGACCGCGAGGACAAGAGCAATCAGAGCTGAGCGCATGCGCACAGCCTATCGCAAGCGACGCGTCGGCCGGGAGTTGGCACGCCGTTCGCGCGACTCTCGCCGGCGAGAGTTCAGAGAAAACCGTGCCAGCCTCAGGCCGGGGCGGCGCGTCCGACAGCGCGTTCAATCGCCGCCACGACGGCCTCGGGTTCGAGCCTGCTTGTGTCGACCGTGATGTCCGCGCGGGCGTAGAGCGGTTCACGCCGCGCATGCAGCGCGCGCAGCGCGTCCATCGCCTGCGGCTGGTTCTCCATCGGACGGCGATCGCCCTGATGCATGATCACGCGCTGCCAGTGATCCTGCGGCGCGGCGCGCAGCCAGATAGTGATGGCATGCCGCGCGAGCAGGTCCATCGCATCCGACGACGTCACGATGCCGCCGCCGGCAGCGACGATGGGCGGGCGCGCGCGGCGCGAGGGGGAGGCGACGTCGCGGACGAGGCGTTCGAGCGTCTCGCGTTCGAGACGCCGATAGTAGTCTTCGCCGTGGAGCGCGAAGATCTCGCGCAGGCTGAGTCCCGCCGCTTCTTCGACGAGGCTGTCGAGTTCCACGAACGGACGCTTCAGGCGCTTCGCGAGCCGCCGTCCGACGGTCGTCTTTCCGGCGCCCCGAAGTCCGAGCAGCACGATGAGCGGTCGCGCCGCTTCAGCCTCCTCGGCGAGCAGTGCCGCCGCGGACGTGCCGAGCGCACCAGCGACGTCTGCCAGTCGTTTCACCGAGACATTGGCTTTGCCGCTTTCGATCTGCAGGAGGAATCGCAGCGACACACCCGACCGTTCCGCGAGCTCGCGCAGCGTCAGGTGCTGGTCGAGACGCAGGCGCCGGGCGCGTTCGCCCATACGCGTCAGGAGGAGAGTGGGCTCCATGCGGCGAGTGCAATATAACACACAAGATGGCGCCAGATTCGGCACTATAGTGCCTTGACATTCGCGTCTACCGCCCGCTACGCTCACCGGAACATGGCGACCTCTCCCTCCGCGCCCCTGACCGTCGATTTCGAAACCCATCCCGATCGCTACCAGCACTGGAAGCTGAGCTTCGACGGCCCCGTCGCGACGCTGTCGATGGACGTTAAAGAAGATGGCGGCCTCGCGCCCGATTACAAACTCAAGCTGAACTCCTACGACCTTGGCGTGGACATCGAGCTCGCCGACGCGCTGCAGCGCATCCGCTTCGAGCATCCCGAAGTGCGCACGGTCATCGTCACCAGCCTGAAGGAGCGCATCTTCTGCGCGGGCGCCAACATCTTCATGCTGCGCGGATCGAGTCATGCCTGGAAGGTCAACTTCTGCAAGTTCACCAATGAGACGCGGCTCGGCATCGAGGACATGAGCGAACACTCGGGCGTGAAGTTCGTCGCCGCGCTCAACGGCATCTGCGCCGGCGGTGGCTACGAGCTGGCGCTTGCGTGCGACGAGATTCTGCTCGTCGATGACAGCAACTCGGCGGTGAGTCTGCCCGAGACGCCGCTGCTGGGCGTGCTGCCCGGCACCGGCGGTCTGACCCGCATCGTCGACAAGCGCCGCGTGCGGCGCGACCTCGCCGACTTCTTCAGCACGCTCGTCGAGGGTGTGAAGGGCAAGCGCGCCGTCGAGTGGGGCTTCGTCGACGCTGTGTATCCGGCGTCGCGCTTCAAAGAGAAGGTCGCGGAGCACGCGCAGGCACTCGCCGCGAAGTCGGATCGTCCGGCAGATGCGCAGGGCATCACGCTGAGCCCGCTCAATCCGAAATTCATCCCGGAAGACCTTTTCGCGGCGGACGGGTCGGGAACACTCATCCGGGATGAATGTCGGATTGAGTACTCGACCGTGTCGCTGCAGATCGATCGTGCGCAGCGTGTCGCGACGATCACGGTGCGGGCTCCCGAGGGCGACCTGCCGCAGACGCCCGAGGCCATTCAGACTGCGGGCGATCAGTTCTGGCCGCTTCGCGCGTTCCGCGAGCTCGACGACGCCATTCTGCGGCTGCGGCACAACGAACCGGAAGCCGGCGTCATCGTCTTCAAGACGACCGGCGACCCTGCGAAGGTGCTCGAAGCCGATCGCATTCTGCTCGAGCACAAGGACCACTGGCTCGGGCGCGAGATTCTGCATTTCGTCAAGCGCACCCTGAAGCGCGTCGATCTGACGGCGCGCAGCCTGTTCGCGATCATCGAGCCCGGCAACGCCTTTGCCGGCTCGCTCTTCGAACTCGCCCTCGCGTGCGACCGGCAGTACATGCTCGACGATCCCGAGCAGCCGAACAGCATCGAACTGTCAGAGGTCAGTCGTGGCTTCTATCCGATGAGCAACGGCCTCAGCCGTCTGCAGGTGCGCTTCCTCGGCAATCCTGCACAGGTGGACGCCGCGCTCGAGCACGGCGGCCCGTTCGATCCGCAGGAGGCACTCGACGCCGGCCTCGTATCGTTTGCGCCCGACGAACTCGACTGGGACGATGAAGTGCGGCTGGCCATCGAGGGGCGCGCGGCTTTCTCGCCCGATGCGCTGACCGGCATGGAAGCCAACCTCCGCTTCGCGGGGCCGGAGACGATGGAGACGAAGATCTTCGGCCGCCTGTCGGCCTGGCAGAACTGGATCTTCCAGCGGCCGAACGCCGTGGGCCCGAAAGGCGCGCTGACGACCTACGGTTCGAACGAGCGCGCGGAATTCGACTACGGACGGACGTAGAGAGGTTGCTGGTTGCCGGTTGTCGGTAGCGGGTGCGAGCCGGCGCCGACAACGCGGCGCCGGCTGATTCCCGACAACCACCAACCAGCTACCAACAAGCACGATGATCTCAGCCGACAAGATTCCGAACAACGTCAACCTGTCGCACAACAAGCGCCTGCAGCGCGCGCTCGAGCACTGGCAGCCGGCCTACATCCAGTGGTGGCGCGACATGGGGCCGCAGGGCTTCCAGGACTACCACCAGGTGTACGTGCGGACGGCCATCAGCGTCGACCCGTCCGGGTGGGCGCACTTCGAGTACGTGAAGCTGCCGGAATACCGCTGGGGCATCTTCCTGGCGGATCCGGTCAAGGACCGCACGATCGGATTCGGCGATTTCTACGGCCAGCCGGTGTGGCAGGAAGTGCCGGGCGAGTTCCGCAACCAGTTGCGCCGCCTCATCGTCACGCAGGGCGACACCGAGCCCGCATCGGTCGAGCAGCAGCGTTGGCTGGGGCATCGTTGTCCGAGCCTCTACGACCTGCGCAACCTGTTCCAGGTGAACGTCGAAGAGGGACGCCATCTCTGGGCGATGGTCTACCTGCTGCACTCGTACTTCGGCCGCGACGGGCGCGACGAGGCCGAAGACCTGCTCGCGCGGCAGAGCGGCAATCGCGACAAGCCCCGCATCCTCGACGCCTTCAACGAGCCCATCGACACGTGGCTCGACTTCTTCATGTTCACGATGTTCACCGACCGCGACGGCAAGTCGCAGCTGCTGTCGCTGTCGGAGAGCTCGCTCGATCCGCTGTCGCGAACGACGCGCTTCATGCTGACCGAAGAGGCGCATCACATGTTCGTCGGCGAGACCGGCGTGGGCCGCATCATCGAGCGCACGTGCCAGCTGATGAAGGACGAGCATGCCGGTGAGTCGTCCGACGTGCGCCGCGTTGGCGGCATCGACCTCGAGATGATTCAGCGCTTTATCAACCTCTGGTACTCGCTGAGCCTCGATCTGCACGGCAACGAGATTTCGACCAACGCCGCGGCCTATTTCGCCAATGGTCTGAAGGGCAGGGCCGAGGAAGCGAAGTGGGGCGATCACAAAGTCACCGAATCGACCTACAAGGTCGAGGTCATCGAGGAGGGCCGCGTCGTCGAACGCGAGGTGCCGATGCGCAACGCGATGAACGAGGTGCTGCGCGACTGGTATCAGGAAGACTGCCAGGCGGGCGTGACACGCTGGAACAAGATTCTCGAGCGGCACGGCATGTCGTGGCGGTTCAAGCTGCCCGACCGCAAGTTCAATCGCGGCATCGGCCAGATGGCCGGACATCACTTCGATCCAGACGGGCATCCGTTGAAGCAGGAAGACTGGGACCGCCTGAAGTACCAGTGGTTGCCGTCGCCCAGGGACAAGGAATACCTGCTGTCCATCATGGGCAGGTCGATCTACGAGCCGGGCAAGTTCGCCAACTACATCGCGCCGCCGGCCCGTGGCATCAAGGGCATGCCGATCAACTTCGAGTACGTCCGTACGGAAGCGTGAGAAGTGAGAATCGGTGAGTTGAGAATTGAGACGTGCTGCGGGTGGAGGGGTTGTGCGCGTTGATGTCGCGGTGAACGAGGGTGTCGCTGTATTCACGCTGGACGATCCGCCGGCGAACACCTACAGCTACGAGATGATGCGCGAGCTCGACGCCGCGATTCTCGACGCGCGCATGAACGCCGACGTGCACGTGATCGTGCTCATCGGCGCTGGAGAGAAGTTCTTCTGCGCTGGCGCGAACATCAACATGCTCAAAGAGGCGGATCCCGACTTCAAGTACTACTTCTGCCTCCATGCCAACGAGACGCTCAATCGCCTCGAGCAGACGCCGAAACTGGTGATTGCCGCGCTCAACGGGCACACCGTCGGTGGCGGTCTCGAGGTGGCGATGGCAGCGGACATCCGCATTGCGAAGAAGGATGCCGGCAGGATCGGTCTGCCGGAAGTCGCGCTGGGCGTGCTGCCTGGCACCGGAGGGACGCAGCGGCTCGCGCGCATGGTCGGCAAGGCGAAGGCGATCGAGCTGATGGCCACCGGCCGCCTGATGTCGATGGACGAGGCGCAGAGCCTGGGCATCGTCTCGGACGTCTGGGATGACGCGAAGCTGGCAGGGCAGTCGTTCGCCGACGCAGTGGTCGACTACGCGAAGCAGTTCGTACCGCCGAACAAGGCCAGTCGCGCCGTGGGGCGCATGAAGCGTGCGGTGCAGTCGGGCCTCGAAGCCGGGTTCGGCGAAGGCCTCGCCATCGAGCGCGAACTTCAGCAGCTGCTCTTCCAGAGCGACGATGCGAAGGAAGGCATTGCCGCGAACCTCGAGAAGCGCAAACCGGAGTTCAGAGGCAGATAGGTTGCTGGTGGCTGGTTGTTGGTGGCTGGTATGAGCCGGCCGCGACAACGTGCGGCCAGCTACTCTAGAATCGGCGCGCGGCCATTGTGCCGGGCGCCACAGACCAGCAACCAGGAACCAGCGACCAACAACCAGTCATGATCACCCACAACTACATCAACAACGAATTCCTTCCTTCGTCCAACGGCAAGACGATGGACGTCGTCAATCCGGCGACCGAGGAAGTCATCGCGCAGGTGCCGGCGTCGACGAAAGAGGATGTCGATGCAGCTGTACAGGCGGCGCGTGCGGCGTTCGAGGGGCCGTGGGCGAAGCTGTCGGCGCGTGAGCGCGGCCGGGTGATCTATACGCTCGGTGAGAAGCTGGTCGAGCGGGCCGACGAGTTCGCGTCGCTCGAGACCGCGCACAACGGCAAGCCGATTTTCGAATCGCGCCAGATCGAGATTCCTGCGGCGGCCGAGTGCCTGCAGTACTTCGCGGGCTGGGCCGACAAGGTGCACGGAGAGACCGTGCCGGTGAAGGGCAACTACTTCACCTATACCCTGCGTGAGCCGCTGGGCGTGTGCGCGGCCATCGTGCCGTGGAACTTCCCGCTGCTGCTGGCGATGTGGAAGGTCGCGCCGGCGCTGGCCATGGGCAACACGATGGTGTTGAAGCCGGCGAGCCAGACGCCGCTGACCGCGCTGGCGTTCGGTGAAATCTGCCGCGACGCCGGCCTGCCCCCGGGCGTGCTGAACATCATCACTGGCGGCGGCAGCTCGGTCGGCCAGGCCATCGTCGAGCACCCGGGCATCGACAAGATCGCGTTCACCGGCGACACGTCGACCGGCAAGAGCATCATGCGATCGTCGGCCGACACGCTGTAGAAGATCACGCTCGAACTCGGGGGCAAGTCGGCAAACATCGTGCTGGCCGATGCCGACATCGACGCGGCCGTGCGTGGCGCGGCCACCGGCATCTTCTACGGCAAGGGCGAGGTGTGCGCGGCGGGTTCGCGGCTGTTGGTCGACAAGTCGATCAGGGACGAGTTCATCGAGAAGCTCGCGGCGCGGACGCGGAAGATGACGCCGGGCGATCCGATGAATCCCAAGACGCGTCTGGGCGCGATTGCCTCGAAGGGCCAGCTCGAACGCGTGCTCCAGTATGTCGAGACCGCGAAGCAGGAAGGCGGCACGCTGGTCGCGGGCGGCGAGCGCCATGACATCGGCACGGGGAAGGGCTATTTCATGCAGCCCACGGTGTTTGCCGACGTCACGCCGTCGATGACCATTGCGCGCGAAGAGATTTTCGGGCCGGTGCTGGCCGCGATCGAGTTCACCGATGTCGACGAGGCCATCGCCACGGCCAACGCCTCAGAGTACGGCCTTGCCGCCGCGGTGTGGACGAAGGACGTCAAGAAGGCCCACTACGTCGCGCGCCGCCTCCAGGCCGGCACCGTCTGGGTGAACACCTACAACATCTATGACACCGCCGCGCCGTTCGGCGGCTACAAGCAGAGCGGCTTCGGCCGTGAAATGAGCGTCCACGCCCTCGAGCACTACACCCAGGTGAAGAGCGTCTGGGTGGATCTGAACATGTAGCGCGGCCAACGGCCGCATGACCGTCGCACGTAGGGGCCAGGCTCTAGCCTGCGGCAAGCAACGTCGGCTTCTTCGAGCCACTGAAAGACACCGACGATGGTCTACGCGGATTCGAGGTGGCGGACATCGACGGCTACGTCCTGTTCTTCGGTCGCCCCCGGCGGTGATCCAAGGGGATCTCGACGCGCTCTCGTGAAGATGCTTCGCCTCTCCCCTCATATCTGAGACCGTGTATCATCCGGCCATACGCAGGGCGGAGGGGCGGTGACGGATGCGGAAGGCCAGTGCGCGATTCGGGCACGTGTGGCGGAGTGGATGGCTGTCACCGAGCACGGGGACAGCGGGGCGGTGATCGCCCTCCTGACCCCTGCCGTCTCACTGCGGGCGCGCGACGCGAATCTGCTGGTGAAGGCCTAGCGTGGGCGTGCCGCCACTTCCGGGGGAGCGCGCAGTGGCCAGCAAGCCCTGGAGATCGTATTTCTCCATCGTCAGCGTCCTGCTGCTGGCTCTGAGCCTGGTCGCGTTTTCGGACAACCTCCTGACAGACATCGGCCAGCCCAGTAACAGCGATCCAAAGTTCGTCGTCCACGGCCTCTTCGGATTGGCGTGGTACGTATTGCTGGCGACGCAGGCGAACCTGGTCCGCGTGCGCAACCTGCGGCTGCACAGGAAGCTGGGCATCGCGACGTTCATCGTGGCGATAGGCGTGACGCTGAGCACGCTCTACATCTTCGTGGCGATATGGAATGGCTGGAGCAACCTCGCTGAGGAGGCACGCGCAAACCGGCTGTTCCTTCCGGGCTTCGCTCTCTGTATCTGGCTCGCCTGGCAGTGGCGGCGGTATCCCGACTGGCACAAACGCCTGATCTTCATCGGAACGTTCTTCATGCAGGGACCGGTCCTGTCACGTTCATACGATCCGCTGATCGTGTCGTGGATGGAGCCGCTGTTCCCCGACTTCACCGCACGTGTCGACGAAACGGGATTTCTGCTGTTCTTCTTTGGCGCCTGGATCGCGTTCTTCGTGTCGCTGGCCGCCTACGATTGGAAAACCCTGCGTCGAGCTCATCCCGTCACGCTGGCAGGGGCGGTCTGGTTCGTGGTGACATGGCTCGTCAGCGGACTCACGTAGACAGGCGATAGTGATGACGCTTGTAAGCCGCCAGTGGGAACTCGACCACATCTTCTTTGCGTGTCCTGAGCCCGGCATGCCGAGCAGAACGTTGACCGATGCCGGTCTGTCGCTCTCCGAGGGCCGCGTGCATCGCGGGCAGGGCACCAGGAACGTCTACGCGCACTTCGACAACGCGTTCTTCGAGTTGATCCTCCCCAATAACGAGGCAGAACTGCGGTCCGAGGCAGTGAGCGCGCTCGGACTGCGTGAGCGCATCTTCTGGCAGGAAACCGGTGCGTGCCCGTTCGGCATCTGCCTGCGTCCGTCAGGCGAACCGGCTTCGTTACCGCTTCTCGAGACATGGCCGTACTCTCCCGCCTACCTGCCAGAGGGGGAGAGCGTCCCCATCGTGACGCCGCGCGGCAACATAGGCGAGCCGCTGGTGTTCATCTCGCCGCACCGGCACCCCTCGCAAGGCGGGGACGCGCACTTCGGATCTCGCCGCAGCCTGACGCAGGTCGTCATACAACATCCACCTGTGCACCGGCCGTCCGCGACAATCGCGTTGTGCGCGAAGCACGCGCCGTTCGCGTTCATCGACGGTCCGGGCTTCCACATGGAACTCGTGCTGGATGGCGGCCAGACGGGCGAGCGGCGCGACCTTGCGCCGCTTCCCCTCAGCGTGCGTTATTGATGCGAGGACCGTGGGTGTGAGGGACGCGAGGGCGACGTGGGACTTCTGAAGCGGCGCGTGCTGCGGCTTGCGGTCGTCGCTACGGCCGCCGTGCTGGCGGTCGTCTCCATCCGCTATGTGCGCGACATCCGTCGCGCGTACGACCGCCTCCGCGATGCGAGCACGGTCATTCCGTCGCCGTTCGGCGACATCGAGTTCGCCGAGGCAGGCTCAGGCACGCCGGTACTCGTCGTTCACGGCAGCGGGGGCGGCTTCGATCAGGGGGCCCTGCTCGCGGAGATGGTGCTGGGCGACGGGTTCCACTGGATCGCGCCGTCGCGATTCGGCTACCTTCGCTCGACCCTTCATGAGGGCGCGACGTTCGACGAGCAGGCGCACGCCTACGCGCACCTGCTCGACGCACGCGGCATCGATCGCGTGGCCATCGTCACCATCTCCCATGGTGGACCATCGGCGTTGCTGTTCGCCGCGCTCCATCCGGAACGGGTGTCGTCGCTCACGCTGATTTCTGCGGGAGTCGCTGCATCCTCAGTCGGCGATCAGGCCGCGGCAAACCGGAAGGGCGATATGCTCGTCCGCCTCTATCGGTCCGACGCGCTCTACTGGGCCGCGACGTCGTTCTTTCGGCGCCGGTTCATGGAGCTCATGGGGGCGAACGAGGCCGTCATAGACAGCCTGACACCTGAACAGAGAGACCTCGCTACCCGGCTCATCGACTTCATGAATCCGGCGTCGCCGCGCGCCGACGGCGCCGCCTTCGACAACAAGGCGGCAATGCCGAATGAGCGTATCGCGGGCGTGCGTGCGCCAACGCTCGTCATCCACGCCGCAGACGATGCGCTCCAGTTGTTTCACAATGCCGAGTTCGCCGCGGCGACGATCCCGAACGTCCAGTTGCAGCGCTACGAACGGGGCGGTCACCTGTTGATGGTCGTCGAGCGCGATGCCATCCGCGCCGCCGTACAGCGGCACATTCTCGAGCACGACAACAGGTAGACATGAGCGAACAGAACGTCATCGACTGGCTGCTCGACGGCGATCCGTCGATCCGATGGCAGGTCATGCGCGACCTTACGGACGAATCGGCCACTGCGGTCCGGGCCGAACGCGCCCGCGTCGCGACGCACGGCCACGGCGCGCAACTTCTCGCCCTGCAGGCACAGGACGGTCGATGGGGAGGCGCCGCCTGGAACCGGGGCTGGGATTCGACCATGCACGTGCTGTGGCTCCTGCGGGAGATGGGCCTCGACCCGGACAGTGGGGAAGCCAACGTCGCGCTGGCCCGCGTGCGCGCCAACGTCACATGGCGCGGATGCGGTCCACCGGAGGCAGAGGGCAATTCGTTCTTCGCCGGCGAAACGGAACCGTGCATCAACGGACAGGTAGCGGCCGCGGGTGCGTACTTCCGGCAGGACGTCCGGTCGCTCGTCTCGCGTCTGCTCGACGAGCAGTTGCCAGACGGCGGCTGGAACTGCGAGGCGGAACGCGGATCTACGAGGTCGTCGTTCAATACGACCATCTGCGTGCTCGAGGCGCTGCTGGAGTACGAGCACGCGAATGGCGTGGACGATAAGGTCAACGACGGGCGTCGACGTGGTGAGGAATACCTGCTCGACCGACGCCTGCTGCGCCGCAAATCGACTGGTGAGCGCCTCGATCTCGACCGAAAGGGACGCGTGCCTCTCACCGACCTTGCGTTTCCCTGCTGGTGGCACTATGACGCGCTGCGCGCGCTCGACTACCTTCGCCGTTGCGGCGTCCAGCCGGATGCGCGCATCGGAGAAGCCATTGAGCTGTTACAGGCGAAGCGCGGACACGACGGCCGCTGGAGACTCGAGCGCCAGCACCCGGGCCGCATGCCGGTCGAGATCGATGAGCGAGAAGGGACGCCGAGCCGATGGATCACGCTGCGCGCGATGAGGGTGCTCCGATGGGCGGGGGCGTAGGGCAGACGATCGAGACCGAACGGCTCGTGTTGCGCCCGCTCAGGATCGAGGACGCGCCGTTCATCCTCCGACTTCTCACGCAGCCGTCGTGGCTGCGATTCATCGGCGACCGGGGCGTGCGCGATCTGGAGAGCGCCGAACGCTATCTGCGTGATGTGCCGATCGCAATGCAGTCGCGTTACGGCTTCGCGCTGCAGCATGTGTCGTTGAAGGCGACGGGCGAGCCGATTGGCCTCTGCGGCATCCTCAAACGCGAGTCGTTACCCGATCCGGATATCGGCTTCGCGCTGCTGGACGAGCATGCCGGGAAAGGCTATGGGTTCGAGGCGGCAACGGCCGTCATTGCCGACGCCGAGCAGCGCCTCGGCCTCCGTCGTCTGCTGGCGATTGCGACGCCGGACAACGAGCGATCCGCGCGTCTGCTCGGCGCCCTCGGCTTCGAGCCGCGGGGAATGCACGAGGACGGACGGATGCGGCTGTTCGTCAGGGCCTCAGCGCCTGTCTGAACGACGCTCCAGGCAGATCGAGGCGTGCGGCCGGCAGTCGCGTCGCGGCGCGATAGGCCGCCGCCCGCGCGCGCCGCTCGGATGTCATGAGGCCGAGCGAATGCAGCACCGCGTCTATTTCCACGGCTTCGGCCGCGCTCGCGGGCACCCCCACGGGATGCCAGGTGCTGTCGTAGAGCCCGATGTGCACGGCATTGTCGGTGGCCGCAATCACCCGGCCCGTTGTCTTCAGTGAATGCGGGTTCCGTTCGGCAATCTGCCAGTCGACGTCGACATGCGTGTCATGGGGGAAAGGCACCATCGCCGCGAGATCCTCGCTTCGCAACAAGAGGCAGAACATCCGCTCGATCTGTTTTTCGTCGATTTCGACGACGCCCGATGGCGTCACGAGATGCCGGCGCGCGATGGGCTCGTGCTCGACCGAGCGGTGGCCCGAGACGGCGCCGAACCGGTAGTCACTCTCGAGAATCTCGATCAGCTGACGGATGGGGCGCCGGAAGTACGCGTCCGAGTCGAGCAACAACAGATAGTCGGGGCGACGACGCCCCGCAATGTCGCATTCCTGCAGCGCCGATTGGACGAACATATTGACGGCGTGCGGAATGCCCATGTTGCGCGGGAACCGCACGCTGAACGTATGCGGGTCGTCCTCAGCGAGGTCGCGGATGACGGCGCGCGTCTCCGCATCGCTGCCATTGTCGAAAAGCCATATCGTAGCGTCGACCCCGCCCAGTTGACGCCGCAGCGACGTCACGCACGGCGACAGCAGTTCGCCGCGGTTCCAGACAGGGATACAGACGTCCACCGACGGAGGGAGCCGTGTGGGGAGCATATGCAATCCAACGTGTGCTGTCGAAGTGCCGGAATAGTAGCATCTTGGGGCATGTCCGATCCCCTGCTTTCGTGGCGTCCCCGATTCCCCATCCTGAATACCTGTACGTACCTCGTCAGCCACTCGCTGGGCGCCATGCCCGCCGACGCCGCCGATGAACTGCAGCAATTCGCGGACACGTGGGCCACGCGCGGGGTGCGCGCCTGGCACGAAGGATGGTGGGAAATGGGCGCCGAAACGGCCGACCTGCTCGCCCCCGTCATCGGCGTGCCGAAGGGGACGCTGACGATGCACCAGAACGTCAGCGTGGCGCAGTCGGTGCTGGCATCCTCCTTCGATTTCACGGGCGCCCGCAACCGCATCGTTCTGCAGGATCTCGACTTTCCGACGAACCACTACGTCTTCGAGGGCTTCCGCCGGTACGGGGCGGAGGTCGTCTACGTGCCGTCGGACGATTCGGTGCGTGCTCCGCTCGAGCGGCTGATCGACGCGATCGACGAGCGCACGCTTCTGGTGCCGATCTCCTACGTGCTGTTCCGCAGCGCCGCCATTCAGGACGTGAAGCCCGTCATCGAGAAGGCCCACAAGGTCGGCGCGCGCGTGATTCTCGACCTGTATCAGGCCGCGGGAACGATTCCACTCGATGTCGGAGGCCTCGGCGCCGACTTCGCCGTCGGCGGATCGGTGAAGTGGCTGTGCGGGGGACCCGGCGCCGGGTACATGTATGTGCGGCAGGATCTGATTCCAGAGATGGCCCCGGCGATGGCCGGGTGGGCGGGACATTCGCGGCCGTTCGCCTTCGAGACCGGGCCGAGCGACCGCGCGCCGGGCATCGAGCGCTTCCAGAGCGGTACGCCGAACGTGCCGGTCTACTACATGGCTCGCGCCGGCTACCGCATCGTCAACGAGGTCGGCGTGCCGGCCATTCGCGAGAAGTCGCTGCGGTTGACGCGCATCATGATGGATGCCGCGCGCGAGCATGGCTGGCGCCTCAACACGCCCGAGCGCGACGAAGAGCGGGGCGGCTCAGTCGTGATTGACATGCCCGACAGCGAGCGCGTGGCCAATGCGCTGATCGCGTCGGGCGTGATCGTCGATCATCGTCCCAACGCCGGTATCCGATTGGCGCCGCACTTCTACAACTCAGAGGCGGAGGTCAGGGATGCAATGGCGCGGTTGGCGGAACTGGCCGCGCGTTAGCCGCCGCACCAGTACCTCGGACGCACCCAGCGCGTCACGCAGGCGCTCTTCCCACGGCCAGGATGGCTGCGCGCTGCAGTGATACAGATTGAAGGACGCGTAGCCGCGCTCGGGGAACGTGTGCAGAGCCAGATGCGATTCAGCGAGCATCAGCAGGCCGGTGATGCCGCCCGGGCCACCGAACACGTGCCATTGCATGTCTGCCACGGGACTCAGCGCGAGTTCGCGGACCATGCGGTCCACGAGACTCTCGAGCGCCGGCTGTGATGTCAGCCGGGCGGGGTCGCAGCCCATGACGTCGACGACGTATTCGCAGCCACTCATATGGTTTGCACGGTGAAAAGCCAAGTAAGGCTAGTGCGATATTGCCGAGGTTGCAACTC
>Ga0079224_100006050_pt1 | contig 15978 bp, 12 predicted proteins | sample Stecom2015_FD_80414 | JGI IMG/M metagenome (GOLD analysis project Ga0079224, IMG submission 80414) | Agricultural soil microbial communities from Utah to study Nitrogen management - Steer compost 2015 | ecosystem: Environmental > Terrestrial > Soil > Agricultural land | place: USA: Utah...
ATCGCCGCGGCGGCGGTCGGGGCGATCGTCGAGGCCGCGAGCCGACTGCTCGACACCGGCGCCTGCGTCATCGCCGCGAACGTGCCGGACCTCGCCCGGCTGCCGGCCGTGCGCGACACGGCGGAGCAGACAGGCGTCGACGTCCCGGCCGCGGCCGCTCTCGCGTCGGAGATCACGACGCATTTCAACGCCGATCTCGCCGAGCGGCTCGGGCAGTTGGCCGACACGCATCCGAGCGGGGCGTCCCTCGTGTCGTTCGACCTGTATGCAGGGTTTCAGGCCGCGCTCGAGGCTGCGGCGGCGGCTGGCGCGAACGTCACCCACGCATGCTTCGACAGCGAGCGCTACATCGGCTCGACCCTCGGCGAGCGCAGCTTCGATCCCGGGTGCGAGCCCGCGCCCGACGCGGCTGCGCCGGGCTTCGACGGGTTCTTCTTCTGGGACGGCATCCACCCGACCGGAATGGCGCACGCGGCGCTCGGGTCGGCGCTCGTCGACACGTACGAAACGCGCTGCGCGGCCGCGTTCCCGACCGCGCGCTGATCAGCGATCGGCCGGGGCGCCGGCCTCGCGGAGCTTGCGCATGATGCGGTCCTCGATCCACTGCGCGCTCCACCAGTCGATCGGCGTCACGGCCTGCCCGCCCAGCAGCATCGTGAAGTGCAGGTGGTCTCCGCCGGCGAGGCCGGTCGTGCCCGTTCGGCCGATGCGCTGATCGAGCTCGACCATGTCCCCGACATTCACGTCGATCGACGACAGATGCGCGTACAGCGACTGCACGCCCATGCCGTGGTCGATGATCACGCAGTTGCCGTAAATGCCGAGCCAGCCGGCGTACACGACGCGGCCGCGGTTCGCGGCGAGCACCGGCGCCGCCGCCGTCGACGCGAGGTCGAAGCCGAGATGCACCTGCTGGTCGACCTCGCGGCCGTCATATACGTAGGTACGCTGGTCCGCAAAGCCGGCCTCGACCGCCGTGTTGATCAGCTGCTTGAACGGCCCGCGCCAGAGGATCTCGGGCGCCGTCTCGGCGGCGAGCGCCGCGATCGCCTCGTTGTTCAGACGGCGGAGGTCGCGGTTGATGCGCAGATAGGAGGCGAGCAGGTCGGACGGATCGTCCACGTCGAGCTCCGGCGTGTTCTGCAGGATCGCCGGGACGACGCGCGACAGGAAGCGGTCGTCGAGGTTGATACGGCTTCGCCGGAATTCCTTCGGGAACACCCGGTAGTCGAAGACGGCGGTGGATTCGTTGCCGTAAGCGTCGCGCGCGAAGATTCGTATCGGCGTGTCGACCGGCTGGTTCCACAGAAGCGCGAAGAACGCGACGCGGAGCGCGGGATCCGACGTCTCGATCCCGGCCCCGGTTGCCGGGAAGCCGGGGTACTCGATGTCGCCGACGCGCACGCCCGACTCGACGTCCGCCGGAGCGGCGCGATACACGACCATTTCCGAGCCGCCGTGGTTCACGTAGTGGAACGAGGACAGCACGGCAATCTGCGGCGGCGTGAGGCGCACCTCGAACTCGCGGCTCGCGGTCGTTTCCGCCTCGCGATAGCCGAAGAGGACCGGCCTCGCGGCCGTCACGTGCAGCGTCGCGGTGCCGGCGCGCAAATCCGGAAAGTCGCGCTTGCCGAGGGGCTGCGACAGCACCACGTGATCCTCCCCGACGCGGTCGAGCGCGAGGTCGTTATCCGCGGCGAGCACGAATACCGGGATGCGCAGGCCGTCCTGCTCGACATGAACGTCGAGGCGCGTGAGTGCGCCGCCCGGCGTGTCGATTGCAATGGACAGCCGCCCGGTCTGCCCGACGACCGCGGGCTCCGTGATCTCCACGACCGGACCTTCGGCGCGTCCGGCCATGACCCAGGCGCCGGCCGCGGCGAGCACGGCGAGCGCGAAAACGATGGCTAGCGTTCGCATGCGCGTGATTGTAAGGACCGGCACGCGGAAATCCACGCGTACCGGAGCGGCGCCTCGCGTGTCGCTTTCTTCCGACGAGTTGCCTCCGCACCGGTCCGCGCTTAAGAATGTTTAGCGCATCTATTATTCTCGATCGCTGTCACTTTCTGCGCCATGCGGCTAGAATATGTCAAATCAACAAGAATAAGAGCGTCAGGACAGCGATGGTCTCGAACGAGCCGACCTTCCTCCTCGACTGGGCACCGGACGCCGTCATCGTCACCCGCTCCGACGGATCGGTCGCCTATGTCAATCCCCGCGCCGAGGACCTCTTCGGCTATCGCGGCGAGGAGCTGAAGGACAAGCCGCTCGAGCTTTTGATTCCCGAAGGGCTCTCGGGCGGGACGCTCGTATCGTCCCCGCGCCAGCACCTGAGCCGTATCGTCATGTGTGCCCACCGCGACGGCACGCGTTTCGCGGCCGCGGCCCGCTGGCGTCCCGTGCCGGCCGAGGAGGGCGCCTTCGTCGTCTTCTCCGTCAGGAACCTCGACGACGAGGACCGCGCGCCGGAGGCCGACACGCCGGCACGTCGCGGCGACGACGAGCGCGTCGAGCTCGTCGCGCTGCTCGCGCACGACGTACGGGAATCGCTGCAGGCCGTGCAGTATCTTTGCGAAGCGTTCCGCGCTCATGCGCCGGCCGAGGCGGCCACGGTCAAGGAGATCGTCGGCTCGGTTTGCCGGCTCCTCGATCGCTTTGCGCGCTACACGAAGGCGGCGATCGAGCCGATCGTCGAACCGTGCCGGATCGACGAGATGCTCGCGACCCTCGGACGCGAGCTGATGCCGCTCGCGAAACGGAAGGGACTGCGCCTGTCCGTCGACGGCACAGAGGAAGTCATCACGACCGACCCCGTGCTGCTTCGCGAGCTGCTGCACAACCTCGTCTCGAACGCGATCCGCTACACGGAAACGGGCGGTGTGGACGTCCGCTGCCGCGCCGACGCGGATGCCGTTCGGGTCGACATCACCGATACCGGCGTCGGGATCGCCGGCGAGCGGCTGGTCACGTTGCTGCCTCCCGAAGGGGGAGAGAGCGTCGCCGAATCCCCGAAGGATCCGGCGCTCGACGACACGCTGACGCGCGATTTGCGCGCCGCGTCGCTGCTCGGCGCTTCCGAGCGCGGCGCGGAACGCGAACGCCTGGGCGGCAGCCCCTCGTATCCGTCGCAGTCCGCGTCTTCGCCGCAGGGCGGGCTCGGTCTTGTCATCGTCCAACAGCTCGCGCAGGTTCTCGACTGCACGCTCGAGGTCGACTCGGTGGTCGGGCGCGGATCGCGTTTCACGGTGATCGCACCGCGCGACCTCGGGCGACGCCGGTTGCAGCTCGAGCGGAACGGCGTCTGAGCCGCGCGTATGCTCGAGCGGCGGCGCCGCGTTACGCGTGCAACCGGCGCGGTGAGGTCGCCTTAGCGGATCTCTTGTGCCGCGATCAACGCCTTGATCGCGTCGATCGACACGGGCTTCACGAGATGCGCGGTGAAGCCTGCCTCGCGCGTTCGGCGCCGATCCGACGGCTGGCCCCAGCCCGTGACGGCATAGATCGGGACGTGCCGCCCCCACGCGCGCTGCCGGATGCGGCGGCATGCTTCGTACCCGTCGACGCGCGGCATGCCGATGTCGAGCAGGATCAGGTCCGGGCGGAAGCGCTCGGCGACCTCGATCGCCTCGAGGCCGTCTACGGCCGTGCGCACGTCGTGACCGATGACGCCGAGGATCTCCGCCATCGCAGATGCGGCGTCGGCGTTGTCGTCCGCCACGAGGATCCGGCGTCGAGGCAGCTGCGCGCCGTTGCCGCTCGGGCGCCGCGCTTTCGGCCGCGTGCCCGAAAGCGGCAGCGTCACGATGAACTCGCTGCCCCGGTTCCTGCCCGGGCTCGCCGCGGTGATCGTGCCGCCGTGCAGCTCTATCAGACGTCGCGCGACGGCGAGCCCGATGCCGAGCCCGCGGCGCGGCTCGCCGCTCCGCTGCTCACCTTGCGTAAACATCTCGAACGCGCGCGGCAAAAACTCGGGGTCGATGCCGATGCCGTCGTCGGCGATGTGGATGCGTGCCTCCCGGCCGTTCGCGTCGACTCCGACGTCGATATGCCCGCCGGGGTTCGTGTATTGCGCGGCGTTCGTCAACAGGTTTGCGAGCGCCTGCGTGAGGCGCGCTTGATCACCGTCGAGCGGAAGCGCCGTTCCCGGCATCTGCACGCGGAGCTGGTGGCGACTGCCGTCGATGAGGGGACGTACGCTCTCGACGGCGCTCGCGATCGCCGATCGTAAGTCGAGCGGGGCGCGTTTCAGCTCGAGCGTGCCGCGGCTGATCCGGCTCACGTCGAGCAGGTCGTCGACGAGCCTGACGAGCTGCGCAAGCTGTCTTTGGATGATCGCGCGCGCATGCGGCAGCGACATCGGGTTGCTGTCGACATAGGCGAGAAGCTCGGCCGCGCTCCGGATCGGCGCGAGGGGGTTGCGGAGCTCGTGCGCGAGCATCGCAAGAAATTCGTTCGTGCGCTCGTCGTCGTCTTGGCTTTGCACGTCGTCGTGCAGCGCCGCGGCGGCGAGCCCGGCCGAAACGAGGCTTGCGGCTGCGTTCAGGAACGCGCGGTACTCGTCGTCGACCGGCCGCTGCTTCGCGATCCCAACGACGAGGTAGGCTTCGCGAACGCCGGGCGTTCGAAAGCGGAGCGGCAGCACCGCAGCGCCGGCGGCATCCGGCGCGGCGCTTGCGATTTCCGGCGGAAGCGTTTCCACACGTGGGAAATCACTGCTTTCGCGCGGTTCGAGCTGCCACGGCAACGATGCACGGGCCGTCCGAGCGCATGCCGTCTCGAAGTTCGTCGGCAGAGAACCTGCCGAGCCCGCGAGCGCAACGCGCTCGGACTCGTCGACGAAATAGACGAGCGCGAAGGGAACGTCGCGTACGTCCGCGGCAAGCGCCGCGGCGGACCATTCGGCGGCCCTGCGCAGCGTATCGGCCTTCGCGACGTCGCGCAGATGGCTCAGCGCGGAAAGCCGCCGGCGCGCGAGAACGGCGGCGGTCTGGTCGGTGCTCGTGCCGAACACGCCGACCGCGCCTCCCGACTCGTCCCGTATCGGCGTCAACGAGAAGGAACAGTAGATCTCACGCTCGCGGTCCCCGCGTCCGACGAGCACGCGGCGTTCTTCCGCCGAGACCGCCGCGTTCGACTCGAGCACGTCGCAGACCTCGGCCCCGATCGCGTCCCAGATTTGCTCGCGAATCTCTGCGGCCGGCCTCCCGAGCGCCCGTTGCCGCCCGAAGAGCCGAGCGCAGGCGTCATTGTGCAGGTAGACGAGCTCCGGTCCCCACCAGATGAAGGTCGGCGTGGAGCTCGCGAGCATCAGACGCAGAGGCGTCTTCAGGCACTCCGGCCACGATTCGGCCGGACCGAGCGACGTTGCCGACCAGTCGCGGGTACGCATGAGCCGGCCGATGCGACTGCTGGAGTCGAAGAGCGTCTCCGCGTCGCCTGCCGGCTCGACCGCTGAGATACGCGTCGAGCGACATGCCGCCGCTCGACTGTCGGATCTGTGCATGTGTGGGTGTCGAAGTCGAGCCTGGAAGTGCCAAGCAAGTTGCATGCCAAGTCGTTCGCCAACAGAGCGTTGGGACGCCACGACAAACCCGGGCATTGTCCGCGTAGAGTGTATCGATTGTGCAACTCGCACTGCCGGAAAGACGCCGAGCCGCCGGGCACGAGGCATACTTCTTGCCTTTTAGGCCGGTCACGGCGAGACACGAGATTAGGGGATCGTTCGATGGCACAACGCGCGCAAGCGATCGGGACGATGCACTCGAATGAGCGGGACGCCCGCGCCGCCCTGCTTCGCAAGATGGACGCGTACTGGCGGGCGGCGAATTACCTGTCCGTGGGTCAGATCTATCTGCTCGACAATCCGCTATTGAAGGAGCCGCTCAGGATCGAGCATGTGAAGCCGCGGCTCCTCGGGCACTGGGGCACGACGCCCGGTCTCAATTTCATCTACGTCCACCTGAATCGGATCATTCGAGAGCGCGATATCGACATGATCTTCGTAACGGGACCGGGACATGGCGGGCCCGCGCTCGTCGCGAACACGTGGCTCGAAGGGACGTACAGCGAGCTCTACCCTGAGGTCTCGCTCGACGAGGAGGGGATGCGGATCCTTTTCCGGCAGTTCTCGTTCCCCGGCGGCATCCCGAGCCACACGGCGCCCGAGACGCCAGGATCGATCAACGAGGGCGGCGAGCTCGGTTACTCGCTCGCGCACGCGTACGGCGCCGCGTTCGACAACCCGGACCTTACGGTCGCCTGCGTCATTGGCGACGGCGAGGCGGAAACCGGTGCGCTCGCGTCGAGCTGGCATTCGAACAAGTTCCTGAATCCCGCGACGGACGGCGCCGTGCTGCCGATCCTGCATCTCAACGGCTGGAAAATCGCGAATCCCAGCTTGTTCGCCCGGATGCCGAAGCACGAGCTCGAGCAACTCTTCCGCGGCTACGGTTACGAGCCCGCGTTCGTCGAAGGAGACGACGCGAGCGCGCTGCACGAGGACATGGCGGACACGCTCGACCGACTCTTCGACCGGATCGCCGAGATCAAGTCCGACGCGCGGCGTCGCCCCGTCGCCGAGCGGCCGATCTGGCCAATGCTCGTCTTGCGCACGCCGAAAGGCTGGACCGGGCCCGAAACCGTCGACGGCGAGCCGGTCGAAGGCACGTGGCGATCTCATCAGGTACCGCTCGCGGAGCTCCACGAGAATCCCGAGCATCTCGCGCAGCTCGAAGCCTGGATGCGGAGCTATCGGCCTCAGGAGCTCTTCGACGAGCACGGACGGCCGGTGCCTGAGCTGCGCGAGCTCGCGCCCGAAGGCCCGCGCAGAATGGGGGCGAATCCGCACGCGAACGGCGGGCTGTTGCTGAAGGACCTGCGTCTGCCCGACTTTCGGGACTACGCGGTCGACGTGCCGGAGCCCGGCGTCACGAAGAAGGAGGCGACGAGGGTGCTCGGCGTGTATCTCCGCGACGTCATGAAGCGGAACCTCGAGTCGCGCAACTTCCTCGTCTTCGGTCCCGACGAGACGGCTTCGAATCGTCTGCAGGCGATCTACGAGGTGACGGCGAAGCGCTACATCGGCAAGCTCGACCCGCGCGACGAGCATCTGTCGCCCGACGGCCGTGTCTTCGAGGTGCTGTCCGAGCACCTGTGTCAGGGCTGGCTCGAAGGTTATCTGTTGACCGGCCGCCACGGCTTCTTCTCGTGCTACGAAGCCTTCATCCATATCGTCGACTCGATGTTCAACCAGCACGCGAAGTGGCTAAAGGTCGCGAAGGAGATCCCTTGGCGCCGGCCGATCGCGTCATTGAACTACCTGCTGACGTCCCACGTCTGGCGGCAGGACCACAACGGCTTCAGCCATCAGGATCCAGGCTTCATCGATCACGTCGTGAACAAGAAGGCGGAGATCGTCCGTGTCTATCTGCCGCCCGACGCCAACACGCTGCTCTGCGTCGCGGACCAGTGCCTGCGGTCGCGCAACTTCGTCAACGTGATCGTCGCCGGCAAGCAGCTCCAGCCGCAGTACCTCGACATGGACGCGGCGATCAAGCATTGCGCGGCCGGCGTAGGCATCTGGTCCTGGGCGAGCAACGACCACGGAGCGGAGCCGGATGTCGTGATGGCATGCTGCGGCGACGTCCCGACGATGGAGACGCTCGCGGCCGTCGGGCTCTTGCGGGAGCTTTTTCCGGACCTCAAAGTGCGCGTCGTCAACGTCGTCGATCTGATGACGCTGCAGCCCGCGACTGAACACCCGCACGGGCTCTCCGATCGCGACTTCGACACGATCTTCACACGGGACAAGCCGATCATCTTCGCGTACCACGGCTATCCGTGGCTGATCCACCGGCTGACCTACCGGCGGAGGAATCATCCGAACCTGCACGTGCGGGGCTACAAGGAAGAGGGAACGACGACGACCCCGTTCGACATGTGCGTGCTCAACGATATCGATCGCTTCAACCTCGTCTCGGACGTCATCGATCGAGTGCCCAAGCTCGGGCCCGTGGCTGCATACGCGAAGCAGGCAATGCGGGACAAGCTGATCGAGCACAAGCAATACATCTACCGTCACGGCGAGGATCTGCCGGAGGTCCGGGAGTGGACGTGGCGGAACGAGCAGCGAGCCTGAGCGGCAACCTGTTGCTGGTGCTGAATGCCGGCAGCTCCTCTCTGAAGTTCGACGTCTTCGCAGCAGACCGGGACGGCCCGCGACGTGTGATCGGCGGCGCCGTGCGCGATATCGGCCGCGAGCGCTCGCGCTTCGAATGCGGAGAACGCCGCGAGCAGCGCGAACGGATCACCGACGTTCGCGCTGCAGCAGAGATCGTGCTCGCGCACCTGTTCGACGAGCGCGACGGACCGGCGCTCCGCGCGGAGGATCTCGCGGCGACCGGGCATCGCGTCGTGCATGGGGGCGAGCGCTTCTCCTCCCCGGTGCGCGTGACGCTTTCCGTGTTCGACGCGCTCAAGTCGCTCGCGCCGCTTGCGCCGCTGCACAATCCGCTCGCGCTCGCGGTGATGGAAGCGGTCGGGGAGCGCTTCCCGGATCTCCCGATCATCGCCGCTTTCGATACCGCCTTCTTCCGCGACCTGCCCGAGACGGCGCGCCGCTACGCTATCCCGGCCGAGTGGAGCGACGCGCATGCGATACGCCGGTACGGTTTCCACGGCATCGCTCATCAGCACCTCTCGGAAGTGCTTCGCGAAAGGAGAGCCGGACCGCGCGCCGTCACGCTGCACCTCGGGCAGGGCTGCTCTGCCGCGGCGCTTCTCGACGGCCGCCCCGTCGACACGAGCATGGGCTTCACGCCTCTCGAGGGGCTCGTCATGGGCACGCGAAGCGGCGACATCGATCCCGGCGTGCTGCTCCACCTCGCTCGCAACGGTTACGGATGGAAGGATCTCGAGGAGGGGCTCAATCGCCGCGCCGGCCTGCTGGGGCTCTCGGGTATCTCGGACGATGTTCGTGAGCTGCTCGAGCGCGAGGCGGAAGGACACGCGGCGGCGAAGCTCGCGCTCGAAGCGTTCTGCACGCGCATTCGCAAGTACGTCGGCGCCTACGCGGCCGTGCTCGGCGGGCTCGATGCGATCGCGTTCGGCGGCGGCATCGGCGAGAACTCAGCCGAGATCCGCGAGCGCATCCTGCGTCCCCTCGCTTGGCTCGGCGTCGAGCTCGACAGCGTCGCAAATGCGGCTTGCGCCGGCCACGCGGCGAGGATCTCGACGGAACGCTCGAGCGTGCAGGTCTACGTCGTGCCGGTCGATGAGCAGCCGATCATCGCGCGCGCGATGATCGACGTCCTCGCGCAGCGTTGAGCCGCGGTATGGAACTTGCAAAACGCGTCGGCGAACGGCGGCAGCCAAGCCGCATCGGGACGAGGTGCCGAACGGAGCCGACGCGATGGCAGAACGTCAGGACATCGACATCGACGAGTTCGAGTCTCGGCTCGAGCGGCGCCGCGACGAGCTGCTCGATGACCTTCGCCGAGAGCTCGAGAAGCACGAGGATCAACGCTTCTCGGATCTGATTCAGCAAGCCGCCGATGCGGACGACCGCTCGGTCGCGGATCTTCTGATCGACCTCAATCTCTCCGAGATCAGTCGCGACGTGGACGAGCTGCGTGCGGTCGAATACGCGCTCGCGCGGATCCGAGCCGGGAGCTATGGCATCTGCCGTTCCTGCGGGGAGCCGATCGCCGAGGAGCGGCTGCGCGCCATCCCGGAGACTCCGCTCTGCATCGACTGTCAGACCCGCGCCGAAGAGGAACGCGATACGCGCACGCCTTCGCTGTGAGTGGTCCGAGCAGGCGCAGCAACGACGATTTCGCCTCGCAGCGTCATCACGCAATTTCGAAGCTCCGATTGAAGAAACCGGTTTGCAGCCGGTAGGTGTCGACACGGATTTTTCTCCCGCATCGCGTAGCGAAAAACGCGCTTTCCACGGGCACGATGCTTGCATTGAAGCGACCCGCAGTGAGTCGGCCTTGCGCCCGGCTGCACACGGAGGGGCATCGGCATGAGTTCGTCGCCTTGGGCCTGGAAGGCGCGGCGCGGCAACGTACGAGCGAAGTGACGTGTGCACGCGCATCGCAGTCGTCAGAGCTTTGCACGGCCTCGGAGACATGCTCTGTGCGGTGCCGGCGCTGATCGCATTGCGGCGCAAACATCCGAATGCGCACATCTCGCTGATCGGTTTACCTGCGTGCCTTTGGATGATCGAGCGGTTCGGCGCGCTGCTCGATTCACTCGTGCCTTTCCCGGGATTTCCCGGCATACCGGAGCAGCCCTATTCGCGCGAGGCGCTCGTGCGCTTCGTCGCGGCCGTGCGTGCGGCGCCGTTCGATCTCGCGATCCAGATGCACGGCAGCGGCACTGCGAGTAACGCGTTCACGACGATGCTCGGCGCCCGCGTTGCAGCGGGTCTCTACGACACGACGCGTCCGCGTCCAGCCGGGCGATTCTTTCCGTATCCGCAGCACGGATCAGAAGTTCGACGCTGCCTTTACCTCACGCGCGCGCTCGGCTGCTCTTCCGAGGATAACGACGTCGCGTTCCCCGTGCACGAGGAGGACCGCGCGGCGCTCTGCGAGCACCCGTTGCTCCGCGATCTCGTCGACGAGCCTTTCGTTTGCCTTCATGCCGGCGCGAGAGATCCTGCGCGCCGTTGGCCGACTGAACGCTTCGCAACCGTCGGCGATACGCTCGCGTCGAAAGGCTACCGCATCGTGCTGACCGGAACGGCCGCCGAGCGCGGCACGGCGCGCGCCGTTGCGAGAGCGATGCGGAGCCCCGCGGTGAACGCCTCAGGCGAAACCTCGCTCGGCGTGGCCGCCGCGCTTCTCGAGCGTGCGGCACTGCTCGTCACGAACGACACCGGGATCTCACATCTCGCCGCGGCCCTCGGCACGCCGAGCGTCGTCGTGTTCCTCGCGTCGGACCCGGAACGATGGGCTCCGCTCGACCGCGAGCGGCATCGGCCCGTCGTCGCGCGCAGCCTTGCGGCAGATCGGCCGCTCGTCGCGATGAGACGCTCGATCGGCGACGTGCCGCTCGCGCGGGAGGTGCTCGACGAAGCGTTCCACGTGATGACGGGGGCTCATGACGGGTAAACAGCGACAGGGCTCCGAAAAATGGCGCGACGTCGATGCCGTCGTCGCCGCCTATGCGGGCACCGACGCAGGACTCCCGGCGTACCTCTACGCGGCCGAAGCGCTTCGGCGGTCGCTCGACGCGCGTCTCTGGCTCCTTTGCCCGCACGACGCGCAGGCCGACTGGTGCAACGCCGAAGGCACACTCGTCTACCCGACGCCCGGCCGGAACGGGATCGACGACGGGGCAGCGATCGATGCGCAGCGCGCGATCGATTCGCTGGCGGCATGCCGGGCGCAGGCGGCGTTCGTGCTCGCCGAGCAGGGCGCCGCGCCGTACCTGCCCGCGTACCTGTGCTACCTCGCGGGTATTCCGTATCGCGCGGGCGCCGAGGCCGAGTTCGCGGGAGCGGTGCTGTTGCCGGCAGTGCGGTTGCCCGTGCTCTGCGACGACGTCGAGAGGCATCTCACGCTCCTCGCGGCAGTCGGCGTCGTGCCCGATGACCATCGAAGCCGCTCGGCGCGGCCGACGAAACGTAACCGGAGCGTCGAATGCGAGCACTGAACATCCTGACGTGGCACGTTCACGGCAATTACTTGTTCTATCTGTCGCGGGCGCCGCACCGTTTCTATCTTCCGGTCAAGGAAGGGCGGCCCGAGGGCTACGGCGGCAGACTGCCCGGGTTACCGTGGCCTGAGAACGTCATCGACGTGCCTGCCGACGACGTCGGCGGTCTCGATCTCGATCTGATCCTGTTCCAGTCACGCAAGAACTACGTCGAGGATCGCGCGATCCTCTCCGATGCCCAGAAGCGTCTGCCGCAGATCTATCTCGAGCACGACCCGCCGCGCGAGAGCCCGACGGACACGCGCCACCCGTTCGACGAGCCGGACGGCCTGCTCGTTCACGTGACCGCGTTCAACGCGCTGATGTGGGACAACGGCCGAACGCCGACCCGAATCGTCGAGCACGGTGTCAGCGTGCCGGACGACGCTCGTTATACGGGCGAGATCGAACGTGGTCTCGTGGTCGTGAACGGTCTGCCGACGCGCGGCCGGCGGCTTGGCGCGGACGTGCTCGAGGCGGTCCGCGCGAAGATCCCGATCGACGTCGTCGGGATCGGCTCCGAGGCGATCGGCGGGCTCGGCGAGATCGGTCATCACGAGCTGCCCTACGTGATGGCGCGCTACCGGTTCTTGTTCAATCCCATTCGGTACACGAGCCTCGGGCTCGCCGTCTGCGAAGCGATGAGCGTCGGCTTGCCGGTCGTCGCGCTCGCGACGACCGAGATGGCGACCGTCGTCGAGAACGGTGTGTCGGGCTACGTGGACACGCACGTCGACGCGCTCGTCGGGGGCATGCGTCGACTGCTCGACGATCGGAACGAAGCGGCGCGGCTCGGTGCCGGTGCACGGCGCACGGCGACGCGGCGCTTCGCTATGCGCCGCTTCGTGCGGGACTGGAACGCCGCCTTCGAGCACGCGGCGCAAAGAGGGCGCGCAGCGAGCGTCAATCCCGCGCAGGCAAGGAGGCAGTCCGTTCATGCTTAGAATCGCGATGATCAGCGACCACGCGTCGCCGCTCGCCGCGCTCGGCAGCGCCGATGCGGGCGGGCAGAACGTCTACGTCGCTCACCTGACGCGTTGCCTCGCGGATCGAGGTCTCAAGGTCGACGTCTTCACTCGCCGCGACTCGCCGGACCAGCCCGAGGTCGTCGCATGGCATCCGGGAGCACGGGTGATTCACGTGCCCGCCGGGCCGCCCGAGCCGATCCCGAAGGAGGAGTTGCTGCCGCACATGGACGCGTTCACGCGCTTCGTGCGGCGCGCATGCCGGCGGCGGCGTTACGATCTGCTGCACGCGAATTTCTGGATGTCCGGGCTCACGGCCGCCGACGTGAAGCGTGCGCTCGACATCCCGTTCGTGATCACGTTCCACGCGCTCGGGCGGATCCGCCGCGTCCATCAGGGCTCGGCCGACAGATTCCCGGATTGCCGGTTTCAGCTCGAGGAGCGGATCGCCTGCTCGGCGGACCGGATCATCGCCGAGTGCCCGCAGGACCGCGCGGATCTCTTGACCTACTACGCGGCCGATCCCGATCGGATCAGCGTGGTGCCGTGCGGTTTCGACCCCGACGAGCTCGCGCCGGTGCCGAAAACGCTTGCCCGCACGCGGCTCGGTCTGCCCCAGGACGTCTTCATCGTGCTGCAGCTCGGCCGGCTCGTACCGCGGAAGGGCATCGCGACCGCAATCGAGGGCTTTGCGCGCTTCGTGCGTTCGAGCGGCGTCGACGCGCGGCTCCTCATCGTCGGCGGCGACGGGCACGAGCCGAATCCCGAACGCACGCCGGAGATCGCTCGCCTGATGCGGATCGCCGCGGACGAGAGGATCGCCGACAAGGTTCTGTTCAGCGGCCGTCGCGATCGTCAAATGCTGCGCTACTACTTCAGCGCGGCCGACGTGTTCGTCACGCTGCCGTGGTACGAACCGTTCGGCATCACCCCGCTCGAGGCGATGGCGTGCGCCGTGCCCGTCATCGGCAGTCGAGTCGGCGGCGTCAAGTACACGGTCGTCGACGGGATGACCGGCTGCCTGATTCCGCCGGCCGACCCGGATGCGCTCGCGCGGTGCCTCGCGGCGCTCCACGAGAACCCGGCGCTGCGCGCGGCGATGGGACGCGCCGGGCGCGCGCGCGTGCTGCGTCACTTCACGTGGCGGGACGTCGCGCTCGCCGTCGAAGCGGTCTACGAGGACGTGCTGGCTCGGATGCTGAGCACGCCGCAGGTCAGCTACGGAAGCGGCGCCGCGCTTTCGGCCGGCGGCTCTCACGTCGGCGGAGCGGCATATCGTCAACAGGCGACGTCGAAGCCGCGGGGCGGCGATCCGTTGCCGCGCGCGCCGTCGTCCGACGCGCGTGACGCCGCCGTGCCCCGCGACGGCCGGGCCCCGATCACGAAGCTCAGCGTTCACCCGAGGAGGAAGCCCGAATGATCGTTCGTGACGCGGCGAAGGTCGACGACGACACCGTCGAGACGAAGCAGGGCGCGCTGAACGGCAAGGTCGTGCTCGTGACCGGCGGCGGCAGCGGGCTCGGCGCCGCGATCAGCCGCAACCTGTCCGAGGCCGGCGCCGCGGTGATCGTCTCCGATGTCGACGAGGACCGTGCGGCCGCAGGGGCCGACGCGCTTCGCGCCCTCGGCTTCGCCGCGTCGAGCCGAAAGCTCGACGTGAGCGACGAGCGCGACGCGCGCGACGCGATCGCGTCCGCGGTCGCAGAGCAGGGGCGGTTAGACGTGGTCATCAACAACGCAGGGATCGACGTCACGAAGTCCGTGCTCGATCTGTCCGTCGACGAATGGGACCGCGTGCTCGCCGTGAACCTGCGCGGGCCCTTCGTGATTTCGAAGCTCGCGTTCGACGCGATGCGGCGACAGGGGCAGGGCGGCCACATCGTGAACATCGTGTCGACGGCCGCACGGCGCGCGTGGGCGAACGCGGCCGCGTATCACGCGAGCAAGTGGGGCCTGCTCGGACTGAGCCACGCGCTGCACGTCGAGGGACGCGAGCATCGGATCAAGGTGACCGCGCTGATCGCGGGCGGCATGCGCACGCCGTTCCTGCTCGATCGCTTCCCCGGAATCGACGAGAGCGTGCTGCAGGACCCGGCGAGCGTCGCCGCGGCCGTCCGCTTCGTGCTGACGCAGCCCGCGGGCACCGTGATCCCGGAGCTGATGGTCCTCCCCGAGCGCGAGACGTCGTGGCCTTGACCGAGCGAGCGTCGCCGAAGCGTGCGGTGTTCGTCGACAAGGACGGTACGTTGATCGAGAACATCCCGTACAACGTCGACGTCGCACGGATAAGATTCGCGCCCGGCGCCGAGCGCGCCGTGCCGCGGCTTGCGGCCGCGGGCTTTGCGATCGCGATCGTGTCGAATCAGGCCGGTGTCGCGCGCGGGATGTTCGACGAGGCGGCGGTCGCGGCCGTCGGCCAGGCGCTCACGGACCGCCTGGCCGCGCTCGGCGTCGGGCTCGCCGGCTTCTATTACTGTCCGCACGATCCTCACGGGGCGGTCGCACGTTATCGACGGGTTTGCGACTGCCGTAAGCCGGCGCCGGGGCTCATCGTCCGTGCCGCGCGCGAGCTCGGGGTCGATCTCTCCGCGTCCTGGCTGATCGGCGACATCCTCGACGACATCGAGGCGGGCCGCCGCGCGGGCTGCCGCACGATCCTGATCGATGCGGGCAACGAGACCGAGTGGCGGATGTCGCGGGCACGTCTTCCGCACCACGTCGCCGCCGATCTCGATGAAGCGGCGGAGGTGATCGTCGCACTCGACGCGACGGGGCCGGCCGGCGGAAGCGAGCAGCGCACCGCCGCGCAAGCGAACGGCAGCTGACCGATGAGCGCGAAGCCGCACGACGACGCGAGGATTCGGGACTGGGCCGCTGTCCGGCGGCTCCTCGCGGTGCGGCTCGACGCGATGGGCGATGTGCTGATGACGACGCCGGCGCTTCATGCGGCGAAAGCGGCGTGCCCCGAGCGGCACATCACACTGCTCACGTCGTCCGGCGGCGCGGACGCGGCGCGCCTCGCGCCCGACGTCGACGACGTGATCGTCTACGACGCGCCGTGGGTCAAGGCGACAGAGACTCGGGCGGATGCGGGACTCGACCGGCGGATGATCCGCCGGCTCGCCGCGGGCCGCTTCGATGCCGCCGTGATCTTCACGGTGTACAGCCAGAATCCGCTGCCGGCCGCGATGCTCTGCTATCTCGCGGACATTCCCCGCCGGCTCGCGCATTGCCGCGAGAACCCGTATCAGCTCCTCACCGACTGGATTCCCGAGCGCGAGCCCGACCGGGGCGTGCGTCACGAGGTCGA
>Ga0079224_100006051_pt1 | contig 15976 bp, 17 predicted proteins | sample Stecom2015_FD_80414 | JGI IMG/M metagenome (GOLD analysis project Ga0079224, IMG submission 80414) | Agricultural soil microbial communities from Utah to study Nitrogen management - Steer compost 2015 | ecosystem: Environmental > Terrestrial > Soil > Agricultural land | place: USA: Utah...
ATCCGTGCCACTACTGTTGTTTTTTTGCGTAAGATTCCTTTTAGCGTTAGTATCTTTAATTTCCTCCTTTCTTTTATTGGGTTTCTCTTTTTGTTGAATTTCTTCGGTGGTGTCCTGCCGTGTAGGAACTTCTTTTTCTTCTTGTTCGGGAGTTACAGGTTCACTGATCTTATCCCGTAACCTGTCGGCTAAGGATTTCATTGTTGACATTTTGAAAGGAGTTAAGATGTTATTGCATCGAACAACGGTTCTACTATCGGCATAAGCTCTGACGGTAGATCGCGAGTAGTCAGCCGTTGTAAAGCAACCTTATGTGGTATATGAGGTGTGATTACTCCATATTGAGAAAAGTGTTCATCTACAGCTGATTTAAGGTCATACTTGACCGACATCTTCATTAGATTAGGAATAAAGACCTTTTTTGCCGTGGGATTTAGCTCATTTGCAATCTTTGCAAAGAGATTCGTGGATTGAAACGTGAGTTTGTCATAATGGAATGGGATCACGATAACGTCAGCCGCTTCAATGACAGGAATAAGGTGATCATCATCGATCTTGCCGGGCAAATCGATAATGATATTTTGATCAGGTTCAGAAAAAAGAACCTCGTAAACGAGGGGAAATTTTTCAAGGTCAACATCGACTACCTGATACGGTTCAGGGTTTTCCAGTGGCTTCGCGTCTTCATAACGAGACAATAAAGATTTTTGATAATCCATATCCAGTACAGTTACCATTTCTTTTTTCGCCAGCGATAGATAATTGGCATATAGCATAGCAAGAGTACTCTTGCCTGCGCCGCCCTTTTGGTTTCCAAATATTATTACCATGATTTTTGATTTTGATGTGCATAAAAAAAGCCGAGACACATAGTGACACGGCTATTAAACTTTCCGGCTAAAGCCAGTAAGAAGTCAATATTTCGTTTATTCTGATTTATCAGGTTTGTTTAAAATATCTTTTTTGTCAGATCCTTTATGTCTAATTTTAGGTTTGCTTGACTTCTTATATTCGATATTATTATAAACCGTGTCAAAAATGACTTTCTCTTCTTTTTGGATATATTTTTTCCGCTTCATGATACTACCTTTTTATTGATGTAACCGCACTTTCTTTATAGACAGAATTTGTGCCATAGATTTCCTGTACCTCCCTAAGCAAATCATTGTCTGCATAAGACTTATAGGCCTCTTTCACCGCAATAGAATTAGAATTGAATTGAATATAGTCTAAGAGAGGAACTCCAAAACTATCTAGTTTTTTTTGTATTGTTTTGATGTCCCCGACCTCTCTATTACCATATCCTATAACAGAGACGCCGTTTGGTACGGATGTTAAGGCTTTTGCTATGGATTTAAGGTTAAACTCTTCAACAAGGAAATTTGCAACTACTGTATTATTGGTTGCCAGCACAAAAACACCAAACTTAGAATTTGCCGAAAACCTTTTTTGTTGAATAAGTGTAAACGCATCCTTACTATTGGTTACTTTTCCAATAGGTTCTCTAAGGATATCCATATCATGGAGAGTTACCGCTCTATGAATAAAGTCCATATTATCCATTTCTCGAGGATAATTCATAAATCTAGATTCATTATCGAGCAATACATATTCTTTTTTATACGTATTAATGATTAAGTGATTTACGTTGATATTCAAAAATCTGAATCCATCGACAATGTTTTCGGTAAGAGAAATATCAGCTTTGGACGGTTTCAGATTACCCGACGGGTGGTTATGAACCAAGTACAAGTCTTTAGTATTATGAAACGAGGCAACTGCGTGAATATTCAGTTTATCAACTACTACTGAATCTCGGTTTCCTGTAGCGATGTACTGTATCAGTGGATCACCATTTTTATTTACGTGAACAACAAAAAAATGCTCAGCGGATTTACTTTCCAAAACAGCCATTAAGTTAGCTACATCCTTATGGCTTTCAATTTTGTTTCTTCCGATAAAACTAAACTGCAAATAATCCTTAACTACTGGCTGTACGGTTGTACCGGTATCACCATCATAAGGTTTCAACTTGTAGTTATTGTAATTACTTTGTGATCTGTAAAAAAAATCTTCCTTGACACCATCAAAATTAAGTTTTAACTGCTTCATTATTTTCGGACATTTAATTTTCACCTACCTCTTTTTCTTTTTCTTACGTTTACTAGGATCTTGTTCTTTTTCCGGATTGATACCTGCGGCAATGTTGGCTAAACCTCCTAGTGGATTTAAAGCGCCGATATCCGCGAATGAAATTTGTTCATTAATATCATGTTCATGATCTAACGATTGAATTTCCTCGGGAGAAAGCACTTCCTCGGCATCAAGAATTGTTTTAGCACCATTGTCCAAAACGTACCATTTTCCATCATCCTTAATCATTTCCATATCTATATTCGATATCGTTGAGATATCATTCTTTCTTAGATATAGAGTCAAAAGGTCTTTGTAGTAAGATATTTCCGCAGTCGAAATTTTCCTATCTGACATAGGAATTTGATAAGCCGGCACTTTAAACTTCCTTGCCAAGATTTTTACGTGGCTCAAAGATTCTATGTTATAGTCTTTTAAATTTAATAGCTGCTTTTCAAGATAAGTTAATCTCACTTTATGATCCGGAGACTTAGTAAGTTCCGGCAACTTCATTATCCCTCCACCTTTGAAAACAGATTTCGTTTTATGATCGATTATAGTGTAGCCATAAGGAGGCTTATCGTCTTTAAAATGGAAAACGAATTGCAAGCCAAACCTTTCCCTTAGAAATTCTGTGAAATCAGATTTATATCCAATTGTTTTTCCATCCCTGCCGCCTGATAACTTTTGATGTACAGGTAGCAATGCAGCTCCATAATCAGGTAGATATTTAGAAAAGATTGCCTTTAATTGCCTCTTTCTTTGATCATCCTCTTTATTGCTTTCAATTTTGGAAATTAAATCGGTTAAGCAGTAAGAATGAACATGCTGATCAGACCTGAATACATTAAGTTTTCCATCAACTTCGGAAAGGGTGTGACCTGTTACTTCGTATAGCAATTTGAGTTGGGCCAACGTAGTCACATTATATTTCAAAAAATCTTCCTTTTGTAATTTCTTATCCACCCCATATTTCTCTTTCACAATCTGATTAATGAATTTGACGGCTCTAACATTTTCAAGAGAGTCGGAAATAGATTTTCCTGTTTGGGCATTAACACGAGAAGAGACTATATGTACATGATTATTCTTGGTGTCGCTATGGAAAACAATTATGTAAGGATTATTACCGTACCCCATTCTCTTTATCCATTCGTGCGCCGCTTCTGTTAGCTGATGTTTATCATATTCTCTGCCCCTAGCCGTGATTGTAGCATGAAATTGCACCTTTTCCTTTTTTGGATTCAATTTGGAAACACTTAGTAAATAAGCCTTAACGTCCTCTGGTCGAACTAAACTGTCATTTTGAATTTCACCGAAATTTCTTAAAGCCATCAATTCGCCTTTTCCGGTTTCCATCTTATTCGTATTGTATCTGACACCTCCAAAACTCTTCGAAGATTCAGATGCATTACCTTTTTTATTGTCGAGAATGATTGCATTCATTTGATAGAATTGTGATAAGTAATTGATCGATTTTTGGGATTATAAATCATCAGCCAATTCAATATCTACTGTTTTAGCAATAGATTCGAAATTTATTGTCTTTGAAATCAAATCACGTAGTACTTCCATAATTATTAATCCTTTTGTTACAAAGACTTATTTTTCTCTTTCATTTCTATGTCTTCTAGTCTCTGTGGAGACTTTCCAAGATAGCCTCGACTTCTCATACTTTTATTTGGTTAACTCCCTCCTAATGCTGCGAAGCAAAACCCTGATATCATCGTACTTTTTAGTATAATCAAGTAAGACCAAGTCCAGCCTGTCGATTAGAGATTTATCAAGTTTTCCGATTTTACTCAATGAATTTGCATGCTTCGCAAGTTGATTGATATTGTTTCCTGTACGACTAAATTCTGTTCCTACGGCATTAAGTTCGTCGATAAGTGCGTTATAATTGTAAACAATCTTGTTGTTCAAAGCACGTTTCAGAAGATAATCTGTAACACTTAAGCCAGAATCTTTTGCAGTCTTTTTAATTTTTTCATATTGTTCAATCGAACATCTAATGTTGATTTGAGTTGCCTGCTTTTCGTTATTTGGCAACTTCGGTCTACCACCACGATGTTTCCGTTTATCCTGATTTTCCATAATTATATGATTGAGTTGCGAGATCATTATACCCCCAAACGCGATCGTTTGGCAGGAGTTTTTGTATAGACAAAAACACATCCTGCACAGAAAAAAAGGAAGTTGATTTTTAACATCATTTTGGTTTCTCGCTTACGAAATAAAAAGCGTGGGGGAGGAAATGAGAAAACTTCTTAATTAAGCTCCTTAAACAACTAACAAAACGTCGATAATTTATTTTACATGGTTACATGGTTGCATGGTTACATGGTTGCATGGTTGCATGGTTGCATGGTTACATGGTTGCATGGTTGCATGGTTGCATGGTTACCTACCGTAACTCAAACTTTTTTTTTGCATGTCGTCCATTACCTTTTCATTATAATCCCCAAATCCGTTATATAGGTTTCGACGATCAATTAATGTAGGAAAACTCTCTTTAAATAACTGTGTGAACTTATCACCACCTTGCCCATTATCGAGAAAAAGATTTATTTCCTTGGGTTGATCAACTTTTATCTTCTCGATTGCTTTTTTTGACAATGAAAGCGTGTTAAGAACGACATTCGTGTCGCTCATGGTAACCGCTTTTTCTTTAAGAGCAGACAGGAAATTTGTCATTCCCTCAAAAACGTTAGTACGTCCACTTTTTCCCTCCATATACAGCATATCTTTTTGGTTGATGCAAATTTTTGCATATTTAGACCGCACATCATAACCTCCCGAATCATTTTTCCATCCAGCTCCAAAATATCTCTTTCTATTTCCTTGGTCATTTATGTGGTCATAATAGACTTCTACTACCCGTTGAGACTTGATAGCTTCTTCCAAAACCCCACGCGACTCCAAATAAGCCGATATAGCGAAGTTATTTCCCAATGGCTTAACTCGGACTATGTCGTGAAGCTTTCGTTGCTCACGTTGTTCTAAATCATTTCTTGACGGTATTTTTTCAAGCGGAACATTGTCATAGAGCTGGTTGATTCTATTAACTGTAAACTCGACGTCATTTGTGTTGTAGATTTTCATGGCCAAGTCGATGATCTTGCCACCAATTCCCTCACCATGATCGTACCACATTCCTTTTTTATCATTCACAACGAGCGACGGATCACCATCGATTCGATATGGTGCTTTATATGCTAATTGTCCGCCAGTTTGACGAACAGGTTTAAAACCCTCACGGGCAAGGAAGTCGGATATTAGAATACTATCCTTGATAGTTGCTATATTCATATTTTTTGCCTTTCTCTTTTTCGAAAGCCACAACAAATAAAAGATGTCGCGGAGCGACACCATATTTTTATTAGGCGACTTACATTGTAAATTCTATTTTTTAAAAACTTTGCTTTCCAGTATATATAAGGTTATATCTTTCTTTATATAGTATATATATCCTCGGAATACCCGACAGTGATATGTGATTACAGGCAAATAGAGCTGTTTGGTTTTTTAAATTGTATCGAAATACCCGACAGCATCGAAATACCCGACAGCATTATCGAAATACCCGACAGCATTATCGAAACACCCGACAGCAATATCGAAATACCCGACAGCAATATCGAAACACCCGACAGCATTATCGAAATACCCGACAGCATTATCGAAATACCCGACAGCAAACTATATTTCCGAAAACCCGCGCATATATAAATTAATAGCTTGACTATCACTTAGATTTATTCGAAAATGTTTGGTGTAAGCCTTTTTCAATATAGTTACCTTATCTTTGGAATCAGCCCCTTTAGTGGTTAACCAAGCTTGGAAAGGCTCTTTATCATTATGTTGGAGGCCTTTGTACCTAGAATTGTAAAACAATCTTAGATCGTCGAGTAAGCTGAAATAGAAATTGTGTTCTTTTATAAATGAACTCTTAGAATAAACTGGTAGAAACGTTAGTTCAACGTGATATTGGTAACCTTTATTTCCTGAAACAAACCTGTATTCGAATGGAAATTTAGCCTTGTCTCTAATACTCTTTAGAACAGCATCAACAGCCTCCTTTTGATGGAACGTCTTTTGATTTTCGACATTTAAGTAACCAACAATCGCCGATATAGGGATTATGGTAACATTATTTTCTTTAGAAAGCATTATATGCCTAAGAACCGATAAATACACAACTATCGCTTGTCGTCGTTCACGACCTCGACCTTTTCCAGCAAGCTTGTAAGCTTCCGTGTCGATAGTATAATATCTTTTGATAAATCCATCCAAAAGTTCCGGACTTAGTCGTACTTCATAACGTTTAAGCTCATTTGATTTTCGATCAAAGTTCAACTTCACATCATGTATTATCCTGATTGACTCGATTTTGATCTCTCGATCATTTTCTCTTGTAGTGTAAACATTATTAAATAAAAGGTTGGTTTTCATAAGCTGGATCAAGAGATGCTTGAAAACCGTTTCAAACCTATAACCCTCTATAACATGAATATATGGCTTACGTAATTTTAGGTAGTCATCAGGAAGTTTTTGTGCTAAATCGCCACGATGCCGTCCGGTCGCCTGACAAAACTCCTGTAAAGTGAAGCGAGTATATCCGAATAGGTCAAATTTGATTCGTTGCGAAATAAAAACGATAAAGTCTAAAGCTAAACCGGCATAATCATCAAAACTAACTCGGATATCGGAAAGATTTTCTGCAATTGCTCGGTCTAGTCTTCCGAGTTGAGTAATATTTACCATATCTTTGCATTAAATTATTGAGAATAGTGCTGACAGTTGGTTTCGAGCCTAGACACATAAATGTCTACTGCCAGCTATAAATTTTACTTTTTAACTGATATTCATCGGGGTTACCACGTCCGTCAGTACAGACGGGATTTGACAACGGTTTCACGAACGGTCGTCGCATCTTCCAGCAGCTCAACCCTAAACCGTAACCATTGAGGTTACCGGATAGGGGAACACCGCTACTCCTAATTCGTCATTAGGAAGCGCTTCACCCCCGTATTTCAAAGAACTATAGATTTGGTTTCCATCGCGGATACCTTTCGCGAATAAACTTCAAGTCTTCGCTATATTGTTTTTCTAGCTCCTTAAGCTGTTTTTCCTTAATAGCCTGAACCGATTTTAAAAAATGGATATTAGGTTTTTGGAATTTTTGGCTTCGGGATTTTTTTTCTATTTTTGTTAATGCCTCTGATTTCAGGTTCTGATTTTCAGCGGCTATAGTGTCATATTCAGATTGCAGATATGCGATCTGTTTTGATAATTCCATTATGACGCTATTTATAGACATCAACTTAATTCTATGAGTGTTGAATAGTTTTACGTCTAGCGACCTCTGTTTCAAAATCAAGTCCAGTTACTACAAAAAGGATTTCCCTTGCGGCCTGAACGATTTCAGCATTTTGCTCCTGCGGATATCTTTCCAGTTCGTAGATAACTTTCCAACGAGGCATTTTTGTTCGGAAAACGATCATTGCAATCATTCCTTTAATCATATTGTGACGGAGAAATTCCAATTCTTCTCGTCCAGCTTGCTTGTAGTGTTTAGATTTAATGTGCATATTTGAGTAATCATAAATGAACAACACAAATGTAGAATGTTTTCCTTACAAAAACAAAATTTTTGAAAGGAAAAAATTACAAAAATGAATACGAGTGACATAACCAACAGGTTTATAGAGTTTTACGAATACTGTATAAACAACAAATTAGTACGATCAACCGCACAGTTTGCCAAGAATATAGGCATGACTAGGGGTGGTCTTGCTGAAATTTTGAAAGGAAAGAATGATGTAGGCCTGAAAACTGTAATGAATACATTACAACACTACAAAACTCTTAATCGTTATTGGTTAGTCTTTGGTGAACAGGAAATGTTAAAAACAACTCCAATTGAACAAAACTCTTTAAAAGAAAAAAATGATCTTAATAGCTCGGTTATAATTGAACTTCTAACATCCGAAATTGACAGGTTAAGAAAGGAGTTGCAAAGTAGAAATGAAAAAAGTGCGGGTTAAATTATATTGATAAACTATTATTTATTTACAGGAATGTTTTTCGCTATTGCTTTTCTAGGGTGTAAATCGTCAGCGAAAAGTGGACATATTTATGGTAGAAACAGATAGATTATTAAATATATAAACATGTATTATTACATATCTTCATCATCAAAAAATGATAAAAAAGGACCATTTTCACTAAGTGAATTATTAAATGAAAATGGGAGCTTCATTTGCTGACTATGGCTTGACATTACACAAATCAAATAATAATGTCAACAAGGTTACTTTACATATGCACGACAGAAATATTGCTATTGTATATGAAAAAGCGGAAAACAGAAAGCAGTCCGAAACTCTAAATCAATATTCAGACTTTGACAACTTTAAAAGCTTTACACATAAGTGGAATACAAGTATGCCAATGAACGAGAAAATGATGATAGCAATGCAAAGTGACAATATAAATAATCAAGGTGCAAACGCATACGAAAACGGGGATTTGCAAGGTGCTATCAGATATTTTGAACAAGCTTTGAAACTGATGCCAAACAATGACGATGCTTTAAAAAACTTGAAATTGTGTTACTCAAAAATTGGCAACCAAGAGAAAGTAAATGAAATGGTTAAGAAATTAAACTATCTCGACTGAGAAAAGAACGAACCGCTAACAATATTAAAAGACAGCAGAACCAACAAATAGAGAATGACAACAATTTCAAGATGGGTAGTTCCGAGTTATTTTACGGAAGAAAAACATAAAACAGACGAGTTGATTTTCGACTTGACTGACCACTTGAAACTTATGCTGAAAAATGAAGTTTGGAATAGAAAATTTGATTACGGTTTTAGCACAGGACTAAAAAACATTAATCAAACAGAGATAAAAAGTGCGATAATAAAAGTTTATCCTCGATTTATTTCGGGATATGTTAATGAAAAACGAATCCCAGAAATAATTGAAAAAGTTTGTGGAAAAATCGCGACTCATTTAAAAGTTAAGAGCTACAAAGAATGGTCTCATCAAATTGGTTGTTCAATAATTGAAATTGAATATAATACCAAAACCAAAAATATCCCTTCAAAGAAAGATTTGACTGATGATTACATTCCGCATTATGAAATGGAATTCATTGAGAAGTATCATCAACAATTAGCAGTTCTCAAAGAATTGGCTTCTTTTTTTCTTGCTGTTCTTCATTTAAGTTTTCCAACTCAATCAATTATGATGCGGAATGACACACCACTAAATGACGGATTTTTTCAAATAAAATCAGGTAGTAAAAGTTATGCAACAAAGGTAGTTTCTAATGCCTTCATGCACGAAATACTTATTGAAACAAGTAAAAAATCGAATATTGATATAAATCTAAAAGGACTTGCATCTGTATGGCATTATGATTTATGGCCATTAAAGAGATACCTCAATGCTGTTGAATCAGACCAAATTTCAATGGACAATTTACTGGATTTGATTTACGCCCTTGAAGGTTTATTTGAAAAGAACACGTCCTCTGACTTTGTAAAATCAATGTGCATACTAAGTTTATGCAAGACAAGGAAAGATGCACGAAAAATGAAAAGCTTATTAGATGTCGCTTATCGAATAAGAAATGACATTGCTCACGGAGAACGTTCATACGACCCTTATGATTATGTAAAACTTGATGGAAAAGAGACACTCGCTCAAATGATTTATTGGGAAATGAAAACCATTGTTGCAGTAATGATGATTAAAGGTATTTCCAAACTTCTGAATAATCCAGAAATGCGAAACTTAAGATTTAATACTGACGACTTTATTAATTTGACCTTTGAGAAATGATAAGAAATACTGGTGCTAACACGGGTAACTGTTGCACAACTCCTTCTAAAAGCTAAAAATTAAAAATATTCGACCTCGTTTAAGCCTTTCTCATCGCGGCTTGTTCTTTTAGTAGGATTTGTAAATTGATAATTTGACAAGCTTATATCCACTAATTTCAAGGCTGATAATTGCATTTTTGGTGAACATAAGTAAGCCTTGCATTACGGTCATACTTTGGGCTATTATTATTGATCGTTTGTGGATAAATTTCAGATACTTTTTTAGATTATAGCATAGTGCGGCCATCATAACATGTTTGTTCGCCTGCGCCATACCTCGACTGTTGATACGTTTCATATTGTGGTGGTTGATCAGTGTGCCCAAGACCGGTTCTACCGTACTGCTACGACGCTTTACTAATCGGCGATGATAAGCCTTGTTTGCGGTCAGCTTATGATGCATGCGGTCATACAACGGTTTATGGATACTTTCGTCCAACTTCTTGAATTTGCTAACCTTACCACAACACTGTTCCCGTAAGGGACAATGTTTGCACTCGCTCTCACTACTCCGGTACGTCTTCTTGCTGTATCCCTTGCTATCCCTTCTTATTCCTTTAAATGGTAGAAACGCTTTATTACCTCCCGCTTGAATGCATTCATAACGGTCTTGATCCGCATTGAAAACAAAACCTTTACGTTCGGGTTTGTACTGTCCGAAATTGGGTATCCATGCGTCGATATGATGATCCTCGCAATATTGTAAACTCTCTCCACTGCTGTAACCTGCATCCGCAATAACTTCTTCTAAACTGATGTCGTTTTGTTTCAGATTAACGATTGTTTGGTTCATAATATCACTGAATATAGCACTATCCTTACTCCCTGCTGTGCTCGCACAAGCGCCTGTAATCACGTGATGAGCATCGTCTACTGCTAATTGGCCTGCATAATTCAGTTGTCTTGGCTTACCCGGTTTGGTCGAAATCTTAGCATCAGAATCTGTCGCGCTGTAATGCGTATGGTTGCTCAGAAACTTTGGACGTAGCTCCTCACCATCTTCATCCAATTGTACTCTCTTTACATGGCCTGGCATACCTTTGTAAGCTTCCTTCTGCCAAGCATGATGCTGCGCTACTTCCTTCTCCTTCTGTGCGCTTACTTGATATTCAGAATGTATATTAAATTCATCTGTGTAGCTCTTAACATCAGCTACTATCTCTTTTTCCAACAGACTATCCATACTCGCATTGGCTTTGATAAATGCACTGTCCACACATTGTCGCTTACCTCGAACCATACCTTTGGCTACACATTTGCGCAAGATCTCTTGAAATAAGCTCAAAAAAACTTCTTCACCATACAATTGGCGGGTGCGAGAGATCGTACTGTGCCATGGCAAATCCTCATCCAAATCATATCCCAAAAACAAACGAATACTCAAACTATCTGCACAGAAGCGCAATAATGCTCTGTCGCTGTTGATATTATTTAAATAACCAACCAGTAATATCTTGAAGAAAACAACAGGATCAATGCTCTCTTGGCCTTCTCTGCCGTAATACTTTTTGGTAGCACCATACAGATAGTAAAGGTCTAATTCTGATAGTAACAAACGATAGAAATTGTCCTTAGGAACCAAACTTTCTAAACTCGTCTGGTAAAATAATTGCGGAATGAAATTTTTACGCCCTTGCATACTGTAAGTTAATAAAATTTCACTAAATTACAGTTGTGCAACATGCACACGGGTTTTGCGTCAGTGTAAAAAGCCAACGCTCGGTCAAGCACATTTGGCTTTTGCCATCGCTAAAAGCCAACCCTGAAAAACCAAAAGAGCTTGCCCTTTCCCACCGCACCTGAACAGAAAATTTACATTATATACATAGTTTTTTGAGATATTTAAATTAAACTCACTAAATTAACGGCTGAAAAATAACGTCTGACAATGAACAGAATTAAGGAAGTGTTGGAACAGAAAGGAATTAAACAGACTTGGTTGGCTGAAAAACTTGGGAAAAGCTACAATATGGTAAATGCTTATGCTCAAAACCGACAGCAACCACGCTTGGAAACCTTAATGGAGATAGCGGAGATTTTGGACATTGACGTGAAAGAATTGATAATATCAAATAAAGAAAAATAGATGCCAGTAGACTTTTCAAAAATATTAGTAGTTGGTGTTTCTTCGAGAGCACTTTTCAATCTCGAAGAAGAAGAACAAATCTTTAGAGACAAAAATATTCGTGGATTTCGGGAATACCAATTGGCTAATGAAGACAAACTACTTGAAAAAGGAACTGCATTCCCATTGGTTGAAGCATTACTAAAACTAAATATACACGTTGATAAGAAAAGCCCAATCGTAGAAGTTGTAGTAATGTCAAGAAACAGCCCCGAAACAGGAGTAAGAGTTTTAAAAGCAATTGAACACTATAAACTTCCAATAACAAGATGGGCGTTTTCAGGTGGTGAACCACTTGCCCCTTTCATTGATGCTTTTGATATTGACTTATTTCTTTCTCGTGACGAAAGTGACGTTCAGAAAATTGCTGACACAGCAAACTGTGCAACTGCCTTAATTTACGACCCACCACAAAATTTTGAACCTGAAACGGACAGAGTGAAATTTGCTTTTGATGCAGATGCAGTTGTGTTTTCAGAAGAATCTGAAATCATTTATAAAACCAAAGATATTGACGCATTCCATAAGCACGAAAAGGAAAATGAAGATGTTCCTTTGAATGATGGACCTTTTGCAGTACTACTAAGAAAACTATCCGATATTCAAGACTTTCTGCCAGTTGAAAAGGAACTTTCACCTTTGCGTATTGCGATAGTTACAGCTCGAAATGCACCAAGCCATATGCGTGTAATCAAAACGCTAAGACATTGGAATGTTTATGTTGATGAAGCCTATTTTATGGGGGGACTGCCAAAAGAAAAAGTATTAGAAGCCTTCGGTGCTCATATCTTTTTTGACGACCAACATACTCACCTAAGTGATTCAAGTAAAAAGATTCCTTGCGGACGAGTATTGTATAAAACCAATTCCATTCTCAAAAATTATGAGAAGGAAATTATTGTAGAACCGAAGAAAATAAAAGAAAACTAATATGCCAACACTCAATTGGATAGGAAAAGATAAAGTGGTTAGCCACCACCAAGATGTACCATACAGAGTTTTGGAACACAAATATGGATTTACAGCCGACAAAGGAGAACAAACCGAAACCACCAACAGCGGAAACAAAATCATACACGGAGACAACCTTGAAGCCTTAAAAAGTTTGTTGCCCGAATACGAAGGAAAAGTAAAGTGCATCTACATTGACCCACCTTACAACACAGGAAACGAAAGTTGGGTATATAACGACAATGTAAACCACCCGAAAATTAAAAAATGGTTGGGCGAAGTGGTAGGTAAAGATGGCGAAGATTTAACACGACACGACAAATGGTTGTGTATGATGTATCCACGATTAAAGTTACTACATAAACTTCTGGCTGATAATGGGGCGATTTTTATTTCTATTGATGATAATGAACAAGCTAATTTGAAATTGATGTGTGATGAGATTTTTGGAATTTCTAACCATATTTCAAACTTCATTTGGCAAAAAAGAAAAGGAGGCGGGAATGATTCATTCTTCATAGCAAATGACCACGAGTATATTGTTTGTTACGTAAAGAGTAAAAAAAATCAAACTGAAAAGTGGAGAGTACCTTATGAAGAAGATTATTTGAAAAGATATAATAAAGAAGATGAAAATGGACGGTTCTATTGGGATACATTGTCAAGACCAGGACTAAACAATCCGATTGTTTATGATGTGGAATGTCCCGATGGCACAATAATCAAAGATGGTACTTGGCAAGTTTCAGTTAACACCTTCGAAAAATTGCAAAAATCAGGTGAAATAGATTTTATACGAAACAAGAACGATGGTTGGACTGTAGTTAGGAAGGTTAGGATTCCTGCAGGAAAAGTTTTTCGTTCCATTTTGAACTCTGTTTCAAACAAGGATGCTGCCGATGAAATGGAATCAATTTTGTCAAGTAAAAAAGCATTTTCAACTCCAAAGCCCGAACACTTAATAAAGAGCATAGTTAGCCTGTCGTCAGATAAAAACTCCATCATCCTCGACTCTTTTGCAGGCTCAGGCACCACTGCTCACGCAGTTTTAAACCTAAATAAACAAGACGGTGGCAATAGAAAGTTCATTTTGGTTGAAATGGAAGATTATGCCAATGATATTACTGCCGAACGTGTAAAACGAGTTGCCAAAGGATATGGCACAGGAGCAAAAGCAGTAGAAGGCACGGGCGGAGCATTTGACTTTTACGAACTTGGTTTGCCACTTTTTGACGACAACCAAAACTTAAACGAGCAAGTGGGCTTGGCGAAAATTAGAGAATACATTTGGTTTTCAGAAACCCGAACTGCTTTTAGTGAGCCAAACAAGGAACCTTATTTTTTAGGAAAAAAAGACGAATCGGCTTATTATTTCATTTACGAGAAAGACCGATTAACCACCTTAGATTATGACGCTTTAGAACTCATAAAAACCAAAGGTGAGCAATATGTTATCTATGCCGACAATTGCTTGTTACCAAAGGATTTTATGGCAAAGAAGAATATTATATTTAAAAAAATACCGAGAGATATTACAAGATTTTAAGTTATGGAATTAAAAAGTTATCAGCGAAAAGTAATTGAGAATCTTGAAGAATATTTGGGTTATGTTCAAGAGCATAAAAGCTTGGCAAAAGCATTTAACCAATATTGGGAAGACAAAATCGGTCCTTACAATCCATTGGATGGTACAGGTATGGAACCCTACAAAAACAACATTCCGAATGCAGCACACGTTTGTGTGAAAGTGCCAACGGCAGGTGGTAAAACTTTTATTGCTGTTAATGCTTTGCATAGCATTTTTTCAGCTTACGATTCTGCAAAACCAAAAGCAGTTATTTGGTTAGTGCCTTGGAGTAATTTATTACAACAAACGGTAAACACACTTTCGAATCCTGAACATCCATATCGTCAAAAACTCAATTCGCTTTTTAACAACCGAGTAGAAATTTATCAAAAAGATGATTTGTTGCAAGGTTCAAACTTCAACCCAACCGTTGTAAAAGACCAGTTGAGCATTTTTGTAATGAGTTTTGCCAGTTTAAGGGCAAACAACAAAGAAGATAGAAAGGTATTTCAGGAAAACGGACAGTTAGAAGCCTTTGTATCGCAATACAAAAACAGCGAACATATTTTGAGCGGTGTGGACGATACGGCACTAATTAATGTGTTGCGTTATCTCAATCCTGTTTTGATAGTGGACGAAAGCCACAACGCAGAAAGTGATTTAAGTGTGGATATGCTTAAAAACTTAAATCCGTCTTTCATTCTTGATTTAACAGCAACACCAAAGGACAATAGTAATATTGTAAGTCTTGTTCCAGCCATTGAATTGAAAAAGGAACATATGGTAAAACTTCCTGTAATCGTTTACAACAACCACGATAAAACGGAAGTCATCAATAATGCTTTGCATTTACAACGCAAATTGGAAAATCTTGAAAAAAAGCAAGAAGCCGAAGGTGGTAAATACATCAGACCCATTGTGTTGTTTCAAGCACAACCAAAAACCAAAGACGACAACACCACTTTTGAAAAACTGAAAGAACAATTGTTAGGTTTAGGAATTCCCGAAAGTCATATCAAAATAAAAACAGCCAATATTGACGAATTAAAAGGTATTGACTTGATGAGCAAGGAATGTGAAGTTCGTTACATCATTACCATCAACGCACTGAAAGAAGGTTGGGATTGTCCGTTTGCATACATTTTGGCATCATTAGCCGACAAATCAAGTTCGGTAGATGTTGAGCAAATTTTGGGTCGTGTTTTACGTCAACCTTATGTACAGAAACACAAATCATTTCAATTAAATCTTTCTTATGTACTTACTGCATCTGCCAAGTTCAATGAAACTTTACAGAGCATTGTA
>Ga0079224_100006052_pt1 | contig 15972 bp, 19 predicted proteins | sample Stecom2015_FD_80414 | JGI IMG/M metagenome (GOLD analysis project Ga0079224, IMG submission 80414) | Agricultural soil microbial communities from Utah to study Nitrogen management - Steer compost 2015 | ecosystem: Environmental > Terrestrial > Soil > Agricultural land | place: USA: Utah...
GCCCTGGCCGTCACGGACGGTACGGCCGTGGCCGCACTGACGCCCGATAAGGAAACCGTCGACTCCACCGGTACCGAAGGCGACCGCACTATCGCGGTCACCGGTACCGGCTGGACCCCGAACGCCACCGTGACCGTCGCCCTGAACACCGGTGCGCCCGGCAGCGGCGGTACCGAGGTCGTTTCGGGTACGGGTACCGCTGACGCGCAAGGCGCACTGGCGGCAGTGAGCCTGATCGTGCCGGAGGACCAGGCCGCCGGTGACTACCACCTGCTTGGCTCTGACGGTGACCTCACCGCCGACGCCAACGCCATCACCGTCACCGGGGGCGCGGCCGCCGCCGCCCTGACCCCGGACAAGACCACCGTCGACTCCGCCGGTACCGAAGGCGACCGCACTATCGCGGTCACCGGTACCGGCTGGACCCCGAACGCCACCGTGACCGTCGCCCTAAACACCGGTGCGCCCGGCAGCGGTGGAACCGAGGTCGTCAGCGCGACTGGTACCGCCGGTCCTGACGGTGTACTCCCGGCCGTGAGCGTGATTGTCCCGGCCGACCAGGCTGCCGGTGACTACCACTTGCTCGGTGGCGACGGGACACTCACCGCCGACGCCAACGCCATCACCGTCACCGGTGCCGCGCCGGAGGCCGCCATCACCACCGACAAGTCAACGATCAGTGTCGCCGGGGATGAAACCGCCCGAACCTTCAACACCTCGGGTACGGGGTTCCCCGCCAACGCCACCGTGACTATCGGCCTATACCCGGGCGCGCCCGGCAACGGCGGCACGATGATCATCGGCGAAGACCAGACCGCTGACGCGCAGGGAGCGGTGGCGGCGTTCCCGATGATCGTTGACGCCGGTCAAGCGCCGGGCGACTACCACGTGATGGCGACTGCCGGTGAGGTCGTCGTCGACAACACACCCATGACCATCACCGCATGATCCGAAGCAGCCAGGAGAACGAGCCGTAACAGGAGGAGTGGACGGTATGGACGGTATGAAGTTCATTCCTCAAAATGCTCTTGCGCGGCGGCGCCTGGCAGCGCAGCTGGTATGCCACTACGGTCCCGGGAACGTCAATGTCAATACCGGGTTCACGACGTTCTTCTCGGTACCGGCGGCCGCCTGCGCTAACAGCGGGGCGCCCCCGTTCACTTCGGCAGGCCGGGTTATTACCTGCCCGCAGCCCGGTGACGACTGGGTGCCCTGGTATGTGCGCGCCGATGAACTCGCCGACATCGCCTACCCCGGGTGCGTCTTGGACGACGCCCTACCCGAACCGGGCGCGCTGCGGCCCGGCGAGGTCACCGGCAGCACCGTCCGTATCGACTGGGACCCGGTGCCCGGCGCCACGGCCTACGCCGTGGAGTACCGGACGCCAGACGGGAACTGGCAGACCGTGACACCCAACCCCGTCATCAACCACACCACCGTTACGGGGCTGACCGCCAACACCAACTACCAGATCCGGGTGAAAGCGCTGGGCAGCTTGTGCCTGTTGGGTTCGGGCTGGGGCGGGATTCTCAACGTCACAACCGGGGCCTAACGGCCCGTTAAACGTTCGATACTCAAGGAGGGGACGTCATGCCGGGCATGAAGTTCATCGCTGATGACAATCCACAATTTGGTGCCTCGACCAGGCAACTGGCCGCGCAGCTGGTGTGCCACTACGGCCCCGAGAACGTCAATGTCAATACCGGATTCAAGACGTTCTTCTCGGTCCCAAAGGCCGCTTGCGACGCGCTGGGCGCACCACCGTTCACCTCGAACGGCCAGGCGATCACCTGCCCCACCGATGAAGACGACTGGGTCCCCTACTACATCAAAGAATCCGACGTCGCCCCGCTGACGTACCCGGGCTGCGAAGCGATAGCGCCGCTGCCCGCGCCCGCCGGGCTCGCCGCAACACCCGGCGACGGCCAGGTCGCGCTGACGTGGGATGCCGTGGAGAACGCGTCCGGCTACCAGGTGCAATACCGGACGGGAACGGGCGCATGGGCCACGGTCAACGCCACCGGCACCAACGCGACAGTCACAGGTCTAACCAACGGCACCGCCTACGAGTTCCAGGTCAAGGCACTCGGCGACGGCAGCAACCACAGTGACAGCCCGTTCAGCGCGAGCGTGAACGCGACCCCCGCGCCGCCCGCGCCGCTGCCCGTACCGGAGGGGCTGGCCGGTACCCCCGGTGACACTGAGGTCGCTTTGACTTGGTCGGCGGTGACCGGCGCGACCGGGTACACCGTCCGCTATCGGACCGGGAGCGGGACGTGGGCGACTATGGCCGCGACCGGCACCAGCACCACCGTGACGGGCCTGACCAACGACACGGCCTACGAGTTCCAGGTGCAAGCCAACGGGGACGGTTCCCGGCCAGACAGCGACTGGAGCGCGAGCGTCAACGCGACGCCTGTCGCGCCGTAGCGATATACGTCTGCCGCGCTGTAGAGCACCACGGGGGTGTGGTCTACGGCGCGGCGGCGGCTGGGCTGGGGTTGCTGACTGGGACGCCGGTGATGTCGTATCTTGACCTGACAGTGACGTTGAGTGAGCGGGGGGTTTCACGTGAGTTACTGCCCGCGTTGGCCGCTAGACCCGTGGTGCCTCCCTACCGACTGGGACCCCGACAACCTCACCCCGGAACAAGAAACCGCCCTCGACATCGCCAGCGGCCTCCTCAAAGCCGCTACCGGATACATGTACGGCCCCTGCCTGGTGACGCTGCGGCCGTGCGCGCCGGAATCGGGCATGGTGTGTACGGGGCCGTGCGGCTGCCACCCGGTATGTCGCGTCCGGCTACCCGCGCCCGTCACACCGGGGCGCGGCATTGAGGGCGTCATCGTCGACGGCGTACCACTACCGCGTAGCGCTTGGCGCGTCGACAACTACGAATGGCTCGTCCGGACCGACGGGACGTGTTTCCCGGCGTGCCAGCGCCTCGACCTACCCGCCGGGGAACCCGGTACCTGGACGGTCACTTACTGGCGCGGCTGGGACATACCCGCTGGGGGGCGCCGCGCCGTTACCGCGCTAGCCGTGAAGATCTACGCCGACTGCACCGACGGCTCCGGATGCTGGATTGACCCGCGCGTTACCCAGTTGCAGCGCAACGGCGTCACCTACGACTTCGACACCGACGACGACCAAGCCCGCATCTGGCTCGGACTGACGCCGGTGTCTTCCTGGGTGGCCAGCGTCAACCCCAAGAATCTCGGCGGCCCGCTGGTGTTCTGGACACCGGAGATGGGACAGACGTTCACCACCACCTCCACCGGTGAGCCGCTGACGCTGGAGGTTGTTCCCCGGTTCATTTACCCGGGTGAACGGGTTATCGCTACGGCCCGGGGTGAAGCCGGAACCGTGTTGTTCGATTGGGGAGACGGGGAGGCCACCAGTTGAGAAGGCCAGAACGCGCACTCAGCGAGACGCTGCGCAGGCTACGCAGCTGCGTGTGCGAGGAGCTGAAAGAGACACTGGCGGGGCCGGTGTGCCGCTGCCACATCGTCCACTCCGAGGTGGAGATCCTTGACGGGTGCGACTGCGCCTGCGACGACGGCGCCACCGGGCGTGCTTGGCTGCGGGTCGTAGAGATCGAATCCGTCAACAACCAGTCCGGACAGTTCAACCCGTGCCCGTCACAGTGGGACGCACTCGTCGAAATCGGCGTCTCCCGGTGTGTCGTTGACTGCCGCGCCGAACTCCCCAGCGACGACGACCTGGAGCTGGAGGCGTTTCGGGCGCTGAGCGACTACGCCGCGCTCAAGCGCGCGGTTATCTGCTGCGCCAAGAACGGCCGGTTCAAGCCCGAAGCGCGCGTCTGGCGGCCGCTGGGGCCGGAGGGCTGCTGCTACGGCGGGGTACTCCAGGTGGGCATCCTCACCGGTTAACGCGGTGGCACGGTTACGGTTGGTGTATGGCGGGGAGCAGAGTCAACCAAGCGGGTATCAACGCCTTGTTCGCGCCGGGCGGGGAGATAGGCCGCTGGCATAACCGCGTCGTAAGGCAGGTCCGCGCCGAGATCATGCGGCGCGCCCCGGTAGATACGGGACGGTTGCGGTCGAGCTGGCGAGTGAAGAACTTCGCGCCGACGGGCAACCGGATGGTCTCTACGGTCTACACCGACGTCAACTACGCCGGGTACGTGGTATCTGGCGGCCCGGAGTGGATCTACCCGCGAAGTAAGAAGTTCTTGCGGTTTCGGGGCCGGGGCGGGGAGTGGGTGTTCGCGCGGCGGGTACGCGGCGCAAAGCCGAACAACTTCGTCCAGGACGGGCTCATGGCGGGGGCAGGCCGGACACACCGCATCAAATTGCGGGTTCCGCGCCGGTGAAGTGTTACCGTTGAGCGACGAACCACCCGGCTCCTTCTTGGGTCGGGCTTTTTCGTTGGCAGGGAATAGGTTATGGCCCCGGTATCCGAGGTAAACCGGGGCCGTTGCCGTGTTAGGCGTCGCAGCCGCCACACCAGCCCCCAGCCCGGCGTACGGCGCCTTCTTCGCTCATCCGCTCCAGGTGGCGCTGGGTACCGTGGGCAGTGCAGTAGAGCATGTAGTTGGCCTCGTTGCGGCTTTTCTCGATGCGTCGCAGCACCTGAGCGTTCTGCCGGGGCTTGTCGTAGAGGACTTCCCAACCGGGAATGTCCGCGCCGCCCAGAGCCGCCCGGCGGCCGCCACGCGTTGCGGCCTTGTGGGTGGGGTGCTTCTTCTCGGCGGGAACCGGTTCAGGGTTGTTCACTGGAATCTTCTGAACTTTAGTTTCGTGAACCAGCTTTCCGTTGGTCGTGGTGACCTTGACGTTCACGCGGTAACCCTCGGCGCGGGCGCGGATGTTGGCCTCGCGGATGGCGTCGCGCTTGGTGTAGGTGCGCTTGACGCTGGGGTATGAGGGGGTCGCGTCAACGAAGTACTTAGTGGTGCTGCCCATGTCTGGAGCCCTTTCCGATTCCCAACCATTTCTTATACCTTCACTATACACGAAGGACTCGCGGAATGCAAGTGAAAGTATAAGAACATAGGTGTCGTCTCGCTCAACTCCCGCCGCCGCTACGCTCAACCCATGTGGTTCAGGCGCAACAACCCCCAACCCGCCACCAGCGACAACCTCAAGGTGAACACCGAAGGCGGCATCTCCGCCACCGTCAGCGCGCAGGCGGAGTCTTCGCCGATCAAGACCGTGCGCTGCCCGGCCTGCGGCGCCGACGTTCACGTAGCTCTATGGCATGAGGCGCACATCCAAGACCCCAACAACCCGCAGCCGGTCTACTACAACCCCGACACCGCCTACTCCACCAAGATCCGCCGCTACATCGTCTACTGCTGGCTGGAACAGCCGTGCTGCCCCGGTTGCGTCAACGAACCGCCCACCGCCGAGGCACTGCCGCGTACCTTCCCCAACTCCCGCAACATCACCGTCGAGCTTGAAGAAGGCAAACCCGTCGCCCGGATTCCCGTCCTCAACCCAGGTGAGGGCTTGCAGTTGTGGGCTGTGCGACCGCGTTAAATGAACGGTTTGGCCGTTTACGCCCCGTACCATCACTGACTGTGGCGAACACGAAACAGGGGACAGCGAAGAAGGCGGCCGCCAGTAAAAAGGCCGTCCAAAAACGGGTAGAACAGCAGCGCGCCGGCACACAAGACGTCCAGGCCGGAGACGAACTGCCGCTGGTTGTCGTCAAGGGACGCAAGCGCCAACAGGCCCGGCTACAGCTGGGTGAAGGCGGCAAGATCTACACCGTCACCAAACCGAAGGACATGTACTTCGGTGAGTTGCAGGCGCGGGTGGTGGATTTGAATATCCTGGCGAACCCGGCGGCGATGCTCGAAGAGGGCATAGACGAAGCCGAGATCTTGAAGAAGGTCGAAGTAGCGATGGGGACGCTGCGGGAGTTCGTGACGTGTGTGTTCGATGAGTCTGACCATGACGAGGTCATGACGCATCTGTTGAACAACAGCAACAACGAGGAAGTCCAGGACCTGTCTGACGGTATGCGGCAGTGCCTGGAGATCTGGCGCGCGCAGGCATCGACAGGCAGCTAGCGTGCCAGGGCCGATATGGCCTGGGGGTCCGGCGGAGCCGCCGTGCGCCGTGGAGTTGGCGGGGGTGCGGTATACGGTCGCGCCGATACCGGGCCTGCGGTTGGCGTTCGCGGTGTCCCGGGGGATAGCGGTGGTGCCGGAGCTGCTGGAGCCTGAGCAGCGCGATGAGGTTCACGCGCGTATGCGCCACCCCACCGACCCGCTGGATTGGGTAGACGTGGAGCGCGCGGCCGTTTTCACTACTGCCGCGCTGGCGGGAGTACGGACTGGCGTCAATGGGTGGCGGGCGGCGCTGCGGCTTTGCCACGCGCTCGTGGCCGACTGGCCGCACTCCGGCGGCGCCTTGCAGGAGCTTGGGTTGAGCCTGCGCGGGGCGCCGTTGTGGGAGTTGTGTGCCGGAATGTACTGGCAGTTCATCGATAACCCGCAGGGAAAAGCCGAAGACACCAAGCGCGCCAAGTTGCAGCTGTTTGCGCCGCTGGAGGGCGAACCGGAATGGATGCGGGAGGTGCGGCCGCCACCGCCCATGGCCCAAGGCGAAGCCAAGGCCGGGGCGATGCAGCTGTTCCAGCGTGCCAACGGTGGTGCGGTACCGAAGATCCCGGGCCGGTGTGAGGAGTGTGGGCGGCTGGGTGGCCACAAGGGCGACTGCTCCATGAACGCCGTTCACGGTAAAGGCGCGGCGCCGTGCCGGGCGTGCGGCAGTATCGGCAGTCACAAGCGCGGCTGCCCCAAGGGGCAGCCACCGGCGGCCGCGCCGGTTCGTTCGCCGTTGGGGCGGCGCGCCAGGTGATAACGTGGCTTTGCCCCGGCGCGGGCCGGGGCAGAAGCGGTGCTGTGGTGGGGTGTGGTGGTCAGTTGTTCTCTTCTTCTTTGGTGAAACGGGCCACGCGGGACAGGTAGATCTTGTAGATGGATTCGGTGTCGGTGTTCGGCGAAACCACCTCATACTCGTTGACGTTGACGCGGGCGTAGGAGCCGTGCTGCGTGGTCGTCTCCTGGTAGGACAAACCTGAGGCCGGGTGGCTGATGACGGTGCCCCAGTCGGCGTCGTCCAGGGCGTCCAGTTCGGCATCGGTGTAGGTCTTCATCAGGGTTCCTTTCCCTCACTTCTTGTTATACCTTCACTATACATTGCCCCTTCTTCGAATGCAAGTGAAGGTATAAGTTTTTGGAGTTTCCGTAAAAGTTCTTCGGTCAAATGACGCCCCGCCGTCGCCACCAGGGAGCCTTGACCGGCCCGAACACCAGGACGCCGACATCTAGCGAGGCGAATGCCTCCGTATCGACATCCAGATGGACGATGAACTGCTGGTTGCACGACAACACCGCCTGAACGAACAGCGCGCGACGTTGCCGTACCTGCTGCCAGGTGGTCCGGTCGGCCCGGCGCAGCGCACGCATGTTGATGACCCCGGCGGCTATCGCCAACCGGTTGAACCGCAACTCCTCCACCGTTCCCACAGCTACTCCGCCGAGCGCCAGCACCGGAACCGGACGGAACAGGCGCGGCCGGGTTGGTAGCTCGGCCAGGGTCGGTAGTTCCGCCGTCCAGGTGGTGGTCATTGAGGGAATTCTTCCTGGTGGCGCGGCGGCGCGGGGCAGCGCGGTAACCGGACACGAGGCGTTACGCACCGTAAGCTGTGCTTCATGGGGGATATGTCGGACAACGTAGAACTGACACTGTATGAGCGGTTCGTCATGGTGTTGCAGCGCGGCAATGCTCGCCGCCTCAAGGAGTACTGGAAGCGCGGCGCCGGGGGCGCCAAAATCCGGTGGGGTACCGACGGTGACCTCACCCGCTGCCACCGGCTCGTCTCACGCGAAGTTGGCACTGATATGACCAGTGACCAGGTTTGGGGCTACTGCCAGAACCTCCATAAAGAACTGTTCGGAAGGCCCAACCCTAAGGACTAACCGCACCGCACACCAGGCACAAACCACGGGGGTGAGCGGTGCCATCTATCGGTGAAGCAAGCGTTGACGTCGTCGCTGACGGCCGCCGCTTCCGCCGCGACGTTGAACGGGAAGTCCGCGCCGCCAGCGGACAGACCGTCAACGTCGGCCTGCGTGTCGACGCCCAAGGCAATATCCGCGACGAACTCGGCCGGTTCGCCCGGCAAGCCGAACAAGAAGGCGGCCGCGCCGGGGGCCGGTTCTCGCGCGCCTTCAACTCTCAGCTCGACCTCAAGGTGGCCCGCGCCGCCCTGGCGGGGCTGGCGCTCCCGGCCCGGGGATTGGGCTTCGCGGCTGTCGGAGCCAGCGCGGCCGTAGCTACGGCCTCTATCGTCAAGTTCGCTGCCGCACTGGCACCTGCGGTGGGGGCGCTGGCGGCGTTGCCGTCGGCGGCCGGTGTGGCAGCGGCCGGTGTCGCGACCTTGCGCGTCGCGCTGGCGGGCGTGGGTGATGCATTCGGGGCGGCGCTCGGCGACGACGCCGCCAAGTTCCAGGAATCCCTTGAGGGCCTGGCGCCCGAAGCTGCCGCCGCCGCCACGGCGCTACGCAGCCTGAAACCGGAGTTCGATGCGCTGCGGGAAAGCGTTCAGGGCGCGTTCTTCGAGGGCCTGGACGAGTCACTGACGCAGGTCGCCGGGACGCTCCTAGGTCCCCTGACACAGGGTATGACCGGCGCGGCCAGCGCGATGAACACATTCATCCAGATGATCGCTCAGGTGGCGTCAAGCGGGGTCGCCGTCGACTTCATCGCGGGTTCCTTCGGGAACTTGCAGGCGATCATCAGCAACTTGTCGGCGCCGCTGGCTTCGCTATTCCAGGCACTCCTGGAAGTCGGCGTCGCCATCAACACAGCGTTCGGCGGGGAACAGCTCGGCTCGGGCCTGGCCGACCTCATCAGCCAATTCGCGGAGTTCTTGTCGGCGGCGGCGGCTTCGGGTGACGCCGTCAGCTGGGTCGAGGGCGCCATCACTGTCTTCCAGCAGCTGGGCGCGATCATCAGCCCGATTATCGACATCTTCGGGGCTATCGGGTCGGCGGCCAACGCCAGCGGCGAGTCGATTCTGGGCGTGATCGGTCAGCTGGTGCAGGGCGTCGCGTACTTCCTCACCAGCGCCGAAGGCATGGATTTCCTCGGTGAGCTGTTCGGGGTACTGGCCAGTCTCGGTGAGGCGCTGACCCCGATTATCGCGGCTATCGGTACGGCGCTCGCCGGTATCGCACCGTCCATTGCGGAGCTTTTGACGGCGCTCGGACCTGGGGTGGAGACCCTGGTCGGAGCGCTGGGCGAGGGGCTAGCATCGCTAGCTCCGGCGCTGGTTCCCCTCGGAGAAGCCATAGTGTCTATTGTGGATGCACTGGCTCCCCTACTCCCCGTGATCGGCGAGCTACTGGGTGCGTTGGTCGAGGGCGCCGCCGGGATATTGAGCGCCTTTGCCCCGCTGATCGAGGTATTGACAACCCTCATTTCGTCCATTTTGGAACCACTGATCCCGTTCATCGAGCAGTGGGCCGGGATCATGGCCGACGTGCTCGAACCCGCAATCGCCGCCGTCGCAGCGATTCTCGAACAGCTCGCTCCATTTTTGACAGAGCTGATCACCATGCTCACCGACGCCCTGATCCCGATTTTCGAGCGCTGGGCCACCGAGGTCATGCCCGAGCTACTTCCGGTGATCATGGAGCTGATCCAGGCACTCATCGACGGATTGATGCCTGTAATTGAAGCGCTACTCCCGGTAATCATCCAGATTGTCGAGGAATTCGGTGGCGCCTTCCTCGACGCCATCGTCGCCCTGCTCCCGCTACTGCTCGAAATCATCCAGTACTTCACCTGGCAGATCGAGACCGTCTCGCCCCTGATCGCCATCATCGCCGAGCTGGTCGGCTGGCTGGCCGGGCACCTGGTCAGCGCAATATCCACTGTGATCGGTTGGATCATCGACCTGGTCGGGTGGTTCGCCGACCTGCTGTCTGGCGTGTTCGATTTCGTCGCCAACGCCGGAGAATACATCTCCGGCTGGGTCAGCGACATCGGCGGGTTCTTCAGCGACATCGGCGACCTGATCGACGAACTAGTCGGATGGTTCGCCGAGCTACCGGGCCGGATTCTCGACTATATCAGCGGAATCGGACAGGACATTAAGGACGCTATCGTCGGGCCGATCGAAGACCTCGAAGACTTCCTCGGGCTGGCCAACGGCGGCATCGTCGGCCAAGACGGCCTCTACCGCCTCGCCGAGGGCAACCGGAAAGAAGTCGTCATCCCCCTGACCCGGCCGCGCCGCGCCGCCCAACTGGCCGACCAATCCGGCCTGACCGGAATCCTCAACAAGCGCGGCAAAGGCCCCGGCGGCGGCAGCGGAGAAATCACCGTCAATGTCCACACCAACACGATCAGTCCCGAAATCGTCCAGGAAAAGGTCGAGCGCGCGCTCGCCAAGGTATTGGGGTGAGGCATGCTCCCGGATTACTTGACGCTCAACGGATACGAAATCATCAACTCGGCGCGCGCCACGGCCTATGGTGCGCGGCTCGACGAGTGCGGGGGCGCTATCAGCGCGTGCTTCGAGTGCGACGGGCTAGAGGAATGGCTGTCGCACGGGCAGGGCTACCGCAGCATCTCCGAAGACCCCGCCCCCTGGTATGACCCCGCTAGTCCCGAAAGCCAACGCGTCTACGGCGTAGTCGGGTTGGCGGTGGAGGGCCTGGCGACGGGCGCCTACGTCCAGGAAGGCTCCGCCGAAGAAGCCCCCAGCGGCGCCACCCGCGACATCCTATTCCGGGTCCTCATCGAAGCCCAAGACGACTGCGCCGCCGACTACGCCGCCGGGTGGCTGCGCGAGGCTATTGAGTGGTCCGGGTGTGGGCAGGGCTGCCGGGGCGCCAGCGCGTGCATGTTGTCGTGCTGCCCGGAGTTCGACCAGGACGGCAACCCGGTCGAGAACCCGATCAGGAACATGTTCGGGCTGTACGCCGTGGAAGGGCCAGAGGAGACCGAGCGCGCCTACGCCGACGACCGCGTCTATCTGATCTATGAGTTCACGCTGCGCACCACCAACGTGGATATCTTCAAGCCGCCGCCGCTGGAGCGGGTGGTGACGGTGGACCCCGGCCGGGGCGAACGCGTCCAGCTGGATCTTCCGGCCGTGTATGAGGCGTGCGAGGACCCGCCCGACTGCCTCACCGACCCCGACAACCCGGCCCCCGACCCGCCGCCCCGCCCCACGGCGCCGCTGGACCCGCGCTACCCCACGAACCCGTACGCCGCCCGGCGGACGGTGGTGTCGTTGCCTGCGGAATGGATGAGCCGGACCCTGCCCGTGGTGCCGGTGGTGACTATCGACTCCGGGGGCCTGGCTCCTATGAGGAACTTCCTGGTTCGGTTCTACCACAACCCCTTCGGTGCGGACTGCGCGAGCCTGCCAGACTTGAACCCGTGCCGGGCTTGTACCGACATTCTCATCACCTACATCCCCACCAACGGGCAAGCCGTCATCGACGGCCGCCAATTCACCAAGGTCGTGACGTGCCGGTCGCGGGAGGGCATATCCACCGGCGACGCGGTCGCTTTCGGTCCGGCCGGGGCCGCGTTCCAGTATCCCGTGTTCTCGTGCGGCGCCTCGATCTGTATGGAGATCTACACCGCCGACCCCACACCGCCCGGTGCTTCTGTCGTGGTGGAGCTGTACCAGCGCGCCGGGGCCGGGTGAACAGCGATGAGTGGACAGCTCGGCTGCGTCATGGAAGCCGACGGATACCAGGTCGAGCTGGTGTTCGTTCAAGTAGAAGACGGCACCGGCGACCCGCTGCCCGCACCGGTGCAGTGGGGCAAGGAGATCCTGCAAGGCGTCACCCGGATCATCTACGGCCGCACCGTCAACGGCGTCTCCCAGGCCACGGTCACCGTCGGCGGCCCCGCCGGGCAGGGGATCTGCTGCGACCAGGTCGCCAAGATCCAGCCGGAGATGTACGAAATCCGTATCCTGCGGCACGGCGAAGAGGTGTGGTCCGGTCCGATCGTTGATGACGTCGAGACCAGCCAAGCCGCGCCGTTCGAGATCCACGCCCGCGACCCGCTCAAGTGGTTTGACGGCGACAGCGGCCACCCCAACCTGGTCGATATCAACTACGACGACGACGACCCTACGTTCATCGCCCGCCGGATACTGGAGCGCAACCTCACCAACGGGATCGTCCTGCCGGACGACTACCCGATGGTCCTCGACCAGCTGTATATCGAGGAGGTCGGCGAAGTCATCGACTACAAGCCGCGCTTGAAGGTCGTGCCGATCTTGTCGCTGCTCGATGAGCTCACCGACCTGGGACTGACGTATACGGCGTTCGGCCACAAGATCTACCTGATCAAGGGCGCCGACCTCGACACGCCGCCGATGGCGCAGCTGACGCAAGACGACTTCGATGCGCCGGTACAGGTCACGCAGGACGGCGCGGAGATGGGAACGATGGGTGTGGCGATCCGGCCCGGTGACGAGCAAGACGACCCGCCCGATCTGTTCTTCTACGGCGAGAAGTCCAGCCCGTACCGGCCGCATTTCCGGCTGGTCGACGTCGACAAGGAAGTCAAGAACTCCTCCGCCACCAAAGCCGCCCGCAACGCGATCCGGGGCCGTAAAGTGCCGCCCCTGATCGTGTCGATGGGTTCGTCGGCGCGGCTCTACCCGACCGCACCGATCCAGCTGAACGAGTTGATTCCGGGCTGGACCCGCGTGGACTTCTTGACGGTGGGCCGGGGCGCTTCGGGTATTTGTACGCCGCTCCACCAGCCCGCCCAGGTGTCGAGTGTGGATGTCGACTGGGTGCCGGGGCAGGAGCGCGTAAAGATCGGGCTGATACCGGTGGGGGAGCCGTTCTTGCTGCCGCCGCCGGTCGGACAAATGGGGGTTGACGATGGGTGATTTGCCGGGCGCGCAGCGCGCCCGTAGCGCGCGGGCGCAGGTGGCGCGGTTCCGTCAGAACGCGGCCCGCCCGGCGCGGCCGCGCGAGTTCACGGTAGTGCGGATGTTCCATACCGACCCCGTAACCGGGGTCACCAACCGGATAGATGACCAGGAGGGCCACGAAGATGCCTAGCGGCGGTAACCCGTGCGGCTGCCCAGAGGGCATAGCCACATGCGAAGAAGTTTTCGACTGTATGGCCACGCACGTCTGCCCCAACCAGGGCCTCTACGTGGACGAAGGCCGCGACTGCATCGGCATCAAGGTCGGCACCTGCTTGGGGTTCGGCCCTGGGGGGGAGCTGGTGTATACGTGCGGTGAGGAACCCGAACCTGGGCCGTGCCGTAAGACCTGGGCCGATAGCACCGAGGACTACCTGGTCGGGGGGCGCGGCGGGGGCGCGGCCAACCTGGTCGGTTGGGGTAGCCCGCAGGCTATCGACTACGCCATCAGCAACAACTTCGACTTCATCGAGTCGCATGCGTTCGCGCTGATTGATGGTGTCGCGGCGTGGTCCCCGGCCGACAAGGACACCGCGCTGGACTACATCACCACCAACCCGGGCACGACCGTACTCAATGGACGCAGCAGCAACGAATGGATCGGGTTCACGTCTGACCCCGGTACGCCCGCCAACGTCACCGGCCGCAACTCGAAGTCACCGGCGGTCGAGCGCGAACCCGACGGCGGTTACCACGGGTACGGGCTACCGCAGTTTTCGATGATGCTTGCTACCGACGCGCTCAACCGAATCAATGGCCGGACCCTGGTCATCCTGGATACGGCCAGCGGTGAAACCCCCACCACCGCCGCCGACGTCAACGCCTGTATCCAGGCCGTCAACCGGGCGTGCGCTCAGGAATGGGCGATGATAACTGTCTCTCCGGAGTCGATGGAACTGTGCGAGGGCATCGAAGCCGCCGGGATTCTTTCCTGTGTGGCTATCAACCGGAAATCCGGGTTCACGCCAGCGCAGGTCCAGGCTGCCGGGGCGGCGTGGGTGCGGGTGGACGCGTCGCGCAACCCCAACGACACCAACAACTGGATCGCCAGTGGTCTACGTACGTTGGTGCGCACCAACTCCCGGCACTACGAGACCCACAATAACCAGGAACGCGGCGCCGCCGGGGTCATCGCCAACGACCCCGTCTACGCCCGCGACGAGTTCGCCGGGAACAACTACCTGTCGTTCTATTCCAAGGGCACCCAGATGGGGACGCTGGATTACTGGTCCGACCAGGGCTCCATCGTCAACGCGATGGGGTATTCGCGCAACTCGATCGCCGGACTGTACGTGTACAACGCCAGCTGGATCAGCGACGATGTCACCGTCACCAGCCTTATCCAGCCGGTTCTGTTGGGGAGCCTGCGGCCGGAGAACATCGACAGCCCGCAGTCGTACACGCTGGAGTTCGATATGCGGGCCGAATGGAACACCCAACCCAACAGCTCCCTGGCGCGGATGGGGATCATTTTCGGTTGCGTGCAGGACACCGACATGTCCGGCATCAGTACCGGCAGTATCTATGGCAACCGTTACCCACCGATGCGCACCGGCTATATCGCCTACCACGGCGTCGGCACTACCGACGAGGGGTTCATGGCGATCGGCCGGTTCGACGGCACCGACTATACCGAGCTTGTCGACTCCGGGACCGAACGCAACTACCCAGAAGACGAGTGGATGCACTACACGCTCACCGTCACCCCGACCGGGATTCTTTGGGAGCGCGACGGCGGCGACAGTGTCCAAGTAGACGACGCCACCTACCGGGGTAAGTACCTGTTCGCGGCGACATGGAACTCGCAGGAGAACGTCGGTACCTGGGTGACGGGCTTCAAGAATTTCGACCTGACCTACGCCGAGGCCGCCATGGGCAGTAACCCGGAACAGGGAACGCTGGCAGTGTTGTCGGGCGGCAGTATCGGCCCCATAGACCCCGAAAGCGGGGAGCGGCTCGGTAAGCGCCTGTCCGAGCCGCCAGGGGAGTGACAGGAGCGTTAACGCGAGCGGCGGCCGTGGCTGGTTACCTGGCCGCCGTTTGGCGGTCCAGGGGGACTGTGGCGGCCGGGAGGAGCGTCGATTTCTGGACGATCATGCGCTCGCCCTCACCCATAATCCGCGGTCGATCGCCTTCAGGGATCTCACCCAGGTACGGCAGGTTGAGAGGCTGGTGGGCGCTGAGGAGTTCGGCTTCGAGTTCCCCGCCGGGCAGCTGGTGGGTGGAGTAGTGCGGGTAGGTGACGGCCACCCCGGTCACGACAGGGAACACCCACTGCGCGAAGTGCGCGTCGTTGTGGCTGCCGGTCCAGATATGCAGGACCCCGTTGGGGGCTTGGCGGGCCGCGTCGAGGATCGGTACCGGGACTAGGGCGGCGGTGATGCTGGATTCGTAGGGCTGCACCCGGAAAGGGAAGCGCCGCGCGTAGTCGTCCTCTTCGTTGTTGATGTGGCGCGGCTGGAACCGGGTGGACAGCTCCATGGCGCGCTGGAGTTCGCTGGGGGTGTCGTTGGTGGCGGTGGCGCGGAATGCGTCGGTGATGACGGTGGGATGAATGAGGTCGCCGACGTAGGGGGTGTAGGCGATCCGCATGATCTGGTTCTTCGGGACGATCTCGTTCACGCCGTTCAGTGTGTCATCACCAGGGCGGCGATCACGACGCCCGCTGCCAGCGCGGCGAGCGCGAGTACGCATAGTCCGCAGATGATGAGGCACTGGACGACTCCGGAGAGCACGACGGCGCGGAATCGGTGAATCTCGCCCCCCAACCACATAGCATTCAGTATGAGTACGGCTACGTTCTGTTGTTGTCGGTTTCGGGGGAGAAATGTGTTACGGGTACTGCTGCGAAGGCGGAGAAGGCGGCGGCGGGAACTTTGTCTGCGCGGATGCCGCCGGTAACGGCCTCACCTGTACCGGTAACCGGCTCAACGTCGACTGGACCACCGCCCCCGAAGGTCTCAAAGGTGACCCGGGTGAGCCGGGTGAACCGGGCGCTGACGGGAAATCCGCCTACCA
>Ga0079224_100006053_pt1 | contig 15971 bp, 10 predicted proteins | sample Stecom2015_FD_80414 | JGI IMG/M metagenome (GOLD analysis project Ga0079224, IMG submission 80414) | Agricultural soil microbial communities from Utah to study Nitrogen management - Steer compost 2015 | ecosystem: Environmental > Terrestrial > Soil > Agricultural land | place: USA: Utah...
AAAGCCCACGCCGTGGTGTGAACAGGTGATCGAGGCGCTGCTCTATTACCTGTGGGACCTCGGCCTCAAGGTCGGCCATTCGAGCCGCTCTCTCGACGAGATGGCGCGGATGGCGAAGGGCGATCTGACGATCCGCACGGCCATTCTGGAGGGCCGCTATCTGTGGGGGGATCAGGAACTCTACGAGCAGGCCAGCAAGCGCTTCTGGGGCGAAGTCGTGCCCGGCTCCGAGGCTAAATTCGTTTCCGAGAAGCTGGCCGAGCGCAACGCTCGCCACAAGCGAATGGGTGACAGCCGCTATGTTGTGGAACCCAACGTCAAGGACGGTAAAGGAGGGCTTCGCGATCTGCAGACGCTTTACTGGATCGGAAAGTACATCCATCGCGTGCGCAATGCAGCGGAACTGGTCGACGTCGGACTATTCACCGCCAAGGAATACCGCAGCTTCCGCCGGGCCGAGGGCTTCCTGCTGGCAGTGCGCTGCCACCTTCACACGATCACGCACCGCGCCGAGGATCGGCTAACCTTCGATATCCAGCGCGAAGTGGCGAAGCGGATGAACTTCGCCGAACGGCCGGGCAAGAGCGCGGTCGAGCGGTTCATGCAGTACTATTTCCTCCAGGCACAAACCGTCGGCCATCTCACAGGTGTGTTCCTCGCCCACATCGACGAGCAGATGGCGCAGAAGAGTCGCCGCCCCCGCGGGTTGCTCGCCGGATTCCGCAGCCGTCCGCGACTGTTCAAAGGCTACAAGGTCACCGGTGGAAAACTTTGCGCTCCGGGCGATGACTGGTTTCGCCGGGACCCCGTGCGGCTCGTGGAGCTGTTCCAGATCGCCGAGGAGGAAGGGCTCGAGATTCACCCTGAGACGATGCGCATGGCGCGTCGCGACGCCGAGCTTATCAAGGACGAAGTGCGTCACGACAGCCGCGCGAACGCGTTGTTTCTCAAAGTGCTGACCGGGCGGCGCGATCCCGAAACCGTGCTGAGGTGGATGAACGAGGCAGGCGTATTCGGCCGGTTCGTGCCCGACTTCGGCAAGGTCAACGCGCAGATGCAGTTCGACATGTACCACCACTACACGGTCGACGAGCACACCATCCGCGCGATCGGGCTGCTGGCGCAGATAGAACGCGGCGAATTGAAGGAGGACCATCCTCTCGCCAGCGAGCTGTTGCCACGGCTTGCCAATCGCGCCGCGCTTTATGTCGCGACTCTGCTGCACGACATTGCCAAGGGGCGCGGCGGGGATCACTCGGTGCTCGGCGCCGAAGTCGCGATGAGGCTGTGCCCGCGGTTGGGCTTGACCGAATACGAGACGGATCTGGTCGCCTGGCTGGTGCGCTGGCACCTGCTGATGAGCTCGACCGCGTTCAAGCGGGACCTTTCGGATCCCAAGACCATCACCGACTTCGTCGAGCAAGTGCAGACGTTGGAGCGGCTGCGCCAGCTCATGCTGTTGACGATAGTCGACATTCGAGCGGTCGGGCCCGGCATCTGGAACAGCTGGAAGCGCCAGCTGCTCGGCGAGCTCTACGAGCTGGCAGAAGAGCGCATCCGGCTCGGCCACAAGCGCCATGGCCGCAAGGAGCGCGTCGAGGCCAAGAGGATCCGGGTCGCCGAGTTGCTCGGACCGGACGCGCATTACATGGACGAGATCGAAGACCGGTTCGACGATGCCTACTGGATTGCCGAGCCGGAAGACATCATCGCTCTCAACCTACCACTCTACGCGGTGGCCAAGCGCAACGAGGACAAGCTCACCATCCACGCGCAATATTATTCTGCGCGTGGGGCGACGCTGGTGACGGTGATTGGCGACGATCACCCGGGACTCTTCTACCGGATCGCCGGCGCCATCAGTCTCGCCGGCGCCAACATCATCGACGCACGCATCCACACGACGCGGGTCGGCAAGGCGGTCGACAACTTCCTGGTGCAGGACCCGCTCGGCAATCCGTTCCGCGAGGCCGACCAGCTCACGCGCCTTAAGACCGCGATCGAGGATGCATTGGCGGGCAAGATCGAACTCGTCCCGCAACTCGCCAGACGGCCGCTGGCCCGGGCCCGTGCCGAAAGCTTCGACGTCCGCCCCACGGTCCTGTTCGACAATAAGGCGTCGGTCCGCTTTACGGTAATCGAGGTGACTGCGCGCGATCGGCCGGCGCTACTCAACAAGCTCGCGCGTTCGCTCTTCGAATGCCAGCTGATGGTCAACTCGGCGCACATCACGCAATATGGCGAGCGGGTCGTGGACACGTTCTACGTCACCGATCTGCTCGGGGGTAAGATCTCCAGCACGGACCGGTTGAAAGCGGTCGAGAAATCGCTGCTCGCCGCCGCGAGCGAGCCGGCTGCCGCCGCCGCGGCATAGTCACTCTCGCGGCGCCGTCGTTGTCAGCAAGTCATTGTCGGTCACTTCTCGGCGCGCCTCGACTTTTTGTTCGATCGTGGTGTCGACACTCGTGTCCTGGATGGCGCGCATTTCCTCCGACGTCGGCTGACTAGCGGTCGCCCGTGTCGGCTGATTTTCCTCGGGTATCGGAAGCATGCGGTAGGCCTGGGCCGGCGGCGTGATGTCGACTTGCTCGGCCACGAAGGCTTCCTTGATTGCCCGGATCGTCTCGCTCTTCACTTTCCCGAAATCAGACTGCGTCTGGTCAACCCATCCGAAGACCGTAAGGATGATCGAGTACTCTTCCAATCGGTTGACCAATACGAACGGGGCCGGCTCCTCGAGTACGCCGTCGACGGTCTTGGCGGCACGCAACGCGACCGCCAGCGCGCAGGTTATGTCGGTTTCGACGCTGACGCGAATTTCGAAGTCGAACCGGCGCTGCGGGGTATGCGAATAGTTGAGAATCTTCGCCTTGTAGACGATCGCATTTGGGATCCGGACTTCGTTGCCGTCCCAGGTCGTAATGATCGTCGCCCGCGAGTTCAGAGTGGTGATTCGACCTTCGACCCCTTCGATCACCACTGCGTCGTTGGGTGCGAACGGACGGCGAAGGCTCAGAAGAATGCTGGCAATATAGTTCTCGATCGTGTCGCGCATCGCGAACCCGACTGCGAGGCCGAGCACGCCGGCGGCACCGAGGACCGACCCCAGCAGAGCGGTGGCCCCGAGAATGTTCATCGCCAGGACCAAGCCGATGAGGATGAACACCCCACGCACGACCTGCTCGAGCAGAGACTCGACGAACGGGTTGCTCACCATTCGCCGGAATATGTTGGTCCAACGGGTGAACAGCACTCCCGCCACCCAGAACCCCGCAAGAACGAGCAGCGCGACCAGAAGCAACGGTAGAACGGCGACGACACGAGCTCCAATCGCTTCGGTCTGCTCCATTAGCGGCGCCAGCCGCCGGTCCAGACGATGCTCGGTCTGGATCTGGTTCTCGACCGAGGCGACGCCGTCGAGCCGGGCGGCGATGTCTTCGGCCTGCGAACGTGCCGTGACCTCCAGAGTAGTCCCGCCGAGCGTGACCACCCCGCCGCGAACCTCCACCGACACGTCCTCGAGACCTTCGATCTCGGCGTAGAGTTCGGTCAGCCGCTGGCGGATATCGGCGTCGGGGCTTTGCAGCGCGAGGGCCGCGGCCGGCTGGGCGGGCTGCTCCTCCGTCATTGTCGGGGCCGCGGCGATGGAGGCTGCGACGGCCGAATAGGAAAGGCCCGCCATCGATGCCATCAGCAATACAAGAGCCGCGATGGCCCGCATGTCAGAAGCTCCCTCGTCTATTGATGCGAAGCTCAAAAACGCGGCATGCCGGCGAAGGGTCCGGCGGATCTCGGCCTCGCCTGTCCGCCAGGGTCGTACGCACGTCTTCCCAATCAGCGCCGGACGACTATGGCCTTGCGGAAGTTCGAGATGCGCGGTTCGTGCTGTCGAACGACGGCTATGGCGGCCGCTCATGCCATGTCATTGAGCCGCACAGAGGCGCCGCGGCGTCGCAAAGGGGGAGGATCTACAGGCGATGAAATCCGGGACCTCCGAAACCAATCCCGTGCTTGCCTACGGAGCCTGGCTTGCGAGTGCGGACGATGGCTGGCCCCAAGGGGCGTTGACCGCCGCGCAGGACGCCTTCATGGATACCCTCGGCGTTGCGATTCCCGGCGCGGCCGAACCGGTCACCCGCAAGGTTTTCGAAACGGTGCGCGGCTGGGGTCAAGGGCCTTGCACCGTCATTGGCGCCGGCGCCCGTCTCGCCGCACCTTGGGCCGCGCTGATCAATGGCACGGCCGCGCACGCGCTCGATTTCGACGACAACTTCGATCCGGCTAAAGCCCATGCCAGCGCAGTGCTGGTCCCGGCGATCCTGGCCTTGGCCGAGCAGGAGGGCGCCTCGGGCGGGGCTTGCCTCGACGCCTATATCGCCGGTCTGCAGATCATGGGCCGCGTTGGCCAGGGGTTGAACCCGGCGCACCGCAACCGCGGCTGGCACGCGACAGCCACCGCCGGCGCGGTCGGCGCCGCAGCAGCCTGTACCCGGCTGTTGCGCTTGCCCGAGGGCGAAGCCGCGTATGCGCTGTCGATTTCGACCAGCATGGCTGGTGGATTCATGTCGCAGTTCGGGACCATGACCAAGCCGCTCCACGCGGGGCTTGCCGCCAAGGCCGGCGTGATAGCCGCGAGCCTCGCGCGCGCAGGTATCGACGCCGGCTTGCACACCCTCGACGGTCCGACGGGCATGAACCGGTTGATGGTCGGCCCCGACCTCGACGCGCTCCGCGCCGATCTGACGCAAGTGGAGCATGGCCAGACGCTCCGCTTCGAGACGGCCAGTGTCGGTGAACCGTTGCTGATCGTGTCGAGCGGGCTCAAAGTGAAGCGTTTCCCCAACTGCGGCAGCGCCCACCGTGCTATGGACGGCCTGCTCGCGCTGAAGGAGCGACACGGAATCGCAGGCGCCGAGATTGCCGAAGTGCGTGTGTCCGCGCCGGCCAGCCATCTGGCGAATCTGATGTATCGGGAGCCCCGGAACGCGGCCCAGGCCAAGTTTTCGCTGGAATACGCGCTGGCTACAATAGCGCTGTACGGCCGCTGTACGCTGGCCGATTTCGAAGAGACGGCGGTCGTGCGCGACGAGGTTCGCGCCTTCTTCCCGCGGGTCCGTCGCGACCCGGTCGACAAACCCGAGGGCGCGTTCCCAACGCGGGTAGAAGTCACGCTCGGGGACGGCACCAGTTATCGTACTGAAGTTGAAATGCCGGTCGGCAGCCTTGCGGCACCGCTCAGCAGCAGGCAGTACGAGGCCAAATTCAACGAGTGCGCCGCCTATTTTATCGCCGCGGACGAGCTCGCCGATTTGAAGAGGAGTTTGAGTAGTTTGGCGACATTGAAGTCCATCGCCACGGTCATGGACCGGTTGGCGCCAGCTGGGACCAACGATGGCTGATACGCGGTACACTGCGCTGGTGCTCGCCGCGACCCGCGGAGGCCCGCGCGATCCGTTGGCGCAGCAAGGGGGCGTCTCGCACAAGGCTTTCATCGATCTCGCCGGCAAACCGATGCTGCGCCGCGTCGTCGAAGGCGTGATCGATAGCGGCCGGATCGGTCGCGTGATCGTCTCGATCGAACCGGACGCGATGGATGAGGCCGAGCAGGTTCTCGCCGGCCTCGATGCAGGGATACCGATCGCGTTTACGCCATCTCGCGAGAGCATTGGCATCAGCGTCGCCGCCATCGAGCAAGCTTTTCCCGACGTCTTGCCGATGATCATAACCACTGGCGACAACGGCCTACATACTCACGAGATCGTGCGATCCTTTTGCGACCAGCTCGATTCGGTGGACGCCGATGGGGCGCTCGGCCTCACGAACGCGCACTACGTTCTCGACAAGTATCCCGACGGGGCGCGCGCGTTCCATCGCTTCCGCGACGGCCAATTCTCGAGCTGCAACCTCTATGCGTTTCTTTCTCCCGAGGCCTTCAGGGGAACCGCGATTTTCAACGGCGGCGGGCAATTCGGCAAGAAGCCCAAACGCCTGATCGGAGCCTTCGGGCTCGTCGCTTTCCTCGTCTACAAGTCGCGGCTGCTCAGGGTCCGGCCCTTCATCGGTTTCCTGTCGCGCGCGATCGGTGTGAAAACCGCGCCGGTCTTCCTACCCTTCGCCGAAGGTCCGATCGACATCGACCGCATGAGCGACTGGCAACTTGCGGAGCGCATCATTCGCGAGCGTGAGGGGACCGCCTAGCCATCTTCACCAGATGGCTTTGGAGATCGTCGCAGCCACCGATCCACTCATCGTTGATGAATATCTGGGGTGTCGTCTCCACTCCCTGACCGGCCTTGAATGCTTCAACGTCCTCACGACTGCCCAGAACGCGGTCCTCGACGTCGAACCCGGCACCTTCGAGCAACGCCTTGGCGCGCACGCCGAACGGACAGGTGTGATCGGGCAAGACCATGCGGTAGAGTGTGGCTCCGGCCATCGCGTTCCTCGTTGTAATGAGCGTTCGAATCCAATCGATCGCAAACCGTCGAAGTTCCGCGGCAACAAAGGTTGCCTCGCCCCGCACCGCTGCTAAGGCGCGCGCCTTCATGATTACCATCGGCAACATTACCGTTCGCCTCGGCGGGCGCACGATCCTCGACAGGGCCGCAGCGACGATTCCACCGGGAAGCCGAGTTGGCTTGATCGGCCGGAATGGAGCCGGCAAGTCGACTCTGATGAAAGTGCTGGTCGGCGAGCTCGAGCCCGATGAGGGCTCGATAGAGATGCCGCGCCGGACGCGGCTCGGTTATATCGCCCAGGAAGCCCCGAGCGGCGCCATTACTCCGTTCGAAGCGGTCCTCGCCGCCGACAGCGAGAGGACCCGCCTACTCGAGGAGGCCGAGCATTGCACCGACCCTGATCGCCTCGGCGACGTTCACGAACGACTGCTGGCGATCGACGCCTACACCGCCCCGTCGCGTGCGGCGATCATCCTCACCGGACTCGGCTTCGACGAGGCGATGCAGGCCCAGCCGCTGGATAGCTTTTCGGGCGGATGGAAGATGCGTGTCGCGCTGGCGGCCCTGTTGTTTTCGGCTCCTGACGTGCTGCTGCTCGACGAGCCGTCGAACCACCTCGATCTCGAAGCGACGTTATGGCTCGAGAGCTTCCTCAAGGCGTACCCGGGCACCCTGGTCGTCATCAGCCACGAGCGCGACCTGCTCAACAACGTCGTCGACGCCATCCTCCATCTGCAAGGCGGCAAGCTGACGCTCTACCCCGGCGGCTACGACAGCTTCGAAAAGCAGCGGGCGGAGCGTGCCGCGCAGCTGGCGGCGGCGAGAGCGGCGCAGGACGCGCAGCGGGCTCGGTTGCAGGATTATGTCGCACGCAACAGCGCCCGCGCATCCACCGCCAAGCAAGCTCAGTCGCGCGCCAAAATGCTAGCGAAAATGCAACCAATCGCTGCGCTCTTGGCAGATCCCAGCCTGAGCTTCGCCTTTCCCAATCCGGACGGACTGCGCCCGCCGCTCATCACGCTCGATCTCGCAGCGGTCGGCTACGGCGGCGAGCCGGTCCTCCGGCGGCTCAACCTGCGTATCGATCCGGACGACAGGATTGCTCTGCTCGGTCGCAACGGCAACGGAAAGACGACGCTGGCACGCCTGCTCGCCGCGCAACTGGCCCCTAGCGAAGGCAAGATGGCGGCCTCGGGCCGGATGCGGGTGGGCTATTTCACCCAGTACCAGGTGGAAGAGCTCGCCTCCGATGGCACACCGCTCGAACATATGACGCGCGCCATGGAGGGAAAGTCACCCGGTGCGATCCGTGCCCAGCTCGGCCGTTTCGGCTTTTCGGGCAACCGCGCCACCGCCGATGTGGCCAAGCTCTCGGGCGGCGAGCGAGCGCGGCTGGCCCTCGCGCTGATCACCCGCGAGGCGCCGCATCTGCTTATCCTCGACGAGCCGACCAACCACCTCGATGTCGATGCGCGCGAAGCTTTGGTCCAGGCGCTCAACGACTATCAGGGCGCGGTCATCCTGATCAGCCATGACCGCCATATGGTCGAACTGACCGCCGACCGCCTTGTCCTCGTCGATGCGGGAACCGCGACCGATTATCAGGGCAGTATCGAGGACTACATCGACTTCGTGCTCGGCCGGAACCAGCCGAAGCAGGAGGCGAAGCCGCGCGCCGAGAAAAAGGATCGCAAGGCAGCGGCCCGTTCGCGCGAGGAAGCTCGCCAAATGCGCAAGGAAGTCAGCGAAGCCGAAGCCGCCATCGCCCGCCTCCAGGCCCAGGCCTCGGATATCGATCGCGCGATGTTCGACCCGGAGTCCGCTTCGCCGGAGCTTGGTGCGCTGACGATGGGTGAATTATCCCGGCGCCGCGCCACCCTTTCCGAAGAGCTGGCCCGGGCCGAAGAACGCTGGATAGAAGCGAGCGAGCGGTTCGACCAGGTCGACGCGGCCTAGCCCCGCTCACCGAACAGCGCCGAGCCGATACGGATACACGTCGCTCCAAGCATGATCGCAGTCTCGAAGTCGCCGCTCATGCCCATTGAACGGCCGGAGAGACCATGATCGCGGGCCAGCTTGTCGAGCAATGCAAAAAACGGTGCGGGCTCGACGCCGAGCGGCGGCACGCACATCAGCCCGGCGAGCGGAATCTCTGCCTCACGCGTCCTTGTTAGGAGGGCCGGCAGCTCGGCAATCGCCACGCCGCCCTTTTGCTCTTCGGCACCGATGTTGACCTGAACGAAGCACGGTATTTGCCTGCCCGCTTTGTCCATTGCCCTCGCAAGTGCGGCCACCAGGTTCGATCGATCGAGAGAATGGATCGCGTCGAACAGGACAACCGCTTCGTCCGCCTTGTTCGATTGCAGTTGCCCGACGAGATGCAGTTCGACGCCTGGGTAACGCTCGCGCAACACGGGCCACTTGGCTTGAGCCTCCTGCACCCGGTTTTCGCCGAACACCTGGCAGCCGGCTTCGATCATCGGCGCAATCGCCTCGCCGGAGTGGGTCTTGCTGACCGCGACCATTGTCACTTCGGCCGGATTTCGGCCTGCAACCCGGCAGGCGTGGACGATGCGCTCCTCGACCGCCTCGAGGAGATTGGCTGCGCTTTCCATGAGTTGCGCTATAGCGAGCTGATGGGCGTCCGCCAGACCCTGCCGAACCTGTGGCTCTTCTCAGACCAGCGCAACGATAGGCAGCTGGAGCGCGCGCTCATGCGGTTGCCGCGCGGCTGCGGCTTCGTGTTTCGACATTACCATCTGCCCGACGACAAGCGACGCAGTCGCTTCGACGCACTCGCGAAGCTGTGCGGCGCGCGCAATCATGTGATGATTCTGGCCGGGGCTGGCGCAACCGCTCGCGAATGGGGAGCCGCCGGCGCTTATGGGGGAGTGGCGGAGCTCGGCGAATACGAAGGCGTCGCCCGGTTCGCCGCCGTGCACGATGCGCACGAGATCGCGCTCGCCGATCGGATGGGAGCCGCAGCGATGTTCCTTTCGCCGGTTTATCCGACCCGCTCGCACCCGGATGGGAAGGTCCTGGGCAAGAGCCAGTTTCTCCAACTCGCCGACCAGGCTGAAGCCCCCGTGATAGCCCTCGGCGGAATGAACGCCGAGCGTGCCGCCGATCTCGGCTGGCCGCGCTGGGCGGCGATCGACGGGCTATCCTGAAACACGAGAACAAAAAGCGATTCTTGACGGCGAGTCCCCCGAAGAGGATGATGGCGGCGAAGGGACGTACGGGGAACGACAATGGCTTCACGCGCGATGACGAGAGCGCAGCCCGCGGATTGGCGCGCCGCGTTCCGGCGCTCGCTGGCGCGCGCGTTGCAGCTCGGCGGTGCGAGCGTGCTCGGCGTGGCGACGATTTTTCTTTCGCTTTCGCTTCTGTCCTACACTCAAAGCGATCCGTCCTTCTCGACCGCTGCCGGCGACGCGGTGATGAATTGGATGGGCCGCCCCGGCGCTTATGCGGCGGACGGGGTGTTCTTCCTCTTCGGGCTCGTCGCGATCCTCCTCGTCCCTGCACTCTACGCCACCGCTCGCAAGCTGTGGCGCGACGCCGAAGACGAAGCGACACCGCATGGTCGGCGCTGGTGGCGTACGCTGTTCATGCTGCTGGTGGCGATGGCACTGCTTGGCACCGCCGTGACGCTGGCGACTGGAAACGTGGGCAACCTGCCCGCCTCGCTTGGCGGGATTACCGGTCTTCTGGGCGCGGACGGAGTGCGTGCCCTTGCAGGCCGCCTCCCCGAAACCGGGCAGTTCTGGGCCATTGCCACGGCGTGGACCGGGTGCATCGCACTCGGCGGCTATCTCGCAGGCCGTGTATTCGCTTTCGACTGGGTCCGCTTGATGACCTTGCCGGACGTGCTGCGGCGCGCGCCGGCCCTGCCCGGGCGCGAGCCGAACCCATTCAAGCCTAAACGCGATCGCCGCCTGCAGCGCCCCGAAGCGGGTGACGAATTGGGAGATGCCCCCGCCCGCAAGCCGCCCGAAATCGCCGATACGCGCCAGCCACCCCGGCCCGCCAAGCCCGCCGGCGAAGCGCAAAGGGACCTTTTCGACAGCTACGCGCTGCCGAACCTCGACCTGCTCGCCAATCCGCCCAAGGATACCGCGCCCAAGCTCGACAAACTGGCGCTGGAGCGCAACGCGCGGCTGCTCGAGAACGTGCTCGACGATTTCAACGTCAAGGGCGAAATCACGGCCGTCCGCACCGGTCCGGTAGTGACGATGTACGAACTCGAGCCCGCGCCGGGTATCAAGGCCAGCCGCGTAATCGGCCTTGCCGAGGACATCGCCCGCAACATGAGCGCCATCAGCGCGCGCGTCAGTCCGATCCCCGGCAAGACGGTAATGGGCATCGAGCTACCCAACGCAACCCGGCAGATGGTCAGCTTCAAGGAGCTGGCCGCGTGCGAGGCGTTCGCCGCGAGCAAGGGAAACCTGCCTATCATACTCGGCAAGGACATCGCCGGCGAACCGGTCGTAGCGGACCTTGCCGCGATGCCGCACCTGCTCGTCGCCGGTACAACCGGTTCGGGCAAGTCGGTCGGGCTTAATACCATCCTGCTTTCGCTGCTCTACCGCTTCACGCCGGCGCAGTGCCGGCTGATCCTGATCGATCCCAAGATCCTCGAGCTGAAGACGTACGACGACATTCCGCACCTGCTGAGCCCGGTGGTGACAGAGCCGGCCAAGTCGGTCCGCGCACTCAAATGGGCGGTCGAGGAAATGGAGCGCCGCTATCGGATGATGAGCGACATCGGCGTGCGCAACATCAACGGCTTCAACGAGAAAGTGCAGTCTGCTCTCGCCAAGGGTAAGCCGCTCGGGCGCCGCGTCCAAACCGGATTCGATCCCGATACCGGTGAAGAAGTCGTGGTCGAGGAGCAGCTCGACTATCAGGTTCTTCCACAAATCGTGCTGATCGTCGACGAACTCGCCGATCTCATGGTGACCGTCGGCAAGGAAATCGAAGTGCTGATCCAACGGCTCAGCCAGAAGAGCCGTGCTGCGGGTATCCATCTGATCATGGCGACGCAGCGTCCTTCGGTCGACGTCATCACCGGCGTGATCAAGGCCAACCTGCCCACGCGGATCAGCTTCCATGTGACCAGCCGGATCGACAGCCGGACGATCCTCGGCGAGCAGGGCGCCGAACAACTGCTCGGCAAAGGAGACATGCTCTACAAGCCGAGCTCCGGCCCGCTACGCCGCGTCCATGGCCCCTTTGTGAGCGACGAAGAAGTTGAAAGAGTCGCCGATCACTGGCGCAGCCAGGGTGCACCCGAGTACATCGATTCGGTGACCGAGGAACCCGAGGAGGGCTTTTTCGGCTTCGACGACGAACTCACGGCGAGCGACAATCCCGAAGAGCGCAAGTATCGTCAAGCGTGCCAGATCGTGTTCGAGGCGCAGAAGGCGAGCGGTTCATGGCTCCAGCGCCAGATGGGCGTCGGCTACAACACCGCGGCGAAATGGATCGAGCGGATGGAGGCGGACGGACTCGTCGGTCCTGCCAACCATGTCGGCCGCCGCGAAGTATACCGCGACCGCGACGGCAACCCGCTCTGACCTCTGATAGTCGGGAGCCGACCCGGCCGTTCGCGCATTCTGAATTGCAATGGGCGGAATAACCGAAAGACAGCCCCGATGGTGGGAACGCGGAGTCGTTTACCAAGTCTATCCGCGCTCGTTTCAGGACAGCGACGGCGACGGTATCGGCGACTTGCCCGGGATAATCCGGCGGCTGGACTACATAGCTACGCTGGGAGTGGACGCCGTCTGGCTCTCGCCGATCTTTCCGTCGCCGATGGCGGACTTCGGCTACGACGTGTCAGACTATTGCGGCATCGAGCCGATGTTCGGCACACTGGAGGATTTCGACCGTCTGCTGGCGGCCGTTCACACACGCGGTCTGAAGCTGCTGCTCGACTTCGTTCCCAACCACAGTTCCGACCAGCACCCCTGGTTCATCGAAAGCCGCTCCAGTCGCGATAACTCCAAGCGCGACTGGTATATCTGGCGCAATGCGAGACCGGACGGCAGTCCGCCGAACAACTGGATCAGCGATTTCGGAGGCTCCGCCTGGACTTGGGATGAAGCGACCGAACAGTACTACCTGCGCGCCTTCCTTCCGCAGCAGCCCGATCTCAACTGGCGCAACCCCGAGCTGAAAGCGGCCATGATGGACGTGCTTCGTTTCTGGTTCGACCGCGGCGTGGACGGTTTTCGCGTAGACGTGCTGTGGCACATCGTTAAATCGGAGCATCTGTCCGACAACCCGGCCAACCCGCATTGGCGCGACGGCCATAATGAACGTGACCGGGTGCTTCAGTTGCATTCGACCGATCAACCCGAAGCCCATGCCATCTCTGCCGAAATGCGCGCGCTGGCGGATGAGTACGGGGCGGAGGCCGGCAACGAACGGGTGCTTATCGGCGAGATTGTCCTGCCCAATGAGCGGCTGGTCCGCTGGTATGGCACGCCCGAACGGCCGCAAGTCCATCTGCCGTTCAACTTCTCGCTACTCGAGAACAGCTGGAATGCTGAGACGCTCGGCAAATTGATCGCCGATTACGAGAGCTCCCTACCGGAATGGGGCTGGCCCAACTGGGTTCTCGGAAGCCACGATTCGCCGCGCATCGCCGCTCGGATCGGCGAAGCCCAGGCGCGCGTCGCCATGATGTTGCTGCTGACGCTCCGCGGGACCCCGACGCTTTACCAGGGAGACGAGCTCGCCATCGGCCCGGTTCCGATACCGCCCAACCGGGTGCGCGATCCCAAGGAATTGCGCCAGCCAGGCATCGGCCTCGGACGCGATCCCGGACGAACCCCAATGCCGTGGGACTCATCGCCTCACGCGGGCTTCAGCTCCACCGAGCCGTGGCTGCCGCTCAACCCTGATTATGCGACCCGCAACGTGACGGCCCAGGAGGCAGATCCCGCCTCGATGCTCAACTTCACGCGTGCGTTGCTGGAACTTCGCCGAATCGAACCGGCACTGGCCGTGGGCGGCTATCGGCCCCTTGCCTGCGAAGGCGCGCTGCTCGCGTACGAGCGGGTCTACGAAAACGATCGCCTGCTCGTCGCCCTCAACCTCGGAGAGACTCCGATCGTCCTGTCGGCCAAGATGCCGCGAGGGGAGCAGTTGGTCTCTACTCTGCCGGGGAGAGACGATGCTTGGCTGCGCGGGAACGAAGGCGTGATCGTGAAGCTTCCAGCCTGACATGCGTATTGCCATGCTCAGCTCGGTTTCCTGGCGCACCCCGCCGCGCGCCTATGGCCCGTGGGAACTCGTCACCAGCCTGCTCACCGAAGCGCTGGTAGCGCGTGGAGTCGACGTGACGCTTTTCGCCACTCTCGATTCGGAAACCGCAGGCAAGCTGGAGGGAGTCGTTCCGCGCGGCTATTCCGAGGATCGCGATATCGACGCCAAAGTCTGGGAAGCGCTCCACATCGCCCATCTCTACGAGCACGCGGACGAGTTCGACCTGATTCACAACCAGGCGGACTTCATGCCACTGGTTTTCGCGCGGATGGTCAAAACGCCGATCGTCACCACGATCCATGGCTTCTCCGGTCCGCGCATACTGCCGGTGTTCGAACGCTACGACGACCGCGTCCACTACGTGTCGATCAGCGACGCCGATCGGGCGCCCTCGCTTCACTACGCGTCGACGATCCATCACGGCATCCGCGTCGAGGAATTCCCGTTCGATCCGGAGGGTAGCCCCGACCTGCTGTTCTTCGGACGTATCCATCCCGACAAAGGTGCCGGCGAAGCTATCCGCGCCGCCGCGGCATCCGGGCACAGGCTCGCCCTCTATGGTCTGGTTCAGGACGAAGGGTACTACGAGCGCGAGGTCCGGCCCTTCGTCGATGGCGACAGGATCACCTACCATGGCGTGGTTGGCGGACCCGCGCGGCTGAAAGCGCTCAGCGAGGCGCGGGGCCTGCTCCACCTCATCGGTTTCGACGAGCCGTTCGGCCTCTCAGTTATCGAGGCAATGGCGTGCGGCACGCCGGTGATCGCCTACCGCCGCGGCTCGATGCCCGAGCTGATCGAGCACGGGAAGACCGGTTTTCTGGTCGACAGTTTCGAGGAAGCGATCGACGCGATCGGGCGGCTTGGCGAGATCGACCGACGGACGTGCCGCGAGGCGGTCGAGCGACGCTTCACGGTAGCGCGAATGGCGGACGCATATGTCGCCCTCTATCGTCGCATTCTCGCCGGCGACATCACGCCAACATGAGAGGCGGTCTTGAGATATTCCTCGAGATCATCCTCGCTATCGCGGGTGCGGTTTTTTTCGGCTCGGCCGTTGTGGCGCTGGTTGCCGTCGCGATCGGATGCATGGTCTTCGGAAGCTGCTGGGGGTTCATCGGCTGGCGCCGGCGCCGCGGCGCGCGACAGAGGGACCGCCGACTCTAGCGAAGAGGCGCGGAGCCGGGTAGCGTCCGCGCGAGCGCCCAAAAGGTGCTGCAGGGAGGAACCGGTATGACCATTCGTTCAAATCTGTTTGCCGCCGCCGCGGTCGTGGCCCTCGCTTCTCCGGCGCAGGCCGAGTGGGTCGCCAGCTGGACCGCTTCGCCGCACGCGCCACTCGGCACCGAGGGTCCTTTCGCCGCTGCGAGCTACGAGAACGTGACGATCAGCCAGATCCTTCGAGTGAGCGAAGGCGGCAGCCAGGTCCGGGTCAAGTTTTCGAATCGCTACGGACCGGGCCCGCTCGAAATCGGCGCGGCGCGCGTGGTGCAGATTGACGACGCCGGCAGCGAAGTGGCCGGCACCGGCCGCATGCTCACATTCGGCGGCGAGGCCGGAGGCGTCGTTCCCCGCGGCGCGCCGTTCGTCAGCGACGCCGCCGCCCTGGACGTGCCCGACCTCGCCCGGCTCAAGGTCGAGCTCTATCTGCCGAGCGCCACGGGGCCGTGCACCTGCCACCTCACGGGAGTCGACGAGCTGGCTGTCTCGCCGCCCGGCAACTTCATCGGCAAGCCCTTCGAGCCGGTCTCGAAGGCGCAGCACCGGGCCTTCCTGACGGGCGTCGAAGTCGATTCGCCCGACGCGCTCGGCACGATCGTCGCCTTTGGCGACTCGATTACCGACGGGGTTGGCGCCACCCCCGGTGCGAATCGGCGCTGGCCGGACATCCTCGCCAATCGGCTGCAGGAAGCGGGATTGGAGTGGGCCGTCGCCAATGCCGCCATCAGCGGCAATCGCGTGCTCAGCCCGGGCATGGGGGAGAGCGCGCTGGCGCGGTTCGACGAGGACGTCCTGAGTTGGCCGAACGTCGAGTATCCAATCGTTTTGGAAGGGGTGAACGGCATCGGCAACGGCTTCGGTCCGCAGCGCGGCGGTCCCGGTGGTGGCGCAGGTGGGCTGGCGCTCGATCAGCCGCAAGTCACGGTCGAACAGATGATTGCGGGCTACAAGCAGCTCATCTCGCGCGCCCACGCCCAGGGCATCAAGGTGATCGGGAGCCCCATCGGCCCGTACAAGGGT
>Ga0079224_100006054_pt1 | contig 15971 bp, 17 predicted proteins | sample Stecom2015_FD_80414 | JGI IMG/M metagenome (GOLD analysis project Ga0079224, IMG submission 80414) | Agricultural soil microbial communities from Utah to study Nitrogen management - Steer compost 2015 | ecosystem: Environmental > Terrestrial > Soil > Agricultural land | place: USA: Utah...
CCGCAGCTCAGCTTCGATGCGGGCCTTGTCGGCCTGCAGATGCTTGAGGCGCATCTCGCGCAGCCCCTTTTCCACCAGCAGCGTGCGCTCGCGGTGGAAGGCGAACACCGTTACCGCGGCGCCGAACAGCAGGCTCACGACCACCGTCTGCCAGAACCTCTCGCCGAAACCGTTCAGCAGCGGCAGGCCCGTGAGCAGATAGCCAAGGCCCGCGCCGAGCAGCGAACCGCCAGTGACCGCAACCACCAGTCCGGCCTGCTGCTGCCGTCCCCGCGGCAGCCAGCGCAGGGCACTCTCCACGCCGAGATAGATGGTCAGGCCGATGCTCTGCGAAAACAGCCAGTTCACTGCGAAGGGTCCGCCAAAGTCGATGCCGGTCAGGAAGAGAGCGACGGCGGTGTTGAACAGCAGGATGCCGCCCCAGCGGACCCAGGCCGGCAGCTCCAGCCAGGGTGACTTGGCAATCGTGCGCGTGGTTGTACTGGTTCGATCCATCGTTGCTTTCACGGTATGCCGCCGCCGCGCTCTCCCTGTCGATGGTCAGGCCCGGACGAAGTGCCCATGGAAACCCAGCGGCAGCGGGTAAGGCAAGGCCGCCTCCGCCACCGGGCCGTCCGCCAGGCGGGCGGCATCGAACAGGGTCAAGCGGGTGACTCCGGCAGCTGTGTCGAGCACCGTGCCCAGGAGCCAGCTGTCGCCGTCCTCTGCCGTGGCCGATTTGGGGACGACCACATGCTCTTCGAGCATGACCTCGTCGCCGAACCTATGAATTTGCTCCGTTTCCCGGTCCAGGTCGATCCGGCGGAGCGCGTTGAACCCCGGGCGCTCCAGCTTGCCGCTTGCCTCCACGACGACGAGGTAGCGCTGCCGGCGGCCGTTGTGGCGCGGATCAATGGCGGGAAATTCGCTGCGGCCCGGCAGCACCGCCTGCGCCGCCTTGCCCGATGCATGCAGCGTGACGCGGGCAGGCTGGGCATAGTCGTGACGGACCGCGCCGCCGCGCATGAGTGCGCGGAAGTGCTCGGTCAGCACGGCGGCATCGGCAAAGCGCAGATAGTCGAGATGGATGGTGCCGCCGGGCTCTTCCCAGGCATTGCCGATATGGAACAGGAACCCGGCCGGCAGTTCGTACCAGCGCTGCCGGGACCAGTCGTTCTTGGCGATCACCAGCGCCCGCATGGGGCGATCGGGCTGCCAGACGTAGCTGTCCAGCACACTGGCTCCCTCGATGAGCCGTTCCATGGCGAGCAGTAGCGGCGGCAGTAGGAAAACGAGATGGCGTTCGGTGATGGCGAAATCGTGCACGAACGGCAGATCCGCCACTGGCAGCGCCGCGGCTCGCTTCAGCCTGCCGTCGGCAGCGACATGGTAGAGGATCAGCGATTGATTGCCGGCAATGCCGAAGTTCCAAAGGCTGCCGTCGCTATCGCGGCGCGGGTGGGCGGAAAAGGGCAGACCCGCCAGGTCGTCGCGCCAGACTACCGGGCCGCGGGTACGCAGTGTGTCGGGATCGATGGCCCAGGCGGAGCCGCCTTCCCAGAGGGCGAGCAGATCATCGCCGTGTCGGATGACGCTGGTGTTGGCGACGTTCATCTGATCGGGGCTGGTGATCGGCTGCATGCCTGACAGGCGGGTGCCGAAGGCCGGCACGAGCAGACGGCCCGCTGCGCGTTCGGCCGCATACTTGCGCGTTTCCACAAAGCGGCCCAGGTGCGAGATGCGGCCATTCTCGATGCGGAAGGCCTGCACCATGCCGTCACCGTCGAACCAGTGCCGGTAGCGAGTGCCGCCGCGCTCATGGCGAGCCGGCATGTTGCGGTAGAACACGCCGCGCAGGTCGTCAGGCCAGCGGCCGCTGAGCGTAAGCGATTCGGCTTGCAAGACGTCATGCTCGATGGTGTGCCAGCCGAGCGGGGCGGTTAGCGGTTGCGTGGGCAGATTTATGGCGAGTTCCTCAGCGCGATGGAGATGGTCAAATCCTGTCCGTCCATGGCGATGGCAGCTGCTTCAAAGCTTGGCGGCCCCAGGTTGCCTATGGCGTTGCGGCTGAAGCCGTAGGGCTCGGTCGGAATCCCGAGCAGGTTGGTGTCGAGCACGCCGTTGCCGTTGAGGTCCTGGAAGGCCGCGACGGCATAGCGGCCGGGGGGCAAATCGGTGAAAGCTGCGGAAGGCCGCGTGGCCCAGCGCTTAATCACCGCCAGCCTGAAGCCGTCGCGCCGCTTGAAGCTGGCCGCGTCGTCGAACAGCGCCAGATAGACCGGCGCGTCCTGCCTGGCATTCGTGACCTCGACACGCAAATCGGCCGTCGAGCCGGTGCCGCCTGCCGTGAGCGTTGCGGCTGCGAGCGAGTAATGCAGATATCCGAACATGGCTCTTCTGCCTCTTGTCGATTTCAGGCGAGAGCCCATTGGACACTTAATCTGCCTCGGGCAGCGATGGATATGCGACGGATGGCGTGATGGAGCGATAGGCTGTGGATGCGGGGCGCGAATGGCGGCCAGCTGGCTCCAAGGAAGGCTAGAAAGGGGCGAGCAATATTGTCCCCTGGGACCGGGACGCCCATAATCCGCTTTCGGCCGGGAAAATCGAATCATTAAAAACCGATAATAAATTTGCGCTCGCAGGGCATGGCCGAGCCCCTCCGAGGGCGAATTTGGTTGCTGAGGTCCCATGAAAAAGCTTGCTGTCATATCGAGCCTGGCGGTCATCGTCGCCGGCGGTGCCGCGGCCGTGCCGTACTATGTGGGGAACAAGGCGGAGCGATACATTACCGAGCCGCAGACCTATGAGCAGGGCCAGGTGGCGCTCCGTCACCGGGGGGAGAGCTACGAGCGAGGCTATCTGTCCTCGCGGGCGCAAACGCGGCTGACCTGGCAGCTCGAGGACGAGATCATCGAGTTCGCCGCCACCCACGAGATCGATCACGCCTTCACGCCCCGCATCGTCTCTCGGTTCCGGGTGCTGCCGGGCGGTGGGGAGGTGCAGCAGGCGCTGCATGAGATTTTCGGCGATGAGCCGCTGCTCATGGCCGACACCCGGCTCAAGGCAGGTCGCCAGCAGACCGAGTTCCACATGCCCGAGACGAGGAAGCGCCTCGATGGTGGTGAGCTGCATCTGGCTGGCCTGCGCGGCGCATTTCAGGTCGAGGGCGCTCGGCTGGCTGGCCATGTCGATGTGCAGCCGATCAGCTTCAACGGCGCCGTGGCCAGCGCCCATGTCGGCGCGCAGCGACTGGAGCTGCAGGCAAGCGATCGCAACGACCAGCTCGGTCCGGGTAGCGCCTCCTACGTGATGAAAAGCGCCCAGCTGCGCGATGCCGACGGCGAGTCGGTGGCCTTGCGTGACCTGCGCCTGCGTACGTCGCAGACCGCGGTCGGCACGAGCATCGACAGCGAGGTGGTGATCGAGCTGGCGGCGCTGGAAACTTCGGCAGGCTCGCTCGAGAACCTCAGCCTGCGCTTTACCGCCAGCAACCTGCACCGCGAGCTGATGGAGCTCCTGCTCGCGCTGGATGAGCAGGACGAGGCGGAACGCAACCTGTCACCGGAGGTCTGGCAGCCGCCGCTGCGCCGCTTCCTGGAGAACAATCCCAAGGCCAGGCTGGACATCGTGCTCGGTCCGGAGACCGACGCCAAGGCGTCGCTGGGGTGGGAGCTCATGTACCGACAGCCGGACGGGATGCCCCTCGATCTAGAGAACCCGTTCGAGCTGTTCGCCGGCTTGGATACCACCGCCACCCTAGCCTTCACGGACGAGTTCATCGAAGAGCTCGCCGTCCTTCTGCAAGAGTACTGGGGCTCGCCGGAAGATGTAATCGCGGCGCTGTCCCTGCTGGAGAGCAACGGCTTTCTGGTGCGCAATGGGCAGGGCTACCGGGTCAAGCTCGGCTGGCGTCAGGGCGACATCCTGGTCAACGACACTCCACGGCCCGAGCTGGCGATGATGCTGGGCATGCTGCTGGCGTCCAGCATGCAATGAGGCAGGCGTTTCTGCCGGTGGCAGCCGAGCGCTGCCCGCTGGCAGGCACGTGTTGAGGTCCGTCATGCGGCGGGGTTTTGGTGAGGCCGGCGCCTTTGGTGTGGCATGCTGCGGCTTTCCGGGAGCGCCGCCAGAATTCAGGGAGGAATCTGCATGACGCCACGGATCAATGTGCTTACGCTCGGGGTCGATGATCTGGAGCGCTCCGTCCGGTTTTATCGCGCTATCGGATTCGACTCGGAGGGCATCGTCGGCCAGGAATTTGAGCACGGGACCGTGGGCTTTTTCGTTTTGTAGCCCGGGCTGAAGCTGGTGCTCTGGCCGCACCAGAGCATCGCCCACGATGCCGGCCTTCCCCTCGACCGCCCAAGCGCGACCGAGTTCGCCCTCGGTTACAATGTTTCCTCCAAAGCCGGACTCGATGCGGTCATGCAGGCAGCAGCCGATGCCGGTGGCGCCATGGTCAAGCCGGCGCAGGACGCTTTCTGGGGCGGCTATGCCGGCTACTTCCAGGATCCGGACGGGTACCTCCTGTGGGAGGTGGTGTGGAATCCGCAGCTCCAGCTGGTCGCGCGGTTCCGAGTTGCCATCATCCCGTTTGCGGCCGGGCTGGGAGCTGGCCAGGCAGGAGCGCCTTCAGCCGGAGGCGGCCTGCAGGCGACGGAACGGGCGTGAGTCCACGCCCAGCTTGCGCATGCGCGAGCGGAGCGTGTGCGGATTGATGCCCAGCAGGCGAGCGGCGCCGGACGGTCCCTCGATGCGGCCATGGGTGCGAGCCAGTGCTGAGCGGATATGGGCGGCCATGGCTTCGTCCAGGGTCGGGAAACGGCTGTTGTCGCTGCTGGATGGGGCCTGCAGGCTGTGTCCGGAAGCCGGGCCAAGCACTGTGACCGGCCCGGTTGGCATGCCGAAGGCGGCCTCAAGCTGCAGGCCTTTGCCGTTGCCCAGGATGGCTGCCCGCTCGATCACAGCAGCCAGTTCGCGCACGTTACCTGGCCAGGCGTAGCTGCGCAGCAGCTCGATGTCCCCGGCAGTTGGCAGCTGCAGCGGCAAGCCGAGCTTGACAGCGGCGCGGCGGGCGAAGTGCTCGGCCAGGGCGGGAATGTCGGACTGGCGCTCGCGCAGCGGGGGAATCGCAATCGGAAACACCGCGATTCGATACCAGAGATCCTGGCGAAAGCTGCCGTTGGCCACCATGGCCGCCAGATCGCGATGGGTGGCGGCCACGACCCGCACGTCGACCTGCAGCGGCTCTTCGCCACCCACGCGGTACAGGGTGCCGTCCTGCAGCACCCGCAGCAGCCTCACCTGCGCGGCCGGAGGTAGCTCTCCGATCTCGTCGAGAAACAGGGTGCCGCGGTCAGCGCGCTCGAACCAGCCCCTGTGCTGGCCGGCGGCGCCAGTGAAGCTGCCGCGTTCGTGACCGAACAGTTCGGAGTCGATCAGGTCGGGCGGGATGGCACCGCAATTGACGCGAATGAAAGGTCCCTGGCTGCGCGGCGAGCGCTCGTGCAGGGTGCGGGCGATGATTTCCTTGCCGGAGCCGGTCTCGCCCAGCAGCAGCACCGTGGCATCGGAGCGCGCCACCAGGTTGACGCGTTCCATCACGCCTTTCAGGCAGCCATCGGCTCCGACCACCTCGTCGCCATCCAGGCGGCGTCCGAACCGCGCCAGCAGCATTTCACGGTCGGCTTCCGCGCGCGCCCGCTGCGTCGCCGGCTCGCGCCAACGGAGTTCGTTGGCTAGGCCGACTGCCAGCGGCTCCAGCAGGGAGGCCAGCAAGGCGGCATCGGCAGCGCCGAAATCGGCTCCGGCATGGGCGTTCAGCACGGCGATGCCATCGTGTCGGTTGTCCGGATCGCGCAGGTAGCCGATGAGCGCACCGGACGATCCGTGCCGGACGGCGAGTGGCCGCAGATCGTCTGGCCACGGTTCGCCGACTCGCAGGCGCCGTACCGGATGGCGTTGCAGCGAGAGCAGAAGCCGGTCGCAGACGGCCTGGGCGCAGCGCATGCGCAGGTCGGCGGTGGCAGGCTCGGTCGTCGCTAGCGTCTCGAGCGCTTGGCGCGGCCGATCAAGGTGCACGATCGTCAGCGCAGCCAGGGGCAGCGACTGGCGCACGGCGGCGGCAATGTTGTCGAGCGCCTTGGCTAGTCGCCGCTGGCGGCCGATTTCCCGCCATGCAGCCAATACTAGGTCACGGTGGTGCATGCCCATCCTTTCAACGCGCAGCAGGACCTTGTCGACGCTTCATTGGCGGAAGCCGATCGAGTTCCCTATGCCCAGCCCGGGGTGGCCAAATGGCCAATCGCAATATGAAAGAGCCGTTTGGCAGGGTGAATTGCAGGAGAGCCGTCGCAAAGCAGATGCAGGGCCGAGCAGGGCTCGGCCTTCACCAGCCGCGCCAGCGGCGCAGCCGCCAGCCCAGCCAGGTGCCAATCAGCGCGAACAGCGCGAAGACCCAGCCCGAAACGGCGGCGGCCATGATGCCGGACAGCAGGGTGCCGATGGTGCAGCCCAGCGCGACCATGGAGCCCCAGCCGAGGAGCACGCCGCCGATGAGCGCGCGCACCGACTCGCCCAGCCGCGGCAGGCGCGGCCTGAAGTCGCCGCTGGGGACTGCCACGCCCAGCGAGCCCAGCACCAGCCCGGCGACGAAGGCGCCGTTCTCCGACCACAACGTCTGCTTCACCGTCGTGGCGCAGCCGGCGAAGCCGTCCAGGCCTTCCAGCCGGTGCGGAATCCAGGCGGCCTTGCTGGCCAGCGTGCGGGCGATGCTGCCCAGCTCGGCGGTTACGCCCAGCGGTGCGACGCGCAGATAGGCCAACACGCCGATGAAGCCGATCAGAATGCCGCCGACATAGGTTGGCCAGCGGCGCTGCCACCAGGGCAACGCCGGGGCTGCCGGCACGGGTCGGTGCATCCACGCCAGCAGCGCGGCGGCCAGTCCCAGCAGGCCCAGCTGCAGCGCTGCCGAGCCATCGTAGCCAAGGCTTTGCGGCAGCCACGCTACCGGCGCCTGTTGCAGCGCGCTCAGGTACAGCGTGTTCCAGCTCAGGAAACCGAGCACGAATCCGCCCAGCGCGCCGAGCAAGGCAATGGGCGAGGTCAGCGAGCCTTCCCCGAGCCGATACAGATGCGCGCTGATGCAGGAGCCCGACAGTGCCATGCCGAAGCCGAAGCTGAGCGCTCCGGCCGCCAGCACCCAGCTGACCGGGCCGATGTGGGCGCCGGGCGGCAGCCGGCCCATGCTCGGGTCGGGCAGGAAGGCGCCGAACAGCACGTGATAGCCCAGCGTGCCGACCGCGAGCGCCGCGATGATGCCCAGCAGGCCGCGCGCGTCGCGGGCAGCGAAGAAGTCACGGGCCACGCAGTAAAAGCAGAACCGTGAACGCTGCAGCACCACGCCGAAGGCAAGCCCCAGCAGTACCGACAGGCTCAGCTGGCGGCCGTTGCCGGGAACGCCGGCCAGGTGGTAGGCGAGGTAGAGGGCGACGGCGACGGCGGCCGCCCCGGCCGCCAGGTGACGCACCGGCGGCAGCGCGCCAGGGACGAAGGATGCAGTCGTAGCAGGTGTGGACGACATGACCATCACTCGAATGAGGCGCGGCGCCCGGGGGGCGCCGCGGACTGCCGTTTGCAGGCAGGCAGCAGTTTACTTGCCGCCCCAGACCGTGCCGGCCAGGTTGACGATGGGTACGCCGACCGCGTTGCCGTACTCGGTCCAGGAGCCGTCGTAGTTGGCGACCTGATAACCAAGCAGCTTGGAGAGCGCGAACCAGGTGTGGCTGGAGCGCTCGCCGATGCGGCAATAGGTGATGATCGGCTTGCTGCCGTCGATGCCTTTGGCGGCGTAGATGCGGCGCAGTTCCTCGACCGGCTTGAAGGTGCCGTCAGCGGCCACCGCCTCGCCCCAGGGAACGTTCACGGCGCCCGGAACGTGGCCGGCACGGACGGCAAGCTCCTGCACCCCGGGGGGCGCGAAGATCTTGCCCTGATACTCGTCCGGCGAGCGGATGTCGACCAGCGCCACATCGGACTTGCCTTCGGCAGCAGCGACGACGTCGGGCAAGAAGGCCCGCAGGTGCTTGTTCACCGTGGTGATCTCGATGTCGCCCGGCGGGGGCGTTTGGGCCAGGACCGACAGCGGGCGGCCCTCCGCTTCCCACTTGGCACGGCCGCCGTCCAGCAGCTTGACATTGGGAACGCCGTAGATGTCGAACACCCAGGCGCCCCAGGCGGCGAACCAGTTGTTGGTATCGCCGTAAAGGATGACCGTGCTGTCCTTGGATACGCCGGCGTTGCGCAGCAGGGTCTGGAACTGATCCTTGCTGACGATGTCGCGCCGGACCGTATCGACCAGGTCGGTATGCCAGACGAAGTTGACTGCGCCCGGGATGTGGCCGCGCTCGAACACGCCCGGGTTCACGCTGACTTCGATGATGCGGAGTTTCGGATCGTTGAGGTTTTTCTCCAGCCAGTCGGTAGAGACTAGATATTCCGAAGCGGCCGCAAGCACGCTCTGGCTGACGAGCAGCGTGGCGGCAGCAAGCAGCGCACGAATGGTTTTCATCGCAGGCTCCAGCTGTTCCGGTTAAGAGAGTTATAACAGTACCGGCCTCATAGGAAGAAAATGAATTGACAAATTTCTATAAGCTAAGAACGAAATGGATCGGAGAGTCGCCCGCCTTTTCCCCGCGTTTCTCGCTCCCGCCAATCCGCTTTGGCGGACGGCGCGCAAGGCCATCGGGCCCTGATATTTCCCGGCCAGCCCGTGTCATTTCACGGCATCCCGTGCTCTGTTCCATGGCGCCGGCGCATATAAATATTCTTTCTTTCGTTTGTGCTTGTTATTCCAGAGGGTTTTGAAAAGTGCTGCCGCCTGGCACGGCCCTTGCCCTTGCTCTCCCGCCCAAGGATCGGATCAGTCCATCCGGCCTGGCGTAACAACGAGGGATATCCACTCCTGCGCCGCTGCCAGCGACAGCGGCGCCCTGGTCGCAACTTTCGAGGTACTCTCTGATGAGCAAGCACCGAGCTTACAAATTGGTCGCCGCGGCGGCGCTGTCTTTCGGCATGGCGAGCAGCGTGCTCGCCAAGGGCATTGAGCTGCTCAACGTCTCCTACGACCCGACGCGCGAACTGTATGCCGAGTTCAACCGCGAGTTCGCTCGCTACTGGCAGGAGAAGACCGGGCAGACCGTGAGCGTCCGTCAGTCCCACGGTGGCTCGGGCAAGCAAGCGCGGGCAGTGATCGACGGCCTGGAGGCCGACGTGGTCACTCTGGCGCTGGCCTACGATATCGACGCCATCGCTGAGCACGCCCGGCTGCTGCCCGCTGATTGGCAGTTACGGCTGCCTCACAACAGCAGCCCCTACACCTCCACCATCGTGTTCCTGGTACGCGCCGGCAACCCGAAGAACATCAAGGACTGGGACGACCTCATCAGGCCCGGCGTGCAGGTCATCACGCCCAATCCCAAGACCTCCGGCGGCGCCCGTTGGAACTATCTGGCGGCCTGGGGCTATGGCCTGAAGAAGTACGGCAGCGAAGCAAAGGCGAAGGAGTTCGTGGCCGAACTGTTCCGCCACGTGCCGGTGCTCGATTCCGGTGCCCGTGGCGCGACGACCACCTTTGTGCAGCGGGGCATCGGCGATGTACTGCTGGCCTGGGAGAACGAGGCCTTTCTCGCGCTCAACGAACTCGGCACCGGTAAGTTCGAAATCGTCGTTCCATCGCTGTCTATCCTGGCCGAGCCGCCGGTGGCGGTGGTTGACAAGATCGCCGAGAAGCGCGGCACGGCCGAGGTGGCGCGCGCGTATCTGGAGTTTTTATACTCGCCAGCGGGGCAGCGGATCGCCGCCAGGCACTACTACCGGCCGGTGTATCCCGAGCATGCCGATCCGGACGACGTCAAGCGCTTTCCCGAGCTGGAGTTGCTCACTATCGACGCCGATTTCGGCGGCTGGCGCAATGCGCAACGGGTGCATTTCTCCGACGGCGGCACCTTCGACCAGATCTATCGGCCCGGACGCTGAACGGCAGCGGCGCGGACGGCCGGATCACCGCCGTCCGCCCCATCGGGAGCCAAGCGCATGTCCACAGTCTTGCAACGGTATAGCGTGATTCCAGGGTTCGGGCTCACCCTGGGCTATACGCTGGTCTACCTGAGCCTGATCGTGCTGATCCCGCTCTCGGCCACATTCGTTAAAGCGGCCGAGCTTGGCTGGAGCGGCTTCTGGTCGGTTGTCACCGAGCCGCGGGTGCTGGCCGCCTACCGCGTGAGCTTCGGCTGCGCGCTGCTGGCCGCGCTGGTGAATCTGGGCGCCGGCTTGCTGGTGGCCTGGGTGCTGGTGCGTTACCGCTTTCCAGGCCGGCGGCTGCTAGATGCGTTGGTGGATTTGCCGTTCGCGCTGCCCACGGCGGTGGCTGGCATCTCCCTCACCGCGCTTTACGCCGGCAACGGCTGGGTCGGGCGCCATCTCGAGCCGCTCGGCCTGAAGGTGGCGTTCACGCCTGTCGGCATCACGGTAGCGCTGATCTTCATCGGCCTGCCCTTCGTGGTGCGGACAGTGCAGCCGGTGTTGGCGGAGCTCGAGCCGGAGCTGGAGGAAGCCGCGGCAAGCCTGGGCGCAGGGCGGCTCGCGACCTTCCGGCGCGTGCTGCTGCCCGCGCTGGTGCCGGCCCTGCTGACCGGCTTCGCGCTGGCGTTCGCCCGCGCCGTCGGCGAGTACGGCTCGGTGATCTTCATTGCTGGCAACATGCCCATGGTCTCGGAGATCGCGCCGCTGCTGATCGTCACCAAGCTCGAACAGTACGACTATGTCGGCGCCACCGCCGTCGCTGTTGCCATGCTGGCGATCTCTTTCGCGCTGCTGCTGCTGATCAACCTGCTGCAGTGGTGGAGCCGGTTGCGGCACGGAGGGTAGGCCATGACCCAAGGAGCTTCCCATGTCGCGACCGAGCCGCTTTGGCTGCGGGTGGCGCTGATCCTGCTGGCAACAGGGTTTCTTGGCCTGTTCTTGCTGCTGCCGCTGGCGGCGGTGATCGCAGAAGCGCTGCGCGGCGGCTGGCAGGCCTATTTAGCTGCCATCCGCGAGCCCGATGCGCTGGCCGCCATTCGGCTCACCTTGACCGTGGCGGCTATCGCGGTGCCGCTGAACCTGGTGTTCGGCACCTGCGCCGCCTGGGCCATCGCCAGGTACGAGTTCCGCGGTAAGGGCGTGCTCACGGCCCTGATCGATCTGCCGTTCGCAGTGTCGCCGGTGATCTCGGGGCTGATCTACGTGCTGCTGTTCGGAGCCCAGGGCTGGTTCGGGCCCTGGCTGGGCGAGCACGGATTCAAGATCGTCTTCGCCGTTCCGGGCATCGTGCTGGCGACGGTGTTCGTCACCTTCCCCTTCGTCGCCCGCGAACTAATCCCGGTGATGCAGGAACTGGGCAGCGACGAGGAGGAAGCTGCACTAACGCTGGGCGCATCCGGCTGGCAGACCTTCTGGCGGGTGACCCTCCCCAACATCAAGTGGGGGCTGTTGTACGGAGTGATTCTGTGCAATGCTCGCGCCATGGGGGAATTCGGCGCCGTATCGGTGGTCTCGGGCCATATCCGCGGGTTGACCAATACCCTGCCGCTGCACGTCGAGATTCTCTACAACGAGTACAATTTCGTCGCCGCGTTCGCCTGCGCGTCGCTGCTGGCCCTGCTGGCGCTAGTCACGCTGACCGTGCAGGCGCTGATCGAACGGCGGCAGGCGCGGCTGCTCCTGGCGCGATGACCAGGCTGGCTGGCAGCGTCGCATGGGCGTCGAATCGGCGGCTTCGGCACCCACGTCGCGAGTCAGTCGGCGGCCGCCAGCGTTGCTGGAACGGTGACCATTGCGGGGGCACGGCGGCAGGATGCGAGAAGCCATGGAAACCGTCGTCTACAAATCCAAGGTCGATGGCTGGCTGTTCCTGATCTTGGCCGGCGCCGTGGTCATTCCGGCCTACGGCGGCATCCAGGTGGTATTGACGGTTCCCGGTACGTCGCCGGGGCCGCTCATTCTGACCATCGTCCTGGTCATCGCGCTGCCGCTGTGGTTGCTCTTTGGCACCAGCTACACGCTGCAGGCCGACAAGCTGCTCATCCGCTGCGGGCCGCTCAAATGGGAAATCCTCCTGGCGGAAATCAAGGCCATCACGCCGGTCCGAAGCTTTTTGTCCAGCCCGGCGCTGTCGATGGACAGGCTGCGCATCGACTACGGCCGCGGCATGTCCATCATGATCTCGCCGCAGAACAAGGAGCAGTTTCTCAAGGATATCGAGGAGCGGCGTCGCGGCCTGCTTTGACCGAATGGACCGCTTGGGCAACGCGCCGCCTGCCGCGATACCCTGGACTGATTGCAGGCTCATTTCCTCAGCGGCAACCGTATGGCTTATCTAGCTAGCGCCCTCAAAATTGCGTTGTTCAACGCCGCGCTCTATACCAGGCCCTGAAGTGGAACGGCCTCGATATGAGCAGCACTCGCGCAACGGCCACCTTGGCGCTGGGATTCTGGGGCTCGGTGATGTTCTTCTGGGGTGCGCGTCATCTGTTGGGAGCCGGTTTTTTCGCCGGCATGCAAGGCACTTTCAGCTGGGTCGGCACCGCCACGCCGGCATCCATCTGGCGCTTCGCCGGCGTGCTGCTGTGGATCATCGGTGCCGTGGTGCTGTTCGTGATGGCATGAGGGGCAGGTAAATACAGGAGCGATGGCATGGAAGTCACGGAAATACACCGCGGTCGGCTAATCGACCATATCCAGCTGGTGGTGCGCGACCTCGCGGCGGCGCGGACGTTCTACGGCGCGGTGCTCGAAGTGCTCGGCATTCCTCTCGGCGGTGAGGGCGACGATTACTTCTGGGCCGACGAGCTGTTCGTCCCGAGCGCGACCAGCGCGGCAGCGCAAGGCGTGCTGACCGGCCGCCATCATCTTGCCTTCCAGGCCAAGAGCCCCGCCATGGTCGATGCCTTCTACCAGGCGGCGCTGGCCAACGGCGGCAGGGACAACGGCAAGCCGGGCGAGCGTCCCTATCATCCCGGCTATTACGCCGCCTTCGTGCTGGATCCGGACGGCAACAACATTGAGGCCGTCTACCACGGCGAAGCCCGGCGCAGCGCCGACTCCGTGCGCGTTCGCTTTTAGCCGGCGCCGGCTTTTCCGGCCCATGGCCTTGGCGTGCCATGGGCCGGTCTCCTCGTTCCGCTGGCGAAACGTCCCGAACCTGTTGCTCCACGGGGCCGGCATGAGAGGCGCTGCCCGGGTACGGAGCGGGCGAGCTTGCGTCCTACCGTCAGCGCGGCTGTGCTCTGGATAAGCCGCCACCAGGGAACCATATCTAGGGACCTTGCCGCCTCCAGGAGCTACTCGAGCGTCGAGCAAGGGTTTTCAGCGGTCGGCTATCCCCAGGTCCCAAGGAGGAGGGTTTATTCATGGACGCCGTCTTCAAAGGTATCGCTGTGGTTGCCCTGACACTTGCCGCCACCTTTGCATTCGCCCAGTCCGGGGCGCCCAGCGATGCGGAAATTGCCGCCATCGTGGTCGCCGCCAATCAGGTCGACATCGATGCCGGCAAGCTGGCGCAGCAGCAGGCCTCCAGCCCGGAAGTCAAGGCGTTTGGCGAGCGCATGGTCGTTGATCATTCTGCGGTGAACGAGCAGGCCGTGACGCTGGTGAGAAAGCTCAACGTCGAGCCAAAGGAAAACGATCTCAGCAGGACGCTGCTGGCGGATGGCGCCAGGACCCTGGACCGGCTGCGGCAGTTGCAGGGCGAGGCGTTCGACAAAGCCTACATCGACAATGAGGTCGCATACCATCAGGCCGTGCTGGATGTCATCGACACGGTCCTGCTTCCGAACGCCCAAAACCCCGAGCTAAAAGAGCTGATCAGCGCAGTCCGGCCGGTGATCGAGGCCCATTTGGGCCATGCCGAGCAGCTGCAGACGCGCTTGCAGTAGGCACGCCATGCGTGCGGCTCTGCGGATTTCCCTCTGCTTCCGTCGGCGCGGCTCGAGTACCGCGCCGACTTTGCTTCTTGCGCTGGCGGCCGGTTCGTGGCCAGGTTCCGGCCTGATCGCCTCGCAGGTCCACGCGGTCGTCATCGAGGGCATGGCATTCAACCCGGCAACGCTGACGGTGGAGCAGGGAGATACGGTCGTCTGGATCAACAGGGACCTGTTCGTCCACAACGCGACCGCCGAGGACGGCGCTTTCTGCTCCGGTGATCTCAAGCCTGGTCAATCCTGGAGCTACCGCGCCGATCGAAAGGGTGAGTTCGCCTACATTTGCACCCTCCATCCGACCATGCGGGCGACGCTCAGCGTGCGCTAGCCGACAGCGAGGTGCGTGCCGTCCAACTGCATGCGAGATCAGCGCTCCGCTGCGGGCGTGATCCGCCAGACGGTGTTGGAGAGGTCATCGGCGACGATCAGCGCGCCGCGCGGGTCCACCGTCACGCCCACCGGCCGGCCACGAGCCTTGCCGTCTTCGCCGAGAAAGCCGGTGACGAAATCCACCGGCGGTCCGGAAGGGCGCCCGTCGCTGAAAGGCACGAAAACGACCTTGTAGCCGACGGGCTGCTTGCGGTTCCAGCTGCCGTGCTCGCCTACGAAGGCGCCTTCGGCGAACTGCTCGCCCATGGCGGGCACGGAGAAAGCGAGGCCGAGGGCGGCCACGTGCGAGCCCAGCGCGTAGTCGGGCGTGATCGCAGCCGCGACTTTTTCCGGATCCTGTGGCCGCACCCGGTCGTCCACGTTCTGGCCCCAGTAGCTGTAGGGCCAGCCATAGAAGCCGCCTTCCTGGACCGCCGTGATGTAATCGGGCACCAGGTCGGGACCGATTTCGTTGCGCTCGTTCACCGCCACCCAGAGCTGCTCGGTGTCCGGGTGGAAGGCCAGCGCCGTCGGATTGCGCAGGCCGGTGGCGTAGGGTCTATGGGCGCCGGTCTCGGCGTCGATTTCCCAGATCATGGCGCGGCCGACCTCCGCCGTCATGCCGCGCTCGGTGATGTTGCTGTTGGAACCGATGCCGACATACAGGAAGCGGCCGTCAGGGCTGGCGGCCAGCGCTTTGGTCCAGTGGTGATTGATCGCCGACGGCAGGTCGGCCACCTTGACCGGCGGGCCGCTGGCCTGGGTCTGCCCCTCGCGATAGTCGAAGCGCACCAGGGCGTCCTGATTGGCCACGTAAAGCTTGTCGTCGACCAGGGCCAGCCCGTAGGGCGCATTGAGGTTTTCGGCGAACACCGTCCGTAGCTCGTAGGTACCGTCGCCGTCGCCGTCCCGCAGCAGGGTCAGGCGGTTGCCGCTTTCGACCGAGGTCGTGCCTTTGGCCTTGATGAAGCCGGCGACCACGTCCTTGGGCTTGAGCGCCGGCGCATTGCCGCCCCTGCCTTCGGCGACCAGGATGTCGCCATTGGGGAGAACCAGCGTCTGGCGCGGGATCCGCAGATCGGTGGCGATGGCCGTGATGGTGTAGCCTTGCGGCACCACGGGCAGCTGCTCCCCCCATGGCGTCGGCCGGGGGACCGTCATGTCGGGCAGCAAGCCGCGCCGCGGCTCCGGCAGCTCCGGACTGGGGCCGTAAGGTTGAGCGGATTCCGCGCCTCCGTCGCCACAGCCTGCGAGCAAGGCGACGGCGAGGGCAGCCGTGAGCAGGCCCAGAGGCTTCATCTGCCACCTCCTTGGCGAAAGCCGGCGAAGCCGGCCGCGGTCGCCACGCCGGCCAGCACGGCGACGATGGCGGAAACGATCGGCGCGGCGGGCATGATGGCCCAGGCGTCTCTAGCGTGGATGAGGATGTTGACGAACCCCAGGCACCAGGTCGCCAGCAGTAGGAGGGCGTAAGGCAGCGCGAGCCGACTCCGGCGCAGGGGGCGGAACAGGTCGATGACGGCCCAGAGCAGCGCCAGGCCGCCGAAAACCAGGCCGCCGACGATCAGCCAGGAGGCGAAATTGCTCCATTGGATCTCGTAG
>Ga0079224_100006056_pt1 | contig 15970 bp, 14 predicted proteins | sample Stecom2015_FD_80414 | JGI IMG/M metagenome (GOLD analysis project Ga0079224, IMG submission 80414) | Agricultural soil microbial communities from Utah to study Nitrogen management - Steer compost 2015 | ecosystem: Environmental > Terrestrial > Soil > Agricultural land | place: USA: Utah...
CGTCCTCGCCGGTGACGCAGGGCGCGGCGAAGACCGTTGCCCCGGCGATGCGCCGCTTGACCTCCGGTTGTGGCAGCGGCCCGGTCATCTCGACCAGGTTGCCCAGACCCAGGCGCTCGATCCGGGCGCGGAGCTCGTCTTCCAGCTCGCCGCCGCCGATGATCTCGACGCTGAAATTGACGCCGCGCCGGCGCAGCTCGGCGGCCGCGTTGATCAGCACGTCGAAGCCCTTCTTCTCCACCAGCCGGCCGACGGCCACGATGCGCGGCGGCCGCGGCCCGGGCTCGCGGAAGGGGAACTCCTCGAGGTCGAGCCCGTTGTATATACGCGTGACGCGGGCGGCGAGCGGGCCGAATTCCTCGCGCAGGTGAGCGAGGTTGAAGTCGCTGACCGTCACGACTGCCGAGGCGTCGCGCAGCTTGCGGGCCAGGTCGGCCGGGTCGACGCTCTCGTGGAAGATGTCCTTCGCGTGCGCCGTGAACGAGTAGCCGATGCCGGTCATGCGGGCCGCCAGGCGCGCCACTGAGGTCGCCGACGAGGCGAAGTGCGCGTGCAGGTGGGTGATGCCCCGCTCGTGGATCAATACTGCCAGCTGGGCGGCCTGGTAGACGTCGCGGTACGACTCCTCCCCCGCTTTGGCCAGGGCATCCCAGGTCAGCTCGGGCGCGAGCCTCCCGGCCTCCTGCAGGGCCGCCCAGAATTCCTGGCCGCGGATCGAGCCGCTGTCCAGGTAGGTCACCCCCGTGCGGACGCGCGAGATCAGATCCTGGAAATGGGTATCGACCGGTGGGCGAAGCGCGAAGATGTCGATGTACAGCCCGGCTCGCTCGTGCGCCAGGATCTCATTGACGATGAAGGTCTCCGAGAAGCGCGGGTAGCGCTTCACGACGTAGCCGATGCGCGGCCGTTCGCGGGTCACCTCGAGCATAGTTGCCTGTACTCCTTCTAAAGCCGGGCGCTCAGCAGCGGCGCCGGGTAAAGCTCCGCGAGCAGCTGCGGGAGCCTGCTCAGCCCGTTCATGTCGATCGCGTGCTTGCCAGTCGGAACCCGGTCGCTCGCCAGCCAGGCGCCAAGCGCGTCCGGGGTCAGCTCGTCAGGGTGCAGGGCGTCGAGTGCGCCCAGGTCGCGCAGCCGGCTGGCACGCAGCCACTGCTCGCGCCGGGGGCGGACGCGGGGCACGATCAGCGCCGGCTTGCCGTAGGCCAGCAGTTCGCAGGTGGTGTTGTAGCCGCCCATGGCGATCACCCGGTCGGCGCGCCGCAGCAGCGGGGCCGGCTCGGGCAGGAAGTCGACGATCCGCAGGTCGTCCCGTGCGGCGGCCATCTGGCGCAGCGCGCGCGCTGTGGACTCGGGCATGTAGGGGCCGGTCAGCAACACGCCCTCCATGTCGTCCGGGAACTGCGCGGCGGCGAAGTTGAGCGCCAGCGTTGCCCCGTCCTGGCCGCCACCGACCGTGCCGAGCGCCAGCCGCCGGCCGGAGCGTTCGAGCTGCTCCAGCAGCGCCGCGCTGGTGGCGTCCGGTGGGCGCTCGTCGGCGCGCCGGTCGAGGTAGCCGGTGAAGCGCACGCGCGCGGCGTAGGGCGCCAGGAAGTCGTATTCGGCCAGCGCGTCGTAGACTGCCCGGTCCCCGTAGATCCAGATCGCGTCGTAGATCTCGCGCAGCAGGCGGTGGGCGCCGGCCCGGGACCACTCCGCGCGGATCGCCTCGGGTTCGTCGAGGATGTCGCGCAGCCCGAGGACGAAGCGGGTGCCGCCCTCGCGGCGCAGTTCGGTCAGCGCCGGGACCAGCTCGCCCTGGGCGCCGGCGGGCACGTTGTCGACGATGAAGACATCCGGCCGGAAGGCGCGCAGCGCCCCGCGGATCGTCTCCGACCGCAGGGCGATCAATTCTTCCAGGCTGCCGCCCAGGCGGCGCGGCCGGTACTGCCCGGCGCTGTCCTTGTAGAGTGCTGGCAGGCTCAGGTAATCGACCCCCGGCGGCACAGCGAAGCTGCGCGACTCGACCGCTCCGGAGATCAGCAGGATTGTGCTCGGGCGGGCGGCGGCCAGCGTCTCGGCGATCAGCAGATTGCGCCGCATGTGGCCCAGCCCCAGCGTGTCGTGGGAGTAGACCGCGATGCGCAACGGCTCCTCGGCCTCCGCGGGGCGTCCCGGGCGCGCCCGGGGAGTGCGGCCATTCACCGACCAGCTACCCGGTTCCGATATCTGGATGTAAGTGGCGCTGGCCTCCAACGCTGCTTCAGGCATAGGCACCGCCCTGGACGCCGCTGGTTGGGTTCTTGGTCATCTGTCGCTCCAAAAATGCGAATTCTCGTGGGGATCGGCACGCTTCGAACAACAGATTAGGGAGGGGCGATTAGAGAATTATTAGAGGTTGGATTTGTGTGGATTTGTTGAACCGGGGTTGAGTTCCACGCAGGGAGATCGCGCCCGCCCGGCCGGCGCGCGTGCGGGACAGTGTGCGGGAAGAGGCGCGTGCCTCAGCCGGCGACGTTGCGCAGCACTCGCTCGCTGGCGCCGGTGATCTCGCCCAGTTTCTCGCCAGCCAGCAGGCGGCGGCGGATCTCGGCCTCGTACTCGACGCGCGGACCGCAGTGCTCGATGATCTCCGGCACGCGGTCGGGCGGGATGACCATGATGCCGTTGTCGTCGGCCAGGATGATGTCGCCGGGGCTGACGGCCACCCCGCCGCACTGGACGGTCGTATTGATCTCGCCGGAGGCGCCGGTCGAACGGCTGGTGATCGGGGCCACGCCGCGGCAGAAGGTCAGGTACTCCATCTCCCAGATCTCCGGGATGTCGGTGGCAGGGCCATCGACGATCGTGCCGGCCAGGCCGCGCAGCTTGGCGGCCAGCGAGGTCAGCTCGCCCCAGCAGGCGTGCTTCTGGTCGCCGTTGCGGTCGATTACCAGCACGTCGCCCGGCTCGGCCACGTCGATGGCGTGGTGCACAACGCCGCTGTCGAGCGCCGTCGTGCGCACCGTAACGGCCGGGCCGCACAGCGTGAAGCCCATCTGGCGGCCGATCGGGCGCAGGTCGCCAGACATGAAGCCGAAGTCGAGCATGTGGCCGATCGTCGCCGGTGGAATCCGCCGGAGCTGCTCGATCTGCTCGGCCGTCACCGTCGGATCCGGCCGCGAGTTGATCGTCACCGCCATGCTGCCTCCCACCTTCCCGTCTCGCGCATCATGAGATCCCGGTGCAGTCTAGCCCAGGCGAGGTCCGGCGAGTCTTTTCAGCCCCGCCCATGGCGGGTACGCTAGGCGGCAGCCCGGTTGGGCGGGAAAGGGAAGGTATTGTCAGATGGCCCGGATCACGATTTTGGATGGTAAGCGCATCATCCTCGGCGTCACCGGCAGCATCGCCGTCTACAAGGCCGTCGATCTGGCCAGCAAGCTGAACCAGGCCGGTGCGGTCGTCGACGTCGTCATGACCGAGGCGGCGCTGCGCTTCGTGACCCCGCTGACCTTCCAGGCGGTGACCGGCCGGGCGGTCTATACCGGCATGTGGGAGCCGCCAGCCGGCGAGGGCCTGCCGACCCACATCGCCCACGTCGGGCTGGCCGAGGCCGCCGATCTGCTCGTCATCGCCCCGGCGACGGCCGACTGCCTGGCGCGGCTGGCGCAGGGCCGGGCCGACGACCTGATCAGCGTCACCGCCCTGGCTGCGCGCTGCCCGATCGTCGTCGCCCCGGCGATGGACGGCGGCATGTATGAGCATCCCGCCACCCAGGCCAACGTCGAGGTGCTGCGCGCCCGCGGCGTCGAGGTCATCGAGCCGGAGGTCGGGCGCTTCGCCTCCGGGCTGACCGGCCGCGGCCGCTTGCCGGAGACGCCAGCGCTGATCGGCCACATCCGCCGCGCGCTGGGCCGCTCCGGGCCGCTGGCCGGCCGCCGCGTGATCGTCTCGGCCGGTGCGACCCGCGAGCCGCTCGACCCGGTGCGCTACATCACGAACCACTCCTCCGGCCGCCAGGGCCACGCCATCGCCCAGGCGGCGCTCGACGCCGGCGCGGATGTAACGCTGGTGACGATGGCTCGCGATCTGCCGGCACCGGTCGGCGCCGAGCGCGTCGACGTCGGCAGCGCCCTGGAGCTCCTGGCCGCGATCGAGTCACGCATCGACGCCGCATCGCCGGACGTGCTGGTGATGTCCGCTGCCGTCGCGGACTTCCGCCCGGCGTCGACCGCGGACCGGAAGATCAAGAAGCCTGACGACCCGGACCAGGGCATGACCCTTGAACTGGCCCGCAACCCGGACATCCTGATACAGGTCAAGGGGCTGCGCCAGAAACTCGGCCGTCCGCTGGTCGTCGTCGGCTTCGCCGCCGAGACCGACGATCTGATCGCGAGCGCCGCCTCCAAGCTGGAGCGCAAGGGACTGGACCTGATCGTGGCCAACGACGTCTCGGCCGGCGATGCTGGTTTCCGCGCCGAAACCAACCGTGTGATCCTCCTCGACCGCCGCGGCGAGCGCGTTGACGTCGACCTCACCACCAAAGAGCGCGTCGCCGAGATCGTCATCGACCGTGTCACCGCTCTGCTGCCCGGCGACTAATCCCGCCCACACGCCCCGAACCGCCTGGCAAATTCGGTCCGCCGCCGCCCGTAGGGGGCGGGTACCCACTGGGTGGGTGCGGTCTCCACCCGTCTTGATCCTCGATTTCGTTACCGGGTGGAGACAAGCTCCACCCCGACGGTGATCGAAAGGGCGCCGTGCCTTCACGCAAATGGGGTGCGGGTCACCTGCGTCGCCGCATAGGAAAACCCCTCGCCGGCCGGGGCTGGCGAGGGGTGGGAGAGGGGTGTGGGAAGGGTATTAGTTGGCGAGCTCGACGCCGTAGCGCTCGAACAGGTCGGCGACCTCCTGTTCGCTCGGCTCGCCCTGGACCAGCTCGCTCAGCTCGCGGAGGAACTCCTCGTGGCCGGCCGGGGTGAAGCTCGCCAGCAGCGTGCCCGGCTCGGAGCCAGTGTTTACCAGGCTGTTGATCGCGCCGGCCGGAACGAACAGCGCGTCACCCGCCGTCACGTGCCGCGTGATCGCGCCGACCTGCATGCTGAACTCGCCGGAGACGACGTAGAAGACGCGCGTCTCGCGGTGGCTGATGTTCGGCGGCACGCCCAGACCGGGCGGGACGACCTCCTCGATGATCGAGAACTGGCCGTTGGTCTCAGCCGCGTCGACCTTCGGCGTGACCTGGATGCCCATGACCGTGAAGCTTCCGGTCGTGGCGTCGGCGGCAGTCAGCGGGGTAGTGCTAATCATGGTCAACTCTCCTTGTTCTGTAGGTGAGCGTCAGACATCGAGCGCGAGGGGTCGCTAGAGATACACCAGCAGTTCCATGCCGTGCTTCGGCGCGATCTGCGTCAGGATGCGACAGAGTTCGTCGTCATCGGGCATCGGTGGGGCGTCATCGCGCGCCGTTGGCGTGCCGGCTTCGGCGATGAAGCGCTCGAAGCCCGCTGGCGTGGAGACGACCAGCATGCGCGCGTCGCTGGCGCCGGTGTTCAGGTAGCTGTGGCGCGCGCCGCGCGGCAGGAAGGCGAAATCTCCGGCGCGGGCGAGGTAGGAGGTATGACCGCACCAGATGGTGACTTCACCCTCCAGGACGTGGATGGCTTCGTCATGCTCGTGATGGACGTGTGGTGGGGTCCCGACTCCGGCCGGGAACAGGTGCTCGGTGAGCGAGAAGGAACCGCCGGTCTCCGCGCCGCCGGCCAGTACCTTGACCAGCGTCCCGATCAGTTCATAGCGTGGCGCGCTCGCCGACGATGCGACGTGCGGCCTGACCAGAAGCGACACCGTCATCGGTGTATCCTCTCCAGCCCCTCGTGGGCTCGGTCTGTTGCCACCTCATCGTGGCTGCGGCCGTCCGCGGCCGCCTGCCCCGGCGACCACCGCCGGGACACCTCGAGAATACGCGCGCGGGGGATGGCGGAAATGTAGCGAAAGGTACAAACGAATCGCGGGGCAGCGGTTTATTCGTTGCGCTCGGCGACGATGCGCAGGCCCTCGAGCGTCAGCATCTGGTCGACGGCGTCGAAGCTGTCCGTCAACGGCGCGAGGATCTGGGCCAGCCCGCCGGTCGCGATCACCTTCGCGTCGTCCAGCTGCGCTCTCATCCGCGCGATCAGCCCCTCGATCATCGCGACGTGGCCCAGCACCAGGCCGGACTGCATCGCGTGGCGCGTATTAGTGCCGATGACCGAGGGCGGCGCGGCCAGCTCGACGTGCGAGAGCTGCGCGGCCCCGCTGACTAGCGCGTTGGCTGTCACCGCCAACCCGGCGGCGATCGACGCGCCACGGAACTCGCCAGCGCCCGATGGCCCCCTGGCGACCGCCGACAGCGTCGTGGCCGTCCCGAAGTTGACGACGATGCAATTGCTCTTGAAGCGGTTGAACCCGGCCACGGCGTTGGCGATCAGGTCGGCGCCGACGACCTCAGGCTGGTCGGTCTTGATCGCCAGCCCGGTGTCCAGGTCGTGGCGCAGGAGCAGCGGCCGGCAACCGGTCTCGCGCTCCAGCATCTCCAGCATTCCGACAGTGAGCTGCGGCACGACGCTGCTGACGATCGCGCGCTCGAATTGCCCGCGCTCGATCCCCGCATCGGCCAGGAACGAGCGCAGCAGCACCGCGTACTCGGCCGGCATCCGCGTCCGCACCGTCTCGATGGGCCAGAAGTGAACCCACTCCCGCCCGTCATACACCCCGAACTTAATGTTCGAATTCCCAATATCGACCGCGAGCAGCATGCCTACCCCTCTGGGGAGTTTGTGGTCCGTAGGTCGTAGGTTGTAGGAAGACCGGCCCGACCCATCTTCCTACAACCTGCAAACGATGGACGACAGACTATCCGCGCCAGGACATGACACCGAGCAGGCGGGCGAGCGTGCGGAGTTCGGCCTGGGCGTCGGCGATCTCGCCCTTGTTGCCGGCGGCGCGGACGATCGCGGTGGCCATGTCTTCGAGGACGGGGATCGCCTCCGGCGTGTTCAGGTCGTCGTCCAGCGCGGCGCGCATGCGCTCAGTGTAGGGTGCCGGGTCGACGTAGGCTTCGCCGCCGGGGTTGGGGACGTGGACGGCTTCCTTGAGCAGGCTGGCCAGCCCCTCATAGCGCGCCGGGCCTCCGTCGATGTATTCCCACGGTGTCCGGTAGTGGTGGCTGTGCAGGTAGAGCCGCAGCGCGTCCGGCGTGTAGAACTGCAGCACGTCGCGGGCCAACACCAGGTTGCCGAGCGACTTGCTCATCTTCTCGCCCTGGTACTCGACCATGCCGATGTGCATCCAGAAGCGGGTGAAGGGCTGCTTGCCAGTGAAATGCTGCGCCTGGGCGATCTCGCACTCATGGTGCGGGTAGATCAGGTCGCTGCCGCCGCCGTGGATGTCGATCGTCTCGCCCAGGTAGCGCATCGACATCGCCGTGCACTCGATGTGCCAGCCCGGCCGGCCGCGGCCCCAGGGGCTCTCCCAGTAGGGCTCGCCCGGCTGCCAGGCCTGCCAGAGGATGAAGTCGAGCGGGTTCTCCTTGCGCGGGTCGTCCGGGTCCGCGCCGCGCTCGCGTGAGAGCGCGATCATCTCCTCGGCCGAGTACTTGCCGAGCACGCCGTAGTCCTCGTCCGCTTCGGTGCGGAAGTAGACGTTTCCATCGACCTCGTAGGCGTACCCGTCGTCGACCAGCTTCTTGGTGATTTCGAGGATCCAGTCGATCTCCTCGCTGGCGCGTGGGAAGACCTGCGGCCAGAGCACGTTGAGCGCCGAGAGATCCTCGACGAAATGGCGCGTGTAGCGGTCGCCCAGGCGGTCCCACTGGTCGCCGACCTCTTTGGACTTGCGCAGGATGTCGTCGTCGATATCGGTGACGTTCTGGACGTACTTGACGCGCCAGCCCAGGTACTGGCAATAGCGGTTGAGCACGTCGAAGGTCAGATAGGTCATACAGTGGCCGATATGGCCGACGTCATAGGGCGTCACACCACAGACATACATCCGCACCGTGCGCCCGTCCGCTGGCTCGAACTCACACTTCTCGGCCCGTAGCGTGTCGTATAGCTTCACTCGCTTCTACCCCGGCCCCTTCTCAATCGCGTGCATCTCTTTACGCGCGGAACGTAGCATACCGCCGCCTGACCCGCGACCCGGCGGCAGGCCGACGCCGCCGTCCCCCGCGACGGCGCGTCATCCCTGCCGATTAGGAACACTTCGCGCCGCGCGCTCATTCCCGCCGCATGTTACCGACCCGTGACCCCAACCGGCAGAAATATGACCCGGATATAGACGCGGCGCGTGGGCCGGCCTGGGAAAATCGTCTAGGATCAGACAGGCCGATCATCAAGCTGGCGATAGGGGAAGCCGTGCCGACAATTCAAACGCCCGAGGAGCGCTTCGGGTTCATTATGGGTGCCGATCGAAAGCTGGTCCGCTGGCCGGATATGCTGGCCTATTTCCAGGATGTCGCCGCCGCCAGCGACCGCATTCTCTACGAGCAGATCGGCGTCGCCACCGATGGCCAGCCCTTCGTGCTTTTGACCATTTCATCGCCGGAGAACCTGGCCCGGCTCGACCGCTACCGGGAGATCCAGCAGCGGCTGGTCGATCCCCGCGGGCTGGACGAGGACGAAGCTCGGGCACTGATCCGCGAGGGCCGCGCGATCGTCCTCGTCACCTGCGCGATCCACGCCACTGAGGTCGGCTCGGTCCAGATGACTCCCGAGTTGGTCTACGAACTGGCTACTCGGGACGACCCGGAAATGCGGCGCATCCTCGATGAGGTCGTCCTGCTGCTGGTGCCCTCGCTGAACCCGGATGGTATGGAACTGGTGGCCGACTGGTACGAGGAGACGCTGGGCACGCCCTACGAGGGCTCGGCGCCGCCGACGCTCTACCACCGTTACACCGGCCACGACAACAACCGCGACTGGTTCATGCTCACCCAGATCGAGAACCGCCTGACGGTCGAGAAGATCCACAACGTCTGGCGGCCGCACATCGTCTTCGACCAGCATCAGATGATGCCGGACGGTCCGCGCTACGTCCTGCCGCCCTTCATCGACCCCTACGACCCGAACATCCACCCGATCCTGCGCCAGGAGGTGGCGCTGATGGGACAGGCGATGGCTGCCGACCTGACCGCGGCCGGCAAGGCCGGGGTGGCGACCAACGTCATATTCGACGCCTTCTCGCCCTCGCGCGCCTACCAGCACTACCACGGCGGCGTGCGCATTCTCTCCGAGGCCGCCAGCGTGCGGATCGCCACGCCGATCGAGCTGAAGGAATCTGACCTCAAGGAGGCGCGCGGCTTCGACCCGCTCCAGTCCACCTGGAACCACCCGGTCGTCTGGCGCGGCGGGACCTGGTCGCTGCGCGATATCGTCGAGTACAACCGCATCGCCACGCTGGCGCTGCTCAACAACGCCGCCGCCTACCGCGAGCGCTGGGTGCGTAACTTCTACCTGGTGGCCCGCGACGCCGTCACGGCGAGCGACCTCTACGGCTTCGTCATCCCAGCCGGGCAGGCGGACGAGGTGACCGTGTGCGAGCTGCTAGAGACGCTGCGGTTGGGCGACGTCGAGATTCATCGCTCGGCGGAGGCGTTCTCCGCGGACGGCGTCGAGTACCCCGCCGGCTCGCACGTCATCCTGCGGGCGCAGCCGTTCGGGTCTTACGCCAAGACGCTGCTCGAGCGCCAGGAGTACCCCAACCTGCGGCTCTATCCCGGCGGGCCGCCCAAGCCGCCCTACGACATCACGGCCCACAGCTTGCCGCTCCAGATGGGTGTCGAGGCGGTCGAGGTCGAGACGCCGTTCGAGGCCGACTTGCAGCGGGTCGAGCACATATGCCAGCCCGAGGGTGGCGTCGATGGCCACGGCGAGCTGTATGTGCTCGACCCGCGGATCAACGCTGGCGCGCTGGCGGTCAACCGCGTCCTGGCGGCCGGCGGCCAGGTGGCGCGCTACACCGGCGTCGCCGAGGGGACCGGCACGGCGTCCGGGGCATTTCTCATCTCCGGGCTGGAGCGTGAGCGCCTGGAGGAGATCGCGCGCCGCTCGCACGTCCGCCTGCGGGCGGCGTCGCGGCGCGACCTGCCCGAGCCAGCCGCGCAGATCCGCGCCCCGCGCATCGGGCTCTACCGCTCCTACCGCCCGAACAGCATCGACGAGGGCTGGACGCGCTTCATCTTCGAGCAGTACGAGTTCGGGTATGCGACTGTGCGCAGCGCCGACATCCGCCAGGGCGAGCTGCTCGACCAGTTCGACGTCATCGTCCTGCCGCAGCAGTCGGCGCGGGACATCCTCGACGGCAACCCGGCCAAGGACTACCCGCCCGAGTACGCCGGCGGCATCGGCGAGATCGGCGCGGCCAAGCTGCGCCAGTTCGTCCACCGGGGCGGTACGCTGATTGCGCTGGACTCAGCCTGCGAGCTGGCGATCAAATACCTCTATCTGCCAGTCACCAACATGCTCGAGGGCGTCAAGAGCGAGGAGTTCTATAACCCCGGCTCGCTGCTGCGGTTGATCCTCGACCCGCGCCACCCGGTCGCCTACGGCTACGCCCGCGAGGCGGCGGCGATGTTCGTCAACTCGCCAGCGTTCGACGTCGAATCTAACGGCGGCACGGCGAAGGTGGTGGGCCGCTACCCGCTCTCCAACCAGCTGCTGGCCGGCTGGATGCTCGGTTCCGAGCACATCCGCGGCCGCGCGGCGCTGGTCGATGTCCAGGTCGGCGATGGCCGGGTGGTGCTGTTCGGCTTCCGGCCCCAGTTCCGCGCCCAGGCGCGCGGCACCTACCGCCTGCTCTTCAACGCCCTCTACTGGTCCACAGCATCGGGCTAATCAGGCGGTTATCGGCCATCCAGCAGCCGGATGATGCACCGTGACCGATGGGGCCGCCGCCGTCCGGGCGTGGTGCTGGCACACGCCTTCTTCGTTGCGTTTCCACCACCCTCTGCGAGCGCGATCTATGCCGTATTTGTGAATCACTGGACCATACGCCGGAATCGCGCGCGGTCAACGTCGTAGGGGTGGAGACACCGCTACGGCCATTGAACGAATGGCCCCTCCCCAGGTCTGTCGAAGTGCTGGCGGGAGCATCCATCGGGAGGGAGCGGGGCGCGCCTGCTGTGGGGGACTCTACGCGCCCCAGTCCCGATGAGGGAGAGATGCGATAGGCGCGGGGTGGGGGCCCGGCTACCGCACGAAGGGATCTGCTGGGTCTGTGAGATCGTGGGCTGGCCTCAGACGCGCGTCCCGACCGCGGGCCGCTCGGAGATCACCGTCACGTCCTGGCGCTCGCAGACGCCGGTCGGCATGGGCTCCTGCGCCTCGCGGAGGAACTCGATCAGTGCCTGCGGCTGGATGCGCCACTCGCCGGTGCGCTGGTCCTGACGTCCAGGCAGGTGGCCCATGCGCAGCCAGTAGAGGATGGCCTGTCGGTCGAACTCCAGAAACTCGGCCGCCTCATCGAGCGAGTAGGTGCGTGGTTCGCGCGACCCCGGACGAAACAGGAACATTGGGCTGCCCTCTCGGCTCGTTCGTGACTCCACCCTACGCCCACAGGCGTGTACGTACACCCAGCATATCACGTCCGGATCCCCGGTGTCACCCCTTATGGTCGCGTACGTATGCCCGGTGCCAGGAAATAGGAAACACGTAACAGGGAACAGGAAAGCGGAGTGAGGCTGGGTGCGCCAGATCGGGGCGGTCCGGTCTACGATATGGCTGTGAAATCGATTGGATAGGAAAGGCGAGGGATGCGCGGTGCGTATCGCGATCGGGCAGATCAGCCATGAGACGAATACGATGTTTGGCCCCCCGACGCCAGTCGAGGAGTTCCAGCGCCAGGGCTGGGCGACCGGGCAGGAGATCCTGGAGCGCCACACTGGAGTGCGCGGCTACCTCGGCGGGATGATCGCCGCCGGGGCCGATCACGGCATCGAGATCGGCCCCACCTTCGCGGCCCAGGCGCACCCCTCCGGGACGATCGAGCGCGCCGCCTTCGACACGATGCTTGGCAACCTGCTCGACGGCATCCGCGCCGCCGGGCAGGTCGATGCCGTTTGCCTGTCCCTGCATGGCGCAGGCTCCGCTGAGGGCATCGACGATATCGAGGGCACGATCCTCAAGGCCGTCCGCGAGCTGGTCGGCCCGGAGTTGCCCGTCGTCGCCACGCTCGACCTGCACTGCCACTCGACCGAGCTGATGATCGAGAACGCCACCGCCCTGCTGACCGTTCACGAGTACCCGCACGTCGACAGCTACGAGCGCGGCTACGAGGCCGTCGAATTGGCGGCGAAGGCGGCGCGCGGCGAGGTCGCGCCGGTCATGGCGCTGGCCGTCCTGCCGATGGCCATCCCGCCGATCACCAGCTTCCATGGCCCGGCCCGGGAGATCAACGAGCTCTGCTGGGACTGGGAGCGCCGTGGCCTGCTCGACGTCACCTTCGTTCACGGCTACCCGCACACTGATGTGCCGATCATCTCATCCAGCGTCATCGCCGTGGCCGACGGCGACCGGGAGCTGGCGAAGCAGGCCGCGAACGATGTCGCCGGCCGCATCTGGGAGATGCGCGAGCAGTTCCGCTCCAATCTGCCCTCGCCGGAGGAGGCGATCCGCCAGGCGCTGGCCTTTGACGGCGGCCCGGTGGTCATCGCTGAGGTCTCGGACAACCCCGGCGGCGGCTCGCCGGGCGACGGCACCCATCTGCTGCGCGCCCTGCTCGACGCCAACCAGCCGGACACTGCCTTCGGCTTCATCTACGATCCGGAGACGGCTGCCCAGGCCCATGCCGCCGGCCCGGGCGCGACGATCGAGGCGCGTATCGGCGGCAAAACTGACCCGGACATCCTCGGCGCGCCGGTCGAGGTCGCGGCCTACGTCAAGAGTTGCACCGACGGCCGCTACATCGTCCAGTCGCCGATGGGACGGGGCGGGCAGGCCAATCTCGGCAAGATGGCCCGGCTGGTGGTCGGCAACGTTGACGTCATCGTCGGCTCGGAGAGCCATCAGACGATCGACGACGAGCTCTTCCGGCTGCACGGCATCGAGGTTTCCCGCCTGAAGATCGCCGCGCTGAAGTCGCAGAACCACTTCCGGGCCGGCTTCGAGCCGATCGCCGCCGAGATCATCCGCACTGACTCGCCCGGCTGGACGACCTCGAATCTGGAGACGTTCAACTACCAGCGCATCCGCCGCCCAATCTGGCCGCTGGACGACGGCGTGGAGTGGCCGAGCTAGCCGGCTGCTGCGTTTTCGAGTGAGGCGGAGGCGACCGAGGAGGCAGGCATGCGTATCGCAATCGGACAGATCAGCCACGAAACCAACCGGATGTTCGGGCCGCCGACGCCGATCACGGAGTTTCAGCGCCAGGGCTGGGGCGTGGGCCAGGAAATCCTCCGGGATCACACCGGCGTGCGGGACTACCTCGGCGGCATGATCGCTGCCGGGGCCGACCTCGGCATTGAGATCGTCCCCACCTTCGCGGCGCGGGCGCACCCTTCCGGCACGATCGAGCGCGCCGCGTTCGATACGATGCTGGGGAACCTGCTCGACGGCATTGAGCGGGCTGGCGAGGTCGACGCCGTCTGCCTGTCGCTACACGGCGCAGGTTCGGCCGATGGCGTCGATGACATCGAGGGCACGATCCTCAAGGCCGTCCGCGAGCTGGTCGGCCCGGGCACCCCGCTCGTCGCCACGCTCGATCTCCACTGCCACGCGACGGATCTGATGATCGAGAGCGCGACCGCACTGCTGACTGTTCATGAGTACCCGCATATCGACAGTTACGAGCGTGGCTATGAGGCCGTCGAACTGGCGGCAAAGACGGCGCGCGGCGAGGTGTCGCCGGTCATGGCGCTGACCAGGCTGTCGATGATCCTGCCCGGAACGACCTCTTTCCACGGCCCGGCGCGGGAGGTCAACGAGCTGTGCTGGGAGTGGGAGCGGCGCGGGCTCATCGATGTCACGTTCATTCATGGCTATCCGCACACCGACGTCCCGATCATGGGGACGAGCGTGATCGCGGTCGCCGACGGTGACCTGGAGCTGGCGAAGCGGGCCGCCGATGACGTTGCCAGCCGTATCTGGGAAATGCGCGAGCAGTTCCGCTCGAACCTCCCCGAGCCCGCGGAGGCAATCCAGCAGGCGCTGGCGATCGACGGCGGCCCGGTGGTGATCGCCGAGGTCTCGGATAACCCGGGCAGCGGAGCGCCCGGCGACAGCACCCATCTGCTGCGCGCGATGCTTGAAGCAGGTCTGACGGATGCCGCGTTCGGCTTCATCTACGATCCGGAGACGGCAGCGCAGGCGCACGCTGCCGGGCCCGGCGCGACGATCGAGGCGCGCATCGGCGGCAAGACCGATCCGGATCTGCTCGGCGCGCCGGTCGAGGCCTCCGCCTACGTCAAGAGTTGTACTGACGGCCAGTTCATCGCTCAGTCCGAGATGGGCCGTGGGAGCCGTCGTGATTACGGCAAGATGGCCCGGCTCGTCGTCGATGGGATCGACGTGATCGTCGGTTCCGAAAGCCAGCAGACGCTCGACGACGAGCTTTTCCGGCTGCACGGCATCGACGTGTCCCGGCTGAAGATCGTGGCATTGAAGTCACACAATCACTTCCGGGCATACTTCGAGCCGATCGCGGTGGAGATCATTCGTACCGACCCGCCCGGTTGGGCCACATCGAATCTCCAGAACCTGAACTATCAGCGCATCCGCCGGCCGATCTGGCCGCTGGATGACGGCGTGGAGTGGTCGCCGTAGCCCCGCCGCGCCACTCGCTGCAAGAGAGGATGATTCCCATGTCGAAGCCCGTCGCCCGGACTCCGGCCGACGTCGATCGCCTGTTCGCCGAAGCGCTGAGCGCCGGCGACCTGGAGGGCGCGCTGGCCATGTACGAGCCGGATGCCGTCTACCACTCCGAGCCGTCCCACCCGGCCCGCGGCCACGAGCGCATCCGCCAGGAGCTGGCTGCCTTGATCGCCCTGGACTGCACGCTCGACTGCTACGCCATCGACGTCGTCGAGAACGACGACCTGGCGGTGCTGCGCGCCGACTGGATCTTCACCGGCACCGGGACGGACGGCCGGCGCATCGAGAGCCGCGGCCGCAGCATCGAGGTCGTCCGCCGCCAACCCGACGGTTCCTGGCTCTTCGCCATCGACCTCCCCTCCGGCGCCAGCTTCCGGGGGGAATAGCGCGAGCGACGCGAACTGCGCGTGACGTGCGGGAGGCTCGTAGCCCGGCAGGCTAGAGGAATGGGCTCTTGCTGCGCGCCAGCTTTTCAGCCCTGTCCAGGTCATGTTCGCCGGTCCGGCGCGCTTCGGATTTCCCGCCATAGATCCGCATTCTCAGGCGGTGGTTGATCCACACCAGCACGGCGATCAGGACGAGGCCGATGATTCCCAAGATGGCATTACCCATTGGTCGCTCCCTTCAAGCTGGCGGGGCATACCCGGGAGTCGACGTCATTCTGGTGGGCAGCGCGTTGCAGCCACACATCAGTCGGTGTCAGCGCGCAACGATCCTGTAACAGCTTGCACGCCGTGCTGTGTGGCTTGATCAGTGAGGGGCACTTACTGCGGCCACAGTTGGCGGCCGTCTTCGGTCTCGACGATGATGGCGTCGACGGGGCAGTCCATGGCGGCCTGGAGGATCGTCTCGCGGTCGGCTGCGGTGGGGTCGAGCACCTCAGCGATGCGGAAGGCGTTGAGCCGGAAGACCTCGGGCGCGCAGACCTCGCAGTTCCCCACGCCGATACAGCGCCCCTCGTCCACTTCGACCCGTAAGCCGTGCTCGTACCGCTCCGCCATTCGGAGGCCCTCCCTTCCTTGGAGAGAGGCTATCACGCGCAACCCAGGGCCGGCCGGTGACGTATGCTATGCGCCGGGCGCCGCCGGCCTGGGCGGCGCGTCGTCTGGGTCCGCGGAGAGGCGCGCATGATCTTTCGAACGCTGCCCCTGGTGCTGCTGCTGGCGATC
>Ga0079224_100006057_pt1 | contig 15969 bp, 12 predicted proteins | sample Stecom2015_FD_80414 | JGI IMG/M metagenome (GOLD analysis project Ga0079224, IMG submission 80414) | Agricultural soil microbial communities from Utah to study Nitrogen management - Steer compost 2015 | ecosystem: Environmental > Terrestrial > Soil > Agricultural land | place: USA: Utah...
GTAAAATCCGGCAAGGTCTTGATGGCTTTATGCCAGGCGGAATGTATGGCTTCATATTCTGCTGAAGCTACGGTAAACAGTTCTGGCAAACGCACTTCAAAACAAGCGGTAATGTCTGCATCTTTGGATAGGATGCAATTGTTTTCTACAGCCAGTAAAGGAAATTTGTTCTCCAATGTGGTGGTCTTTGCTACATTTCTCATACGGCTTTCTGTTTTAGTGTGAATTTTAAATAGCGGTGTACAGGCTTGCGGCACATAATGTAGCGGGGATGCCTTTTATTGGCTGCTATCTTCATCAATCCGTGTTCGCCGTACTTCCTGTTTAGTGAAAAGGTCTGCCATACAATGAGCGAAGCACCGCCTGCTCCGAGGAGCAGGCAGACGTATGAGTCTACGCCTGCCATATACAGTATCATCACGAGGATGAGCGTACCGAGCAGCCCACCTGCGAAAATGAACAGATACTGTGCTTTCAGTCCCTTAAATTCCACTGTCCTGCCAATACCTTTGTTTATGTTGTAATTGTTCATAAAGCAAGGGATTAAAGGAAGAATGAACGCAGGATGGTGGCCGCAACGATTAAGAAGATACACGCACCAAACCACGAAGCTGCCGTTTTCGATGTATCGGGGTCGCCCGAACTGAATTTGTTGTACACCTTAACTCCTCCGATCAACCCCACCACTGCACCGATAGCGTAGATTAACTGGGTTGCTGGGTCGAAATACGACGTTACCATTTGGGTAGCCTCGTTGATACCTGCTGTGCCACTTCCCTGTCCGAACACACCAATTCCTGAGAGCATTGCCACGGCTGCCAGCAAAATTTTTTTTCTCTGTTTTTCCATAATTGAAACACATTAATTTGTTACTGTTTATCCCGCACCTTGCGGGCTTTCGGAACAAAGGTGTTTCAGAAACAAAGGCGTTATAACAAAGTGGCAGTCAGCGGAATTGTTTAGCTGTGAGTGGCTGTTCTAGCCTAAAAAAATTAGTATATTAGCTGTTTTACAAACTCATAATTAATAATGCCAAACGATTTAGTAGCATATTCAAGAGCTGGAGATGTTTTTCATTACAGGTGGGCTGCCAGGCGCTGCCTACGGCTAATAAACCCCAACTATGGTCTGACAAGAGTATATATTGAAGGTTCTCATGAAATAGCAAAAGCTGGAGAATATGTAATAGACGTTTCGGAGTACGGTACTGAAGATGCAGGGAAGAAAAAGATAGAGTACTATCAGTTGAAGCACACAACAGTTCGGGGAGATGAGCCATTTACAATAAGTGACTTAAAAGATACCTTGACTGGTTTTGCCGCAAGATATCTTCAGCATAAGAAAGAGAATGCCTCAGATATTTCTGCTATTTCTTTTACTGTAATTACGAACAGAAAATTTGCAGATTCTTTCAAGGCAAACTTATCAGCAATAATAAAAAAAGAAAAGGTCAATTCTGTTTTTAAGAGAACAATTGGAAGCTATACTAATCTCTCTGAGGGTGACCTGATATTATTTTGCCGTATGCTACATTTAGAGGATGGCGAAGGCAACTACAACATTCAGAAAGATGACCTGAGAATAGAAATTGCACAACTTATAACTGGATCTGTTGATAATGCTCAAATTGAAAGTATCGTAGCCCTTGTACAAGAAAGAGTTATGCCTGATTCTGACGGAACAATCACACGTGAAGATATTTTAAAACGCTTCGGCATTTCCTCAGAACGAGACTTATTTCCTGCTCCTGCAATACTGGAGCAAGAAGAAAATATCATTGTAAGGGAACAACATAGTAAACTTACCGAAGATATTTCAAATTCTTTGCATCCAATAATTGTCCATGCACCTGGTGGTGTTGGAAAATCTGTATTTTGTCAGCAGCTATTAGATTCAATATCTTTAGATTCAGTAGGTATTATTTATGATTGTTTTGGAGCAGGACGATATAGAAATCGTAGCGAACCTCGACATAGACATCGAGATGCTTTGGTTCAAATTGTTAATGAACTTGCAATAAAGGGATTATGTGATCCTTTACTTGTACAGGACACATCTCAGGATAACGATATTGTGAAGAAGTTTTTATTTCGAATTGAAGCTGTCACAAAAGCTTTAAAACAAACGAATGATTCGGCTACGTTATTTATTTTAATTGATGCAGCCGATAATGCGGAGATGGCGGCTCAGGAATATAATCATCCCTGTTTTGCTAATGAACTGCTTCGTGAAAATATGCCAGATGGTTGTAAACTAATTATGTTATGTAGAACTGAAAGAATTTATTTACTCAAACCTAATTCTAAGATTACCCAATTAGAATTACAAGCGTTTTCAGAAATTGAATCACTAATGAATTTACGAAAGTGGTTTCCAGAAGCTGGTGAAAATGACGGAACGGAATTTCATCGTTTAACGAGTGGTAATCCCCGTGTACAATCAAATGCTTTAAGCGTTTCGGCGCCTTCCGTTTTTGAGTTATTAAATAGATTAGGCCCTGCTGGAATTAATGTTGAGAAGCAGATTGAGCTACAATTAAAAACAGCAGTATCGAGAATTAAAGATTCATTATCGGAGACTTTTCTAGAAGAAATTCAAGCAATTTGTTTAGGTTTAGCCAGTCTACCGCCTCATATTCCAATAGAAATTTTAGCAAAAGCATCTGGAGTAAAAATTGAAACAATTAAAAGCTTTGTAGCAGATATTGGTCGTGCATTGTGGCTCACAGACGAATCCATACAATTCCGAGATGAGCCAACTGAAACATGGTTTAGAAAAACATTCTTACCGAATCAAGAGAGCTTTAATACTTATATAGAAATGTTAGAACCTTTGGCTAATCAGTACACTTATGTAGCTGAGGTTCTACCTCATTTGTACCTTCAGGCAGAGAAATATGAAAAGCTAATTCAAATTACACTCTCGGACAGTTTTTTGCCGGAAGACAACCCAATTGATGCAAGAAATGTTCGAGTTTATCGATTACAGTTTGCTTTTCGTGCTGCTTTAAGAGCAAATAAATATGGAGATGCCGTTAAGATAGCTATGAGAGCTGGTGAAGAAATGGCTGGAAATCAGAGACAGCTTGTACTTTTTCGAAATAATATTGACCTTCTTGTTACTTTACAAGGTAAACAAGAGGTTCAAGATATTGCATTTAAACGCTTGTTGAATAGTGGTTGGAATGGTTCCGAGAATGTTTATACTGCTTCATTATTATCAGGGATTAATGAATATAAAGGAGAAGCCAGAGGTTATTTAAGGGCAGCAGTAAATTGGCTACAAATATATTTTGAAGAGTTTAGAAAGAGTGATGAGCGTCATAAGGAAAATGAAGTTACAAATGACGATGTATTAGAGTTATCATACACTTTTTTTAATATTTATGGAGTAGAAAATTGTGTCGATTTTCTAAATAGATTTACGTCAAAAGAGTTTGTTTTTGGTGTTATGAAAAATCTAATAAAGAGACTTATAGATAGTGGAAATTTTGAGGCTATCGACGAGTTTTTGAAAAATTGTATTAGGCAGCCATACTATGTTGTAGCAATTGTCAGCGAGCTCTTTAAAGTTGGAAAATTTTCTAAAAAAGAGTTCTTAGAACCATGTTTGAGTCTTTTGACAGTTTCAAATACAAGAATTGAAAAACCGCAGCGTTCTTATCATGATGATAATATTACCTCTGCAATAATATCTTTTGTAGAAGTGTGTTTTTATAGAAATTTAGCAGCTAAACAACTTCTAAGAGTCTTGAGGCATTATGTTCCTTTAGTTGCATCACAAATGGTGTATAGTGACCATCAATCTCAAGAACGTACGATTTATTTAAAAGCATTGGCAATCCGTAACTTTTTGGAGGAGAAACAGGAAGTAGATATTGATGATATTTTACCTAAAAATTTAACTGACAAAAAGAAAAAGAAGAATTATTACCAAGATAATGAAATTAAAAAAATCAAAGAAATAATCCACGGTTTGTTTCCTTGGTACTATTTAAGAGTTAGAACATTAAGTAAACAAGAATTCAATTTTGAAGAAGAAGTAAAGAAAGTAAACGAAAAATCAAATAAAGCGAGAACTAATAGATATCTATCATACGATACCTTACCTAATGAGATTGCTTCACTTCAGGCATCAATTCTCATTTTATACAATTTTGGGAAAGCTAAAAGTTTAAAGCAATTTTACAATAACTACATCAAGAATAATAAAGCATTGTGGATTCCTGATGAATTGAACATAGTAAGCGCAGCTTTTAGATTATCTCATTTATCATCAGTAAAACATGAGCTTGAACAAAATGCTTATGAACGAATTAAAAATATTAATGATAGTGAACCAAATGAAACAGCGGAAAGATATATAGAACTTGCTCGTGCTGTATTGAATACAGCTTCTGATGATGCAAGCGTATATTTTGAGGAGGCCGTAATTATTGTATCAAAATTTGGAGACGAAATAGTTAGAAGATGGGAAGCAGTTGTATCACTTGCCAAACAAGCCTGCGGTGGAGGTAATATTCCCGAAGAATTAGCTTATCGCTTTGTACGCTGTGCAGAAGTTGTAGGCGAATATATGTCTGGCGAAAAATATTGGAATAGAAGCCAAGCAATTGCCATTTGTACAAGGATGTCTAATGGAGAAGGAATATCTGCACTAAGTCGTTGGAGAGATAGGAGAATAGGCAGGTTTGAATATCAGTTAGAAGCTTTACTTGTTGAATTAATAAAATCCGGTAAAATATCATCTTCAACAGGCTGGGCAATGTCAAGATTTTTCTCTTATCACCAACTTGAAGAATTACTTACTCATTGTTTGGAAAATGAAACGCAAGCTGAAGTAAAACAACAGATATTCGCAGATGCTATTCATTTATTACAGATAGAAGGTAGCAATGCCGAATATTGGGAAAAGATGAAGCTATTAGCCACTCAGAAAAATATCAAAAATAGTGTATTAGACGAGATATTAGAATTTTATCAAAAGAGTAAAAAAGTTTTTCCAAAGAAGAAAATAGTGAAATCGCTTCCTGATTCGAACCCAGATAAAGAAAATGTAAACTGGGAAGATGTTTTTGGAACTTTGGATATTTTAAATAGCGAAGATTTCGAAAAATGCCTTCTTTCATTTAATACAATTTCCAATAAGCGTTTTTATAGAAATACAGGAAGCTTTTGGAATGAAGTCATTCTAAGGTTGAGGGAAGATAGTATATGGAATTTTATTGATGTATTGCTTTTGTCTGAATTAGGCAGATATGAACTCAAATCATTTTTTAACTCTATTCCTGAAAAATGGAAAAGTAAAGTCAGTTTCAAGAAAAAATGGCCAACCCTAATAAAACAATTAGGGATTAAATATGCTCAAGAATTGGTTAGTCCTTATGCTCTAAATTACTTTACAGATGATTTTTGTCTAAATGAAGAGGAAATTGAAAAATTAAAAGAAGGAATATTTGAAGGATTGGCAAATGGATACGAGTTTTCTAATGCTGAAATGTTTTTTGGATTTGTTAGAACAGCAGTTCCAACAATAGATTCTTTAAAAGCAATTGACTTGCTTGATTTTGCACTTTCAAGATTTGAGTTACATATTGATAAAGATTTTGGTGATGGAGAGTGGCGAAAAGAACTATTTACAAGAAAAAATATCAATAATCAACTTGCAGGGTTTATTTGGTCAGCTCTAGGTTCCCCTCGTTCGGAGGAACGATGGAATGCTGTTCATGCGATAAGAATGCTAGCCGAATTTAACTGTAAAGAGATTATTGATGAACTGGTTAGCTGGATGATATACGATAAAGTGGATGCTTATGGAAAACCTGAGTTTCCATTTTATAACCTTCATGCAAGATTATATTTGTTAATTGCTTTTGCAAGAGTTGTTCTTGACAAACCAGAGTTACTTGTTAAATATAAGGACATATTTACTGAATATGCTTTTGGACAACCTCATATTCTTGTTCAAAAATTTTCAGCTGAAATTGCAGTTAATCTTTCTAATTCATTTGAGGGTTTGTATGTTAGAGAAATTTTGAGCAAACTAAAAGGAGTTGGAAAAAGTAAAATGCCATTACTTGAAATGGATTATAACCAAGTAGTTGATAGTTATTTGCATACAGATGGAAAAATAGCTACTGAATATGACTATCATTTCGGATGGGATTTTGATAGGTATTGGTTTGAACCGCTGGGAAATGTCTTTGGAATATCAGGGAAACAAGTAGAAGATGTCGCTGCCAATGTAATTATTGAAGATTGGGATATAAAGGATAAAAATGGCTATAATAATGACCCAAGGGTTTCAATATGGAATCGATATTCCAATGATAGAGAAACTTGGCATGACCACGGAAGTTATCCGAGAACAGATAATCTGGATTTTTATTTATCCTACCACTCAATGATGGTTGCAGCAGGAAAACTTATTGAAAATATGCCTGTAGTTTCAAAACGTGAATGGTATGATAATGAATGGGATGAATGGATTTCAAGACATTTGCTAACCTGTGCTAATGGAAAATGGTTGTTTGATTACCGTGACCCTGTGCCATTAAAAAGACCTGAATGGATATTAGCTAAAAAAGAGGGTGACTGGAAAACAGATATTACTGAAGATAATTTTCTTGATGTATTGCTGTCATACGATAAAGACGGAGAAAAATGGCTCAACATATACGGAGGTTGGGAAGAAAATGATAGTGAGAGAACAGAATATTATTCAATAAATTCATCTTTGGTTTCAAAAGAGACCTCAAACCCATTAATGAGAGCATTAGAAACTTGTAGTGATTCTCATGACTACAAACTTCCTAATTATGAAGAAGAAAGGATGGAAATGAATTCAGGCTTCTTCAAACTTAAGGGTTGGATTAAGGATGAATCTGTATCGAAAAGATTAGATGAATATGATCCATATGCTGATAATATTGATTATCCAGCTTATATAGTTGGAGAGAGCATTTTCAATAAATTAAATTTATCTGTAGATGGCAATGGAAAGCTTTGGTACTTGTCAAAGTCATCCAATCCCGCTTTACAATGTGAAATGTGGAGTAGTCATAGAGATGACCGAAATGAAAATTCAAATCAGGCTGGTAAACGATTAAAAGCTTCCTTAAGATTCTTAAAGCATATGTGCTCAACTTTTAATTGCGACCTAATTTTGGAAGTTACTATGAAAAGAGACATTAATTATAGGAATAGCGATGATAAATACGAATATTCTAAACCTTTACACAAATTATTTATACTATCATCAGATGGAGAACTTAGAACTACAGGAAAAAATATTAAACTTGGGTAAACTCTTTGTTAAGGAACTTAATTTAGAACCGGGAGTTGATACATTTTCACGTTGGATGGCACATTATCTTGCTGAAAAAATATCTATTGCCGAACAATCAGAAGGGAGTGAAAAGAAGACAGTAGAAAAAGAGTGTTTTGATGTGATATTAAAACTATGGAAACACAGACATACTCTTCCTTTTGGAAAAAGACCTTTTGAAAGTTTTGAACCAATTTTAAATTCCTTATTAAAGCTAAATCCTGACAAAGAAGAACCATATTTTTACAATGCAATTCGTCATCATGATAAAGAAGAATTAGAAAATTTAGATTCCAATTCTGTAAAAAAGTGGATGAATGTCGCTGAAGAAATAGATAAGGCAGCCAGAATTTGGATTGAATATATATTAAATCAAGCTGCAAATCTTGCACAAAATGAAAATACTAAAGAGTGGATTGAAAATGCAATTGATTTATCTGAAAATACTGACGTAGAAATTATCAATGTGTTATTGGATAATAACCCAACTTTTGATGTTGATAAAGATAATAAAGATGATTTCTCAAAACAATATGATATCGAAAGATTAAAAACGAGAATTTTTCAACTTCAGAAGTTTGCAGAGCTTAACGAAACTTTATTAAATGCCTATAAAACTGATTTGAAGCAATTATTATAAAGCAAAGATTAGTTATTGGGGAGTTTGCTCACACAAACTCCCCAATGTCAAAATTACTCAAATCATTTTTCCGCAAGGTGGAGGAACCGGCTTCCATTTCAGATGAGAGTGTGCCATCCAAAAGCTCGGCAATTTTTCGGGAAGTACCCTCAATGGAATTTTCCAGCAGGCTGAATAATTCAGTTCCCTGTAATTTTTGAACTATGGCTATCGCTGTTTCCTTTTGGGATTGTTCCAAATTTTCTTTTTGGAGCATTGCCCCTACGGAGCTTAGTTCGTCGTAGGTAACCCCTTGGGCAAGACTGTTATCACCACCGGATATTCCGTACCTCTTCCACTCTTCTTCCTCTTCCTCCCAATCAGGAATATTGCTGAAAACTTCGTCCCGTTCTTCCTGCGGAATTTGAATGCTGACGTTTTCATTTTCGTCATCTTCAATGTCTAAATTATCGGGGTTTATCTCATCTTCCTCCATTTGGCGTTCGATGGCGGTGTTTGGCACTGAAAGGCTTCGCACAGGTTTGGGCTGCCCCATAATATCGGGCAGGTTCGGATTGACTTTTTCCTGCGTTGACTTTTGTTCCGTCTTTTTCCTGATAACAATCTTGTCCTGCACAAGCAGGATAATGATTATCAGCAGGCATATCACAATTATTGTTTCCATAGTTTATTAAATGGGTTTGTACTTATCATTATAACTATTGGTAATCTGCTCACCAAATTCCTGAAAATGGTAATCAAGTAAATTGTCTAAATAAGCGTAAATAGTAATCTTATCTTCTCCTATCACTTGTACAATACGTGACATTTTTTCGTGAAAATACGGTCGGATATAAACCGTTTTTCCGTCACGCGCATTGGTATCCGGTTTTTTGAAAAAGATACTCTCATAATCTGCTTCGTATGTACTTTTGGTTTTGCTCTTTCCTTTAACCGCGGGTTTCTCCGATGTCAATTCTTTAGACTTGATCTCTTCCTTTTCGGGTGCTTCGCTCGCAGGTTCATGAGGAAGCTGTAATCCTTCTTTTTTTACGCCATCAACCATCAGGTTCATCATAAGTTCCTCATTAATTTCAGGCATGGCTTTTCTCTTGTTTTCTTTCTCCATAAGACTATAATTGAATGATTTTTAGAAATTCGTTCATAAAGAGATCCAAATGACAGGCTTTCATCAACCGTTCATCTGGAGGCATTACGGTAGAACGGAAAACGGTTTTGCTATCTACTTCGCTTTCTTTACGAAAGCGGGTACTGTTCTTGATTTGACTTTGCATCAGACTTAACCCTAATTGTTCAATGAGTTGGTTATACACGCCATATAAAGGGGTACTTTCCCTGCCATCAACTTGGTTCCAAAACAGGTTAATGGTCTCTATGGATGTTTCTCCTTTTTTCATAATCACATCCTGCAAAAGCTGTGTGAAGATGAGCGTACTTTCCATTACTAAACGGTCTGCTGTGATAGGCGTAAAAATGTGATTCATTCCTGCTAAAGCTTTTAAGATCCCAGGCGTGTTCACTGTTCCGGGCAGATCAAAGAACATGACATCAATCGGAACGGAAGACGTGCTTAGATAATCGTGAGCAGCATCCAATACATTATCCGCTTTGTGCTGCATAATTGGATAGGCTTTCTTGTTGATCGTAGTAAATTGTTTGTATGCCAGCTTTTTCAAAATCTCATTTTCCATTACCATTGCCAAATCCCTTGTTTTCATTTTCATGAGGCTGTGCTGTGGAAAATCCACATCGAATACAGCTACATTGTAGCCTAAACGATAGTGCAGGTTACTTGCCGCAAGTGTAGTAAATGTACTTTTACCGACACCGCCTTTTTGAGAAGAAAAGGCGATAAATACTGTCTTGTGTTTTGAATTCATCTTTCATTTATTTTAATTGTTATATAGTCAATCACCTATGTGCTTATTTCCGTAGTTAGATAGCTATATGCTAGATTGGCTATGCACTTGAATACAAATCTATATCGGTATGTAGATAAGTCCTTATGTTGCTACCTGCATAATTACCTACAGACTTATATTCTTTTGTTGGTACAAATAAGAAGAGATAAACAAACAGTTCTATCAATGTGGCAGTGTTTAGCGTTCAAAGGCGGTTTTTGTCTGGGTATGATTTTGAAATACTCTAACCAACAGCACCTTACTTTGTAAAATGATTTTTATTAACAGATTAATGCAAAAGTATCTTGACAAAATGGACAAAAGCAGAACGGCATCAAGCCGTTTTTCCCTGCTACATTTAATCCGTCCGGAAAGGCGGATTTTTGTGTTCACCAGAACACGGCAAGTTGTGTTTTGAGGCACTCGAAACCGAGTTAGTGCCTCAAAACAACTTGCCCTGCTGGGAGCTAAAAAACACTCTCCGAAGTCGAGGTTTTGTGTGAATTAAAAATGGATTAGTGATGAACGAGGACAGTAACAAAAAACAGAATAAAGGGGGACGGATACCGAAAACCGACCCGAGGATCCACCGCCATGTTTTCCGTCTTACGGACGAGGAAAACGCCAAACTTTTATCACTTTTTGAAGCATCGGAAATGCCCAATAGAGCTAAGTTTATCATTTCCTTGTTGTTTGATAAGGAAATGAAATCGGTTAAAATTGACAAAGGAACGGTTGATTTTTATATGCGATTGACTTCGTTTCACAGTCAGTTTCGCTCGGTAGGTGTGAACTATAACCAGATTATAAAGCTGCTTTACAGGAATTTTTCCGAGAAAAAAGCCGCAGCGTTCCTTTACAAATTGGAAAAACAGACGGCTGAAATGGCGATGTTATGCCAAAAAATCATTCAGATCACCGAAGAATTTGAAGCAGGACCTCTGAAAAAACAGTCTTAGAAATGATAGCAAAAATTGGCAGAAGTGGAAATTTATACGGTGCATTGGCATACAATCAGCTCAAAGTGGAAAATGAAAATGGAAAAATTTTGTTTGCCAATAAGATAATTGAAACCGCAAGCGGTCATTATACTGTTGCACAATTAGCGCAATCTTTTGCCCCTTATTTGATAGCCAACCGAAATACAGAAAAACATACCCTGCATATTTCGCTCAATCCCCACCCGAAAGATAAGGTAAGCGATGACACGTACAGGGAAATGGCAGAAGAATATATGCAGGAAATGGGTTATAGCAAACAGCCTTTTGTCGTATTCAAACATACCGATATTGAGCGCAGTCATATCCATATAGTATCAGTTTGTGTGGACGAAGAGGGCAAAAAGATTTCGGACAAATTCGAGAAAATGCGGTCTATGAATGTTTGTCGTGAGCTGGAAAGGAAACACGGATTAATACCTGCAACAGATAAGGAACACAAGCAGAGCGACAAGATTTTCCGATCGTTGGATTACAAAGGTGGAGATTTAAAAAGCCAAATCGCTTCGGTTGTCCGCCACCTGCCGAATTATTATCAATACCAAACTTTGGGAGAATACAATGCTTTGCTTTCCCTGTTCAATATTACCACTGAGAAAGTGGAGGGCGAATTTCAGGGGCAGCTACGGCAGGGTTTATTATACATTCCGTTAAATGACAAAGGAGAAAGAGCCGGACATCCATTCAAGGCTTCGCTTTTCGGAAAAAACGCAGGGCTACCGACTTTAGAATTCCATTTTGTAAAAAGCAAAGAGGCTTTAAAAGACCACCCTACAAAGCCAACCATTAAAGCTGCCGTTATCATTGCCCTGCAATCAACGATTGATGAGCAGGGTTTTAAAAAGCAGTTAGGCGAACAAGGCATTAATGTAGTGGTGCGCAGAAATGACACAGGACGTATTTACGGAATAACTTTTATAGACCACAATTCTAAAACTGTTTGGAACGGTTCACGCTTAGGTAATGAACTTTCTGCCAATACCTTTAATGATTATTGGAACAACAATATCAAACTCGAGATTAAAGAGCCGGTTGAACTACAATCGAAAATATCGAGACCAAACGATGCAGATCTTCCTGCGGAAGAACCACATCATTTGTTCGACTTCCTGAATACTAATGAAAAACACGAAGACGGTTTGAGTGAAGCATTAGGCGGTTTGTTGCCCGAAGCACAGGGCGAAGATTACGAGGAACAGGATTTTGCCAACAAAATGAAGAAGAAAAGAAATCGCCAAAGAGGTCAGAAATAAAATCAGCCAAACTCCGCCATGCACCGTCATTAACTGCCATATTCTTATAGCCACTAAGCACAGCCTTTAAATTCACGCCCGAACATTAAAACTAAAAAATAATGCAGGGAGAAGACGATTTAAGGGGTTTAGCCAAAATAATGGCTTTTATGCGGGCTGTCAGTATCCTTTTGGTACTGATGCACCTTTATTGGTTTTGTTACGGTTTCTTTATAGATCGTGGCTGGACGTTAGAAATCATCAACAAAATATTGGGCAATTTTCAGCAAACAGCAGGGCTGTTTTCGCATACCCTATATACCAAGCTGTTTGCTTTGGTATTGCTGGCATTAAGCTGTTTGGGTTCTAAGGGAGTTAAAAATGAAAAGATAACCTGGTCTAAAATCTCTGTGGCTTTAGCGATTGGCGTTGTCCTATTTTTTCTGAATTTCTCTTTATTAAAGCTACCATTACTAACCGCTACAACCCTTTATGTCCTTACCACAGGTTTAGGCTATATCGCTTTAATGGTAGCCGGGGTTTGGATGAGCCGTTTGCTTCGTACTAATCTGATGGACGATGTTTTCAACAATGAGAACGAAAGTTTTCAGCAGGAAACTAAATTGATGGAAAACGAATATTCTGTCAATCTTCCCACAAAGTTTTATTACAAAGGCAAATGGAACAACGGCTGGATTAACATAGTCAATCCCTTTAGAGCCTCAATTGTTTTAGGCACTCCTGGCTCAGGAAAATCGTATGCCATCGTAAACAATTACATCAAACAGCAAATTGAGAAAGGCTTTAGTATGTACATCTACGATTTTAAGTTTGACGACCTTTCAACTATCGCCTACAACCATTTATTGAAGCATCGGAATAAATATAAAGTTCAACCCAAATTTTACGTGATAAATTTTGACGACCCACGTAAGAGCCACCGTTGCAATCCCCTAAATCCCGATTTTATGACGGATATTTCAGATGCTTACGAAGCAGCTTATACCATAATGCTGAACCTCAACAGGTCGTGGATACAGAAGCAAGGCGATTTCTTCGTGGAAAGTCCAATTATCTTACTTGCAGCAATAATCTGGTACCTGAAAATCTATGAGGACGGTAAGTATTGTACATTCCCCCACGCTATTGAATTGCTGAACAAAAAGTATTCGGACGTATTCACGATTTTAACTTCTTACCCCGATTTGGAAAACTACTTATCGCCTTTTATGGATGCTTGGCAAGGTGGCGCACAGGACCAGTTACAAGGTCAGATTGCATCGGCAAAAATTCCTTTGTCAAGAATGATTAGCCCGCAGTTGTATTGGGTTATGACAGGGGATGATTTTTCTTTGGACATCAATAATCCAAAAGAGCCAAAGATATTATGTGTTGGAAATAATCCCGACCGTCAAAATATCTACTCCGCAGCTTTGGGTTTGTACAATTCAAGAATTGTGAAACTCATCAACAAAAAGGGGCAATTAAAAAGTTCGGTTATTATAGATGAGTTACCAACAATTTATTTTAGGGGGTTGGATCACCTGATCGCAACTGCGAGAAGTAATAAAGTGGCTGTGTGTTTGGGCTTTCAGGACTTTTCGCAATTAGCAAGGGATTACGGCGATAAAGAGAGCAAGGTAATTCAGAATACGGTAGGTAATATTTTCAGTGGTCAGGTGGTTGGCGAAACGGCAAAAAGCCTTTCGGAACGTTTCGGAAAGGTATTGCAAAAACGTCAAAGTTTAACTATCAACCGTAATGATAAATCTACTTCCATATCAACTCAATTAGACAGCCTTATTCCTGCATCCAAAATATCGACTTTGACACAAGGTATGTTTGTAGGTGCTGTTTCGGATAACTTTGATGAACGCATCGAGCAGAAGATATTTCATGCTGAAATTGTAGTGGATAATGATACAGTAGCTACTGAAACGAAAGCCTATCAACAAATACCGCAAATTTTATTTTTCGGAAATGGCGAAGATGAAATGAAGCAACAAATTGAAGGCAATTACCGCCAAATAAAACAGGACATAGTACAGATTATTATATTAGAATTAGAGCGCATTAAGAATGACCCGGATTTGCAACATTTGGTACCACAGTAACCTAAAGCACTGAATAAATCTCGAAACGTTTAAATTATTTTGAGACTAAACAGTTCTAATATAACTTACAACACTAAAATTAGAACTTAAAATTTTCTTTTCGGTCTTTGCTAATTTAATTGCTCGTCTCAATAAAACCTACTGGCTTGGCAATTGTCACTAAGGCATTATAACTTCCCTCCCCTATCTCTTTACGGTTGATAGTAATTCTCTGCTCTTGTATGTCATCCTGAAAAAGGTGTGGAAGAATCGCAAACAAACATTTAACCTTTGTCATTGGATTTATTACATAGTCGCAAACAATTGCAGAATCACCCAGAATCGCCACCGGAGCCCGCACCGATGAACCGCGAAGAAAACTTCAGGATCTTGGCCTCGTGTCCTGAGTGAGCTAACAGAAGGTAAAAATTTATTGTTCTAAAAAAAGTCTACAAAAGCACCAATATATGTGTACGCCCACTGGTGTGCAATGAAATGTCACCAATTTATTAGCGTTCGACTCCGCAAGCGGAAAAAGGAAAAAAGGCATTCAGTTTTAAGTACTATACCAACTGGTAATAATCGGTCAAAAATTCTGCTGGAACCTTCTATCCAATTCACGGCGGGTCTCCAATACTTTAATTATCGGTACTGCAGGATGCAGGCCTTGAAATAATTTGCAAATACAATAACCCAGAGTATATATAGGTGGAAGATACTGGCGATTAGAGGGTTGATGGATGATTATTTTCAAAGGTGGTTTCAGATTTATAGTTATTCAGGCAGTCTGCGAATATCTCCCTTACGACATCAGCCAGAGATTGCGGTTCCAGCACAACGACCTGTTTGCCGTACGAGAGAATTTCCTGAACAAAATCATAGGTAGGATGAAGGAAAAATTCGAAAACGGTGTGTTCCAGGGTTTCTTCCACACCATTTTGAGAGCGGTGAAGCGGGAAGCTCTTAATGTACTCCCCTTGCTCCTTGCTGCATTTGATAATAATGCGCTGTGGATTCTGATGGACCAGATTCATTACGCCAAAGGAATGTCTGAAGTGTTCCTTAAAGTTGTATCTGTATTTCTCCCGAAATCTTGCTTTGCTTATTTCCAGCGAAGATATACGGTCCAGACCAAATGATTTCAGCTTTTCGTCATTGTTGTCGACTGCGATCAGATACCACCGGTTTTTGGATTCCTTCAGTGCCAGGGGATGTACTTTTCGGGAAGTAAGTGCTTTTGTCTTGTAATTGTAATGGTCAAAAGTTGCAATCCTTCTGTTTCTGATGGCAAAAAAAAGGTTATAAAAGTGATCCAGGCCTGTTTGCTTCCGGGACTCGAAAAAAATGAAATCTGAGAAATCCGGGTGCATGTTCAGGACGTTGCTGATCTGGAAGGATTCCAGCAGCTTCCGGTTATATTCATCCATCTCCATAACGGGGCGGCTGTCTATGTAGTAGCGGTTATCTCCCTTTTTTTTGTTGTGAATAGAGAGGTTGAAGAGTCTGGAAATCTCCAGGATATCTCGCTGTAGGGTCCGTATTGAATAACTTGTAACGCCTGCATCCTGAAATTCAAACGAATTAAGCAGGTAGTCTTCTATCTGACTATAGGTTGAAGGTACGGCCTCCAATTTTTTAATAATAAGTGCGTACCGCGTAAGGAAGAAATCTTTTTTCATCTTTGATGTTTTTGTAAACCAAAGATAGCAAGGAAATGCGACAAAAAGTGTCGTGTTTTAATTTCTAGTGTTATTAGAAGGTGCAATAAATAATTTCCCA
>Ga0079224_100006058_pt1 | contig 15968 bp, 14 predicted proteins | sample Stecom2015_FD_80414 | JGI IMG/M metagenome (GOLD analysis project Ga0079224, IMG submission 80414) | Agricultural soil microbial communities from Utah to study Nitrogen management - Steer compost 2015 | ecosystem: Environmental > Terrestrial > Soil > Agricultural land | place: USA: Utah...
CGCCTGCGGCATGCCCAGCTGCTTGAGCAGCGGCACCACCGCGGCGGCCAACGCGTCGCCGGCGCGGCGCCGCTCCTCGGTGAGGCGCGCCGCCAGCCGCGTGAGCTCCTCGTCCAGCCGGGCGCGCTCGGCCTGCAGCTCGGCCACGTCCTCGTCGGCGCGCTCCAGCGCGGCCAGCTCGGCGGCGGCCTCCTGGCGGAAGGCGAGCACGGCCGCCACGTCGGCGCCGTACTTGCGCTTGAGCCCCTCGAGGGCGGCGAGGCGCGCCTGCACCGCGTCGAGGCGCGCCGGGTCGGCGTCGAAGCCCGCCAGGAACGCCTCCAGCTCTGTGCCGATGGCGCCGATGGCGCCCAGCGCCTCGCGCAGGTCGCGCGCCAGCTCGGCGAGCGGCGCCGAGTAGCGGCCGGCGCCCTCGAGCTCGCGCAGCGCGGCGGCCGTGAGGGCGGTGGCGTTGGGCTCGTCGCCGTCGAGCGCCGCGAGGGCGGCGCTGCCGCCGCTGACGATGCGCTCGGCGTGCTGCAGGGCGGCCAGCTCCGCCTGCAGCGCCTCCTCCTCGTCGGGTCGGGGGGCCACGCCGTCGATCTCGTCGATCTGGAACGCCAGCGCGTCGAGGCGACGCGAGCGCTCGCGCTCGGCCTCGCGCAGGGCCTCGAGCCGGCGCTCGACCTCGGCCAGGCGCTCGAACGCGGCGCGGTAGCGCGCCAGCGCCTCCTGGGCCTCGGTCGGCAGCAGCCGGTCGAGCTGGCGGCGCTGCGCCGCCGCCGACTGCAGCTCCTGGGCGGCGTGCTGCCCGAACACCACCGCCAGGCGGCCGACGCGCTCGGCGAGCTCGGACACGGTGACCAGCTCGCCGTCGACGCGCGCGGTGTGACGGCCGCTGCGCGTCAGGCGGCGCGCCGCCGACTCGACCGGGGCGGCCTCGAAGGTGGCCTGCACCAGCGAGGCCTCGCTGCCGCCGCGGATCATGCCCACGTCGGCGCGACCGCCGGCCAGCAGCTGCAGGGCGTCGACGACGATCGACTTGCCGGCGCCCGTCTCGCCGGTCAGGACGTTCAGGCCGGGGGCGAGCTCGAGCTCGAGCCGGTCGATGATCGCGAAGTCCTGCAGTTCCAGCGTGTGCAGCACGCCGCCCAGTATAGGGGCCGGCGCCGCGGTACGCTCATGGCACCATGGCCGAAGCCGCCATCACCTGGGTCGAGTGCCCGCGCGACGCGTGGCAGGGGCTGCCCCACGTGCTGCCCACCGCCCGCAAGCGGGCGCACCTGGCGGGGCTGCTGGCGGCGGGCTTCGACCACCTCGACATGGGCTCGTTCGTGTCGCCGAAGGCGGTGCCGCAGCTGGCCGACACCGAGGCGGTGCTGGAGCGGCTCGAGGCGCCCGCGGGCGTCGACCTGCTCGCCATCGTCGGCAACGAGCGCGGGCTGGAGCGGGCGCTCGCGGCGCGCGGGGTCACCAGCGTCGGCTACCCGCTGTCGGTCAACGACACGTTCCAGCGCCGCAACGTGGGGCGCTCGGTGGCGGAGTCGTGGCCGCTGGTGGCGCGGCTCCTCGCGGGCGCCGCCGCGGGCGGCCTGGAGCTGGTGGTCTACCTGTCGATGGGGTTCGGCAACCCGTACGGCGACCCCTGGTGCCCGGCCGACACCGCGGCGGCGGTGGCGCGGCTGCGCGAGCTCGGGGTGCGGCGCATCGCCCTCGCCGACACGGTGGGCAACGCCGACGCCGCGCGCGTGGCGGAGGTGCTCGACGCCGTCGACGCGCCCGGCCGCCTGGGGCTCCACCTGCACGCGCGGCCGGGCGCCTGGCGCGGGCAGCTCGAGGCGGCGCTGGCGCGCGGGGTGCGCTGGTTCGAGGGGGCGCTGGGGGGCGTGGGCGGCTGCCCGTTCGCGGGCGACGAGCTGGTCGGCAACCTGCCCACCGAGGAGGTGCTGCCGTTCCTGGCGGCCGCGGGCTACGCGGTGGGGGTCGACGTGGGGCGCCTGCCGGCGCTGGCGGCCGAGGCCGCGGCGCTGGCGGCGGGCGTCGAGCCGGCGCCGCCGGGTCCGGCCGAGGGCTAGCCGCTCAGCCGGCCGGGTCGGCGACCGCCGCCTCGCGCAGGCGCGCGAGCTCGCGCGCGGTGGCCGCCGTGAGCGCCGCCCGAGCCGCCTCGAGGTCGCCCTCGACGGTGGCGCCGGCGGCCGCGACGTGGCCGCCGCCGCCCAGCTCCAGGCAGATGCGCTGCGCCGAGGCGCCGTCGCGCGCCCGCACGCTCACCTTCACCGAGCCGGCGCGCTCCTTGAGCAGCGCGGCCACCTTGATGCCCTCGGCGTTGCGGATGAGGCCCACGAAGTCCTCGGAGTCGTCGAGCTCGGCGCCGGCCTCCGCGCGCATCGCCTCGGTGACGTAGGCGGTTACGAGCTGGCCGTCGAGGTCGTAGCGCACCGTGCGCATCACCTCGCCCAGCAGGTGGAAGTAGCGCGGGTGGCGCCACTGCAGGCGGTCGGTCAGCGCGACGTAGTCGACGCCGTGGTCGATCAGCTCGCCCGCCGTCTCCAGCGCCTCGCGGCTGGTGTTGCCGTGGCGGAAGTTGCCGGTGTCGGTGAGGATGCCGGTGAGGCACGGGGTGGCGATGGCGGCGTCCCACTCGGCGCCGAGCAGGTCGATGAGCTCCTTGACGAGGAGGGCGCAGGCCGCCTTCGAGGGCTCGACCACCGCCAGGTCGCCGAAGCGCGTGTTGGTGCCGTGGTGGTCGACGTTGAAGACCGCCGCGGCCTGGTCGAGCGGCACGCCCCACACGCGCTGCGGGTCGCCGGCGTCGAGGGCGTAGACCAGCGTGTCGGGCTCGAGCGCGTCGAGTGCGGGGGAGAGCTCGCCCGGCTCGGCCAGGAACGCGAGGTAGCGGGGCGGCTCCATGACCACCACGGCGCGCTTGCCGAGCTGACGCAGCGCCCGCGCCAGCGCCAGGGAGCTGCCGAGGGCGTCGCCGTCGGGGTCGACGTGCGCCACCACCACGATGGGGCCGGTCCAGGCGAGGGTGCGCTCCGCCATCCGGCGCAGCACCGCGGGGCGATCGGCGCTGCCGCGGTTGTCGGGGGGCGTTCCGTTCGCGGGGCGGGCCGGTTCGGCGGTAGACATGACGGTCATGATACCCGCCGTCGCCCGGATGCCCGCATAATGGAGGTCATGAACGATGAGCTGGGAAGGGCGCACCGCCCCTCCGATTCCGGCGCGCCGCCCAGCGAGGGGGCCGCGCTGCGCGAAGAAGGGGAGGCCACGGCGCTCCCCGCCTCGAGCCCCGCCGCGGCGGCTCAGGCCCCCGACCCCGGCGCTGCGGTGCCGCCCGCCTCGCGGCCGCGCCGCGCGCCCCGCGCCTTCACCTGGCTGCTACTGTTCCTGCTGGCGCTCGTCGCCGTGCTGGCCAGCCAGGTGCGCAAGCCGCCCACCTACGTACACGTCGCCGACGGCCCGCCGCCCATCGAGGCGCCCACCGGGGCGCTGGCCGAGGCCTTCGAGCTCGCCCGCGACGCCGCCGTGCGCATCGAGGCGCGCTGCGGCAGCGGCCGCAACGGCTACCCCGTCGGCGTCGGGAGCGGCTTCTTCGCCAGCGACGACGGCCTGGTGCTCACCGCCTACCACGTGGTGGACTCCACCGCCACCATCGGCTGCAACGTGCGCTGGGTGGCGATCACGGCCCAGGAGGAGGTGTTCCCCCTGACGCTGGTGGGCTTCGACGCCTTCAACGACCTGGCGGCGCTCAAGGCGGACGTCGACCGCCGCGTGCCGTTCCTGCCGCTCGCCGAGCGCGCGCCCACCCCGGGCACGCCGGTGGTGGCCATCGGCAACTCGCGCGACGACTTCCTGGCGGCACGCGCGGGGCGCGTCACGCGCCTCGGGGTGCAGGCCAACCGCGCCGACTTCGCCGACGGCACCATCGAGCTCACCAACTCGCTGGCCCCCGGCGACTCGGGCGGGCCGGTCGTCAACGCGCGCGGCGAGGCCATCGGGGTGGTCAGCTACATCAGCTTCAACCCGGGCGCCATGACCACCCAGGAGTTCATGCCGCCGTTCCTGCGCGGCCTGTCGCTCTCCCGCGACTTCGCCGGCTACGCCGTGCCGCTCACGGTCGGCTCCGAGATCGTCAGCGAGGTCGTCGCCGGCGCCCGCCGCGACCTGCCGGTGATCGGCTTCAGCTGGCAGACCGACTACCAGCCGGGCCGGGGTCCCCACGACCTCGGGCCGCGCCCCGGCCCCATCGTGCACCGGGTGGCGCGCGGCGGCCCCGCCGACGTGGCCGGCCTGCGCCCCATGGGCCAGAAGCCCGTCACCAACGCCGACGGCAGCGTGGGCGTCGACCTGGTGGCCGACGTGATCGTGGCGCTCGACGGCGTGCCCACGCCGACCTTCTACGACCTGCTGGCGCTGGTCAAGGCGCGCCAGATCGGCGACGTGGTGACCCTCACGGTCCAGCGCGACAACGCCACCTTCCGCCTCGAGCTGGAGCTGGGGGCCAAGACCTCGGTGTTCGCCAACGACTAGCCGCGAGGGACCGCGAGCACCCGAACATAGGAGAAGGCGCACCGTTCAACGGTGCGCCTTCCTCGTGGTGGGCGATAGTGGACTCGAACCACTGACCTCGTCGTTATCAGCGACGCGCTCTAACCGGCTGAGCTAATCGCCCGCGTGCCTGCTGGCTCGCGCCGAGCGAAGCGGAGGATATCACGCGCCCCGGAGGCGGTCAAGCAACGGGCCCGACGCGTGGCGGCCGGTAGAATGCGGCCGAGATGATCGAGACCCTGTACCTCGCCAAGCCGCGCGGCTTCTGCGCCGGGGTGGTGATGGCCATCCAGGCGGTCGAGGAGGCCGCCCGCGAAGCTCGCCAGCGGGGCGAGGGCGACATCGCCGTCTACCACGACATCGTCCACAACCGCACCGTGGTGGAGCGGCTCGAGGACGAGCACTCCGTGACGTTCGTCGAGGACCTGGACGACCTCGAGACGGTGCGCGCGCAGGCCGAGGCCGAGGGCCGCACGCTCGGCAGCACGGTGGTGTTCAGCGCCCACGGCGTGAGCCCCGTGGTGCGCCAGCGCGCCGCCGAGCTACGCCTCACCACCATCGACGCCACCTGCCCACTGGTCACCAAGGTCCACAACGAGGCCAAGCGCTACGCCGCGCAGGGCTACCACATCCTGCTGGTCGGCGACTCCACGCGCCACCAGGAGGTCATCGGCACGCGCGGCGAGGCGCCCGAGCAGACCACGGTGGTGTCGGTGGTCGGCAACCGCAAGCACGACCCCGACCTCGCCGACCCGCGCACCGTCACCGTCCCCGACCCCAGCAAGGTGGTGGTGCTCACCCAGACCACGCTCTCCGTCGACGACACCATGCGGACCGTCGCCCTCCTCAAGGAGCGCTTCCCCGAGCTGGTGGTGCCGCCGTCCGACGACCTCTGCTTCGCCACCAAGAACCGCCAGGACGCCGTGCGCCAGATCGCGCCCCACGTCGACGTCTTCCTGGTCGTCACCAGCGCCGCCAGCTCCAACGGCATGCGCCTGCTGGAGCTGGCGCAGGACCTCACCGGGCGCGCGCACCGCATCGAGTCGGCCGCCGACATCGACCCGGCCTGGCTGGAGGGCGCGCGGAGCGTGGGCGTGAGCTCGGCGGCCAGCACCCCCGACGACCTGGTGCAGGGCGTGGTGGCGCGCTTCCGCGGCGAGAACCCCGACCTCCAGGTGGTGGAGGAGGGGGAGTGGGAGAGCATCGTGTTCCGCAAGCCGCGCCGCACCCCGCCCCCCGAGGCCGCCGAGGCGCCATGAGCCGCCGCACGGAGCGTGCGGTGCTCTCGCTGGCGCCGATGATGGAGCTCACCGACCGCCACTTCCGCTACCTGCTCAGGCTGATCACGCGCCGCACGCTGCTCTACACCGAGATGGTGACGGCGGCGGCGGTGCTGCACGGCGACCGCGAGCGCCTGCTCGGACACCACCCGGCCGAGGGGCCGGTGGCGCTGCAGCTGGGCGGCGACGACCCCGAGCAGCTGGCGCAGGCCGCGCGCGTCGGCGAGGCGTACGGCTACGCCGAGGTGAACCTGAACGTCGGCTGCCCCTCCGACCGCGTGAAGAGCGGCAACTTCGGCGCCTGCCTGATGGCCGACCCCGAGCGCGTGGCGGCGATCGTGCGGGCCATGCGCGCGGCCGTGAGCGTGCCGGTGACGGTCAAGCACCGCATCGGCATCGACCACCAGGACAGCTACGCGCAGATGCGGCGCTTCGTGGAGGTGGTGGCCGGCGACCCGAGCGCGCCCGCCAGCGACGCCTTCACCGTGCACGCCCGCAAGGCGTGGCTGCAGGGCCTGAGCCCCAAGGAGAACCGCACCGTGCCGCCGCTGCGCTACCCCGAGGTGTACCGCCTCAAGCGCGAGCTGCCGCGCCTCACGATCGAGCTGAACGGCGGCGTCACCTCGCTGGAGGCGGCGCAGACGCACCTCGAGCACGTCGACGGGGTGATGATCGGCCGCGCGCTCTACGAGGACCCCTACCGCTTCGCCGGCGCCGACGCGCTGGTGGCGCGCAGCCTGGGCGAGCCCGAGCCGGCGCCGCCGCCGAGCCGCCGCGAGGTGGTGGCCGCCATGCTGCCTTACATCGAGGAGCGCCGGCAGGAGGGCGCCCCGCTGCAGGCCGTCACGCGCCACATGCTGGGGCTGTTCCGCGGGCTGCCGGGCGGCAAGGCGTGGCGCCGCGTGATCTCGGAGAACGCCTACCGGCCGGGCGCCGGCCCCGAGGTGGTGGAGGCGGCGCTGGCGGCGCTGCCCTCCGAGGCGCTGGAGGCCGCGCCCGTCGAGCGTGCCGCGTGAGCGTCAGAGGCGCTTGAGGTACTCGCGCGCGATGATCAGGTGCTGGATCTCGTCGGTGCCCTCGCCGATGCGGGTCAGGCGCGCGTCGCGCCACATGCGCTCCACCTCGTAGTCTCGGATGTAGCCGTAGCCGCCGAGGATCTGGATCGCGGCGTCGCACGCCTCCACCCCCGCCACGCTCCCCTTCAGCTTGGCCATGGCGGCCGCCTCGTGGAAGTCGCGGCCGGCGTCGCGCAGCGTGGCCGCCTTGCGCACCAGCAGCCGCGCCGCCTCGAGCTCGGTGGCCATGGCGGCGATCTTGAACGCCACCGCCTGGTGCCGCACGATCGGGCGCCCGAACTGCTCGCGCTCGCTGGCGTAGCGCGCCGCCACCTCCAGGGCCGCCCGGCCGAGGCCGATGCCCATGGCGCCGATGCCGATGCGGCCGCCGGCCAGCACGGTGGTGACGTCGTCGAACGCCCGTCCGCGCTCGCCGAGCAGCTGGTCGGCGCCCACGCGCACGCCCTCGAACGTGAGGGGCGTGGTGTCGGAGGAGTGCAGGCCGAGCTTCTTCTCGGGCGTGCCGCGCACCAGGCCCGGCGCCTCGCCGTCGAGCACGAAGGCGCTGATGCCCTCGGCGCGACGCTCGCCGCTCGGCTCGTCGGTGCGGGCCACCACCACGTAGGTGCCGCCCACGGTGCCCTGGGTGATGAACTGCTTGTTGCCGTCGATGACGAAGCCGCCGTCGACCTCGCGCGCGCGGGTGCGCAGCGAGGCGGCGTCGGAGCCGGCGCCCGGCTCGGTCAGCGCCCAGGCGCCGAGGCGCTCGGCGCGCGCCAGCGGCGGCAGCCAGGCGCGCTGCTGCGCCTCGTCGGCGGCCAGCAAGATATGGCCGACGCAGAGCGAGTTGTGCGAGGCCACCGTGAGCGCCAGCGAGCCGTCCACCGCGGCGACCTCCTCGACGATCAGGGCGCTGGTGACCGTGTCGAGGCCGACGCCGCCGAGCTCCTCGGGCACCTGCAGCCCGAAGATGCCCATGCGGCCGAGCTCGGCCACGATGTCGAAGGGGAAGGCGCCGCTCTCGTCGCGCGCGATGGCGCCGGGCGCGACCTCGCTCCGCAGGTAGTCGCGCAGGGGCCCGATGAGGGCGCGCTGGTCGGCGGTGAGGTCGAACCAGGCCGGTGCGGCGGTGACGTCGAGGGTCATGCCGTCAAGGTAGCGGATGGACGGCGCGGCGGGACGGTGGCTCTCACCACCTGGTACACTCCCCGCCATGCGAGAGGCGTACTGGTTACGCGGCATCCGCGGTGCCACCACCGTGGAGGCCGACGACGCGGAGGAGATCCTGGCCGCCACCCGAGAGCTGTTGGCAGAGATGCTGCGCGTCAACGACATCGAAGACTTCGACGTGATCGCCTCGATCTTCTTCACCACCACGCCCGACCTGCACGCCACCTTCCCGGCGGAGGGCGCGCGCGAGCTCGGCATGAACATGGTGCCGCTGCTCTGCTTCCAGGAGATCCCCGTGCCCGGGCGCCTTCCCAAGTGCATCCGGGTGATGATGCAGGTGAACACCACCAAGCGCCAGGACGAGGTGCGCCACGTCTACCTCAAGGGCGCGCGCGTGCTCAGGCCCGACCTCAGCAGCGCTCAGTGACCTGCTAGCTAGTTGTCGTCGTCGGGGGTGGGGCTGCGCAGGATGAGGGTGTCCTCCAGCTCGCGCAGGATGGCGGTCAACGAGCCCTCGCGGATGCGGTAGTACGAGCGGTTGCCGCGCTTCACGACCTCCACCAGGTCGAGGTCGCGCAGCAGCTTGAGGTGGCCGCTGGCGGTGGGTTGGCTCACGCCCAGCTGGCGCGCCAGGTCACCGACCGTGAGCGGGAAGCGCCGCAGGCGGCTGACGAGCACCAGCAGCAGCAGGCGGGTGGGGTCGGCGAACGCCTTGAGGCGCGCCGCCAACGCCTGCACCTGCTCCTTGCGCTGCAGGAACAGGCGTTCGGAGCGCACCCCGAAGCCCAGGTAGAGGGTGCGGCCGATCTCGAACTTGAAGCCGCCCAGCGAGGCGAAGTAGAGCGGGGCCACCACCAGGCGCACCTGCTGCTGGCGCAGGCGGATCTCGTTGACCGAGGACTCGAGGCTCACGAAGTGGTGGGGCGGCAGGGCGGCCAGCAGGTCGCCGGTGGCGGCCGCCTCGTCGACCAGCCGCTCGGCGGCCTGGGCGGTGGCGGAGCGCCCCTCGCGCTGCCAGTCGGGCTCGAGGCAGGCCCACAGCTCGGTCAGGGTGCGCTGCAGCGCCGCGGCGCGCTCGGGCGCGGCCAGCGCCTCGTAGTTGGCGCGCAGGCGCGCCCGCAGCCGGCCGCTCGGGGTGGAGGTCGCCGGCGGCTTGTCGTGGCCGCCGATGTTCAGCTCGTCGAGGTCGCGGACCATCACGCTCGGCAGGCCGGCCAGGTCCTCGAGGAAGCGCGCCGGGGAGTCGTCGAGGGCGTAGCCCAGCGCGCAGGCCATCAGCAGCGGCTCGAAGCCCGTCCAGCTGCCGCCGTCGGTGAAGGCGGACCGCGCCGCGGCGAACCAGTCGGGCGGGCTCGCCTCTAGCTGGCGCAGCCACGGCAGGTTGGCGCTCACGCTGGGGTTCTCCGGCGAGGCCACGCGGAAGAAGGCGTAGGCGAGCTCCTGCACCGGCGCGGGCCGGACGTCGACGCGCATCCCCGCGGCGGCGCCCGGCCCGGCGCCCGCCTGCGGAGCCCCCCCGAGCGCGCTCATGCCTCCCACTCCCGCACGTACAGCAGCGTGCCGCCGTCGACGGTGGCGTTGGTGACCTTGTGCGCGCGCGTCATGCTCACCTCGAGCAACGCCTGGTCGAGGGTCTTGGGACCGACCAGCGCCTTGCGGACGAAGTACCCGCTGCCCTGCAGGCTCATCTCGCTCGTCTTGGAGAGGCGCACCTTGATGACCTCGCCCGTGCGGTCGGTGCGAACCTGGCAGAGCAGGAAGTTGCCGTCCTCCCGGAACCGGGGGTCCTGGCGCCTGAACAGTCCGAACATGGGGCTATTGTAAGCGTCGCCCATGGTGCCCGACCCCGTGCCCGGCGCCGACCGCGCCAACGCAGCGGCCAAGCGCCTGCTCCGCCGCGCCTTCGAGGCCGCGCTGGCGGCCGCCGACCCCGGCCGCGCCCTGCTGCCGCACCTGCCCGAGCCGCCCGCCGGGCGGACCCTGGTGGTGGGCGCCGGCAAGGCGGCGGCGCGCATGGCGGCGGCGGGCGACGTCCGCTACGCCGGCGCCCCGCTGAGCGGGCTGGCGATCGTGCCGTACGGCCACGCGGCGAGCGGCGCGGGGCGCGTGGCGGTGGCGGAGGCCGGCCACCCCGTGCCCGACGCGGCCGGCGTGGCGGCCACCGAGCGCGTGCTGGCGCTGGCGCGGGCGGCCGCCCCCGACGACCGCCTGCTGGTGCTCCTGTCGGGCGGCGGCTCGGCGCTGCTCACGGCGCCGGCGGGCGTGACCCTCGCGGAGAAGGCTGAGGCCACGCGGCGCCTGCTCGCCAGCGGCGCCGACATCGGCGCCATCAACTTCGTGCGCAAGCACCTCTCGCGCGTGAAGGGCGGGCGCCTGGCGGCGCTGGCGCGGGCGCCCAGCCTCACGCTGGCGCTCTCCGACGTGGTGGGCGACGACCCCGCCACGATCGCCTCGGGCCCCACCGTGCCCGACCCCTCCACCTACGCCGAGGCGCTGGCGGTGGTCGAGCGCTACGCCCCCGAGCTGACGGCGGTGCGAGCGGCGCTCACGCGCGGCGCGGCGGGGGCGGCGCCGGAGAGCCCGAAGCCCGGCGACCCGCGCCTGGCGCGCGCGGGGTTCCGGCTGGTGGGCGGCGGTGAGGCGAGCCTGGCGGCCGCCGCGCGCGTCGTCGAGGCCGCCGGCTACGCGGCGGTGTCGCTGGGCGCAGGCGTGCAGGGCGAGGCGCGGCGGGTGGGCCGCGAGCACGCCGCGCTGGCCGCGCGCCTGGTGGCCCACGGCCGGCGGGTGGCGCTGCTGTCGGGCGGCGAGCTCACCGTCACCGTGCACGGCGCCCGCCCGGGCCGCGGCGGGCCGAACGGCGAGTACGCGCTCGCCTTCGCGGCCGCCGCGGCGCCCGGCGCGCGCTACGCCCTGCTGGCCGCCGACACCGACGGCATCGACGGGGGCCAGGGGCCGGCCGCGCCCGCCGGCGCGCTGCTGGGGCCGGCGGAGGCGGCGCGGCTCACGCCCGACGCAGCGCGCGCGGCGCTCGCGGCCCACGGCTCGCACGACCTGCTGGCGCGGGTGGGCGGCCTGCTGGTGACGGGCCCCACCGGCACCAACGTCAACGACCTGCGGGTGGTGCTGCTCGAGGGGTAGCCAGCGGCCGCAGGCCGCGGCGCGCGCCCGGTTATCCTCGCGTCCGACCATGAGCCGCCTGCTGCCCGCCACCCCCGAGAACGTCGAGCGCGCCGCCGCCCTGCTGCGCGAGGGCGGCGTGGTGGCGTTCCCCACCGAGACGGTCTACGGCCTCGGCGCCGCCGCGCGCCAGCCGGCCGCGGTGGCGCGCGTCTACGAGCTGAAGGGCCGCCCCCGCGGGCACCCGCTCATCGTGCACCTGCCGGCCGCGTCGCACCTCGACGCTTGGGCCGAGGAGGTGCCGCCCGCGGCGCGCGAGCTCGCGCGCCGCTTCTGGCCCGGCCCGCTGACGCTGGTGCTGCGGCGCGAAGGCGGCGTGCCCGACGCCGTGACCGGCGGGCAGGACACCGTGGCGCTGCGCGTGCCCGGCCACCCGGTGGCGCTGGCGCTGCTGGCGGCGTTCGGCGACGGCGTCGCCGCCCCGTCCGCCAACCGCTTCGGGCGCATCAGCCCCACCCTGGCGGCGCACGTGGCCGAGGAGTTCGACGACCCGGCCCTCGTCGTGCTCGACGGCGGCCCCAGCGACGTGGGGGTGGAGTCGACGATCCTCGACCTCAGCGACCTGGAGCGGGCGGGCGAGGCGAGATTGCTGCGCCCCGGCGGCGTGAGCCGGGCCGAGCTCGAGGCCGTGCTCGGGCGGCGGCCGTTGCTGCCGGGCGAGGCGCGCGCCGCCGCGCCGCGCGCGCCGGGTGGCCTCAAGAGCCACTACGCGCCGACGGCGCCCACGCGCCTGGTGGCCGCCGACGAGCTGCTCGCCCTGGCCGGCGCCCTGCCGGGCGCGGCGGTGCTGGCGCGGCGCCCGGCGCCGGCCGGTTTCGCGGGGGCGTGGCGGGCGCTGCCGGCCGACCCGGCCGGATACGCCCGCGGGCTGTACGCGGCGCTGCGCGAGCTCGACGCCGCGGCCCCGCGGGTGATCCTGGTGGAGGCGCCGCCGGCGGGGGAGGCGTGGCTGGCGGTGCGCGACCGGCTCGCGCGCGCGGCGGCCGACGAGCGCGGCGACGATGGCCCCTGACCCCGCGCAGCGACGCCGGCCCCTGACCCCGCGCAGCGGCCACGGCCCTGGCCCCGCGCCGCCCGGGCCTGGTGAGCCGTGCGACCGCGCCCCGCCGCGACGGTGTCTAGAATGACCGCGCCAGCTGCGCCCTGGCCGTCGTCCTGGGGCTTGCGCTCCGTACCTTGGAACGGCTAGACTCAGTAGGTTTGCCCTCGGCCCGCAACGATGGGTCCAGGGCCAGTTTGTCGTGTGCTGCCTGTTTGGGGCCGCGAACGACGTGGGAAAGCCGAGAGTTCGAGGCCCGAAGCCGTAGCCGCGCTTGTAGGGGCGCGAGAACAGTAACGAGGGAGTGATCGTTCTGCCGACCGTTAACCAGCTGCTCCGCAAGGGGCGCAAGAAGGTAGCCAAGAAGAGCAAGACGCCGGCCCTGAAGGGTTCGCCCCAGCGCCGCGGCGTCTGCACCGCCGTCAAGACCCAGACCCCGAAGAAGCCGAACTCGGCCCTCCGCAAGATCGCGCGTGTCCGCCTCTCCGGCGGCCAGGAGGTCACCGCCTACATCCCGGGCGAGAAGCACAACCTCCAGGAGCACTCCGTGGTCCTCATCCGCGGCGGCCGTGTCAAGGACCTTCCGGGCGTCCGTTACCACATCGTCCGCGGCGCGCTCGACGCCCAGGGCGTCGGCGTCGGCCGTTACGTCCAGCGCAACCAGAGCCGCAGCAAGTACGGCACCAAGAAGCCGAAGGCAGGGAAGTAACCGCACATGGGACGCAGAAGACGCGCTGAAGTCCGCCGCCTCGAGCCGGACCTGGTCTACTCCGACACCACCGTCACCGCGCTGATCAACAAGCTCATGCGCGACGGCAAGAAGAACGCCGCCAGCCGGATCTTCTACGGCGCCTGCCGCCTGATCCAGGAGCGCAGCGGCCAGGAGCCCCTCAAGGTGTTCCGTCAGGCGCTCGACAACATCAAGCCGCGCATCGAGGTGCGCAGCCGCCGCGTGGGTGGCTCCACCTACCAGGTGCCGGTCGAGGTCGCGCCGCGCCGCGCGCAGTCGCTGAGCCTGCGTTGGCTCGTCGCCGCTTGCGACGCCCGCCCCGAGCGCACCGCCGTCGAGCGGGTCGCTGGGGAGCTCCTCGACGCCGCCGCTGGGCGCGGTGGTGCCGTCAAGAAGAAGGAGGACGTCGAGCGGATGGCCGAGGCCAACCGCGCCTACGCTCACTACCGCTGGTGACCCCCGGGTCATCCGCGTAGAGCTCGATAGCGACGACGATCATGAGCAAAACCACCGCAGCAACCGACCTCAGCAAGACGCGCAACATCGGCATCGCGGCCCACATCGACGCGGGCAAGACGACGCTGACCGAACGCATCCTCTTCTTCACCGGCCGCATCCACAAGGTCGGCGAGACCCACGAGGGCGCCGCCCAGATGGACTGGATGGAGCAGGAGCGCGAGCGCGGCATCACCATCACCTCCGCCGTGACGCAGGCGTTCTGGCACGACACGCGCATCAACGTGATCGACACCCCGGGGCACGTCGACTTCACCATGGAGGTCGAGCGCTCCATGCGCGTGCTCGACGGTGCCGTGGCCGTCTTCGACGCCAGCCAGGGCGTCGAGCCGCAGTCCGAGACCGTGTGGCGGCAGGCCGACAAGTACCACGTGCCCCGCATCGCGTTCGCGAACAAGATGGACAAGACCGGCGCCAGCCTGCAGCTGGTGCTCGACTCGATGAAGGAGCGCCTGGGCGCCACCGCCGTGCCGCTGCAGTGGCCCATCGGCGCCGAGGACTCCTTCGAGGGCATGATCGACCTCATCGAGATGAAGGCCATCTACTACCACGACGACGTGGGCCAGAAGATCGAGATCGTCGACATCCCCGCCGACCTCCAGGCCCTGGCCGAGGAGAAGCGCGCCCTGATGGTCGAGCGCCTCGCCGACGTCGACGACGACGTGGCGATGCTCTTCCTCGAGGGCGAGGAGCCCGACGTCGACACGCTGCGCGCCGCCATCCGCCGCGCCACCATCGACCTCAAGATCTTCCCGGTGATGTGCGGCTCGGCCCTCAAGAACAAGGGCGTGCAGCGCCTCCTCGACGCGGTCGCCTACTACCTGCCGAGCCCGCTCGACATCCCGCCGGTCAAGGGCGTGAACCCCGAGACGGGCGAGGAGGAGAGCCGTCCCTCCGATGTCACCGCCCCGACCGCGGCCCTGGCCTTCAAGGTCGCCACCGACCCGTTCGTCGGTCGCCTCGTGTTCGTGCGCGTCTACTCGGGCGCCCTCACCTCGGGCAGCTACGTGTACAACGCCAGCACCGGCCGTCGCGAGCGTATCGGCCGCCTGCTCAAGATGCACGCCAACTCGCGCGAAGAGGTGGAGGTCATCGAGGCCGGCAGCCTGGGCGCCGTCGTGGGCCTGAAGGACACCTCCACCGGCGACTCGCTGGTCGACGCCGACCACCCGATCCTCCTCGAGTCGATCGAGGTGCCGGAGCCGGTCATCACCGTCGCCATCGAGCCCGCCTCGAAGGCCGACCAGGACAAGCTCACCAACGGGCTGGTCAAGCTCACCGAGGAGGACCCGACCTTCCGCGTCGAGACCGACCCCGAGACCGGCCAGACCAAGATCTCGGGCATGGGCGAGCTGCACCTCGACATCATCGTCGACCGCCTCAAGCGCGAGTTCCACGTGAACGCCAACGTGGGCGCTCCGCAGGTGGCCTACCGCGAGACCATCACGGTCCCGGTCGACGTCGAGGGCAAGTTCGTGCGCCAGACCGGCGGTCGCGGCCAGTACGGCCACGTCAAGATCAAGGCCGAGCCCCTGCCGCGCGGCACCGGTAACCAGTTCGAGAACATCGTGGTGGGCGGTACCGTGCCCAAGGACTTCATCCCCGCCGTCGAGAAGGGCGTGGAGGAGGCCATGCAGTCGGGGCCGCTCCTGGGCTTCCCGATCGTCGACATGAAGGTGTCGCTCTACGACGGCTCGTACCACGAGGTCGACTCGTCGGAGATGGCCTTCAAGATCGCCGCCTCCATGGCGATCCGTGAGGCGATGAACCAGGGCCAGGCGGTGATCCTCGAGCCGATCATGCGCGTGGAGGCGACCACCCCCGAGCAGTACATGGGCGACGTCATCGGCAGCCTGAACTCGCGTCGCGGCCAGATCCAGGGCATGACGCCGCGCGGCAACGCGCAGGTGGTCACCGCCAACGTGCCGCTCGCCGAGATGTTCGGCTACGCCACCGACCTCCGCAGCATGTCGCAGGGCCGCGCGACCTTCACGATGATCTTCGATCATTACGAGGCCGTGCCCCGCAACGTCCAGGACCAACTACTCAAGAAGTAACAGGAACGAGGAGCAACAGAGATGGCTAAGGGTGTATTCGAACGTACCAAGCCCCACGTGAACGTGGGCACGATCGGCCACGTCGACCACGGCAAGACCACCACCACCGCGGCGATCACCTTCACCGCGGCGGCCATGGACCCCACCGCGGTCACGCAGAGCTACGAGGAGATCGACAAGGCCCCCGAGGAGAAGGCGCGCGGCATCACCATCAACGCCTCGCACGTCGAGTACCAGACGCCCGCGCGTCACTACTCGCACGTCGACACCCCCGGGCACGCCGACTACATCAAGAACATGATCACCGGCGCGGCGCAGATGGACGGCGCCATCCTGGTGGTGAGCGCGGCCGACGGCCCCATGCCCCAGACCCGCGAGCACATCCTGCTGGCGCGCCAGGTGGGCGTTCCCTAC
>Ga0079224_100006059_pt1 | contig 15968 bp, 14 predicted proteins | sample Stecom2015_FD_80414 | JGI IMG/M metagenome (GOLD analysis project Ga0079224, IMG submission 80414) | Agricultural soil microbial communities from Utah to study Nitrogen management - Steer compost 2015 | ecosystem: Environmental > Terrestrial > Soil > Agricultural land | place: USA: Utah...
CCCGTGGTTCCCGCACTAGGCTCGATGACTGAGGCGATCGCCACAGCCGTCGGGGGAGCTGTCCTCGTCGTGCTGGCGCTGATCGCCGAGCACATGTGCACCCTCCCGAAGGATCCCGATGAGCGAGAGCCAGACGCCCCAGAACCCGGAGCCGAACCCGAGTTCTGAGCCGAACGTCGCCCCGCCGGCCCCGGTCGCCCCGAACGAGGCGCCGGCCGACCCCGCGCCTCCTGCTCCCGTCCCGCCGCTCCGGCGTCGCCGCGAGAGCGAGGCCGCGCCCGCGGTCCCCGTCGCGCCGACGGCGCCCGACTTCCCCGCGTCGCGCGAGCCGATACCGGCGCCCGCCGAGCTCGACGAGGGCACGTATCGCGGGATCCGCGAGCCGCGCCGCCGGGGCCTCGCGCTCGACGGCACGTGGCACCAGATCTCGCCCAAGTACGTCGTGTCGCAGTTCGTGCAGGAGGGCCTGCTGCTCGTCGTCGTCGCGGTCGCGGCGGCGGCCGTGTGGTACTTCACGGGCCAGTGGTGGCCGTGGATCGCGGGCGGCGCGATCATGCTCGTGCAGATCGTGAGCCTCGCGATCCTGCCGCGCCAGGCGAAGGCGCTCGGCTACATGCTGCGCGGCGACGACATCGTGTTCCGCAAGGGCATCCTGTGGCAGCGCATGGTCGCGGTGCCGTACGGGCGCATGCAGCTGATCGACATCACGCACGGCCCCCTCGACCGCATCTTCGGCGTCTCGAAGCTGAAGATGGTGACGGCGGCCGCCTCGACGGGCGTCGAGATCCCGGGCCTCGGGCAGCAGGCGGCGGAGGCGCTGCGCGACACGCTCATCGAGGTCGCCGAGACACGGAGGACCGGCCTGTGACGACGCCGAGCCCGCAGCCGCAGCAGCCCGTTCCGCCGCAGGACGAGGTGCTGCCGGGCGGCGGAGCCAGCGAGCTCGCCGACGGCGAGTGGCACCGCCTGCACCCGCTGACGCCCCTGTTCAAGGGCGGCCTCGTGCTCGTGATCGTACTCGGCGTCGTGATCGCGAACATGCGCGATCGCCTCATCTACATCGCGGTCGGCCTCTTCGCGCCCGAGCAGCTGCGCGGCGTCGACATCAGCTCGGAGGACCCGATCTCGTGGGCCGTCGACTGGACGGTCGCGAACGACATGATCTTCCTCGTCGGCCTCGCGGTGCTCGCGGTCGTCGTCCTGTTCGTCTTCGCGTACTGGCTCGTGTGGCGGTTCCAGCAGTTCCGCATCACCGACGAGAACGTCGAGGTCAAGAAGGGCATCATCTTCCGCTCGCAGCGACGCGCGCCGCTCGACCGCGTGCAGGGCGTCAACCTCACGCGTCCCTTCCCCGCACGCCTCATCGGCATGGCGAAGCTGACGCTCGAAGGCGCGGGCACGGGCGCCGACGTCGCGCTCGAGTACCTCGCGACGGGGCGCGCCGAGCAGGTGCGCCGTGACATCCTCCGCCTCGCGTCGGGGCTGCGCGAGGCGAAGGCTTCCTCGCGCCGTCGCGACGAGGAGGAGCGCCGCGGCATCGTCGACACCGTGAGCGAGGGCGTGACGGGCATCGTCACGGGCGTCGACCGCGACGACGTCGTGCCCGAGTCGGTCGTGCGGATCCCCATGGGTCGCCTCATCGGATCCCAGGCGATCACGGGCGCGCTCTGGGTGCTGTTCTTCCTCCTGCTGATCGTCGTCGGCGTCGTGATCCCTGTGACGCTCTTCGCCGACGGGCCCGAGAAGTGGATCATCCTCGCGACGGCGGTGCTCGGCTCGGGCATCCCCATGGTGATCGCGGCATTCGCCGTCGTGTGGGGCGCCCTGCAGAAGGGGTTCCGCTACTCGATCGCGCCGACGCCCGACGGTGTGCGCGTCTCGAGCGGGCTGCTGACGACCGTGACGCGCACGATCCCGCCGGGGCGCGTGCACGCGGTCGAGATCACGCAGAACCTGCTGTGGCGGCCGTTCGGCTGGTGGAGCGTGCGCATCAACCGCATGGGCGGCATGAGCGCCTCGCAGCAGAACAGCGGCCAGGCCGCGACGGCTGCCGTCGTGCTGCCGGTCGGCACGCGGGCCGACGTCGAGCGCGTCGTGGCCCTGCTGCTGCCCGACGGCCCGGAGCGCGACGGGCAGTTCGTGTGGGAGCACGGGATCCTCGGCCCCCAGGACGAGGATCCGTTCACGACCGTGCCCGGTCGCGGCATGTTCTGGCACTGGCTGCAGCGGCGCCGGCTGGGCGTGCGCGTCACGGCCTACGCGACGCTGATCCGCCGCGGCCGGCTGGGTCGCCGCCTCGCGATCTTCCCGCTTGCGCGCCTGCAGGGCGTCGCGGTCGGTCAGGGTCCGCTCGCGCGGATGCAGGATCTCGCGACGCTGCGCCTGCACGCCGTGCCGGGCCCCGTCTCGGGCGAGGTGAGCGCGCTCGACCGCGACGCCGCGCAGCGCCTCGCCGACGTCATCGGCCGCGGCGCGATCGCGGCGGCGGAGCGCGACCACACGCACCGCTGGGCGAGCGTGGGCTGAGCGGGCGTCAGACCCGCGTCTCGAGCTCGGGGCGCACGCGGCCCTGCGGGCCGACGAACAGCGCGTAGGCGATCGAGAGCAGCACGATCCAGACGGCGCCGACGATGAGCGCCGACTGGCCCGATTCGGTGAACGCGAGGATCACGACGACGAAGGCCATGAACGCGAGCGCGAGGACGTTGATCCAGGGCCACAGCGGCATCGCGAAGCCGGCGCTGGGCGTCCCGTCTCGCCGCATCTCGCGGCGCATGCCGTGGTGCGCGAGCAGGATCGACGCCCACGTGAGCACGGTCGCGAAGGTCGCGATCGAGGCGACGACGAGGAACAGCTGGTCGGGGATCCAGAGGTAGGCGAGGATCCCGAGCACACCGCACGCGGCGACGATCGTGACGGGCACGATGGGCACGCCCGAGCGCGACAGGCGGGTGAACGCGGCGGGGGCGTGGTGCTGCTTCGCGAGCCCGTACATCGTGCGGCTCGCGGCGTAGGTGATCGAGTTCATGGCCGACAGGGCGGCCGTGAGCACGACGAGGTTCATGATGTGCGCGGCGGCGGGCACGCCGAGCTGCGCGAACACCTGCACGAAGGGCGACTCGCTGGAGCCGATCTCGGTCCACGGGATCAGCATGAGGATGACGGCGAGCGTCGCGACGTAGAACAGCAGGATCCGCACGGGCACGGTGTTGACGGCCTTGGGGATCGAGCGGGCCGGGTCGGCCGTCTCCCCCGCGGTCATGCCGAGCGTCTCGATGCCGCCGAACGAGAACACGACGATGCCGAGGCTCATGATGATGCCCCACACGCCGAACGGCGCGAAGCCGCCTGCGCCCTCGAAGAGGTTGTGCGGGCCGGGCCCGAAGCCGCCGAGGCTCACACCGAAGACGATGAGGCCGAGGCCGCCCGCGATCATCGCGATGATCGTCGCGACCTTGATGATCGTGAACCAGAACTCGAGCTCGCCGAAGACCTTCACGCGCAGGGCGTTGAGGCCGCAGATCAGCAGCAGGGCGGCCGCCATCCACACCCAGCCGGGGGTGTCGGGGTACCACATGCCCATGTAGCCCGCGACGGCCGTCATGTCGGCGATCGCGACGACGATCATCTCGAACGTGAAGGTCCAGCCCGTGAGGAACCCCAGGAACGGGCTGACGTAGCGACCCGTGTACTGCGCGAAGGATCCCGCGACGGGGTGGCGCACGGCCATCTCGCCGAGGGCGCGCATGACGGCGAACGCCGCGCAGCCCGCGATGACGTAGGCGATGAGCACGGCCGGGCCCGCAGCCTGAATCGTCTCGGACGAACCGTAGAACAGGCCCGTGCCGATCGCGGTCCCGAGTGCGATGAACCGGATGTGGCGCAGCGACAGGCTGCGGCCGAGCTGCGTGGAGGACATCAGCGTGAGGGTACTGGCACATGATCGACGGACGCCGCGAAGCCGGGGTGTGTCACGCTGGTGGGCATGCAGCGCGAGGGACGTCTGGGCGTCGGGATCATCGGTGCGGGCCGCGTCGGCCCCGTGATCGGGGCGGCGCTCGCCGGGGCGGGGCACCAGATCACGGGCATCACGAGCGGATCCGACGACGACCGCGCGGCGGCCGTGCTGCCGGGGGCGCCGGTGCTCGACGCCCCCGAGGTGCTGCGCCGCAGCGAGCTCGTCGTGCTGGCCGTTCCGCGGGCCGAGCTCGCGGGCGTCGTGCGCGGCTTCGCGGAGGCCGGGCTGTGGCAGATGGGCCAGCTCGTGCTGCACACCGACGCCGCGCACGGCATCGAGGTGCTGCGCCCCGCGGCGGAGCGCGGCGCGATCCCGCTCGCCGTGCACCCGGCCATGACGTTCACGGGCACGTCGATCGACCTGCGCCAGCTCGCGGCGACGTATGCGGCCGTGAGCGCTCCGGGCCCCGTGCTGCCGATCGCTCAGGCGCTCGCGGTCGAGCTCGGCTGCGAGCCCGTCGTCGTCGCGGAGGAGGACCGCGCGGCATACGCCGAGGCGATCGAGACGGCCACGCAGTTCTCGCGACAGATCGTGCAGCAGGCGACGGGGATCCTGCGGGGCATCGGCGTCGAGAATCCCGGCGGCTTCCTGTCGTCGCTCGTGCGGTCGACGGTCGATCACGCGCTCGCGGAGGCGAGCCCCGCGATCCCCGACCTCCCGCCCGACCTCGAGCAGCAGTGACGCCGGGCGGCTGTGGGCTCTCAGCGCGCGCCGCATAGACTTGACTCCGTCCGTCGCACCCGATCGCGCAAGGAAACCCGCATGTCTGAGACGCCCGCACAGCACGACGCCGCCCAGCCCGAGGACGCCGTCTTCGAGCAGAAGGCCGTGCGGCTGTCCAAGCGCGAGCGTCTGATCGAGGAGCGCGAGTCGGCCGCGGGCGGGGCCTACCCCGTGGCGCTGCCGGTGACGACGACGATCCCCGCCGTGCGCGCCGAGTACGGCGACCTCGAGGCGGGCGCCGAGACCGGCGTCACGGTCGGCGTCGCGGGCCGCGTGGTCTTCAGCCGCAACACGGGCAAGCTCTGCTTCGCGTCGCTGCAGGCGGGCGACGGCTCGCGGATCCAGGCGATGGTGTCGCTCGCGAAGGTGGGCGACGAGCAGCTCGCGCGTTGGAAGGAGCTCGTCGACCTCGGCGATCACGTCTTCATCTCGGGCGAGGTGATCTCGAGCCGCCGCGGCGAGTTGTCGATCATGGTCGACGAGTGGCAGATCGCCGCGAAGGCGATCCTGCCGCTGCCCAACCTCTACACCGAGCTGAGCGAGGAATCGCGCGTGCGCCAGCGCTACCTCGACCTCATCGTGCGAGACCAGGCGCGCGAGACGGCCCGCGCCCGCGCGACGGCCATGAAGAGCCTGCGTCAGACGTTCGAGGACGAGGGCTTCCTCGAGGTCGAGACGCCCATGCTGCAGGTGCAGCCTGGCGGCGCGGCCGCGCGTCCGTTCGTGACGCACTCGAACGCGTTCGACACCGAGCTGTACCTGCGCATCGCGCCCGAGCTGTACCTCAAGCGCGCCGTCGTGGGCGGCATCGACCGCGTCTTCGAGATCAACCGCAACTTCCGCAACGAGGGCGCCGACTCGACGCACAGCCCCGAGTTCGCGATGCTCGAGGCGTACCAGGCGTACAGCGACTACAACGGCATCGCCGACCTCACGCAGAAGCTCATCCAGAACGCCGCGATCGCGGTGCATGGTTCGACGACCGTGACGTGGGCCGACGGCAGCGAGCACGACCTCGGCGGCGAGTGGGCGCGCATCTCGATGTACCCGTCGCTCTCCGAGGCGGCGGGCGTCGAGATCACGCCCGAGACCTCGTTCGACGACCTTGTCGCCCTCGCCGAGCGCAGCGGCGTCGAGGTGCCGCAGCACGCGACGCACGGCAAGCTCGTCGAGGAGCTGTGGGAGCACTTCGTGGGCGACCACCTCACCGAGCCGACGTTCGTCATGGACTTCCCCGTCGACACGAGCCCGCTCGTGCGCGACCACCGCTCGATCCCGGGCGTCGTCGAGAAGTGGGACCTCTACATCAACGGCTACGAGCAGGGCACGGGCTACTCCGAGCTCGTCGACCCCGTCATCCAGCGCGAGCGCTTCGTCGAGCAGGCGAAGCTCGCCGACCGCGGCGACGACGAGGCCATGCGCATCGACGAGGACTTCCTGCGCGCGCTCGAGCACGGCATGCCGCCGTCGGGCGGCATGGGCATGGGCATCGACCGCCTGCTCATGACGCTCACGGGGCTTGGCATCCGCGAGACGATCCTCTTCCCGCTCGTCAAGTAGGCGCACGATTCACACCTGCGCCAGCACCCACGGCGGCACGAGCGGTGCGCCGTCGGGATCGTAGGCCCACCCGGGCAGCACGCCGGCGTCGGTGAGGCCGTGCACGAGGCCGGGGAGCGTATAGCCCGGCTCGAGCTCGAGGGCTCGCCTTGCGTACTCGGCCGCGTGCGTCGAGTTGCCGAGCGCCCAGGACAGCCACGCGCACACCGCGAAGCACACGGGCAGGTGCGTGAGGGGCGCACGGGCCGCGAGTCCGCGCACCGTCTCACGTGCGCGGTCGAGGCGGCTCATCTCGGGGCGCGGCCCCTCGCCCGCGAGGCGCACGGGGAAGTCGGGCACGTCGCTCGTGCCGGTGTTCCACGCGTCCTGCCACGTGAGCGTCGTGCGCGCCTCGCCCGCGCCGCCCGCCCACTGCGTGAGCGCGACGTCGCGCAGCGCGGGCGCGCGCAGGATCCACATCCACAGCGCGGCGCGCTCGGGCGTGGGGACCGCGTCACCGACGGCCTCCTCGAAGATCCCGTGCGGGTCGGCGTCGAGCGCGCGGAGCTCGGCGTCCAGGGCGTCGTCGCCCGTGAAGACGCGCGCGCTGGAGAGGCGCCGCCGATACGGATCGGTCGGCAGCGCGTCGAGCAGGCCGAGGAGCGCGGCGACGCGTTCGCGGTCGGCGGCGCCCGAGCGCGGCACGTCGATGCCGTCGGCCTGCGAACGCGCGGCCTCGGGGCCGGGTTCGCGCTCGCCGCTGATGTCGGCGAGCGGGCGCACGTCGGGATCCGCGTACGAGGTCCAGCCGTCGCGCGCGACGCAGAGCTCGCCGGGCACGGCGAGGCCCTCGTCGTCGGCGCGGCGGCGGATCGCGTTCACGAGCGCGCCGTGCGCGACGCCCTCCGCGTCGAGGGCGTCGCCCGAGGTGAACACGACGACGATCGCGGCATCGGCGTCGGGCACGCGCCGCGCGTTCGCGACGGCGATGCCCGCGACGGCGTCGACGTCGTCGGGGGAGGGGAGATCCATGCGCAGGATGCCGCGGGTCTCGCGGCCCGCGACGGGCAGGATCACGACGCTGTCGCGCGGCGTGTAGCCGAGCTGGTGCGGAAGTGCCGCGAGGAGGCGAATGGCGGATGAGGTGCGGAGCGAAAGAGACATGTCCCGATGCTCGTGCGCTCCGAGGCGCTGCGGCCGGGCTGTGGACAAGATCCCGGCCTCAGCGGGCCTGTGAGCGCGCTGACCCGGCCCCGCACAGGCTCCGCAGAACCCGGCGGCATACAATGCGGGACGTGGATGAGTACTGGGTCGCCGCGCTGTGGTCGATCGCCCCGACGATCGTCATCACGGTGCTGTTCTTCTGGATCCTGCGCAACATCCTGAAGTTCGACCGCACCGAGCGTCGCGCGTTCTCGAAGATCGAGGCGGAGGAGCGCGCCAAGCGCGGCCTCCCCGCCGAGCGCGACTGATCTCCCGGCCAGGGCCCGCTCCCGACTAGGCTGGCGGGATGACCGGCGAGCAGCCGGGGAGGGAGCGACGTGGACTGGTTCTCGTGGTCGACCGTGTTCTCGTGGTCGACCGTCTGGACGGTGTTCGTCTTCGTCCTCGACATGGTCATCCGCCTCACGGCGATCATGTTCGTGCCGCCCGGGCGCCGCCCCACGGCGGCAATGGCCTGGCTCCTGCTCATCTTTTTCGTGCCGATTCCGGGCGTGCTGTTCTTCCTGCTCATCGGCAATCCGCGCCTGCCCAAGAAGCGGCGCGACATCCAGACCGCCGTCAATGCCGAGCTGCGCGCCGCCAACGAGCACCTTGAGCTGGGCGTGCTGCTGCCCAACCCGCCGGCGTGGTTCGAGCAGATCGTCAAGCTCAACCGCGAGCTCGGCGCGCTCCCGCTCTCGGGCGACAACGGCGCGCGCATCATCTCCGACTACCAGCAGAGCATCGACGAGATGACGGCGGCGATCCGAGCCGCGAAGCGCTACGTGCACGTCGAGTTCTACATCTTCAAGAGCGACGCGGCGACGGACGACTTCTTCGCGGCGCTCGAGGAGGCGATCCAGCGCGGCGTCACGGTGCGCGTGCTCATGGATCACTGGGCGAACCTCGTCAAGCCCCTGCACCGGCAGACGAAGGAGCGGCTTACGCGCATGGGCGCCGACTGGCACTTCCTGCTGCCGCTCAAGCCGCTGTCGGGCAAGTTCCAGCGCCCCGACCTGCGCAACCACCGCAAGATCCTCGTGATCGACAGCGAGGTCGCGTTCGTCGGATCCCAGAACCTCACCGACCCGTCGTACAACGTGCCGAAGAACATCCGGCGCGGGCTGCAGTGGGTCGACCTCATGGTGCGACTCGAGGGCCCCGTCGTGCGCTCGGTCGAGGCCGTGTTCCTCACCGACTACTACAGCGAGACGGGCGAGATGCCGCAGGGCGTCGACCTCGCCGATCCCAAGCCCGGCGCCGACGACTTCGACTGCCAGGTCGTGCCCTCGGGCCCCGGCTTCGAGAACGAGAACAACCTGCACCTCTTCCTCAGCCTGCTGTACGCGGCGCAGGACAAGGCGATCATGGTGAGCCCCTACTTCGTGCCCGACGAGGCGCTCCTCCGCGCGGTCGGCGCGGCGTGCGCGCGGGGCGTGCAGGTCGACCTCTTCGTGAGCGAGATCGGCGACCAGGCGATGGTCTATCACGCGCAGCGCAGCTACTACGAAGACCTGCTGCGCATGGGCGTGAACATCTGGCTGTACCGCGCGCCGTACATCCTGCACACGAAGTCGCTGTCGATCGACGACGAGACGGCCGTGATCGGATCCAGCAACATGGACATGCGCTCGTTCGGCCTGAACTTCGAGGTCTCGCTGCTCGTGCGCGGCGAGCGCTTCGTCGAGCAGCTGCGCGGCGTCGAGGCCGAGTACCGCGCGCACAGCCGGCAGCTCACGCTCGAGGAGTGGCAGCGGCAGCCGCTGCGCTCGCGCACGCTCGACAACATCGCGCGCCTCACGAGCGCGCTGCAGTAGCGCCGGCTACCTGCGCGCGAGCGAGTGGCCGTGCGGCACGGCCGCGAGCAGGCCGCCGCGATCGACGCGGCAGCGGATTCGCGCGGCGAGGCCGAACTCGTCGCCGTCGAGCTCGACGGGTCGCGGCTCGGGAGACGCCGCCTCGGCCTCGACGCCCGTGAGGTACTGGATCGACTGATTGCGGGTGCGCGCCACGACGCGGCGCCCGAGGTGCGAGCGGCCGAGCACCGAGTTCTGCCACCACAGGCGGCGCCAGACGGCGAGCCAGCCGAACGGGCCAGCGGGCTGGATCAGCGCGACGTCGAGGAACCCGTCGTCGATGCGGGCGTCGGGCACGAGATCGATGCCCGCGGGCAGCGCGCCGCAGTTGGCGAAGAGCACGCTGTGCACGCGGGCGAGGTGCAGGCTGTGCCCGTCCATCTGGTAGGCGAGGCGGAAGGGCTTGGCCTTCGGCAGCGAGCGCGCGGCGCCATCGACGTACGCGACCCACCCGAGCTGCTTCTTCATGCGCGGGTTCGTGTTGGCGATCATGGCGGCGTCGAGGCCCATGCCCGCCATGACGACGAAGGCGTGCGTCTCGGCGTCGCCCGTCTCGCGCGTGATGGTCGCGATCCCGATGTCGACGGGCACGACGGATCCCTCGAACGCCGCGTGCACCATGGGCTCGATCGCATCGAGCGGCAGGCGCAGGTTGCGGGCGAGGAGGTTGCCCGTGCCGCTCGGCACGATCGCGAGCGGCACGCCGGATCCGTGGATCGCCTCCGACACGGCGCGCACGGTGCCGTCGCCGCCCGCGACGAGCACGACGTCGACGCCCCGCGTGAGCGCGTCGCGCGTGATGCCCTGCCCCGGATCCTCGACGGACGTCTCGAGCAGCAGGGGCTCGGCCCATCCGGAGCGGGCGGACTGGTTCGCGACGGCGGCCGTGAGCGCCTCGGCGCTGCGCACCTTCACGGGGTTGTAGACGAGGGCCGCGCGTCGCGTCGTCTCGTGCGGGGCGGCCATGCGATCACTCTAGAGGCCGCGGGCGAGGCGCGGCTTAGACTGGACCGGTGATCGATCCCGCACTGCTCCGTGAGAACCCCGAGGCCGTCAAGCGTTCGCAGATCGCGCGCGGAAACTCGCCCGAGACCGTCGACGTCGCGATCGCCGCCGAATCGTCTCGCCGCGAGGCGCTGGCCGCCTTCGAGGAGCTGCGGGCCGAGCAGAACGCGTTCGGCAAGCGCGTCGCGAAGGCGCCGAAGGACGAGAAGCAGGCGCTCGTGGCGCAGGCAAAGGAGCTCGCGCAGCGCGTGCGCGAGGCGCAGGCGGCGTCGCAGGAGGCCGAGGAGGCGTTCCGCACGGCCGTCGACCGCATCGAGAACATCGTCATCGAGGGCGTCCCGGCGGGTGGCGAGGAGAACTTCGTCACGCTGCGCGAGGTGGGCGAGATCCCCACGTTCGATTTTGAGCCCCGCGATCACCTCGAGCTCGGCGAGATGCTCGGCGCGATCGACATGGAGCGCGGTTCGAAGGTCTCGGGCGCCCGGTTCTACTTCCTGAAGGGCGTCGGGGCGCGCCTCGAGATCGCCCTCATGAACTACGCGCTGCAGGTCGCGCTCGAGAACGACTTCACGCCCATGATCACGCCGACGCTCGTGCGCCCCGACATCATGTCGGGCACGGGCTTCCTCGGCGAGCACTCCGACGAGATCTACCACCTGGACGACGACGATCTGTACCTCGTCGGCACGAGCGAGGTCGCGCTCGCCGGGTACCACAAGGACGAGATCCTCACGCTGCCCGAGAGCGGGGCTCTCAAGTACGCCGGCTGGTCGACGTGCTACCGCCGCGAGGCTGGGTCGCACGGCAAGGACACCCGCGGCATCATCCGCGTGCACCAGTTCAACAAGCTCGAGATGTTCGTCTACTGCGACCCCGAGCAGGCCGAGGCCGAGCACGAGCGGCTCCTCGCGCTCGAGGAGCGCGTGCTGTCGTCGCTCGGCCTCGCGTACCGCGTGATCGACGTCGCGGCCGGCGACCTCGGATCGAGCGCCGCGCGCAAGTACGACACCGAGGCGTGGGTCCCGACGCAGGGTGCCTACCGCGAGCTGACGTCGACCTCGAACTGCACGACGTACCAGGCGCGCCGACTCGACGTGCGCCACCGCCCCGAGGAGGGCGGCCGCACGCAGCCCGTCGCGACGCTCAATGGCACGCTCGCGACGACGCGCTGGATCGTCGCGCTGCTCGAGACGCACCAGCGCGCCGACGGATCCGTCGTCGTGCCCGCACCGCTCCGCCCCTTCCTGGGCGGGCTCGAGATCCTGGAGCCGATCGCGTGACGGAGACCGCAGCCGACGCCCCGCTGACCCGCGACGACGCCGCCCGCGGCGACCGTCTGCTCATCGCCCTCGACATCGACGGCACGGTGCTGCTCGAGGACGAGACGCTGAGCCCCGGCGTCGTCGACGCGGTGGCCGACGCGGCATCGCACGGGCACATCGTGACGATCGCGACGGGGCGCAGCTGGGAGTCGACGCACCGCATCGTCGACTGGCTGGGGCTCGATCCGCGGTTCGTCGTGACGGCGAACGGCGCGACGATCATGGAGCGCGACGAGCAGGAGCCGACGGGGTACCGCCGCCACATCGTCGAGACCTTCGACGCGACGGAGGTGCTCGACCACATCGAGCGGCACCTGCCGGACGCGAACTACATGGTCGAGCTCGCTGACGGCTCGCGCCTGTTCAACAACTTCCTCGACGACTGGGATCTCTCGCGCCCCAACGCGCACCGCGTCGAGATCGAGGAGATGAAGGGGCGCGAGGTCACGCGCGTCGTCGTGGTCTCCGACGAGCACGACAACGGCGAGTTCGCCGACTTCGTCGAGAACATGGGCCTGCAGCAGGTGTCGTACTCGGTCGGCTGGTCGGCCTGGCTCGACATCGCGCCGCACGGCATCAATAAGGCGACTGCGCTCGAGCAGGTGCGCCAGCTGCTCGACGTCGCGGCGCACCGCGTCGTCGTGATGGGCGACGGACGCAACGACATCCAGATGCTCGACTGGGCGCGCGACGCGGGCGGCGAGGCCGTCGTCATGGGCCAGGCGATTCCCGAGGTCGCCGAGCACGCGACGCGCGTGACGGGATCCGTCGAGGACGGCGGCGTCGCGCAGGCGCTCGAGGCGCTCGGCATCACATCGCGCTGAGCGCCTCCCCACCTGCCGCACAGGCGGGGCGTGCACAATCGCTCGCGTGTTCCTCGGTTAGACTCGACCGCGTTCGGCGGGCCCATGCCCGCCGAGGGAGAGTTGTCCGAGCGGCCGAAGGAACTGGTCTTGAAAACCAGCAAGCAGAAATGCTTCGTGGGTTCGAATCCCACACTCTCCGCCGAGTAGGCATGTCCGCCATGAAGGGACGCGTGTGAGCAGTTCGTCGAAGCAACGCCTGCGCGGCCCCGTCGCGCGCCACACCAAGCTGCGATCGCCGAGCATCGGCAGGCGGATCCTCAAGGGCGCGGCCCTCGCGATCTCCGCCGTGCTCGTCGCGACGGTCGGCGTCAGCGGGTACGTCTACGGCGACTACTTCGGCACGCTCAAGGAGAACTCGATCACGCTCGAGGGCCAGGACACCGCGCCGCCCGACGTCGACGTGCTGCCGAACGAGGAGATCAACATCCTCCTCGCGGGCGTCGACAAGTGCGAGCTTGAGTGGGTCGACACCTTCGCGGGCCGGTGCACTGAGGAGATGGCGAAGGCGCAGGAAGACACCTTCCAGAGCCAGCTCAACGACGTCAACATGATCGTGCACATCTCGCCCGAGCCCAGGCGGCTCACGGTCATCAGCATCCCGCGTGACATGATGACCGCGCGGCCGTCGTGCACCGACGAGAACGGCGCCGAGACCGCGCCCACCGAGGCCGCGATGTTCAACTCGGCGTACTCGACGGGCGGCCTGCCGTGCGTCGTGAAGACGGCCGAGCAGCTCACGGGCCTGTCGATCGACCACGCGGCGCTCATGACGTGGGGCGGCGTGATCGACATCACCGACGCGATCGGCGGCGTCGACGTCTGCGTCGCGCAGCCGATCCAGGATCCCGAGCACACCCACCTCGACCTCGCTGCGGGTAACCACACGCTCGCCGGCTACACGGCGCTGCAGTTCCTGCGCGTGCGCCACGGCGTGGGCGACGGATCCGATCTCTCGCGCATCAGCAACCAGCAGGTGTACATGGGCGCGCTCGTGCGCAAGCTCGTGAGCGACGAGACGCTGTCCGACGTCGGCGCCCTGCTGCGCCTCGCGAACGCGGTCGTGAAGAACGCGACCGTGTCGTCGGGTCTCACGGACCCCATGGCGATGGTCGAGATCGCGAGCGCCCTGCGGTCGGTGCCGGTGGAGGACTACGAGTTCATCCAGTTCCCGGCGGTCGACTACGCGCTCGACGCCAACCGCGTGGCGCCCGACGAGGAGACGTGGCAGCAGATCATGGCGGCGTTCGACGCCAACCAGTCGCTCCTGGCGCAGGAGGATCCCGCCGCGACCGAGACGCCTGTCCCCGAGGAGACGGTCTCGCCGACCGAGACGCCGGCGCCCGGCCAGGTCGAGCTGCCGAGCAACATCAAGGGCTCGAACGCCAACGAGGATCTCTGCTCGAACCAGGAGGCGCTGTTCTGACACGCCCCGATTCGACGACCGGTCATCCGACCCGCTAAGATTGTCGAACGTGCCTGCCGCTGGCGGGCGCGAGGAGACGTGCCGGAGCGGCCGAACGGACTTCACTGCTAATGAAGGGTCGGGGTTAAACTCGACCGGGGGTTCAAATCCCCCCGTCTCCGCCAGACCTCGCAGCCCTCTCGCCACTCGGCGAGGGGGCTGTGTTCACACGTGCATCTACCGGCCGCCGGACATCTCCGGCGGAATGCGGCGGCACCCACCGCTCACCGTGGAGGTGTCCATGTCCCTGTCCGAGAAGGTCGACATGCGCGCCGCGTCGCTGCTGCGCGCGGTCGGCCTGCCGTACTTCGTGGTCGCGTTCGCGGCGCGGCTGCCCTACGCCATGATGGTCGTCGGCGTCCTCACGGTCGTCTCCTCGGGGAGGGCGTCCATCTCCGAGGGCGGCCTCAGTTCGGCCGCGGTCGGCATCGGCACGGCGTGCTTCGGCGCGCTCCTCGGCGCCGCGGCCGACAGGTTCGGTCAGCGGCCCGTGCTGCTCGGCGTCGCGATCGCGAACGCCGCGCTCATGGTCGCGTTCGCCGCGATCGTCTACAGCGACGCCCCCTTCGGGCTCGTGCTGCTCACGGCGTTCGGGATCGGGGCGACCGCGCCTCAGGTCGCGCCCATGTCGCGCGCGAGGCTCGTCGGCATCATCGCCGAGCGGATCGCACCCGAGCGCCGAGCCCGCACCGTGTCCTCGACCATGGCCTACGAGTCGGCGGCCGACGAGACGGTCTTCGTCTTCGGCCCGTTCGTCGTCGGGATCCTCGCTTCGCTCATCGCGCCATGGGCGCCGCTTGTGGGCGCCGCGGTCCTCGCGCTCGGCTTCGTGTGCGCGTTCGCGCTGCACCCGACGGGCAGGCGCAGCGCCGCGCGGGAGGAGAGCGGCCGGCCCGCATCTCCTGTGCGCGAGCTCTTCCGGGCGCGGATCCTCGTGATCGTCGTCGGCATGCTGGGCGTCGGGGTGTTCTTCGGCACGACGCTCACGTCGTTGACGTCGTTCATGACAGACAGGGGCGACGGCGAGAGCGCCGGCGTGATGTACGGCGTGATGGGCATCGGATCCGCCGTTCTGGCGCTCGCGGTGTCGATCCTGCCCGCGCGGTTCACGCCGCGGTGGCGGTGGCTCGTCTTCGCGGGGATCATGGTCGCCGGCAGCGTGCTCGTCGCGACGGCCGGATCCGTGCCCGCCATGGCGGTCGCGCTCGGCCTCGTCGGCATCGGCGTGGGGCCCACGCTCGTGACGCAGTACAGCTTCGGGGCTGCGCACAGTCCTGCGGGGCGCGAGACGACGGTCATGACGATGCTCGGCTCGAGCCTCATCGTCGGGCAGTCGCTCGGATCGGCGACGGCAGGCGAGATCGCGGAGGGGCTCGGCACGAGCGCCGCGCTCATGCTGCCGCTCGTCGCGGCGGCCGTGGCGCTCGGAGCGGGTGTGGGCAACGCGGCGCTCAACCGTCCGTCGCGGTGACGGTGCCCCGACACGCCCGGCGTGGGGCCCGAGTTGGCGCGGGGTTCATCTCCGCGTAATGTATTCATTTGTCGCCGCCAAGTGGTGAGGTTGAGCCGGAAGGTTCCCCCGCCCCACGACGTGTGACACAATCCACAGATCGGTTCGAGGCGCTTCGGCGTTCGAGGGCCGAGCTTGCGGGTTGGGCGCGGGTCTCGCACCTGCTGCTCACAGATTCCACTCAGATGGGATGCGTAAGTTAGTGGCTTGTCGCCTGGATCGGTTCGCTGGTCTGATGGCCTGGTTGCTTCGGCAGCTACGGCGTGTCGGATTTGACAAACTGAATCGGGCTGATAAGATAGAGAAGTTGCCCCGGAGGGCTCAGCTGGAAGGCTGAGGGTCGGGTGCGTCTGATCCTTGAGAACTCAACAGCGTGCACTTGTCAAATGCCAAATTTTGTCCTCGTGACTACTTCGTAGTCGTGAGAGATTCCTTTGGATCATTTGATGTCAGATGACATCACA
>Ga0079224_100006060_pt1 | contig 15962 bp, 16 predicted proteins | sample Stecom2015_FD_80414 | JGI IMG/M metagenome (GOLD analysis project Ga0079224, IMG submission 80414) | Agricultural soil microbial communities from Utah to study Nitrogen management - Steer compost 2015 | ecosystem: Environmental > Terrestrial > Soil > Agricultural land | place: USA: Utah...
AGGCGGGATGACCCAGGCGGTGAAGGTCATCGGCGCTGGCGCCGTGGTTCGCGCAGCGTGTGCATTGTCACCTCCGGTCTTGCGGGCGAGGGCGTGCGCATGCGCCGACCTGCCCGAACGTCAACGACGAAGTCAACTATAAGAGGCCGTGCATACCTTTGTATAGCTCTGGACTGCCTGAGTAAGTCATCAGAGCTCTTATGTTGTTCACTATGAGCGACGTGCCCGAGTTCAACCCCCAGGGCCATGAGCTGCTCTACGTCGCCATCGCCGACCACATCAGTGCGCGGATCGACGCCGGCGAGCTCAAGCCCGGTGCGCGGTTGTCACCTGAACGTGAGCTGGCCGCCGAATACGGCGTGGCCTACTTGACCGTCCGGCGCGCGATGGTGGAGTTGCGCGAGCGCAAGCGGATCATCACCGTCCACGGCAAGGGTACGTTCGTCGCGCCACAGTAGGCCGAAGTCCCGCGTCAGCTCGTCGGAGTGAGCCAGTCGCGCAGGAGTTGCAAGAAGTCGTCGGGGCGCTCCATGGACGGCAGGTGCGCGGTGTCCGGCCACTCGATGTGGCGCGCGCCTGCGATGCCGGCCACGACCCGCCGGGTCGCCTCCCGGATGGCGTCGAGATCGAGACGGCCGCTGAGGACCAGAGTCGGGGCGCGGACCTCATCGAAGCGTTCGAAGGCCGGCGGCTCGAGCTCGGCCTCGTCGACGTCGTCCCAATCGGCGGTGAGCTCGAACGCCCGGCCCTGCATGATGCGGATCCGATCGAGGATCTCGGGGGACACATCGGCGCTCGACCGGTGCGGCCCGACGACCCACCAGTCGAGGTTGGCTTGAACGGCCGCCTCGAGATCCTTGCGCTCGAGGGCCTTGCCTTCGGCGTCCAAGAAGGCCCGAAGATCGGGCGTGACACCGGTGATGAGCGAGCCGCCAGGAGCCGCCAGCAGCAACGACGCGACCGTATCGGGATGGGTGAGCGCCGTTTCGACCGCCACGCCGGCGCCGAACGACGCCCCGACCAGGTGGAAACGTGACGCGCCCAGCCAGGTCAGGGTGGCGGTGACGTCGTCCACCGAGCACAGCGGGCCGTCCGGACGCGCCGTGGAGTCGCCGAAGCCGCGCAGGTCGAGGCGGATCACATCGCGATCGGCACTCAGCCCATCCCAGATCGGATCCCACATCCGCCGATCGGCGACGCCGGCGTGAATCAGCACGACCGGCTCGTCGCCGGCCGGGCCGGCGCGGTCGTAGGCGATGCCGGTGTCCGGGCAGATCGTCGCGTTCACAGGGGGTCCTCCGTGGCTGGTGATCGCTTACCTAAACATGCATGGAAACCGCCCGCAACTTCCGCGCCAGCGTGTTGGGCGCGAACCATTGACCGGTGGATTGTCGACAATCTACTGTCGTCGTGTCCGGCGTAAGCGGTCAGGGGCCTGGTTCGCGGTGATCGGGCGCCCGCCACGACTGAAAGGGCGAAAGTTGGCTCGTTTCATCGAAATCACACTGGAAAAGCGCGGCGTGAGTTGTACGGCCCGGCTGTTGGACGAACAAGCGCCGAACACCGCGCGAGCGGTGTGGGACGCCTTGCCGCAACGAGGCGATGCGTTGCATGCCAAGTACGCCCGGAACGAGATCTACGCGTTGGTCCCCGCCTTCGCGGACGTGGAACCTGGCCGGGAGAACACGACCATCACGCCGATCCCTGGCGACGTCGCCTACTTCATGTTCGACCAGTGGCAGCTCAATACGCCTGGACACGGATACGTCGACGGCCAGGCGAGTCTGGACCGTCCGGAGATCGTCGACCTCGCGTTGTTCTACGAACGCAACAACTTGCTGCTCAACCCCGACTACGGGTGGGTGCCGGCCAACATCTTCGCCACCATCACCGAAGGTCTCGACCGCATGGCCGCGGCCGCGACCGACATGTGGCTCAAGGGTGTGGAGAACGAGGTGCTGAGCTTCAGCCGGCTGCCGGAGCAATGAGCTGAGGTCCGACGCCGGCTCACGCCACTCGGCGGATCGTCGCGCCCGTGCTGAGCGCTTCCTGCAGTGCGGCGTGGCCGGCGTCGGACAACGCCATCGCGATCTCGCGCGGCGTGCCTCCGGCGGTAGTGCGGCGCTGGAAGATCTTCGTCACGATGGTGGCCATGTGCTCACGAAGCTTGGTGAAGCCGCTGTCCGGATCGGCATCGACTTCACCGAACAGCACCCACCAGGCCCACGCGGCCGCGCCGGCGTTCGCGACGAAGTCCGGCAGGACCGGGATGCCGCGCGCGACCAGGGCGGCTTCGGCCGCGGGGGTGGTGGGTACGTTGGCGGCCTCGACGACCAGCGCGGCGCGCACGTCGTCGACGTTGTCCTCGGTCAGCGCGTAGGACACCGCGGCAGGGACGAGCACGTCGGTGTCCAGCTCGAGCCAGGATGACCTCGGCAGTTGCCGGTCCGAGGGCCGCACCGCGGCCCGATCGATGTCGCCGTATTCGTCGCGTGCCTTGAGCAGCGCCTCCACGTCGACGCCCTCGTCGGCGTTGGCGATCACGCCGAGCCGGTCGACCACCCCCACGACCCGCACACCGTGTTGCGTCAGGTAGCGCGCGGTCGATCCCCCCATGGAGCCGAAGCCTTGGACGACGGCGCGCGCGCCGGCCGGGACGATGCCGAGATCGCGAAGCCCTTGGACGGCTGCTTCGGCCACGCCGAACCCGCCGATCAGATCAGGCATGGCCACGCCGTCCACCGTGGCGGCGTAGCACGACCGCACCCGTTGCAGGGCAGCCACCGGATCCGGGCTGCGCACGAGCGCGGCGTGCAGTGAACTGTCCAGCCCGACCTCGTCGAACACCGCGTCCAGGAGTGGTTGCGGGACCCCGAGGTCTTCGGCGGTGACCCAGTACTGGTCGAGTAGCGGGCGCATCGCCTCGACGAATCGCCGCAGAACGCCGCGGGCTCGAGGGTCGTACGGGTCGCAGTCGATCCCGCCTTTGGCGCCGCCTACGGGGAGATCGAACACGCCACACTTGGCCGCCATGCCGCGGGCGAGGTCGGCGACCTCGTCGAGCGTGCAGCCGGCGCGCATCCGGGTGCCGCCCGTGGCGATGCCTCCGACGAGACGGTGAATCACGCAATATCCGCGGATGCCCGTCTCCGGGTCGCTCCATGTCGTGGTCAAGTACGGCTCTAATGCCATGGCCAAACCTCATCGGGACCGGAGACACCAACGATGGGCACGAACGTACGGTCAGAATCGTAGGATCGTCAACAATCTACCAACAACGTCTATCCGACCTGGACGGTGATCTGTATCGTGTCGGTTTGTCAACAATCCGACGGGGAATGAACCAGTCGGTCGGTGATCGTCGTCGCCGGCCGCCCGATGAGGGGAGTGACCATGGTCTCTGACCCGCCGATCGACAGCGCGGCAGAACCGGCCGATCAGCCTCCAGGTGTGCTGCGCAAAGCCATCACTGCATCGGCGATGGGCAACGCCACCGAATGGTTCGACTACGGAATCTTCGCCGTACTCGTTCTCTACATCGAGTCGGCGTTGTTCCCGCAAGGCGAGAACGCGATCGGGTGGGTCTTGGCGGCCTTCGCCGTCTCGTTCATCGCCCGCCCGTTCGGCGGGCTCGTGTGGGGACCGTTGGGCGACCGGATCGGCCGGCGAGCCGTCTTGTCGTTGACGATCATCATGATGTCGCTGGCGACGTTCAGCATCGGCCTGATCCCGTCCTACGACTCGATCGGCATCTTGGCGCCCATCCTGCTGTTCGGGCTGCGCATGATCCAGGGATTCTCCACCGGCGGGGAGTACGGCGGCGCGGCGACGTTCATGGCCGAATACTCCCCGGATCGCAAGCGCGGCTTCTACGGCAGCTTTCTCGAGTTCGGCACGCTTGGCGGATACGCTCTCGGTTCGCTGATCGCGCTCGGACTGCTGGTCGGGCTGGGCGAAGAGACCATGTACGAGTGGGGTTGGCGACTGCCGTTCTTCATCGCCGGGCCGATGGGCCTGATCGGGTTCTACCTGCGTGCCAAGCTCGAAGACACGCCGGTGTTCCGCGAGGCTGAGGCGAAGGGACAGAAGGAAGAGCGCACGACGACGCAGTTCAGAGATCTGCTCGCCGGCTACTGGCGCCCGATGGCACAGTTGTTCGGTCTGGTCATCGCCTTGAACGTCATCAACTACACCTTGCTGGCGTACATGCCGACCTATGTTCAGGCCGAGATCGGGTTGAGCGCGCGCGAAGCGCTGGTTCTGGTGTCGGTCGGCCAGTTGTTGATGATGGCCTTCGTCCCGTTCGCCGGGTCGATGTCCGACCGGTTCGGGCGAAAACCGATGTGGTACGTGTCGCTCATCGGCATGTTCGTTCTGGCCATCCCGATGTATCACCTGATGGCGGTGAGCTTCTTCTGGGCCGTCGTGGCCTTCGTCGTGCTCGGCCTGGTGTACGTCCTACAGCTCGGCACGATCTCCTCGACGTTCCCGGCGCTGTTCCCGACACCGGTTCGTTTCGCCGGGTTCGCTATCACGTACAACGTGGCGACGTCGTTGTTCGGTGGTACGGCGCTGAACGTGAACAACTTCTTCATCGGTCAGGCCGGCGACAACGTGTTCCCGGCCTATTACATGATGTTCTCGTGTCTGATCGGGCTGGTGGCGATCTACTTCGTCACCGAGACGGCCGGCAAGTCCATCCGGTGTGCGAAGGCGTGCCCGGGAACGCCCGAAGCTGCCATCGAGATCGCAGCGGCAGCCAAGGCGACGTGAACTGCTGATACCCGCCGCGCCCCTGATGCCTGCCTGGCGCTTCGCTCAGGTGGGGTCAGGGGCGTCGGGCTGGTGTCTGGACAGGTGCTCCGATGGCGTCGTCACTCGGCGGTGCCCGGCGGCGTAGCTGTCGGCGCCGGACCAGCAACCCGCCCGTGAGCACCGCCAGGGCCAGCCAGATCAGGACGAAGCCGGCCATGCGCACTGGCGAGACGTGCTCGCCGTACAGCAGCACGCCGAGGAGGAACTGGGTGGTCGGTGTGATGTACTGCAACGGCCCGAGCACGCTGAGCGGAACCCGGACAGCGGCGGCATTGAACAACAGCAGGGGCACGGCGGTGACCAGGCCGCTGGCCGCGAACAGCACACTGATGCTCCAGCCGTGCCGCACGAAGGCGGCGTCACCGCTGAGGTCCACGGCGATCAGATACCCCAGGGCGCACGGGAAGAGGATCGCCGTCTCGACGCCCAAGCTCGTGACCGCGCCGATGTCGGCCTTCTTCTTGACCAGCCCGTACACCGCGAACGACGTCGCCAATATCAGGGCGATCCAGGGCGGGCGGCCGTAACCGACCGTCAGCACGGCGACGCCGGCCGCGGCCAACCCGATCGCGACCCATTGGTGCGCGCGGAGCCGCTCGCGCAGGACGACGACACCCAGCGCCACGGTCAGAAGTGGATTGATGAAGTAGCCCAGCGCGGCCTCGACGACCTGGTCGCTGACCACCGCCCAGATATAGGTTCCCCAGTTGACCGTGATCAGCGCCGCCGCAAGCGCCAAGAGCAGGTAGGCCCGCCGGTCCAGGGCGCGAAACGGCCGCGTCGTGCGCGTGGCCATGACGATGATCGCGACGACCACCAGTGACCACACGATTCGGTGGGCCAGGATCTCGATCTCGCCGGCGCTGGAGAGGAGCTTCAGGTAGAGCGGCATCAAGCCCCACAGTGCGTATGCCCCGATGCCACACGCGATGCCGGACGTGTTCACCCAGGAATGCTACGTGCTATCAGCACTGAACACGGTGATGATTCATGACGTGAGACGGTGGGCGGGTCAGCCGACCGTCCAGGTGTCAGCACCGTGCAGCAGTGCGGTCAGGTCGCCCGGGCCTTTCGTCTCGACGGCGCGGTCCACCTGCTCGGTCATGAGGTCGCCATACGTGGGCCGATCGACCTGCCGGAAGATGCCGATGGGGCTGCGCGCCAGACTGCCCGGGTCAGCCAACCGGGACAGCGCGAAGGCCTGAGTCGGATCATCAGCGGTCGCGTCGTGCACCACGACGTTCGGATCGTCACCAGCGCCCACCTCGAGCGATCCGGTCGTGGGGTTGCGGCGCACGCCGTACTGGCCGTCGGTGCCGAATCGGACCGGTTCGCCGTGCTCCAGCCGGATCAGAACCTCGTCGCGGTTCTCGCGGTCCTTGAGGATCTCGAACGCGCCATCGTTGAAGATGTTGCAGTTCTGGTAGATCTCGACCAGTGAGGTGCCCCGATGCGCCGCCGCGGCGCTGAGCACCGAGGTCAGGTGGGCGCGGTCGGAGTCGATGGTGCGAGCGACGAAGGTCGCTTCAGCCCCGAGGGCCAGGGAGACCGGGTTGAACGGCGACTCCAGCGAACCCATCGGTGTCGACTTCGTGATCTTGCCCTGCTCGCTGGTCGGCGAGTACTGGCCCTTGGTCAGCCCGTAGATCCGGTTGTTGAACAGCAAGATGGTCAGGTTGACGTTGCGGCGCAGCGCATGGATGAGGTGATTGCCGCCGATGGACAAGGCGTCGCCGTCGCCGGTGATGACCCAGACCGAGAGGTCCGGGCGCGACGCAGCCAGTCCGGTGGCGATGGTCGGCGCGCGGCCGTGGATGGAGTGCATCCCGTAGGTGTTCATGTAGTACGGGAACCGCGACGAGCAGCCGATGCCGGAGACGAACACGATGTTCTCGCGGGCGAGGCCGAGATCGGGCAGGAATCCCTGCACGGTCGCCAGAACCGCGTAGTCGCCGCAACCGGGGCACCAGCGAACCTCTTGGTCGCTGGTGAAGTCCTTCTTCGTCTGCGTGGTGCTCGTCGTGGGCACGCCGGCCAGGCCGGGCATCCCGATGTCGGCGGTCACAGTGTGCCGACCTCCTCCATGATCACGTCGGCCAGTTCCTCGGCCTTGAACGGCAGCCCGCGCACCTTGTTGTAGCCGACAACGTCGACGAGGTACTGCGCGCGCAGCAGCATGCGCAGCTGCCCGAGGTTCATCTCGGGAACGAGTACGCGGTCGTAGGCGCGCAGGACGTCGCCGGTGTTGCCCGGCATCGGATTGAGATGGCGCAGATGTGCTTGCGCGACGCTGAGCCCGGCTCGCCGCGCCCGGCGCACCGCGGCGCCGATGGGGCCGAACGTCGATCCCCAGCCGAGCACGAGCAATCGAGCGTCGCCGGTGGGATCGTCGACGGCCAGATCCGGGATGCCGTCGACGCCATCGACCTTGGCCTGACGTAGCCGGACCATGCGGTCGTGGTTGTTCGGGTCGTACGAGATGGTGCCCGGCCCGTCGAGCTTCTCGATGCCGCCGATGCGGTGTTCGAGTCCGGGCGTGCCCGGTACAGCCCACGGCCGCGCCAGCGTGTCCGGGTCACGCTGATAGGGCCAGAACTGCGGCGCAGAGCCGTTGCCGTCAGCGTCGCGGTTGGGCTCGGTGGCGAATGCGGGCTCGATGACCGGCAGAGCATCGACGTCGGGCAGGCGCCACGGTTCCGAACCGTTGGCGAGGTAGCCATCGGAGAGCAGCACGACCGGCGTGCGGTAGGTGACGGCGATGCGTGCGGCCTCGATGGCTGCGTCGAAGCAATCCGACGGCGATGCCGCGGCCACGACCGGCACCGGCGACTCGCCGTTTCGCCCGTAGAGCACTTGAAGCAGATCGGCCTGATCGGTCTTGGTCGGTAGCCCCGTGGACGGTCCGCCGCGCTGCACGTCCACCAAGACCAGCGGGAGCTCCAAGGACACCGCGAGGCCCAAGGTCTCGGCCTTCAGCGCCACGCCCGGCCCCGAGGTGGTCGTGACTCCGAGAGCACCGCCGAACGAGGCACCGAGAGCGGCCCCGATGGCGGCGACTTCGTCCTCGGCCTGGAAGGTGCGCACGCCGAAACGCTTGTGCTTGGACAGCTCGTGCAGGATGTCCGAGGCGGGCGTGATGGGGTAGGAGCCCAGGAACAGTGGCAGGCCGGAGCGCTGCGAGGCGGCGATCAAGCCGTAGGACAGCGCCAGGTTTCCGGTGATGTTGCGGTAGGTGCCGGCCGGCAGCGCAGCGGGCTTCACTTCGTAGGTGACCGCGAAGTCCTCGGTCGTCTCACCGTAGTTCCAGCCAGCGCGTAGCGCGGTGATGTTCGCGTCGCGGATGGCTTCCTTGCTGGCGAACTTCTCGCCCAGGAACTTCACGGTGCCGTCGATCGAGCGCCCGTACATCCACGAGATCAAGCCCAGCGCGAACATGTTCTTCGAGCGCGACGACTCCTTGCGGGTCAGGCCGAAGGGGGCGAGCGCTTCCATGGTGATGCCCGACAGGTCGACGGCGTGCACCTTGTAGGCGCTCAGCGAGTTGTCCTCGAGGGGGTTGGCGTCGTAGCCGACCTTCTTGAGCGCTCGCGGGGTGAACTCGGCGGTGTCGACGATGATGGTGGCGCCCTTGGGAAGATCGGGCACGTTCGCCTTCAACGCCGCCGGGTTCATCGCGACGAGCACGTCGGGCGCGTCGCCGGGGGTGAGGATGTCGTAGTTGGCGAAATGCAGCTGGAAGCTCGAAACGCCGGGTAGGGTCCCCGCTGGTGCGCGGATCTCGGCTGGGAAGTTCGGCAGCGTCGACAGATCGTTGCCGTAGGATGCGGTCTCGGCAGTGAATCGGTCGCCGGTCAGCTGCATACCGTCTCCGGAGTCGCCGGCGAACCTGATCACCACACGGTCGATTTCGCGTACCTGCTTCACCGTCACCGTGTGTCGACGCCTCCTATCGGTGCCTGACGCGGGGCCGGTCCCCTCAGTCGTTTCCAGTCGACCATGGTACGGGGCCAAGCAGACGTTTCCGGCAGGCCGTCCAATCCGTGAGAGCGCTTGTCTCAATATCCGGTTAGCGTGGTGTTTGTCCGACGGCCTGGCGATTGGCGGTGACGAGGCGTCCGGAACCCGGTCGGCCGGTGAGGCGTTGGATCAGCGGGCTTCGTGTGCGGGGCCCGGGGGTTCGTCAAGGGGTGAGTGTGCATCGCAATCGCGCGAAGACCGTCGCGCTGCTGGGGGCGATCTCGGTCACCGGGCTCGTGCTCGGCTCTTGGTGGGGCTGGCCGGGTCTTGTCGTCGCTGCACTGCTCGTCACTGCTGTGACCTGCTATGTCTGGCTGCGCGGTGACGCCATCGTGCTGCGGGCGATGCGCGCCTATCCCGTGGGCGAGGCCGAGCAGCCCATGCTGTACGGGCTGGTGCGCGACATGACCGTGGCCGCCCGAGTCCCGATGCCGCGGGTCTACGTGAGCCCGACTCGGGCGGCGAACGCCTTCGCCATCGGCCGCGACCCCTCGCAGGCAGCCGTCTGTTGTACCGAGGGGATACTCGCTCTGCTCGACGCTCGCGAGCTGCAGGCCGTGCTGGCGCATGAGCTTGCTCACATCCGCCGCGCAGACACCTTGACGTCGACGATCACCGGGGCGGTAGCCAGTCTGATCATGGTGCCCGTGGCCGGCGACGAGCCCGCGCGCGCCTCCGGCGAACAAGGCACGGGTCGCATCCAGCGCTGGCTGCTCACCGTGTTCGCGCGGATCGCGGCTGCCGTGGTTCGCGTCATGGTCCGCCCGCAGCGTGAGTTCGCCGCGGACACTGACGCGGCTCGGATCATCGGTGATCCGCTGGTGCTGGCTGCCGCCCTGCGCAAGCTCGAAATGAGCACCCGGCGCCTCGTCCTTCCGCCGGAAAAAGACATCATGGCGATCAGTCACGTGATGATCGCCGGGCCGCTGCAACGAACCGGAGCCGGCCGGTTCTTTGCGACGCATCCGCCGATGGCCGACCGGGTGGCGCGGCTCGAGCAACTCGCTGGATACCGCCGCTGAACGGCGGCGGCGGGGCGTGCGTCGTCAGCGGTAGTTGGTGAACTGCACCGCGAAGTCGAAGTCCTGTTCCCTCAGGGTGGCCATGACGGCTTGCAGGTCGTCCTTCTTCTTCGACGAGACGCGGACCTCGTCCCCCTGCACCTGGGCCTTGACACCCTTCGGGCCTTCGTCGCGGATCACCTTGGTGATCTTCTTCGCCTGTTCCTGGGTGAGGCCGTCTTGCAACGTCGCGGTGATCTTGTACATCGACCCGGACGCGCGGGGCTCACCCGCGTCGAGGGCTTTCAGCGAGACCTTGCGCTTGACGAGCTTGTCCTTGAAGACGTCGAGCACGGCCTTGACCCGTTCCTCGGCCGAGGCCTCCATCTCGATACCGAGCTCGCCCGCCCAGCGGATGGCGGCGTTGGTCCCCCGGAAGTCGAACCGCTGCGAGATCTCTTTGGCAGCTTGGTTGAGCGCGTTGTCCACCTCCTGGCGATCCACCGTGCTCACCACATCGAACGAAGACTCGCTGGCCACAGGTTCTCCCTTCCAGTCCGTTCCGGCAGGATGACGAACAGGCGTCGGTGACTGCCGATCGTAGGCCATGTCGCCGGCGCGGCGGTCGTCGTGACGTTCGCCGTGAAGCCGGCCGATGCCGATTGTCGCTGAAGCCGCGCGCTGATGTATTCTTTCAGCCGTCCGAGCCGCGGCTCGGACTACGGCAGGTTGCCCGAGCGGCCAAAGGGAGCTGACTGTAAATCAGCCGGCACAGCCTACGTAGGTTCGAATCCTACACCTGCCACCGAAAAGGCAAGGTTGACCAGGGCGTCCGTCGATCCGGCGGGCGCTTTCGTCATTCTCGGAGCCGTGTGCGGCGGGGTCAGTCTCCGGGGCGATGTAGCGCCGGGTCGCGAGCCGACTGCTCGTTCTCCGGCAGTGGGGTCGAAGATCGGCGGTGAGCACGCCGCCGACCAGCCGATTTCGCACCGCCGCCCGACGTTGTGTAACCTCGTCTCGCGCACGCCCCAATAGCTCAGTCGGCAGAGCGTCTCCATGGTAAGGAGAAGGTCTACGGTTCGATTCCGTATTGGGGCTCTGGTGAGCCTACGCCGTTCGACGGTGTTGACTCCCGTGGCGGGGTAGCTCAGGTGGTTAGAGCAAACGGCTCATAATCGTTGTGTCGCGGGTTCGAGTCCCGCCCCCGCTACCACGTCGGCTCGCGCTACTTCGCACTCGATTGGGTAGCAAGCGGCCCGGTCGGCTACCCTGTCGAGGTTGTCGAACCGTCAACCACACCGTCCACATCGTCCCAGAGAGGCACACCGTGGCCACCAAGAGCACCGACCTGCGTCCGAAGATCACGATGGCGTGCACGGAGTGCAAGGAGCGCAACTACATCACGAGGAAGAACCGTCGGAACGATCCCGATCGTCTCGACCTGAAGAAGTTCTGCCCGCGCTGCCGCACCCACACCACGCACCGCGAGACCCGCTGAGTTTCGTCGGCCGTGCTCGGCCGAGGCGCACGGTGCGGAAGTGATCAAGCAGGTCGATCATTCTTGCACGAACCACGTCGACGGGCCGACTGCGGGTAGCGCGGTCCGCTCCGGGCGGCTATGACGGTAACGTCATTACATGCCCATAGACCCTTCGGTTGTCGGACGGAACTATCCCCCTCAGCCGTACGAGGTGAGCCGGGAGAAAATCCGTGAGTTCGCCGAGGCGATCGGCGATCGCCGCCGCTCGTACGTCGATACCCAGGCCGCGCGCGAGCGCGGACACCCCGACGTCGTGGCTCCGCCGACCTTTGCGTTGATCCCGGTCATGCGTGGTTTCGACATGCTCATGGCCGATCTCGGCATCGAGTTCGCCCGCATCGTGCATGTCGACGAACGCATCACCTACTCCAGGGCCGTGACCGTCGGCGACCGGCTCCAGACCACCACCCGTCTCGACAAGGTCCGGCAGGTGGCGGGCAACGATTTGCTCACGGTCCGTTCGGAAGTACGTGACGAACAGGGTGGCGACGTCTGTGTTTCGTTGGCCACGCTGCTCGTCCGCCCGGAAGACGAGGGGGGCTCGGGTGACTGAACGGGTCACAGAACCGTTTGCCGTTGGTGACGTCGTCGCGGATCAGACGTACTGGATCACGCGCGAGCATCTCGTGCGATACGCCGGTGCATCCGGTGATTTCAATCCGATTCATTGGAACGATCGGGTGGCTCGAGCGGTCGGGCTCCCCGGGGTCGTGGCGCACGGGATGCTCACGATGGCCCTGGCCGGCCGGCTGCTCACCGACTGGGCCGGCGATCCGGCCAGCATCATCGAGTACGGCGTGCGGTTCGCGCGTCCGGTGGTCGTACCCGACGACGACGCCGGGGTGGCAGTACGGGTGGCTGCCACGGTGAGCGAAGCACGCGACGACGGCAATGTGGCACTCGAGATCACGGTGCGAGTCGGCGAACAGAAGGTCTTGACACAGGCGCGGGCTCTGGTCCGCCCCCCGGTACCGGACGGCGCACGTGCTGAGTGAAGCCGTCGGTGTCCGGCTCGGCGACCTGACGACGTTGCGGTTGGGCGGTCCGGCCACCCGCGTTGTCGACGTCAGCAGCGACGACGACCTGGTGGCCGCGGTGCGCGACTGCGATCGGCGCGGCGAACCGGTGCTGGTCGTGGGCGGTGGCTCGAACCTCGTGGTCGCCGACGAAGGCTTCGACGGAACGGTCGTGCGGGTCCTGACCCGCGGCGTGCACGTCGACGCCTCGTCGTCGTGCGAGTCCGGGGAACTGGCGGCGTGCGGCGGGATTCTCGTCGACGCGGCCGCGGGGGAGCCGTGGGACGACCTGGTGGCGCGCTGCGTCGCCGAGGAGTGGTCGGGCGTCGAGGCGCTCTCGGGCATTCCCGGCCTGGTCGGTGCGACGCCGATGCAGAACGTCGGCGCCTACGGCCAAGAGGTCGCCCAGACGCTGTGGCAGGTGCGCACCTACGACCGACAGGACGATCGCATCCGCACGTTCGCCAACGCCGACTGCCGCTTCGGCTACCGCGACAGCCGCTTCAAGGGCTCCAGCCGCTATGTGATCCTCCGGGTGAGCTATCAGCTGCGTGAGGGATCGCTGTCTGCACCGGTCGGGTACGCGGAGCTGGCGCGAACCCTCGGCGTCGCCGTCGGCGACCGAGCCCCGCTGAGCGACGTGCGTGCAGCGGTCCTGCGGCTACGGGCCGCCAAGGGCATGGTTCTCGAGGCGGACGATCACGACACCTGGAGTGCTGGGTCGTTCTTCACCAATCCGGTCGTGGAAGCCGAAGCCGCCGCCGCACTACCCGAGGCCGCTCCACGCTGGCCGATGCCGGACGGACGGGTCAAGGTCAGCGCCGCCTGGCTCATCGAGCACGCCGGTTTCACCCGTGGGTATACAGGCCGACACGGCGACGTCTCGCTGTCCACCAAGCACACCCTGGCCCTGACCAACCGTGGCAATGCCACCACCGCACACCTGTTGGAGCTGGCCCGTGAGGTCCGCGACGGGGTCCGTCGCACCTTCGGTGTCGAGCTGGTGAACGAACCGATGCTCGTCGGCTGCTCGTTGTGAACCGTTCTGCTGCGCAGCGCTCGGCCGGTATGGCAGAATCTGCGCTCGTGACCATCGCGCTGAACTTCGACGCCGCCCTCGTGGCCGGCTTCGGCGCGTCTTGTTGCTGTTGTCGCTGAGTCGTATCACTCAGATTCCGACCGTTCGGGCCGTCCGGCCCCAGTTTCCGACAGCAGGCAACGATGTTCCTCGAATCCTCCCGGGCCGACTTTCGCGGGCGCGCCGTCATCGTCTTGCACGCCCACCCCGACGACGAAGCCATCTTCACCGGCGCCACCATGCGCCGGCTCGCCGACGCCGGTGCGCGCGTCGTACTCGTCACCGCCACCCTGGGTGAACTCGGGGAGGCCTATGTTCCGCTGGCCGCGGGAGAAACCATGGCCCAGCGGCGGGTCGCCGAGCTGGAACGCGCCGCGGACCTGCTCGGAGCGCAGCGCCTGGTGCTGCTCGGCCATCGTGATTCCGGGTTGCCGGGCGCGGTGGACAACGTCCACCCGAACGCGCTGGCCGCCGCCGATCCGCAACGCATCGCGCGTCGACTGGCCGCCCTGATCGACGAGGAACGAGCCGAGGCGATCGTGCACGACGACCACGGCGGCATCTACGGGCACCCGGACCACCTCGCGGCGTACCGCATCGGTGCCGCCGCGGCCCGGATGACCGGTATCCCGGCGTACGAGTCGACGGTGGACCGCGAGCACGTTCTCGGTCCGGCGGCCGGCACGCACCTGGTCCATGCGGCGTCGCTGGCGACCGGGTCGCCGATCGGCATGGCGGGGGAGCAGATCACGCTGACGATCGAGGCTTCCCGCGCCGAGCTCGACGCCAAACGGATCGCCATCGCGACGCATGCCAGTCAGATCACGCCCGACGACGTCGAGCACGCCCGGTTCGACGAGGCCTACCGCTACGAGTGGTACCGGCGCACCGGTGCCCCAGGGCTCCTCGATCAGCTCGGTGCCGGGGATGCCGCGGTGTCAGTCGCCGGCTGAGCCGGGCGCTGCGGCCAACCAGGCATCGATGCCGGTGAGGATCTCTTTGCGTACGTCGGCCGGTGCCGCCGAGCCTTCGACGGATCCACGGGCGAGCGCGGCGAGGTCGTCGTCGCCGAACCCGAGCACCGTGCGCGCCATCTCGTACTGCTCGACCAGGCGGGAACCGAACAGCAGCGGGTCGTCGGCGCCGAGCGCCACGCGGACCCCGGCGTCGAGCAGCGCACGTAGCGGGACGTCAGCCGGCCGGCGGTAGACGCCGAGGCTGACGTTCGACGCCGGGCACACCTCCAGCGTCACGCCTGCAGCAGCGATGCGCTCGAGCAGCGCCGGGTCTTCGACCGCACGGATGCCGTGCCCGAGGCGGTGTGCCCCCAGGTCGTCGAGGCATGCGCGGGCGCTGCTCGGGCCGAGCAGCTCGCCGCCGTGCGGCACGGACAGCAGAGCCGCCCGGTCGGCGATCTTGAAGGCCGGCGCGAACTCGGCGATGACGCCGCGGCGCTCGTCGTTCGACAGGCCGAACCCGACGACGCCGCGGCCGGCGTACTGGGCGGCCAGACGGGCCAGCGTGCGGGCATCCAGCGGGTGGCGGGTGCGGTTGGCCGCGATGACGACGGCGATCCCCACCCCGGTCTGCGCCTCGGCCGCCCGGACGGCGTCGAGGACCAGGTCGGTGAAAGCGGTGATGCCCCCGAATCGGGCGCCATACCCGGACGGGTCGACTTGGATCTCGAGCCAGCGCGAGCCCTCAGCGGCCTCGTCCTGCGCGGTTTCGAGCACGAGGCGGCGGACGTCAGCCTCGGTGCGCAACACCGAGCGGGCGAGGTCGTACAGGCGCTGGAAGCGGAACCAGCCCTTCTCGTCCGATGCGGACAGCTTGGGTGGCCACTCGTGGCGCAGCGAATCCGGGAGCCGGACGCCGTGCTCGTCGGCGAGCTCGAGCAGGGTGGCATGGCGCATCGAGCCGGTGAAGTGCAGATGCAGGTGCGCTTTAGGCAGAGAGCGCGGATCTCGCATCAGGACAGCAGCCGCTGGATCCGGCCGACGCCTTCGGCGAGATCGTCATCCCCCAACGCGTAGGAGAGCCGGAGATACCCGCTCGGCCCGAACGCCTCGCCGGGAACCACGGCCACCTCGGCCTCGTCGAGGATGATCTCAGCCAGTTCCACGCTGGTGCCGGCCGTGCGCCCGGCGATCTCACGGCCGAGCACACCCTTCACCGACGGATAGGCGTAGAACGCACCCTGCGGTTCGGGGCAGTAGACGCCGTCGATGTCATTGAGCATCGAGACGATGGTGCGCCGCCGCCGGTCGAACGCCGCCCGCATGGTCTCCACCGCAGTGAGGTCACCGGTGACGGCCGCGAGCGCCGCTCGCTGTGAGACGTTGGCGACGTTGGACGTCGCGTGCGACTGCAGGTTCCCGGCCGCCTTGATGACGTCCTTCGGGCCGATCATCCAGCCGACGCGCCAACCGGTCATGGCGTACGTCTTGGCGACGCCGTTGACCACGACGCACCGGTCGGCGAGCTCCGGCACTTCC
>Ga0079224_100006061_pt1 | contig 15962 bp, 13 predicted proteins | sample Stecom2015_FD_80414 | JGI IMG/M metagenome (GOLD analysis project Ga0079224, IMG submission 80414) | Agricultural soil microbial communities from Utah to study Nitrogen management - Steer compost 2015 | ecosystem: Environmental > Terrestrial > Soil > Agricultural land | place: USA: Utah...
GGGCTGACGAAGCTCTTTACGACCGCCTTGAAGAGCTCTTCCTTCGTCTTGAAGTAGAGGTATAGCAGGCCCTTGCTGACCCCCGCGCGCTTCGCGACGTCCGTCACCCGGGTCGCCGAATACCCCTTTTCCGCAAACGCCTCCAGCGCAGCAGCTGTTATCTCCTGCGGCCTGTCCTCCTTGCGCCGCCTGAACCTCGGCTTCGCCACAACCTTTCCTTACTGACCAACGGGTCAGCAATTATAGTTAATGACCCGCTGGTCAGCAACGCATTAGGGGACATCCACGAAATTGATCCGGGAACTCATTAGGGAACTCATTAGGGGACATCCACCAAACGGGAACTCATTAGGGGACATCCACTGAAGATCGGCATGGTCGGCGGGGTCGCGGTTGACGAGTTGATGGATGTCCCCAATTGGAACCTGTTGACGAGTTGATGGATGTCCCCAATTGAAACCCGGTTGATGGATGTCCCCTAATTGGAGGTACGCGCAGGCGGCGAGTGGTACGCTTCCGCGCCATGTTTACGTACATAGATCCGACGGTACGGGAGCGGCTGCTGGCGCAGGGGAAGCTCGTGCGCATCGATGCGAGCGGCAGGGTCATAGGACCCGACGAGGAGCTGGTGGCGGGCGAGAAGGCGATTAGCGTGCTGGGGCCGATTCCGCTGCCGATCGCGCGCAGCGGTCGTCAGTTTGAGGTGGACTGGTACGCGAGCGTTCGGCACACCGAGTTGAGCAAGGTGGAGGAACTGGCTGACGAGCTGCGCCAGCGGGACGGGCAGCAGTCGTTCGCGATTCTCGCGTCATCCATGGCAGTCAACAGCGTGCTGGTCGTCGGGGATCCGGCCAAGTGGTCGAACCCGCTGGTGCGCGTCCACTCGAGCTGCCTCACCGGTGACGTCTTCGGCTCCGCCCGCTGCGAGTGCGGACCGCAGTTCATCACGGCGCTCGAACGCATTGCAGACGACCCTGAAGGAGGCTTGCTCGTCTACATGTCAGGCCATGAGGGCAGGGGTATCGGGCTGTGGGCGAAAGCCGCTACTTACGTTTTGCAGGACGCCGGCGAGGACACCTACCAGGCAAACCGCTCGCTGGGGCTGCCCGATGATTCGCGAGACTTCAGCGACGCAGCGGCACTGCTCCGGTACTTCCTGAACGACCGGCCGTTCCGCCTCCTGACCAACAATCCGAAGAAAATCACCGACCTCAACAATTACGGGGTCAGGAATATTACTCCGGTGAAACACGTTATCGGCGTCAGCGCCGCAAACCGCCGTTACCTCACTGCAAAGCGTGACTGGGGCCACCAGCTGGATTCGGATGACCTAATCATAAAGTAGATGACACGTGCATCTACTGGCGCCAGAGTCGCCAGCTGCTGCCTGTTTCCTCGAAGTCCGAGCGGAAAGGATTGATGTCGATTCCTCCACGCCGGTTGAAAAATCCGCAGACCGTGAGTGCTTCGGGGCCGCACCGCTCCTTCAGGTCGACAAAAATGCGCTCGACAGAGCTTTCGTGGAAGTCGTTGTGGTTTCGGTACGAAACCAGGTAGCGAAGCAGGGACGCACGGTCGATGGGCGTCCCACGATACCGGATCAGGACGCTGCCGAAGTCAGGCTGTTCGGTCACCGGGCACAGGCTGCGCAGCAGGTGCGAGTGAAGCTCTTCTGATACCGTCCCGCCAGTACCCGCATCCGCGTTCTCAAGGAGTGACGGGTCGACTTCGAATACGTCGCAGGAAGCGGCCTCATCGTCGATGCAGGTGCCGGGGAGGTCACGAATACCTGCGTCCGCGACGGAAGAAGGCGTCGCCAACGTAACGAAAACGTCGCCCAGCACTGTTTTGGCAAGATCCCGCTGGATCAGCGCCGCGACATCCCGGGAGGATTCGTAGCGTTCCATCGCCAGCGAATTAAGGTACAGCTTGAGCGACTTCGACTCGACGATAGCAAGCGATGCGGCATCTACTTCGATCGTCGCGACCGCCACGACAGGCTTCCCCGAAGGCTCGAGCCAGGTGAGCTCGTAAGCGTTCCAGATGTCCTTGCCATGGAACGGCAATGACGCGCGTATGCCGAGGACCTCCCGATTACCGGCGCGCGCAATGGCGCGGAGAACGTCCCGCGCATAACGATCCGGATACCGAGTCCGTTTCCCTAGCAGCGTGTCCGGCATCCGGCGCGCGTCAGAACCTGGATGCAGTCAGCGTCACGTCGGCTTGCGACCAGGCATGGTCGAACATCTGCTGCATTTCCGATGCGTCCTTGCCCTGTGCCGTCAGGCTCTGGATCAGGCCGTACATCGCCCAGCCGTTGTGCGGATAATCTTCGAGGTCCTTGCGGTAGACCGCTTCGGCCTCCGCGGCATCGCCTTTCATCAGCAGCGCTCGTCCGAGAGAGTGCCGCGTCGGGTAGTACCAGAACGGCGGCTCTGTGTACGGCAACTGGTCCTGTGTGTCGACAGCCGTGCGGAAGTGATCGACCGCGGCATCCATGTTCCCTTCGGCCAGTGCAATCTCGCCCAGCACCAGCGCATCCGCGATCGCAAGCAGCGAGGTAGCCGGATAGTAGATGGTGTCCAGGAAGTGCACGTCCGTCGCATCCTTCAGCGGGACCAGCTTCGCATGCTCGGCACGTGCCGCCTCGAGATCGTTCTTTCGCGCGAATGCGGTAGCCCGCACGTAGTGCCAGATGCCATTCGAAAATTCGAGGTCCGCACGCGGTTGTGGCTCTGCGAGAACTTCGTCCCACATGCCGAATTGCGTCAGCGCGAGCAGCGGAATCGTGTGGAAAAACTCGACGCCCGGAAACTGGTCGATCATCTCGAGATTGACGTTTTTGGCCACTCGCCGTGCCGCGTCGACAGCCACTTTGCTGCGACCCTCCATGCTGGACGCAGCCCACAGGAAATGAATGTTGTGCGGGTAGTACATGGCAGGATAGAAACCCTGCGCGTTGCACTGGGCGATGTAGGACTCATCGACGGCCGCCGCCTTCACGTTCGCCTCGGAGGCGTCGTGATATCGCCCGACGCGCCAGTAGATGTGGGCGGGCATGTGAACGAGGTGGCCCGCGCCCGGTACGAGGGTAGCCAGGGTATCCGCGAAAGTCTCCGCGCGTTCCGGACGGGACGAAGCCTCCACGGCATGTATGTACAGGTGTATCGCCATCGGGTGGTCCGGAGTACGGGCCAGTACAGCTTCAAGCGCGTCCAGCGCCTCGACCGTCCTGGGTTTGGGATTCTCTGCATCGAGCCAGTAGTCCCACGGCATCGTATTCATCAGGGACTCCGCGAACAGCGATGCGGCATCGTCGTCGTCCGGATACTCCTGGTGAAGCTTGCGCATGGCTTCCGCATACGCTTCATCGAGCGGTTCCCGGGGGGTCGTCGGGTCGCCGTTGTACCGGGTCGCCAACGCGTCGATGTAGTTGCGCTCGCGCTCAGTGGCTCCGTCCTTCAGGGCCACTGCCTTCCGGATGGCGGCGTGCGCGGCAATCCTGTCCTCATCGGACATCACCACCTTGCCGTTACTCGTTACGTTGATGTTCGGGCCGAGCGCGAGCGCCTCGCCCCAGTAGCACATCGCGCACTCCGGATCGAGGCGTTGCGCCGCGCGAAACGAACGCGCCGACTCAGCATGGTTGAACGCAAAGTCGATGACGAGACCCTGGTCGAAATATCTCTGGGCGTCGGGATCTTCGGTCGTGATCGGATGGTGGTGGTCGCCCATACCGTCGAAGAGTGGTGCCCCCGCGCGCCTAACGAGGTCACCGTTGCTATTGGCGGCTTCCGCAACCTGGGGTTCGGGAGTCTCCTCCCGCGAGCATGAGGCACAGGTGATGACCGTGAATGCGGCGATGAGCGGCATCAAATGGCTGTATTTCATGGAATTCCCCAGTTCCTGGAATCGGCTGTTACTGGCTTAGCCGGGGAAGTATAGCCAATCTTCAGGCTGACGCATTGGTCGAAGGCTTTGGTCGAAGGCTAAAGGGGTTGGCCGGCGGCCCTTATTCCAGTGACAGGATCAGCTTCCAGTGCTCGTCGCTCACCGGGAGTACCGAGAGGCGATTGCCCCGCCGCGTGAGCGCGAAGTCACTGAGAGCGGGATGTGCTTTCAGTTCCTTCAGGGTAATCGGCCGCTTCAGTTTACGCTCGAAAGCCACGTCTACCAGGAACCAGCGCGGATTCTCCTCCGTGCTTTTCGGGTCGAAGTACCTCGAACGAGGATCGAATTGCGTCGGGTCCGGATATGCCTGGCTGGCGATCTTGGCGATGCCTGCGATTGCGGGAGCATCGCCGCCGGAATGGTAGAAGAATGCCTTGTCGCCCGGCTTCATCTGGTCGCGCATCATGTTCCTGGCCTGGTAATTACGGACACCGTCCCAGGGCTCCATGCGATCCCGTTCGAGATCGTCGATGCTGTACGTACCAGGTTCCGATTTCATCAACCAACGGCCCACGCGCTTATCGCTCCGGCAGCAATCAGGCGACGGGAGTCTAACACGCTATGCCAATTCGCTGCCTCGGCGCCGGCGCCGGTGTTAACATTGCTTCGCACGCTGCGATACCTGGCTGCGTTCCCTGAAACCGCCGGCGCGCAGCGCAGAGTCAACTGTCCGAGACCATCGAAAATGGCAAATCTGCTCGCCAATATCTTCGGCTCCTCGCCGGTCATGCCGCTCGAGAAGCACTGCGACATCGCGTATCGCTGCACACGCGAGCTGGTGGGCTTTTTCGAGGCAGCGATAGCCGGAAACTGGGAGGAGGCACAGGCCATCCGTGACACCATCGAAGAACTGGAGCACGAAGCCGACGACCTGAAAAAAGAAATTCGCCTGCACCTGCCGAAGAGCCTCTTCATGCCGGTTCCGCGGGAAGACCTGCTCGAACTCCTGCTCGTGCAGGACAAGATGGCGAATCGCACGAAAGACGTTTCCGGGCTGGTCCTCGGCCGGAAGATGAGTATTCCTTCGGAGATTTCCGGCAAGTTTCTCGAGTTCGTACAGCGTTGCGTCGATGCTGCAAAACAGGCGCGCAAGAGCGTGCGCGAACTTGACGAACTCTTCACCGCAGGGTTTCGTGGCGCGGAAGTGTCGCTGGTATCGTCGATGATAGAAGAGCTCGACGAGATCGAGACCGACACCGACGACCTGCAGGCAGAATTACGCTCGGCCTTGTACGCAGTCGAAGGCAGCCTGGAGCCTGTCAACGTCATGTTTCTCTACCGGGTGATCGAACTGACCGGGGAGATTGCCGACATGGCCGAGAGAGTCGGGCGACGGCTGGAACTCCTGCTTTCGCATTAAGCTAAAGAACACAAAACAAAATCGTGGGTGCCGCCCTGGCGGCGCCTTGCGTTGCGATTATCTGGCCGCCGCTGCGGCGTTCGGGGAATGTTGACGGGCCCTATGGAAGCACAGCTAATCTACATTGGCCTGGCGGCCGTGTTCGGCATCTTCATGGCATGGGGTATCGGCGCCAACGACGTTGCAAACGCCATGGCGACGTCCGTCGGGTCCAAGGCGCTGACCATCCGGCAGGCCATCCTGGTTGCTGCGATCTTCGAATTCCTCGGTGCTGTACTCGCCGGCGGCGAGGTAACGTCGACTATCCGGCAGGGCATCGTGGACTCGAATCATTTCACAGAGCAGCCTGAACTGCTGGTGTACGGAATGCTGGCATCGCTGCTCGCCGCCGGTACCTGGCTCTTGATCGCTTCACGCAAGGGCTGGCCGGTCTCAACCACGCATTCGATTGTCGGTGCCATCGTCGGATTCGCGGCAGTCGGCATCGGCGTGGAAGCGGTGAAGTGGAGCAAGGTCGGCACCATTGTCATGAGCTGGGTCATCTCGCCACTGACTGCGGGGGTTATCGCTTACCTGATATTCGGCAGCGTTCAACGGCTGATTCTCCGGCAGGAGGACCCGCTCGCAAAAGCGAAGCGCTACGTCCCTTACTACATTTTTCTTGCCGCCTTCACAGTAACCCTGGTGACGATACTGAAGGGCCTGAAGCACGTCGGGCTCGATCTCAGCAGCGGCATGAGCTACCTGATCGCTACCGGGATTGCCGTGTCGATTGCGGCCATCGGCGGCGTTGCCATACGACGCATCCAGCCCGTACGCAAGCTGGACAAGAAGCAGCACTTCTACACTGTAGAGCGGGTGTTCGGCGTGTTGATGATCGTAACAGCCTGCTCCATGGCCTTTGCGCATGGGTCGAACGACGTAGCGAACGCCATAGGCCCACTCGCTGCCGTGATCACCGTCGCTCAAGGCGGTATCGTCGGCAGTAGCGCCAAGCTTCCGATCTGGGTGCTGATGCTCGGCGGAATCGGCATCGTCATCGGCCTGGCCACGTTGGGCCGTCATGTCATCGCAACGGTCGGCGAGAAGATTACCCACCTGACACCGAGCCGCGGGTTTGCAGCAGAACTTGCGGCGGCGACGACCATCGTCATCGCGTCCGGGACCGGGTTGCCGATATCGACGACGCATACCCTGGTCGGCGCGGTACTCGGCGTGGGGATGGCGCGCGGTATCGATGCAATTGATCTCAAGGTCGTAGGGCGGATCTTCGCATCGTGGCTCGTCACCGTACCGATTGGTGCGCTGCTGTCCATTATCTTCTTCTTCATTTTCAAGGCTGTACTGCCGTGAGGATGGTGCCCGATGCCGGTTGAGCAGGCATTGCCGCGGACAGACGCGCAGAAACGCTCTCTCGCCACGCGTCGTTACGTGCTGGCGCTTCTCGTGGTGGTCTACACGTTCAATTTCATCGACCGGCAAATCCTGGCGATCCTGCTGCCCGCGATCAAAGCCGAGTTCGGCGTCACCGATACCATCCTGGGCTTCCTCGCCGGCTCCGCGTTTGCGCTGTTTTACGCGACGTTGGGCGTGCCAATAGCGCTCCTCGCGGATCGCTGGAACCGCCGTAACCTTATCGCTCTGTCGTTAGCGGTCTGGAGCGGAATGACCGCGTTGTCCGGCGTCGCCACGAACATCGTGCAGCTGACGCTCGCCCGGATCGGCGTGGGCGTGGGCGAGGCGGGATGCAGCCCACCTGCGCACTCCATCATCTCGGATCTCTACGCACCGGAAGAGCGCTCTACGGCGATGGGCATCTTCACCCTCGGAATCTCCGGCGGGATCATGATTGCGTACCTCGCAGGTGGCTGGGTCGCCGAGAATATCGGCTGGCGCGAGGCATTCCTTATCGTGGGGCTGCCAGGGCTGGTACTTGCGCTGCTGGTCAGGTTCACGATCAGCGAACCCGTCCGGGGCCAGTCCGACGGCAAGAAGGACAGCGCCGCGAGACCCGGCATAGTGGCAGTCGCGCGGTTCCTTCTCCGGCGTAAATCTTTCCTGCACCTCGCGATGGGATCAGGACTTGCTGCTTTCATCGGCTACGCGGTAGTCAGCTTTTTCCCGACCTTCCTGTTCCGTTCCCACGGGATGAACGTATCGGAGATCGGCGTCTGGCTTGGAATCATCCTCGGTACGGCGGGAAGCGTGGGTTACGTCGGCGGCGGCTATGTCGCAGACAGGCTGGGCCGCCGCGGCCAGCGATACTCGCTGTGGGGCGTCGCTGTGGCCACGATGTTCGCCTGGCTGTTCCACTTTCCGGTATTCCTGGTGGGAAACCCTTACCTGGTACTGGCGTTCTTCGTCATACCGGCCATCTTCGCGAACTTCTACCTGGCGACGACCTTCGCACAGATCCAGGGGCTGGTGGGTTTGCGGATGCGTGCGGTGGCGTCCGCCTTGCTGCTGTTCATCCTGAACGCGGTGGGTTTGGGTTTGGGACCGCTGTCGGCGGGTGTCTTGAGCGACCTTCTGGAGAAGTCTTTCGGCGCCGATTCCATGCGCTACAGCCTGCTGTTCATCGCCCTCGTCGTCGGTCCCTGGTCGGCGTGGCATTATTTCGCGGCCGGGCGGCATATAGAGGGTGATCTCGCCCGCTCGGACGAGGCCTGACCCGCATCCGGGTTTCTGCGCTCAAACCGCGCGCATATACCAATCGAAGTCTACGTCGCTGACAGCGTTGTGGAAGCGTTCGGCTTCGACGCGCCGGTTGATTGCGTAAGCCTTGCAGTAGTCGCTTCCAAGGTACTCCGGCAGTATTCGGCTGCGGGCGAATTTCTCGATGGCTGTGTCCCACCTCGCCGGTAGCTTGCGCTTCAGGTCGATCACCTCACCTTCCTGCACCATCCTGCCGGGGTCGCAGTGGTTCTTCAGCCCGTAGTGCACACCGGCGAGTATCGCAGCGGTCACGAGGTACGGATTGGCGTCCGCGCCCGAGGTGCGGTGCTCTATGCGCAGGTTGTCGGCGTCGCACACGGGCACGCGTAAGGAAACGTTGCGATGGTTCGCGCCCCAGTTCGGTTCTACCGGCGCGAACATGTCGGGGCGCAGACGGCGGTAGGAATTTGCGTTCGGCGCAAAGATCGCGGTCGCTTCCGCCATGGTGTGTGCAAGCCCGCCGACCGCGTGCCTGAACTTCGCGCTGAAAGGCGGAGCCGCTGCGCGTTCCTTGCCTGCTGAGAACCAGTTTCGGCCTTCGCGGTCTACCAGGCTCAGGTGGATGTGCAGTCCGGAGCCTGCGCTTTCCTCGAAGGGCTTGGCCATGAAGCAGGCGACAAAACCGTGCTGGCGCGCCACGGCCTTGACCGCGCGCTTCAACAGTACGGCATGGTCGCAGGCAAGCACCGGGTCTGCGACGTGCTGCAGATTGATCTCGAACTGGCCAGGGGCGAACTCGGAGGTGGTCGTGCCGACAGGGATGTTCTGCGCGCGGCACGCATCGTTGATGTCGTGCAGGAAATTGTCGATATCCCATAGATCGTCCGGGTGATACACCTGCGGCCCCGCCTGCGGCCGCCCGATGCCGGGGATTCTCGACACCCGGGCACGGGGACGGTCGGCTTTCGCGTCGAGCAGGTAGAACTCTAGTTCTGCCGCCATCACTATCTTGAGCTTCATCGCGCGAAGCGGCTTGGCCGCGCGCTCCAGCACGTAGCGGGGGTCGCCAAAAAATGGTTCGCCGGAGCGGGCGTAGAGGCGGAACAGGGCCTGGGCGCTTGGCCGCTTCGCCCATGGAATCGGCGCAAGGCTTCCCGGGACGACACGTGCGTTCACGTCCGGATCGCCGTCGTCCGCGGTGAAGCTGATGCCGGGAACAACGTTGCCCAAGACGTCAAGAAGCACGGCGCCGCCTGGGATGCAGAAGCCGTTGCTGAACGTCTTTTCGAACTCGCTGCCGCGTATCCGCTTGCTTCGCTGTACGCCCGAAAGGTCCGTGATCAGCAGTTCCATCACGTCGGTATCGGGAAAGTTTTTCAGGAACGCGCGCAGTTCCGGATTGCGAGTGACGCTGCGTCTTGCCATGCCTTCAGGTTTCCTTTGATGTTGCGCCAACTTGCCCGCACGGGCTCATCCGGCCGGGTTTCTTACGTTCCGTGCGCGCCAGGCCAGTGCCGCCTTCACGCCCCTCTCGCGGAGGATGTCATTGAACGCGACAGATTCTTCCGTCTCGGTCGTTTCTATCTGGATGTCCAACTCGAGCGCTGCACGCAATGCCTTACGCATGCCCGCGATGTCCATACTCCTGTGGATCGCACGCTTCGTCAGGCGTACGGCGAGCGCGTCGTTGGCGGAAATCTGCCGGGCCATTGCGAGCGCTTCGCTGTAAAGCTCTGCGGCAGGTACGACGCGATTGACGAGCCCGATGCCCGCAGCACGTGCGGCATCGATGTTGTTGGCGCCCGCCAACAACACCTCGCTCGCGTGCTTGTACCCGATGATCCAGGGAAGAACGAGGCAGACGATGCCGCTACCGTACCTGACTTCCGGAGCGCCGAAGCAAGTGTCATCGGCAGCGATCGTCACGTCACACACCGCGGCGATTTCCAGGGAACTGCCCAGGCAATAGCCGTGGACTGCGGCTACCACCGGCTTCGGACAGTCCCAGAAGCGCATGATTACCTCGAAATCCCTGGTCAGCTCGCGACGCAGGTGATCGTTTTGCGAGCCTCCGGGCGCCGCGCCGGCAATATCGAAGCCGGCGGAAAAGGCCCGGCCGTTGCCGTCCAGCAGGATTGCCCGCACTTCTTCCCGTTGCTCGGCCTCATCGAGAGCCCGCTCGAGCTGGTCCAGCATTCCCGAATCGATCGCGTTCAGTTTCTCCGGCCGGTTCAGCGTGATGCGTGCGACGTCACCGAGATTCTCGACCTGTACGGTGGACATATCAGTCGGTCGGCAGCTCGCCGCCCAGGCGCGCCGCTATGTAGTTGCGAATGTCGAGGCTCAGGTCCTCCATAGGTGCGTAGAGCCCGTGCCTGAACGGCCGCGCGTGCATGCCTCGCTGCACGCGCTCACAGATGTTCCAGTCCTGCAAATTCACGAGGTCCCAGAAATCCGCCGCATCCGCAGGATCGAAATCCATGTGGTTGATGGCGTCCGGGTGGAACAGCAGGCGACAGTCGATGCGCGTCTCTTCCGGACCCCGCGGCCAGAGAATGAACATGGCGACGTGGTCCATCGAGAGGCTCAGCATCAGGTTAGGATAGACAAGCTCGCCAAAATGCCGCTCCCTCTCGATATCGTTCAAGCCGGGAAACGGGAGCCGGTTGGTCGTGCCTGTGCGCGTGAACGTGTTCGTTCCGGGCTTTTGCGGGATACCTGCTTCCCAATCGAGCTGCGACCCACCGTTCCTGCGAAACTCGGGCACGATTTTGCACAGTTCGGGATGGACGCCGGCGCAGTGGTAGCACTCGTTGTAGTTCTCGAGTATCACTTTCCAGTTCGCCGCGACCGCATATTCCTTTCTCCAGCCCGTACCGAGCTCGTCGAGCGGATATCGCGCCACCCTGTCGGGTATGGGTCCAAGTTGGTCACGAAGCGTTTCCGTGCCCCTGCCGGCCTTCACAAAGACAAGCCCGCCCCAACAGTCGAGCGTGATTTCATGGAGGCCGAACTTTTCTTTTTCGACATCCATGTACGGTGTGTGGTGCAGCTTGCCGTCCAGCCGGTAAGTCCAGGAATGGTACGGGCAGCGGATGTTCGAAAGGAACTGGCCGCGTTTTTGCTCGTTGCAGGTCGAGTCTACGAGTTCACATCCGCGATGGCGGCAAACGTTGTGGAACGCCCGCAGCTTCCAGTCGTCACCGCGCACGACAATAATGCTCTCACCAGCGATTTTGACAGCCTCGTAACTACCCGCCGCTACCAGGTCTTCCTCCCTTGCCACGCAGGTCCACTGGTCGAGAAAAATTTTCTCGCGTTCCCGGGCAAACCATGAAGGCTCGATGTAAAGATCGCGATGAAGCGTGGCTTCCATTTTGCTCTGCAAAAAGTGCGGCTGGGCTCTAAGGTTCAGCCCCTTGGTGGTTCCGAAGCCTAGCATAGCGACCGAGATTGCCGCACCGGAGCGGTTCCATATCGTGGCCACGCCGCTCGCGTTCGTCAGCAGCCGTTACGAAAGACGTTACGATGCTCTTCACGAAAGGCAACGACGCAACGGGCGTTGCAAACAGCCGGTGCGATGAGCGATGTGCGCGGAACGCAAGAAGAATAAACCTCTCGACGTAATCGTCGTCGGAGCAGGACACAACGGCCTGACGACGGCGTTCTACCTGGCGAAGGCGGGACTCGACGTGCTGGTACTGGAACGGCGCGATGTCGTCGGCGGTTGTGCGGTCACGGAAGAGATCGACGCGGACAAAGCACCCGGTTGCCGCGTGTCCACTGCATCTTACATTGCAAGCATGCTACGCCCTGAAGTCATACGCGACCTGAAGCTCGACACTTACGGGCTGAAGATGATTGCCTGCGACCCGGGCGTGCAGACTGCGATGCCAGACGGCAGCGTCATATCCTGGTGGTCGGATCGGGAACGCCTGAGGCGGGAACTTTTCGACAAGGCGCCGGAAGACCTCGACGAATTCTTTCGCGTCGATGCGCATCTTCGCGAACTGGCGGCCTACCTGCAGCCGTTCTTCATGGAGCCTCCGCCGGACCCCTACAGAACCGGGGCAGGGCGGGTGTTCGAGTTGCTGCGCATCGGTCGTCGCTTCCGCGGCCTCAGCGGCGAGCAGGCTGCGTCCTTCGTGCGTTTTCTCACCGGCTCTCTCGGCGATTTCCTCGACCGTCACTTCCGATCCGAATCGGTCAAGCGGCTGATACTGTCCAACAGCCTCTACGGCAAGCATGGCGGCCCCTACCAACCCGGTACCGCGATGGGCCTCCTGTTCCACCTGTTGAGCGGTGGCGCCGAGGAGCGGCAGGGATTTGCGGGGCATGTCATAGGCGGGATGGGCGCGATCACCAAAGCCATGGCGGCGGCGTGCCACGATCGCGGTGTTGAGATCCGGACCGGGACCAAAGTAGCTGCGGTAAACCATGCCGGCGGGCGCGTCAGCGGCGTGACGCTTGAAGACGGCTCGGTGATCGACGCGCCGATCGTCGTGTCCAACGCGGATCCCAGGAGAACGTTTCTCGAGATGGTTTCGGGAGGACTGAGCGAAAGTTTCCGGCGGGAAGTCGCGGCGATAAAAATGGCGGGACCCTGTGCCAAGGTAAACCTGGTATTGACGCAAGAACCTGTCGTGAACGGCATGCCCGCCACTCACAGCAAGACGGAAAGAAGCCTGTTCACTCTCGCGCCTTCACTGCAGGAAGCCGAGGACAGCTACAACGAAGCACGCCGCGGGCTGGTGCCGAGAGATTTATGGGTGGACTGCGTGCTCGCTTCCAATGTCGACGAAGGGCTGGTGACGCCGGGTCGGCATGTACTCACCTGTTTCGTGCAGTATCTTCCCTATCGGCTGGCGAACGGCTGCTGGGAGGACGAGCGCGAACACCTGGGCGACCGGGTCGTGGAAGTAATCGGGCGTTACGCGCCGAACGTCCCAACCTCGATCGTCGCCCGCAAGGTGCTGACGCCGCTCGACCTTGAGGAGACCTTCGGCATCACGGAGGGAAATATCTTTCACGGCGATATAAACCTCGAGCAGCTTTTTTTCATGCGGCCGGTGCCGGGCTTCGCTCGTTACCGCACACCCCTCGCCGGGCTGTGGCTGTGCGGCGCCGGAACGCATCCGGGCGGAGGCGTTACCGGCGCCCCCGGCTACAACGCCGCACGCAGCATCCTCGCCCGGCGCTAAAAGCAACCTTTCGCAACCCCGCAGAACAGGAATTCCATCCCATTCCTGCACTGGCATAAAGAGGTTGATGAATGCGCTCGTCTGCCATAATATGGAATCGTCATTCATAATATGGAGTCTGCGTTATGCGAGAAACGCGACCACCCCAGGGGGCACAGGCCGCACTGCGAGCCATCCGCCTGTTGAAACTGTTCACTCCCGAGCGTCCGGAAATGTCGCTTTCGGAGCTGAGCCGCGGTTCGGGGCTCAACAAAACCACCACCCACAGGCTGCTTCGGGCGCTGCAGAGCGAAAGCCTGATCGAGCGGAACGCCGTGACCAGTGCCTATAGCCTGGGCCCCGGTTTGATGGCCCTCGGGGTACAGGCGCTCTCGAGCAGCGACTTGAGGCGCCGCGTGCGGCCCCTTCTGAAGGCGCTCGCGAAGAGCAGCGGCGAAACCGCGACTCTGGAGGTTCCGATTGGCGACTCCATGCTGATACTCGACGAAGTAGCCGGCAACCATGTGGTCGGTGCGGTTGGCAACGTCGGCACGCGTTGGCCGCTGCACGCTACCTCTACCGGCAAGGCATTCCTGGCCTTCGCCGACAACGGTCTCGATCGCCTCGGCGACCCGCTGAAAGCACTTACCGCGCGCACCCTCGTGAACAAGGAGGACTTCCAGCCACAGCTCATTGAAATCCGCCGTCGTGGTTATGCGATGTGCGTAGACGAGCTGGAGGAAGGCTATGCCGCGGTTGCGACGATCATCCGGGGTGCGCTGGGTGACGTCCAGGGTACGCTTTGCATCGGTGGCCCCACGCAGAGACTGAACGCCGCCAGGCGGGCGGAACTCGGCGCATCGCTTTGCGAGGCAGCCTTAAGGCTTACACCCGATATGTAGTAGTGCACCTCGTACACCGGGAAGGTCTGCACAAGTCACCAGTCGCCTTGAACATGTCTTGTGCAGAGGCTCCGGTCAGGAGAGGCGAATCCAGGCCGACTTGGACTGGGTATAACTCAGCAGGCTTTCCAGGCACTTGTCGCGGGCGTTGCCGGACTGCTTGTAGCCGCCAAACGGTTGCGTCATGTCGCCTTCGTCGAAGCAGTTGACCCAGATGACCCCGGCCTCGATGTCCCGGATCATCTGGTGCGCGCGGCTCAAGTCGCGCGTCCAGATGCCGGCTGCCAGGCCATAGATCGTGTCGTTGGCGATACTGACCGCCTCGTTCGCCCCGTCGAAGGGAATGACGGTCGCTACGGGGCCGAAGATTTCCTCGCGCGCGATCTGCATCGAGTTATTGGCATCGGTGAACAGCGCCGGCGTGATATACGCGCCCGCCTGCAGCTCCTCGGGCACCGTGCCGCCGAACCTGAGCTGCGCGCCGGCCGTTTTTCCGGCTTCCACCATGGACAACACCCGATGCTGTGCTTCGCGCGTCACCAGCGGCCCCAGGTTCGTCGACGGGTCGAGCGGGTCTCCCGGCACGTATGCATGCTCTCCCTCTGCGATGAATCGATCCACGAACTCGCCGTAAATTGCGCGGTCCACCAGCAGGCGCGAGCCGGCATTGCAGACCTCCCCCATGTTGGCGTAGATGCCGTTGAACGCTGCCGTAACAGCGCGCTCGAGGTCAGGCAGGTCACCCATGAAAATCTGTGGCGACTTGCCTCCGCACTCGAGAGACACTCGCTTCATGTTCGACTGGCCCGCGTACTGCAGCATGAGCTTGCCGACTTCGGTCGAGCCGGTGAAGGTAATCTTGTCCACGTCGTTGTGTAATGCGAGCGCTTTGCCCGCGACTTCGCCGATGCCGTTGATTACGTTGAAGGTTCCCGGCGGGCCGCCGGCTTCGACGAAGAGTTCAGCGAGGCGAAGACAGGAGAGAGGCGCCTGCTCCGCCGGCTTCAACACGACGCAGTTGCCGGCTGCAAGGGCCGGCGCCACTTTCCAGGCGGCCATGAGCAGCGGGTAATTCCACGGCGATATGGCGCCGACCACACCAAGCGGCTCGCGCAGCACGAAGTGCATCACGTCCGCTTCTGTGTTGGTCACGGCTCCTTCGATCTTGTCGATGCATTCGGCCATGAACTGGAATGTCTCGATCACCGACGGCAGGTCGATGGCGAGCATGTCGCTGATGGGTTTGCCCATGTTCAGTGTATCCAGGACAGCAAGCTGTTCCGCATGCTCGTCGATAAGGCCGGTGAAGCGGTAGAGAATTTCCATGCGCTCGCGCGGCGCCATGCGCGACCACGCGCCCGAGCGAAACGTACGCCTCGCGGATGCGACTGCAGCATCGACATCCCTGGCATTCGCCGCGGCCACCGAGGCAATCGCTTCGCCCGTGGCCGGATTGACGCAGTCGAAGCGGTCGCCATCGATCGCATCGACGTACACGCCATCGATGAACAGCCGGGTTTCGAGTTTCGACAACTCCCGCGAAGCAACAGAGCGCCAGGTTGAAGCGGGATGACCGGATACTGTCTCGATACTCATGATCTATACCTCCTGGACCGGTTGGCGGCTGGCGATTAGTGCGTCTACAGCGATACAGCCGTCCGCGGTCACTATCACCGGGTTGATATCCACTTCCTGCAGGCTTTCGCCAAGCGAGTACACCATCGCCGAAAAGCGCGCTGCCGTCTCACAGTAGCCTTCGACGTCGTAGGGCGCTGCACCGCGCTTGCCGTCGAGCAACGGGCGCATCCTGAGCCGGTTCGTGTAGCGGAGTGCCGCGGCGTCGTCGAACGGCGGCAGCGCGAAAATTACGTCTTTCTGCACCTCGGCGTGAATGCCGCCGAACCCGAGAAGGAC
>Ga0079224_100006063_pt1 | contig 15960 bp, 11 predicted proteins | sample Stecom2015_FD_80414 | JGI IMG/M metagenome (GOLD analysis project Ga0079224, IMG submission 80414) | Agricultural soil microbial communities from Utah to study Nitrogen management - Steer compost 2015 | ecosystem: Environmental > Terrestrial > Soil > Agricultural land | place: USA: Utah...
CAGGCCGAGTACGAGATAGACCTCGATCATGGTCGCTTCGGCTCTGGCCTCACGTCACAGCGCAACACCTACCTCGGCCTCAGCGGAGGTTTTGGGACGCTGCTGGCTGGCAAGCACGACACGCCTACCAAGCTGATACAGAATCGCGTGGATCTGTTCAACGATCTCCGGGGGGACATTCGTGCATTGGTGGTCGCCGACAATCGCCCCAACGATACGTTGTACTATGCCAGCCCCGAATTCGGCGGCTTCGAGGTGGCTTTCGCCGCCATTGTCGACGGTCAGAGCGGGATGTATGACAGGCTCACCCGCAGTACGTCGACCTCCATCAGCTTCACCGAAGGCAGCTGGTATGCCGCGGTGGCTGTCGACAACAACGTGAATGGCTCTGATGTCATCCGGCTCGTGTCCCAGTACAGTGTTGGTGATCTGCAGTTGGGCGCCTTGTATGAACGCTCCGAACATGCAACCAACAATCGTGGAGAGCAGGACGGCTTTGTCCTCAGCGCGGCATACACACTGGACAGGTGGGTACTGAAGGCTCAGGGCGGCGCATCGGACCAGCGCGTTGACGGCGGGCGTGAATATTCCCTTGGGGCGGATTATCTGCTCAATGATGATTCGCGACTTTTCGGCTTCGCCACCTTCAGCCGCAGTGATGTCAGGGCAAACGATAACGATCAGTACGGCCTGGGCTACGAGTATCGCTTTTAGACCCGGCGGGAGACTTCTTTCAGGCGCTCTGCAGGAAAGTGGCAGGTGAAGCGGCTGCCCTTGCCCGGGGCGCTGGTAATTTCCAGGCTGCCTCCGTGTCGTGCGACGACATGCTTGACGATAGCCAGGCCGAGGCCGGTGCCGCCGGTCTCTGTCGACCGGCTCTCATCGATCCGGTAGAAACGCTCGGTCAGTCTCGGAATATGCTGTTGGGCGATCCCGGGACCGTTGTCGCGCACCTCGATATCCATCCCGCCATCCGTCCGCAGCATGGTTACGGTGATCCGGCCTCGTGGGGGCGTGTACTTCGCCGCATTGAACACGAGGTTGGAGACAGCGCTGTATAATTCCACCTGGCTGCCCCGCAGTAGATAATGGCAGTCATTATGCAGCTCGAAAATGTGGTCTTTCTCGGCAAACACCTGTTCGGCCTCGCCCTTGACCTCCCGCAGCAGCGCGAGCATGTCCACCTCGTCCTGGTTCTTGGGCAGTGACTTGGTTTCGAGACGGGACAGCGTCAGCAGGTCCCGCACGATGTTCTCCATGCGTTGCGACTGCTGGTGCATCTGTTGCAGAGGTTTGATCCACCGCGGTGCCACACTGTCCTTATGGTCCAGGAGGGTTTCCAGGTAGCCATTGATGACGGTAATGGGGGTGCGCAGTTCGTGGGATACGTTCCCAACGAAGTCCTTGCGCATCAGCTCGAGCTTGTGCATCCGGGTGACGTCCCGCACCAACATCAGCCGCTCACCGTCGCCGAACAAGGTAATCTGGAATTCCAGCACCTGGTTCTTGTTGATGGGAGAGGGAATACGCAGGGGTTCAGCGTATTTGTAGCTCTCGAAATATTCGACGAAGCTGGGTTCGCGCAATAGATTGGTGACAGCCTGCTTGCGATCCTGTTCCGTGCGGAAGCCCAGCAAGGTGTCGGCCGCCTTGTTCCACCACTCGAGCGCGCCCTTGCTGTTGATCATGATGACGGCCATCTCGAGCGCGGCGGAGGATTCCTGCGCCTTGTTGAGGATGCTCTCCAGATGGTCGACTGCCTGCCGCTCGCGCCGTTGCAGCCTGTAGATGCCGTCGAAAATGCCGCCCCAGATGCCACTGCTTTCGGGAGGGTCAGATTGCCCGGCGTCTGGAAGATGCTCCAGCCATCGGTGGAGGCGATATAACTGCCGCAGAAAGTGTGCCAGGTAGCCCAGAAGGGCCAGCAGCACGACCATGTTGACGTTTCCGGCCAGCAACCCAATGACCGCCGCAGCGGCCATTACCAGCAGAAATCGATTGAACTCAGAGCGCCAGTCGCGAAACAATGCACGGATCCTTGGGGTGTAGGCGGGTGCCGGTCACTATAGCGAATGCTGCACCTGAATTGAATCTCAAGCGGGTTTTACCGAAAAGCGATAACCGGCGCCACGCACGGTCTGGATCAGTCGGGCGTAGTTGAAGCTGGTCTTCTCCACCGAGCTGAGCGCCTTGCGCAGACGGCGGATATGGACGTCAATGGTACGCTCTTCCAGATAAACATTGCCACCCCAGACCTGGTCCTGGATGTGATCGCGGCTGAACACCTTCTCCTGGTGAGACATGAAGAACTTCAGCAGCTTGAACTCTGTTGGGCCCATATCGACCGGGATGTCCTCGATGGTAATGCGATGGCTCGACGGATCCAGTTGCAGATCGAACACGCGAATGACCTTGTCCTGCTGGTTACCGGTGCTCCGCCGCAGGACGGCCTTGATGCGGGCCACCAGCTCGCGAGGTGAGAAGGGCTTGGTGATGTAATCGTCCACACCCACGTCCAGCCCCTGTACCTTGTTGTCTTCGCTGGTTTTCGCGGTCAACATGATGATGGGGAGGCTGGAGGTGAGTTCGTCGCGCTTGAGCCGGCGGGCCAGTTCAATGCCGCTGCCCCCCGGCAGCATCCAGTCCAGCAGTACCAGGTCTGGGCGATTGTCCACGATGGCAACGTGCGCCTGGTGGGCCGTTTCGGCGGTAATGCTGGCGAAACCCGCGAGGTCCAGTGTAATGCCAATCATATCCCGAATGGCCGGCTCGTCATCCACGATCAAAATTGTTGGATCACTCATAGTTCTTCCACTACTCAATGACTTGTAAGTACTTGTAATATAAACAAGAGTATTAGAGCAAGTTTATATTACAGTTGTGTGACAGCGGTGTGATAAGCGGAGCCAGGGCCAGCAACGCCAGCCCCGGATCGCCCTTTTTCTAGAAGCGGTATTCCACTTTCAGGCTGGCCGCTCGACCATCCTTGTAGCCAGTGGCGACCAGCCCTCCCTGGGTGATTTCCTTGCGCTCGTCCAGCAGGTTCTGGGCTTTGAGATTCAACTTCCAGTGATCGCCGAACTCCTTGATGATGACGAGATCGAGTTCACCATGGGGTTCCTCGATGAGGTCAGGTGCGCCCAGAATGCCGACTTCATAGATGCGCTCACCAAAGTAATGGTAAAGCAGGGTGGCGGTGAGGCCGTCGAAGTTGTCGTATCCGATCTGCCCATTGAAGAGCCAGTCCGACTGGCCTTGCAGCGGCCGCGATGTGTTGGTTATGGTGCTGCGGTCGCTGGGCCCAATCGTGACTTTCGACTCGATGTAGGAGGCGTTGCCGGCGAAATGGAAGTTCTCCCAGCGTGGGCCCAGGAAGTCGAACTGCTTGCGCAGCTCGAACTCCACACCCTGGTTCTCGGCAGACTCGGCATTCACATAGCTGCGTGCGCTGTTGGCGCCAGGCTGGACTATCGACTCAATGGGAGAGTCGAAGTCCTTCAGGAAGAAACCGATCGAGAGTGTATCCATCTGACCAAAATACCACTCCCAGCGCAGGTCATAGTTCTTGATGCTGGCTGTCTGCAGATCCGGGTTGCCGACCACTTCGTAACCTGTGAGGGGGTTGGTGAAGGTGGCTGGCGACAGTTCGCGGAAGTCCGGTCGCGAAGTGGTTTCGCTGTAACCGAGTCGGAACTGGTGATTGCCGGCAATGTAAGTCGCGGTGATGCCTGGCAGCAGATCACTGGTCCTGAGGTCCGCTGTGATGGAATCGGTCGGGCGGAACAGGTCAAAGGTGTTGACGCTCTGCTCATACTCCTCCTGGCGCAGACCGGCCAGCAGCTGGATGCGGTCCTGGAGGTTGATCTCTGCCTGTACGTAATAGGACTCCAGCGAACGCGATGCATCGTAGGTGTCGGTGGGGCGGGTGGTCTCACCCAGCTCGAATTCGCCTGGGCTGATGTTCTCTGGTGCCAGAATCTGTGACAGTGGCTGGTTGAGGAAGCCTGGCTGATTCACCAGGCTGCCTTGTTCGAAGAAGGTGAAGCGACGGATGTGGTAGTCCCGGTCGCTCTCCTGAAAGCCGTAACCTGCAGAAAGCTGAATGGTGGACTCGGCAGGACCATAGAGGGTGATGCCCGCGTCGAGTGCGTAATCCGTGTTGACGTCGTGCAGTTCGCTGTAGCGGCGCACGTTCCCGTCGGATCGCAGGTTGAAGCGGTATTGACCGCCCACCTCGTCATAGCGGTATTCGCGGGTGTCAGGTGCATCACGGTCGGCGGTGGAACGATTGTAGCGCCAGTTCAGCGTCAGCTCGTGGGCCTCCGGAAAGTAGTGCTCGCCTTCGATCTGGTTGGAAATCAACTGACGCTCGATGAACTCGATCTCGGTGATGCGACTGTTCATGCGCTCGTCGCCGAAAAAACCCACTTGCTCGCCGGCGATGTTGTCGCCCTGCATCAGCGCCAGACTGGTGAGACTGAGCGTATGATTCTCAGACAGCTCAAGGGCGGTCGCCAGGATCGCACTGATGTCGATATTGTTCTCGGTGGCGTAATAGGTGAATGCGTCCTGGTTCACCAGCAGGTCGGCACCACCGACCTTGTAGGAATTACGCTCGATCTCCTGATTGTCCCACGCGTTCTTGTAGTCGACGGCAGCCAGATAATTGAAGCGGTACCCAGCGATCTCATGGAAGTTGCCCACGGATGCGGTCAGGCCGATGTCGGCCGGCAGCGTCTTGCTGCTCAGATCGTATTCGTTGTTCAGGCTCCGGCCGATGTCCTGCAGTTCCTGCGCGGTGTAGCCACCCTTGCCCAGAAACGGGCTGCTTCTCTGCAGGCGCTGGCCGTTTGCGGTCGCTTGTGCGAGCAGGCCAGGCATCTCCCGCGCGCCATCATCGCGCCCGAGCCAGTCCCTGTCCCCTTTATTGGCCTGAACCCCCTTGGTGAAGCTCGCGCCCTCCGTCATGCCGACGGACGTGGCGATATTGACGAAGAATTCATCACTGCTTTTCTTTGTTCTCATCTGCAGCACGCCGCCACCGAATTCGCTCGGGAACTGAGCAGAATAGGTCTTCTGTACGACGACACTATCCATAATGGCGTTCGGAAACAGATCCAGCGGAATGACGCGGTTCAGCGGTTCGGGGCTGGGCATGCTGGAGCCGTTCAGCAGCGCCGATGAGTAGCGTTCGCCCAGGCCCCGCACGTAGACGAACTTGCCGCCGACCACGCTCAAACCAGCGACGCGCTTCAGCCCTTCGGCAATGTTCGTGTCGCCAGCGCGTGAGAATTCTTCGTTGGACAGCACGTCGGAGAGAGCGGAAGTGGATCGCTTTTCATCGGGAACGAAGCGTCCGATAACGGAAATTTCCTCAATCTCCTGGGCTTCCTGGGCAGCAAGACTGGTATGACCCAGTGCTATGGCAATCGCGGCGGGGAGGGCACGTTTTATCATAATAGGTATCCGTGTTTGGGTGTGTATCGTCAAGACGCTGTCATTCTAGTTGTCGCGTATGACATTAATATTTCACCGCTATCGAGAATGAGAGTGGATGGCACAGGCAAAAAAAAGGGCGCCGGGGCGCCCTTGAAAATGAGGAGGTTGAGGCGCTACCGTGCGCCTTCGGTTGCATCACTCCAGATGTGTCCATCCGGCAGTCCAGTCGGATTCGGCGTTCTTGACTGCGCCAATGTAGTCCACCTGATCGAAGAAGCTGTCGCTCAGGGGGGTTGGGGAGAGAGCGTTGAGGGCCGGACCGTTGACGAAACCGTTCAGGGTGACCTCGCCCTCGCTGTTGCCGGCCTGGCCATTGAACCAGGCGCCCACTGGCCATGGATCGGCCGCATCTTCGGCGAACGATCTGGCGCAGCCGAAGCGGGTGCCCGTGATCGTCAGGTTGCCGGTCAGCGCGGTCGCTGATGAGCCGCCGTTGATGAACGTGGCGTTGTCATTCAGGTCGATGCAATAGCTGTCGAAGCCGGTCAGGACCGAGTTGGCAATGTTGGCGCCGGTGCCGCGACGCAGCTCGATGCCTCGACCGCCCTCACCCTTGCCAATGAAGGTGAAGTTGGCGAGTGTCGGCTTGGATCGCGGCAGTGCGTCAAAGTTGAACTCGTTGTTGTCAGCTTCGATAGCGCGGTCGCCGGTGCCTTCGCGTTGCGCAATGACTACGTGTTGTACCTTGCCCGACCAGCCGAATGTCCAGTCGAAGGAGTCGTCCTCATTGCCAGTCAGCACGATGTGCTTGGCGTTGACCGTGCCGCCGAAGAATTCGACGCCATCATCGGAGTTGTTATGGACCTGGATGTAGTCCACCACGGTCCCGTTACCCACGCCCTGGAACGCGATACCGTTCAGTTCGTTGGTTTCGGTGATGTTTTGGCCTGCATATTTCACGACTACATAGTTAAGATTGCCGCTGCTGTCTGCAGGATCATTGCCACCGTACAGGCCTGTGGAGCCCTCACCCTCGATCTCACACAGGGTAGTCCCCTCGGCGCAGCCGTTGACCGGCGCATTGCCATTGATGATCAGGCCGCCCCAGCGACCGCTGGTGGTGGCCGTGGCGTTGGCTTCATCGTCATAGGTAAAGATGATGGGCGCGGAAGCGGTGCCGTTGGCGGAGATTTTTGAGCCACGATTGATCACCAGGAAGTTCAGTCCCACCGGACTGATGACCTTGGTGCCGGCATCGATGGTCAGCGTGGCCGAGTCGGTATTGTCGCCGCCGATAAACACACCGCCGTCAAGCAGATAGACGTTGTTTGATGTCAGATGAGTATCACTGGTGATAGTGCCGGTGAGTATGCACACCGGTTTGCCGTCGAAGGTCCCTCCGGCAGACTGGGTTGTGTTGCCCGGGCAACCCTCGGCAGGCGTGTCCTTAATGGTAAACTTGGCAGGCGTCCATGTGTAGGCCAGGGTGTTGATGTCGTTGTTGGTGTAGTAGCCGAAGAACCCTTCAAAATCCAGACCGGTGAGGTTGGACTGGGCACCAATCAGGTCATCCAGCAGCGTGATGTTCTCCTGGGCTGACAGGGTTTTGATGCGATAGGGGAGCAGACCGCTAACCTGGCCATTCCAGGGAACGAAGAAGCCCCCGGAGAGCATCTGGAAGGCCCCCATGTGGGGGATCTGTACCAGGGCGACGAGGGCTCCGGTCTTGCCCACATCGGCAGGGGCTACGTTGATGGTGCCCACCAGATCGACAGGGGTGGTGCTGGAGACGGTAGTGACATAGGTTGCGCCATTGTTGCTTGTTGCTCCACCGCTGAATGTGGCGGTCGTGGCGGCGCCGCTGACAGTGGCTGTCGGCAGTGACGGTGCGTCAGCGTGAGTCAGCACTGACAGGCCCAGGGTTGCTGCCGCGACAGCGACACACAGAGATTTACGGTTGTAATTCATATTGGCTCCTGAGGACTGTCCTCTTCCGTGACAGCCATGTTGAGAAGTTAGGCAGGGCCAATGCTAAGCAGGGAATATTGCAGCCGTGCTACAGGGAAATGACGTTTTTATGGCAATGTTTGCGGCGGTTTTCAGTGGCCTGTGGGCAGCGGATCTCAGACCGTGACAGGCAATGGCAGGATTCTTGCTGACAACGAGCCAAGAGACTCTCCGGCAGACGCGAACCACCCCCAGTCGGATCTGGTGGAAAATGCTCGATAAAATCCGCTTATTGTCGCTTTCATGTCACTTTGTATACGTGATCCTGCCTGAATCAGCGACGTCTTCCCGCGTAATTTGGATAAACCCGTCACATTTTTCATCTATATCGAAAAAATGTCCGGATTCGCTACATTCGGGGGCATTCCCTGCGGTATAATCGCCACGTTTTTTAAAAACTACACCAAAGGAGAGGTCATGAGAAAAACTTACCTGACGGCGTTGAGCCTGATGCTGACTGCAGGAGCTCTCGCTACTGCGCCCAGTGCTTCCGTAGCGGCGGAGGGGCAGTTCTATCTGGCTCCCGGACTGCAATGGATTGATTTCGACAAGGACAGGGGCCTGGACGACGATTTCGGTTTCAGCCTTGGCCTGGGTTACGATTTCACTGACAAAGTCAGCGGCGAACTCAACATCTTTGATATGGACCTGGAAGGCCCTGGAGCCGACAGGGACCTGTTTCAGTACCGCGCCGACATGTTCTACAACCTGGATCGTAAAATCGGCGGTCTGACTCCATTCGTTGTAGGCGGTGTCGGTCACAACGATTTCGATGTCAACGAGGAAACCGTATGGGATGCGGGCCTTGGTGTTCGTTACCAGATCAACGACCGCTTCGAGTGGCGTACTGCGGTCAGAAAATTCTGGGGCATGGATGAGCACTACCATGACTACGGAATCGATACATCACTGATCTTCCGCTTCGGTGGTACCAGCTCTGCAGCTCCCGTGGCTCAGACTCCGCGTACTGCAGCCCCTGCGGCTGCTCCTGCTGACCAGGATAACGATGGAGTACCAGACAGCCGTGACGATTGCCCCGACACCCCACGTAACCATCGTGTGGACGACCGTGGCTGCTCCATCGTGCTGGAGGAAGTTGCACGTATCGACCTGAATGTACAATTCGACTTCGACCAGTCTGTGGTCAAGCCCGAATACATCTCAGAGATTCGCCAAGTGGCGGACTTCCTGAATGAGCATGACGATACTGTTGCTGTTCTGGAAGGTCACACTGACTCCACCGGTACCGAAGAATACAACCAGGGCCTGTCCCAGCGTCGTGTAGAGGCTGTCCGCCAGATCCTGATCCAGCAGTTCGGCATCGAGCCTGGCAAGGTCCGTGCCCAGGGCTTCGGCGAAACACGACCCATTGCGAGCAACGATACCGCTGAAGGTCGTGCGCAGAACCGCCGCGTTCAGAGCGTGATTTCCACTACGCTGCAACGCTTCCAGACCCGCTAAGCGGATCCGGTGTTACACCCGAACCCCTGCCACGCCCACACGTGGCAGGGGTTTTTAGTTGTATGAGACATGAAAGAATCCTGGACCGAACACTATCCCCTGAGCGTGGATTCGGCAGAACTGCTGTGGCGGCCTGCTGACTGGATTCTGCCGCGCCCTCACCCGGCGCTGCAGTCGTGGTTGCTGGACCGTGGCTCCCTGACCCAGCGTTTGAAGGAGCACAGTGCCGGCCAGTTCGGTGTCCGCGTGCTGGAAGAAAAGTGGGTCCAGCGAACTTCCCCCTCCCTTCTCCAATGCTTCCCAGTCCATCTGACCCGATGCAGGATGTGGTCGCGCAAGGTGCTGCTCCAGTGTGGCGATCTGCCCTGGGTGATGGCGCATTCACTGATCCCGGTAACGACAATGGTGGGAGAGCTGCGCTGTCTGCGCAGATTGAGCGACCGGCCGCTGGGCGAGTTCCTGTTTCGGGATCCGCTACTGCAGCGCAGTCAGCTGGAGGTCACCCGCTGGCAGGAAATTTACGGGCGCCGATCGCTATTTCACCTGCAGGGGCGGCCACTGCTGGTGGCGGAGTTCTTCCTGCCGGCTCTGTTGGAAGGGCAGTTTCCTTCGCCCAGGATTCCCTAGTCATTGGTTCTTACCGCGGGCATGCGGACAAGCAGCTGTGCCTGCTCTGTCGGCTGGGCCCGTCCGTCCTGGATGGCAGGGCGGAACTGCAGTAGTTCGGTCAACTTTCTCACCTGCACCCGGTTGGCCGTATTGTCAGGTTCGATTTCGAGGATGTTGAGCGCATTGATCTGTCCATTGGTGCGGACGTCGAACTGAATGAGTGCGGTCAGCGGAGTATTGAGCGTGTCCGGATCGCTTTCCAGGCCTGGGATCAGCGTGGAAAGCAGGTCGTGGTTGCCCAGATCGGTGATTCCCGATGAGTCTGTCCGCTCACAAAAGGGAACGGCTTCCTCGACGCTGGTTTTCAGCTCGGTAACGGGAAGCAGAACCGGACAGCGAGTGTAGGCATCCAGGGTTTCGCTGGATACGCCGGCTTTCTGGAGAGCCTCGAGCCCATCGCGATAGTAGCTCATGGCGGGCCCTGGATTGCTGGTGCCACGCCGGGTTCGGGCATACTTCCCGCTTTGGCGTTCGTACTGCTGCCGCATAAGCACCGAGTCGCCAAGATGCATGAGCGCGATTCCCTCACCCTCTGCGTTGCCGCTTGCTGCGTAGATTTCCTTGACGCGCTCGAGCTTCGACAGGCTGGTCGACATCCTGGTCTTGAAAGATCGTTCTATGACGGTGTTGACCTTTGAACCATACATCGATTCGATCTCGGTGAGGCTGAGGCGTCCTCCAGCGTAAAGACTGGGACTGGCACGATAGGTCCCATTACGGATGCCCTCGGTCTGGAACAGGAGCTCCTGTGAGGTTTCGCCCGTAAGCATGATGGCGAGTGCGATATAGGTATCGGCCAGTGCCTGATCATAAACGTAGGGAGCCAGCGCCTCGCTGTCCTCCCCGTAATAGAGCTCCGCCAGTTCGGCCGCCTTTTCCTCCATGCGTCCGAGCTGCAGCAGATGGAACGCCTCTCTGGCACGTTCGTCCTGTGCCACTGCCGTCAGGTGCCAGTCGCCCAGCTTCTTGAGCCCGCTCAGCTGCTGATCCACCGGCAATGAATCGTCCCGCTCATAGACCCAGGACAGATACTCCAGCGTGTCGCTTACTCTGGGCCACTCGCCAGCGGCGGCGTGTATCTCGAGGCGCGATTCGATCACCGGGATCTGCCGAGCGGTGTAGAGGCCTTCGTTGACCCGGTAGATCTGCAGCTGCTGCTCGAGCGCGTCCAGGGCTTCCGGATAGCTTTCCACCTCCAGCAATGCTTGAGTGAGCAGTTCCAGCGGCTCGATGAGGCGTTCATCGTAAGGACCGTACTCACTCTGCAGATTGCTGATGCGCTCCTGATATCCCGCAACAAGATTGGCGTGCTCGGTTGCCCGTTCGGTCAGCGAGGGCGCGGGTGCTGTGCTACCGGGAACCGAGGTTGCCGGCATCGGATCGGGCGCCTGGGCGTGGGCCTGCATGGCCCATCCTGCAGCGCCGAACAGGGCGTAAACAGCACACTGGAGAGTGGCGCGTCTGAGCAGGCGATGTCTGTCAATGCGAGTCATCATTGTCAGTGTCCTGGCCGGCTCCGGCGGAGCGCTTGGCGGCTGGTAGTGTGAACTCATTCTAGCTGATCGCATCAGGTAAGCACATCCTGGTTGACAGTGCAAATTCGATGCCCTAAAGTTCCGCGCCTTGAACTGTGCCGTGCACAGACCAAACCACCTCAGACGACAGTACTCATGTTACAGGTTTCAGTGATCAAGCAGGTTATGGCGATTGCCACTCAGGCCGCGCGGGCAGCAGCGGCGCGACGTGCTGCGCGTGCGATTTGCGCCTGTATTCCGGAGATGCCTGAGACTCTCTAAACGTATTAGCTAACGAACCCCAAAGAACCTCCAGGCGTCCCGAACCCTGGAGGTTTTTTTTTGCGCTTTATTTTCTGAACGGAGAAGACGATGGAAACGATTGCAACCGAGAATGAGCTGGGTCTGATTGTATGCAACAGGCAGCCCCTGGCTTTCGAGCGTGGCCAGGGTAGCCATGTCTGGGATGAGCAGGGTGAACGCTATCTGGATTTCACCTCGGGCTGGGGCGTCACCAGCCTTGGGCACTCCCATCCCGCGCTGGTAGGCGCGATTGTGGAACAGGCCGGGAAACTGATGCAGAACCCCAATTCCGGTTTCACGTATTCGCCCGTGCGCGCCCGTCTGCTGCAGGCACTGACCGCAGTCTTGCCGCAGCAGTCCTGGCGCTTCTTCTTTGCCAACAGTGGAGCTGAGGCCAACGACGCTGCCGTCAAGCTGGCACGCAAGGCAACCGGCCGTCGCAACGTGGTTGCGATATCCGGCTCCTTTCATGGACGCACACTTGCCACACTTTCGCTTTCCGGCGGCGCTGACAATGCAGCGAGATATCAGCCGACCGTCCCGGGGAATCTGTTCCTGCCCTTCGCTGATCTGGACGTGTTGCAGCAGGTCATCGAGGATGACGTGGCGGCGGTCATTGTCGAGCCGGTGCAGGGGGAGGGCGGCGTCAGGCCGCTGCCGCCGAACTTTCTGAGCGGACTGTCGCAGTTGTGTCGACAGCACGGTGTGCTCTTGATCGTTGATGAGGTGCAGACTGGCTTCTGCCGAACGGGGCGCTTCTTCGCTTTCGAGGCCGAGGGAGTGGTGCCTGACATCCTTACCATGGGTAAAGGTATTGCAGGCGGGTTTCCTTTTGCAGCATTCGCGGTTTCCGGCTCCGTCGCCGAGAAACTGGACAAGGGGGATCACGGCGGCACTTACTGCGGGAATCCATTGGGGTGCGCGGCGGCACTTGCTGTCGTGGAACATATGGTTGACAATCGCGTGGCCGAGCATGTCGCGGCTCTGGGTCACGAAGCCATGTATCGTCTGCAGAACATTGCTGAACAGGCGCCTGCCCTGATCCGTGAGGTGCGAGGGCAGGGGCTGCTGATCGGATTGCAGCTGCACAGCGACGAGCAGGTGGGTCTTCTCACCCAGGCCTGCCTGCAGCAACGCCTGTTGGTTACGCCCACCCGTAATGCGGTTGTGCGCCTGTTGCCCAATCTCCTGATGACGCGTGAGGAATTGCAGGAGGGCCTGGACCTCCTGGCAGCGGCAGTGAGTGCGCTCAGCCGCTGAGGTCCGACGTCGTTCATGCGGGGTGAATGCACTTGTTGCCGTTGCGGCGTCTTGTTAGCTTGTATAACTCCGGCTCTTATTATTCATTGAAATAATAGTGCGGATTTCTCAAATCAGTGTGCTGCAAGGTGATGCGCTAGGGAGGCTGATGAGCCTGTTCGATGTTGCTGGAAAAGTAGTGTTGATCACAGGTTCGACCAGGGGCATTGGTCTGGCCATCGCGAGCCGCATGGCAGAAGCGGGTGCCAGGGTCGTCATTTCCAGTCGCAGCCAGGAAGACAGCGAAAGGGTTGCTGCCGTGATCAATGCCGGTCCCGGGACCGCGCTGCCCGTCGCGTGCAACATCGACGATCCGATGCAGTTACGGCACCTGGTGGCCAGCGCGCAGAAGCAACTGGGGCAGGTTGACGTGCTGGTCTGCAACGCAGCGGTGAACCCGCATTTTGGTTCGTCCCAGGATATCCCCGACGGCGCCTTTGACAAAACTTTATCCGCCAATATCGGCAGCGTTCACCGGCTCTGTCAGCTGGTGCTGCCCGGCATGGCCGCAGCCGGGGGCGGATCCGTGATCCTGGTGTCGTCCATAGCAGGCCTGAAGGGGAGCCGAATGCTGGGTGCCTACAGTGTCACCAAGGCCGCCAACATGCAGATGGCACGCAATCTCGCTGTGGAGTGGGGCCTTTCGAACATTCGTGTCAATTGCATTGCACCGGGTCTTGTCCGGACAGAATTCGCCAGAGCACTTTGGGATAATCCCCAACTGCTTGCCCGGGCGGTTGCCGGCTCCCCGCTGGGCCGGATAGGCGAACCCGATGAGATCGCGGGGGCTGCCATTTTCCTGGCCTCCGATGCGGCCAGCTTCATCACGGGCCAGACAATCGTTATCGATGGCGGAGCCACTATTGCAGGCTGAGAGGCAAAGAGAAACAGCATGATGAACCTGGGTTTGTCCGCCGAGATGGAGGTAGTTCGCCAGCGTATCCGTTATTTCGTGGAGAATGACGTCGCTGCGGTAGAGCAGGAATTCCAGGCCGAGATTGCTGTGGGTGATCGCTGGTCACATACACAAAGGCAGCTGGAGATCCTGGAAAATCTGAAGAGCAAGGCCCGGGAGCTGAAGCTGTGGAACTTTTTTCTGCCCTGCAGCCAGGGCGGTGCCGGCATCAGCAATCTGGAATACGCGCATCTGGCCGAGATCATGGGTGTCAGCCGTCTGGCCGCGGAGGCATTCAACTGCAGCGCACCCGATACTGGCAACATGGAAATACTGGAGCGTTACGGATCGGAAGAGCAGAAGGAGCGCTGGCTCAAACCGCTGCTGGAAGGGAAAATCCGTTCCGCCTTCGCCATGACCGAACCCAACGTGGCGTCGTCCGATGCTACCAATATCGCCACCACCGCGGTGCTGGATAACGGCGAGTGGGTCATCAATGGCGAGAAGTTCTACGTCTCCGGCGCGGGCGACAGCCGCTGCAAGGTCCTGATTGTGATGGTCGTGACCGATCCCGAGGCGTCCACCTATCTGCGACAGTCCCAGTTGCTGGTGCCGATGGACACTCCCGGAATCGAGGTAGTGCGCCCCATGCAGATTTTCGGCCTCGATGATGCCCCCCATGGCCATATGCACCTGCGCTTCCATGATGTTTGCGTCCCCGGATCCAGCGTCATTCTGGGCAGGGGCCGCGGTTTCGAGATCTCGCAGGACCGACTCGGTCCGGGGCGTCTGCACCACTGCATGCGCTCCATCGGGGCTGCTGAGAAAGCGCTGTCGCTGATGTGTCAGCGCGCCCTGGTCAGGGAGGCCTTCGGCAGAACGCTGGCAGAGCTGGGAGGTAACCACGACGTCATAGCCGACAGTCGGATAGAGATCGAGATGTGTCGACTGCTGGTCTATCGCACCGCCTGGCTGATGGATACCGTGGGTAACCGTCAGGCGCGGGATGCGATATCGCAAATCAAGGTCGCGGTGCCCAACATGGCTTTGCGGGTGATTGATCGCGCCATCCAGATGCATGGCGCTGCAGGCGTATCCCAAGACTTTCCGCTGGCCTTGCTGTGGGTACTGCAGCGAACCCTGCGGCTGGCGGACGGGCCGGATGAGGTGCACCGGCGCGTGGTGGCCAGGGCCGAGCTCGCCCGCTATCAGCGCAACCCAGTCACAGACGCGACCCCGCGACTGTCAGGACAGCCAGTCGAGACTGTTGGTCAGTGAGGTCAACTTGAACAGGCCGGGATTGCGCCGACGCTCGTCCTGTTCCTCTTCCGCCGGGCCATCCAGTACCCGGGTGGTGAAGGTTTCCAGATCAAACAGGACCAGGCTGGCGGTTTCGTCCAGCGGCAACAGGGCGGCTGGCGCAAATTTGGGCGACTGGGCGAACAGCAGGGCCCGGTCCAGCGGTGACCACTGCAGGTTGAAGAGCGTATCCGGCGTGGTGAAGACAGTCACCGGTGAATCCGGCAGGTGCGTGGAACCGAGCATCAGGCTCGACCCCTGATCGTCATAACGGATATACGCAAACAGCTCACCATCACGGGAGACCACCGGAGGCGTTCTGTTGGGACTGATGTCCACCAGTTCTTCCACCTCGCCTGTGGTGGCCACGGTCTCGAACTTTCCATCCATCAATGCGTCCACAGCCGCCTGGCTGGTCAGGTTGACGTCTGCCAGCGCCAGTTCGGTGCTGCGTGTGGTCTCCTGAGGCAGCATCTGCAGCATCACGGCAAAGACGGCCAATAACAGCGACAGGGCAGCGCCCGTGGGCAGCAGGCGAGCCACGGGTCCGTGACGGGGCGCCACACGGGCGAGGTCGGCGGGCACGGCCCGGGACCACTGGCGCGTTTCAGCCACGGGCTCTACAGCTTCGGGGGCGTCCTGCCTCACGTCCGGTGTCACCACGCAGCTTCCGGCGAGCCGATAGCCGCTCTTGGGAATGGTATCGATGTAGGTCTGCCCGTCATCGCTGGCGAGCATCTTGCGTAATTCGGAGACCGCCCTGGTCAGGGAGTTGTCGTTGACTACCACGCGAGGCCACAGGCAATCCATCAGCTCGGCTCGCGTGAACACGCGGCGCGGGGCCGACGAGAGGATGCAGAGCAGCTGCATCAGACGCGGTTCGATCGAGCGCACGACACCGTCCTTGTTCAGGGCGTGGAGCTCATTACTGTCGGGCCTGGCGATCCACGCACCTATCCGGAACGTGCCATCGAGCGGCTGAGGGAGGTTCTTTTCCATGGTGTGCACCCCTGGGGATGACGTTATTCCTCTGTACTTATGCTTTTTACTTCTGCTTTTTACTTTTGCTTTTTA